>Ga0302324_100002235_pt1 | contig 45472 bp, 30 predicted proteins | sample Palsa_T0_1_FD_201949 | JGI IMG/M metagenome (GOLD analysis project Ga0302324, IMG submission 201949) | Peat permafrost microbial communities from Stordalen Mire near Abisko, Sweden - Palsa_T0_1 | ecosystem: Environmental > Terrestrial > Soil > Palsa > Peat permafrost | place: Sweden: Abisko... | reverse complement strand
AGCCGATCCGCGAGGAGCGCGACCAGAAGTGCCAGTCATCATCGATAGCGTCCTTCGCGCTGGCGAGGGCAAGATCCTGCGCAAGCTCAAGCGGATCGCCCAGCAGGTCAACTCCGTCGAGGAGGATTTCGCGGCGCTGAGCGACGCCGAGCTGCGGGCGATGACGGATGAGTTCAGGAAGCGGCACGCGGACGGCGAGTCGCTCGACGATCTTCTTCCCGAGGCCTTCGCGGCGGTCCGCGAGGCGGCGAAGCGGACCCTTGGCCAGCGGCCATTCGACGCGCAGCTGATGGGCGCCGCCGCCCTGCACATGGGCAATATCGCCGAGATGAAGACCGGCGAGGGCAAGACACTGGTCGGGGTGCTGCCCGCATACCTGAACGCGCTGGCAGGCAAGGGCGTGCACGTCATCACCGTGAACGACTACCTCGCCAAGCGCGACTCCGAGTGGATGGGGCGGGTGCACCATTTCCTCGGCCTGCAGGTCGGCTGCATCCTGGCCCAGATGGAGCCGGACGAGCGTCGCAAGCAGTACGAGGCCGACATCACTTACGGGACGAACAACGAGTTCGGCTTCGACTATCTCAGGGACAACATGGCCTGGGGCCTCGACGAGCGCGTTCAGCGCGGTCATGCCTTCGCCATCGTCGACGAGGTCGACTCGATCCTCATCGACGAGGCCCGCACCCCGCTGATCATCAGCGGGCCCGCGGACCAGAACAGCCGCTGGTACCAGGAGTTCGCCAAGATCGCGCCGCGACTGCGGCGCGGCGAGGACGGCGAGGGCGACTACGAGGTCGACGAGAAGAAGAAGACGGTCGGCATCCTCGAGGCCGGCGTGGAGAAGGTCGAGGACTGGCTCGGCATCGAGAACCTGTACGAGTCGGTCAACACGCCCCTGGTCAGCTTCCTCAACAACGCGCTGAAGGCCAAGGAGCTGTACAAGAAGGACAAGGACTACGTCGTGATCAACGGCGAGGTCCTGATCGTGGACGAGTTCACCGGCCGCATGCTGCACGGGCGCCGCTATAGCGAGGGGATGCACCAGGCCATCGAGGCCAAGGAAGGCGTGCAGATCAAGGACGAGAACCAGACGCTCGCCACGATCACCCTGCAGAACTACTTCCGCCTGTACGAGAAGCTGGCCGGCATGACGGGCACGGCGACCACCGAGGCGAACGAGTTTCACCAGACCTACAAGCTCGGCGTGATCCCGATTCCCACGAACAAGCCGATGATCAGGGTGGATCAGCCTGACCTGGTCTACCAGACGGTGCAGGCCAAGTTCCAGGCGTGCGTGGACGACATCGTCGAGCGGTACCGGGTCGGCCAGCCCGTGCTCGTCGGGACGACGAGCGTGGAGAAGTCCGAGATCGTGTCCAAGATGCTGAAGCGCCACGGCATCCCGCACGAGGTGCTGAACGCGAAGTACCACGAGCGCGAGGCCGCGATCATCGCCCAGGCCGGGCGCAAGGGCGGGGTCACGGTCGCCACCAACATGGCGGGCCGCGGCACGGACATCATGCTGGGCGGCAACCCGGACTTCATCGCGGATCTTGAGCTGCACCAGCGCGGGCTCTCCCCGGTGGACACGCCGGAGGACTTCGAGGCGGCATGGCCGGAAGCGGTGGAGAAGGCCAAGCGGGCAGTGGCGGAGGAGCATGAGGAGGTCGTCGCGGTCGGCGGCCTGTACGTGCTCGGCACCGAGCGGCATGAGTCGCGCCGGATCGACAACCAGCTGCGCGGCCGGTCCGGCCGTCAGGGCGACCCCGGCGAGTCGCGGTTCTACCTGTCGCTCGAGGACGACCTGATGCGGATGTTCAACGCCGAGAAGATCGCGCACTTCATGGAGTGGATCAAGACCCCGCCGGATATCCCGATCGAGTCGAAGACGGTCAGCCGGTCGATCAGGTCAGCGCAAACGCAGGTCGAGCAGCAGAACTTCGAGATCCGCAAGGACCTGCTCAAGTACGACGACGTGATGAACCGGCAGCGGCATGTCATCTACGACGAGCGGCGCGAGGTGCTCGAGGGCGCGGACATGCACGAGCAGATCCGCAGCATGATCGATGAGGTAATCGAGGGCTACGTCAAGGCCGCGACCAGCGAGGGCTTCCCGGAGGAGTGGGATCTCGATCAGCTCTGGCGGGCATTCCGCCAGCTGTACCCGGGCGGCATCACGATCGACAAGGTGATCGAGGAGGCAGGCGGCGAGCGCGCCGGGCTGTCCACCGATTTCCTGACCGAGGTCATGCGGCAGGACGCCCAGGCGGCCTACGACCGCCGCGAGGCGGAGCTGACGCCCGAGGTCATGCGCGAGCTGGAGCGGCGCGTGGTCCTGTCGGTGCTGGACCGCAAATGGCGCGAGCACCTGTACGAGATGGACTACCTGCGCGACGGCATCGGGCTGCGCGCGTGGGCGCAGCGCGATCCGCTGGTGGAATACCAGCGGGAGGGCTTCGAGATGTTCGGCGAGATGATGGAGGGCATCAAGGAGGAGTCGGTCGGCAGCCTCTTTAACCTCCAGGTGCAGGCGCAGGAAGGCGCGATCGTCGAGGAGTCGGCTCCGGAGGCCCCCCCGGCCGCGGGTCCGGCGGCCGCCCAGGGCGGGCGGCCCGGCCGCGGCGCCCAGCCGGCCCGGCCCGCGCCCGCCCGGCCCGCGCCAGGGCGGGCAGTGCCTGTCCCGGCCGCCGCTCCGGAGGCCCCGGCTGTTCCCGCGGGCCTCGTCCCCCGCGGCCTCGCCCCGCCGCAGCGACCTGGCCGCCTCCGGTACACCGCGCCCAGCGAGGAGGGTACCGGGAAGTCCGAGCAGCGGATCGAGACGCCGGGCATCGGCGCGCGGGGCAATGACTCCGCTGCCCGGGTCGGCAGGAACGACTTGTGCCCGTGCGGCTCGGGCCGGAAGTACAAGCGCTGCCATGGCGACCCTCGTAACCGCCAGGGCGCCTGACTCACGCAGCCTCCACTGCCACGGCGACCCATCTGGCGGGCTGCGCGTCGCGTCCCGGGCTGGCTCCGCGCGGGCCATCCCGCTCGAGCCGGACGGCGATCGCCCGCACCTTCGGGCCGATGCTGACGATCACGGTCATCTCCACCGCATCGCTGGTCGGCCGGAACGTGACGACGCGCTTCACGCGCGGACGCTCGCCTGCCGCCAGCATCGGCCCGAGGCGCTGAATATGCCGCCGGGCGCGCTCGGTCGTCCACGGCTCGATCTGGCGCGGCGGGCGGGATCCGGCCAGCGTCTCCGCGAGAACCTGGGCGAACTTGCTGGGCCAGGATGGCTGCGCCTGCCCGGGGGACCGCGCTTGCCCAGGTGCCCGCGCTGGCCGCGGCTCCGGCGGCCCGTCCCGGGGGCCGGGCTGCGGGCCAGCACCGGGCCCTTCGCCGGGCAGCTGCTCGTCGCCGGGCCGCCGGCCAGGGCCTGGCGGCTGGCCGGGGCCGGGCCCCAGCAGGCCGCCGGCCGCGTCGCATCCCCGCGGGCCCGCGTCCCTGGCCAGCCGCAGCCGCCCGCCAGCGCCGAGCTCATCGTCGTACGGTGGCGCCGAATCCGGGATCGCGAGCATTCGTACCGCGACCGCGTCGGGCAGCGGACGCGGCCTGGCCCGCGGCCGCCCGAAGCCGGGGACCAGCGGCAGCACCGCGGGCGCGCCGGTAAGGGTTCCCGCTGCCTGCTGACCGGCGGGCAAGGGCTGCGTTCCTGCTGAGGCTGAGTGGTGCCGTGACATCTAACCTCCGGGAAGACACGCGCTTGATCACTGCCGCGGCGCATCCGGCCGCCGCGCAGCTCGGGCCTCCGGAGGCGCCCGCCGTTCGCGCTTGCCTGAGTCTTACCGGCCGCCGGTGACATTTTGAGTGCATTACGCGGTTATCCCGGCCAGTCCCTCGCCAGCGGGCACTCGCCCGCCCGGGCGCCTGGCGCGTGCCTCCTGCGGGCCGGCCAGCCACCGCCGGACCTCGGCCAGGCGCGGGACGGAGCCCGGCCAGGCGCGCCGGAATGCCTGGGCTGCCGCGCGGGTTCAGTCTCGGTGGAGCCCGCAATAAATGCCGTTGCCACCTGGAGAGAAAGTGTCGCTGCCGCCACTGGTCGACCCCGCCGCAGAACTTAGCGTCGATGAGGTCAGGCGCTACTCACGCCACCTGATCATTCCTGATGTCGGGATGACGGGGCAGAAGCGCCTGAAGAACGCGCGGGTGCTGTGCGTCGGGGCAGGCGGGCTGGGATCCCCGGCCCTGCTCTACCTGGCGGCCGCCGGCGTCGGCACTCTTGGCGTGATCGACTTCGACGTGGTGGATGAGTCCAACCTGCAGCGCCAGATCATCCACGGCCAGTCGGACATCGGCAGGCCGAAGGCCGAGTCAGCGCGCGACAGCATCACGGAGATCAACCCGTACGTCAAGGTCATCCTGCATGAGACGCAGCTCGATTCTGACAACGCACTGGAGATATTCGCGCAGTATGACCTGATCGTCGACGGGACCGACAACTTCGCGACCAGGTACCTGGTCAATGACGCCTGCGTGCTGCTCGGCAAGCCCTATGTCTGGGGATCGATCTATCGCTTCGACGGCCAGGCCAGCTTGTTCTGGGCCGAGTACGGCCCGTGCTACCGCTGCCTGTACCCGGAGCCCCCGCCGCCCGGCATGGTGCCCTCCTGCGCGGAGGGCGGCGTGCTCGGGGTGCTCTGCGCCTCGGTCGGATCCATCCAGGTCACCGAGGCCATCAAGCTGATCGTGGGGATCGGCGATCCGCTCGCCGGGCGGCTGATGATCTACGACGCGCTGGAAATGAGCTACCGGTCAGTGCGGGTCAGGAAAGACCCGGAATGCGCGATATGCGGCAAGAACCCGACGATTACCGGCCTGATTGACTACGACGCGTTCTGCGGGGCCGTCTCCGACGACGCGCAGCAGGCCGCGGCGGGCTCGACGATCACCGCCAGGGAGCTCAAGGAGATGCTCGACCGGGGCGATGACATCTTCCTCGTCGACGTCAGGGAGCCGAACGAGTACGAGATCGTCTCCATCCCGGGCGCGGTCCTGATACCCAAGGATCAGTTCCTGTCAGGAGCCGCGCTTGAGCGTCTGCCGCACGACAAGCGGGTCATCCTGCACTGCAAGAGCGGGGTCCGTAGCGCCGAGTGTCTCGCGGTCGTGAAGAACGCCGGTTTTTCCGACGCCGCGCACGTGGGCGGTGGTGTCCTTGCCTGGATAAGCCAGGTGGATCCGTCGCTGCCCGCCTACTGAGTCGCGATCGCATAAACCCCGTCGCCGGGGGCCCACGACTGTCAGCGCAGGCCGTAACATTCCGGTGTGGCCATCCAGCCGGAAAATCCGGGCGGCGATAGCAGTCCGGTGCGAGCTGCCACGGGAGAAGGGCGCCCGCGGCCTGCTGATACCGGCCTGGCTGCGTCGCGTGGATCATCGGCGGGCCGCGGCGGCTGGCGCAGGCGGCTGACCGTGGTCGCGCTGGTTCTCGGGCTCGCGGGGCTGGCCGCGTCAGCTGCCGGCATCGTTGTCCAGGTCCTGCCCCGGCGCTTCAGCGCCGCCCAGCAGCAGCAGATCATGACGTGGGAGTCCTTGCAGCGCTGGCGCGAATGGCCGGCCAGCAGGATCTTCCCGCCGACCATCGGCTACCAGCTGCTGGATTACATTACCGACCGGCCGTTTATCGCGCGCCGGGTGGGGATCGGCGCGGAGCGTAGCTGCGCGGCCGCAGCCGATCCGCCGGCCGCCGCGGTGCTCGACCGGCACGGCTGCGCGGAAATGCTCAGGGCCACCTACGTCGACGCGACCGGGAGTCAGCTCGTCACGGTCGGAGTCGCGGTGATGTCAGGCGCCGCTGCTACCGCGGCCTCGATGAGCGCTCTTCCGTCCGCTGGCGGGCTGCGGTCCGGCGTGCTGCCACTGGCATTCGCCAGGACGCTGGCCGCGGGATTCGGAAATGGCGAGCGGCAGCTGTCCTCGGCCATCCCGGCCGGGCCCTATCTGATCCTGGCGGCGGCGGGTTTCACCGACCGCAGGCCGAGCGTCCCGCTGAAATCCGACTTCTCCGCGAACAAGGAGATGCAAAGCTTCGCCTTCGGCGTCGCCGACGCCATCAGGTCAAAGCTCGGGGCCCCGCCCCCGCCGCCGACCTGCCCCGGAGTTCCTGGATGCTGAGCGCTCGCGCTGTCCGGCGGCGCTCTCTCGGGTGCCTGCTGGCGCTGACGGCGATGGCCGGCGGCGCGGCTGCGATCACGGCGGGACCGGCGAGCGCCGACAGCGTGCGTGACCTCCAGCAATGGGTGCTCGACGCGGTGGACGCGCCAGCGGCATGGCAGGTGACCCAGGGACAGGGCGTGATCGTCGCTGTCATCGACAGCGGCGTCGATCCCGACGTGTCCGATCTCACCGGATCGGTTATCACCGGGCCGGACTATAGCGGCGTCAGTACGCCACCCACCAATCCCAACTGGGGAAAGCACGGGACCTGGATGGCATCGCTGATCGCCGGCCACGGGACCGGCTTCGACAGCGGGATCAGCGGCATCGCGCCTAGGTCGAAGGTGCTGTCGATCCGGGTGCTTCCCGACATGACGGACCCAGCCCACAAGCAGTATCAGCATGAGCCACCGGGCGAAGCGCAGGGGGCGCTGGCGAAGGCCATCAGGTACGCGGTCACGAATCACGCGAGCGTCATCAGCATGTCCCTGGGCTACGGCGCGTCCAGCCTGGTCGTCAGGTTGGCTCTCCAGTACGCATTCGAGCACAACGTCGTGGTCGTCGCCTCATCCGGCAACTCAGGAAACTCCGCGAGGGACCGGGGCACGTCGCAAGCTCCGTACTCATACCCGGCGGACTACCCCGGAGTGCTCGGTGTCGCGGCCGTGAACCAGGCCGGTAATCCGGCGTATTTCTCCAGCAGCAATCTGTCCGTTCAGGTGGCCGCGCCCGGCGTGCACGTCCCGGCACAGGGCCGGGACGGCCAGATCTGGGTGGTCAAAGGGACCAGCCCGGCGTGTGCCCTTACTGCGGGCGTGGCGGCCCTGATCAAGTCCAAGTACCCGGATCTGGCACCCGCCCTGGTGGTCCGGGCCATCACCTCCAGCGTCCAGGACCGGCCGCCAGGCGGATACGACGACCGGGTCGGCTTCGGCACGGTGGACGCCGCCGCGGCACTGCAGGCAGCGTCGCGGCTTACCAGGTTCGGGCCGGCCGGCCGCGGCATCCGGGCGCGCAGCCATTTCGGCGGCGGGCCCAGCGCGATTCCCGCGGCGCCGATCCGGTCACGCGGGCTCGGGCAGCTCGTGCTCTTCTGCGTGCTCGCGGCGGCCTGCGTGGCGATGACGGCGGCCGCCGCCGGACGGCTGGTCGCGGCCAGGCCCTACGGCGCAGCGGATCCGGCCGGGCGCGGGGCGCCGGTGCCCCCCGCGCCGCGATCACCCGGCGTCAGGCCGGACGGCACTGGCCCGAGCAGTGCCCGTCCGCCCGGCAGCAGCCCGAAGAGCGCCAGCCTGCGCAAGGCCGCCGAGGACGACACCAGCCCGGACATGGTGGCGCTGGCCGGCAACGGAGTGACCGGAGCGGTGCCCGATGAGGCCGGCCCTGACGGCATCAGTCTGGGGGAGGTCACGCTGGACTGGTCCGCCACCGGCGAGGGGGCCCTCCCTGGTGGCAGCCCGGACGACACCAGCCTGGACTGGGCCACCATGGGTGAGGTAGCCCGGGCAGGCACGAGCCTGGACGACGCCACCCTGGACTGGGCCACCATGGACTGGGCTGCCCTGGCGGGCGCAAGTTCGGCCGGCGCCGCGCCGGGTAGCGCTGGCCCGGACGGTGCCGCGGCGGACGATGCTGGCCCCGACGGTGCCGCGGCGGACGATGCTGGCCCCGACGGTGCCGCGGCGGACGATGCTGGCCCCGACGGTGCCGCGGCGGACGATGCTGGCCCCGACGGCGCCGCGGCGGACGATGCCAGCATGGGCGACGCAAGCCCGCTGGGCACCGTCCCGGGTAGCGTCAGCCTGAGCGCCCCCTTCCCCGCGGCCCCTGCTCCTGCAGACGTCCCTGCGGCCGCTGCCGCGGCTGACGTCGTCCTGGACGACGACGCCGCGGACGACGCCGCTGTCCCGGATGATGACGCCGCTGTCCCGGATAAGCTCAGCCCGGACTTCGCCGCGCCGCACGGTAACAGGCCGGGGATCGCCAGCCCGGTGGGCATCGTCCCGGACGGCGTCGCTCCGGACGGCGTCGCTCCGGACGCAACCACTCCCGAAGGGACCAGCCCGCGCGGCACCAGCCCGGAGCCCGGTGTCCGATATGACCCAAGTCTGGACGCTGCCATCCCTGCGGTCACCGCCCCGGCGGATGTCGCCGAGGCCGCTGCCGCGGACGACATGGATCTGGACGCCGCCGTCCCTGCGGCCACTGCCCCGGCGGATGCCGGCCAGGCCAGCACCATGGACCGCGCCAGCCTGGACGCCGTCCCGGAGGGCACGCCCCCGGCGGATCCGCCCGGGGGCGCTTACCCACCGGATATGCCGGAGGCCGCTGCCCCGGATGGCGTCACTCTGGACACCACCTTCCTGGACGCTGCCGTCCCGGATTTCGTCACCCCGGATTTCGTCACCCCGGACTCCGCCGGGCCGGCCGGCGCTGGCCTGGCCGACACCAGCCCGCAGCCCGCCGCCAATGGCGTCAGATTGGACGCCGCCATCCCGGACGCCGCCATCCCGGATGCCGCAACCCCGGACGACACCATCCCGGACAGCGGCGCGCCGGGCGCTCTCGCGCCGGACGCTCTCGCCCCGGGCACCATCGGCCCGGGCACCATCGGCCCGGACGGCGGACGCCTGGAGGGCGGCGGCCTGAACGGCGCTGCCGCGGCAGACGTTGCGCCGGACGGCGCAGCCGCGGACTCCGGCCAGCCGCCCGGCGGCAGGCCGAACGCCGGCCGCGCGGAGCCGCCGGGCAGGTGGTCAGCGCTGGGCCGCCCGCTGCGGGGAACTGTCCGGACCGGTGCCATGCCCGGCAGGCATGCTGCGCCCAGGGAGCGGCCAGGAGCGATCTGGGGCAGGAACCGCGAAGCCACGGCCAGGACGGAACGCGCCGTAACGGGACGGCACGAGACGTTGCCCGGTCAGGAAACGCCGCCCGGTCAGGAAGACGGGGAGTGACGGGCGGCACCCGGATAGCGCGAGGCCAGCCGGGACGCGGCCGAACGCGGCCGTCGCAGGCCGGGGTCCCCGGAGACTTCGCGAGCCGCGTGCTCGACATTGCCGAGGCCATCCCGCCAGGCCGCGTCATGTCCTATGGCGATATCGCCGATTACCTCGGTGCGGGCGGGCCCCGCCAGGTCGGCCGGGTGATGGCGCTGTGGGGCGGCGGGGTCGCGTGGTGGCGGGTCGTCCACGCCGACGGATCGCTGCTGGCCGGCCACGAGCGGGAGGCCGCGGCCAGGTACGCGGGCGAGGGCACGCCGGTCCGCGCCGCCGCCGGCGGCCGCCCCGGCCGGGTGGACATGCGGCGGGCCCGCTGGGACGGCGCAGACTGTCGTGGCCGCGTGCTAGACGTAGGGGCGATTGGCCTGGACTCCGCCGGGACCGCCCCGGGCGGCTCGTCCTTGCCTTACTGACATGGGAACCAATACGCCTGCCTACCGGCTGGTCCGCGATCCGGTGCCGTCCTCCGGCCAGCTCAGGCTGGACGCCGATCAGCTCCGGGTCGTCGGCCATCCCGGCGGACCGCTGCTGGTGCTGGCGGGCCCGGGCACCGGCAAGACCACCGCGATCGTGGAGACGGTGGCCGACCGCATCGCCCGTCGCGGCGTGGATCCCGCCCGGGTGCTGGTGCTGACGTTCAGCCGCAAGGCGGCGCAGGAATTGCGGCAGCGGATCACCCTGCGGCTCGGGCGGACCACCTCCGAGCCGCTCGCGCTGACCTTCCACAGCTACGCCTACGCGCTGGTGCGCAGGGAGTTCGTGCTGGCCGGCGACGAGCCGCCCACGCTGCTGCCCGGTCCCGAGCAGCTGCTTGAGGTCCGCAGGCTGCTGCGCGGGGAGGCCGCCGATGGCGGGGCCGGCTGGCCGGAACGGCTCCGGCCGGCGCTGGGCACCAGGGGGTTCGCCGCGGAGTTGCGCGATTTCCTGCTCCGCGCGGCCGAGCGCGGCCTGGACGGGCGCGGCCTGGCGAGGCTTGGCCGGGAGCGCGGCCGGGACGACTGGGAGGCCGCGGGCGGGTTCCTCGGCCGGTACGCCGCGAGGTTCGATCTCGCCCCGGTACCCGCCTACGACTACGCGGAGATCGTCAGGATCGCCGGACGGCTGCTCGATCGCCCGGCGGTCAGGGACCGGGAGCGCCGCGCCTACGACATCGTCCTGGTGGACGAGTACCAGGACACTGACCCGGCACAGGAAGAACTTCTGCACGCGCTGGCAGGCGACGGCCGCGAGCTCATCGTGGTCGGCGATCCCGACCAGTCCATCTACGGCTTCCGCGGCGCCGACACCCGCGCGATCAGCCAGTTCCCCGACCGCTTCCGCGCCCCGGACGGCCGGCCCGCGCGGGTGGTCGCGCTGTGCACCTGCCGGCGTAACGGCCCCGTCCTGCTGGCCGCGTCCCGCCGGGTGGCGCGCAGGCTGCCGGCCGCGCTGGGCATGGTCACCCCGAATTCTGAACGGGGGCATCGAGAGCTGGTCGCGCCGCCAGCGGCCGATCCCGGCACCGCGGCAGTGCTCATCGCCGCCAGCGCGACCCAGGAAGCGGCGGTGATCGCGGACACGCTCCGCCGAGCCCACCTGATCGACGGCATGAGCTGGTCGTCGATGGCGGTGCTGGTGCGGTCCGCGACCCGTCAGGTGCCGCTGCTGCAGCGCGCCCTGGCCGCGGCGGGGGTGCCGGTCGCGGTCGCCGGCGACGAGCTCCCGCTGGCCGCCGAGCCGGGAACCCGGCCGCTGCTGACCCTGCTGACCTGCGCCCTGCAGCCGGGCGCGCTGGACGAGGAGACCGCAGCGGACCTGCTCAACGGCCCGCTCGGCGGCACCGACGCCCTGGGCCTGCGCCGCCTCCGCCGCGCGCTGCGGGCGGCCGCCGAGTCCGCGGGCGAGGAGCCCGGGGAGGATCCGCTCGCGGCGGCGCTGCGCGATCCCCGCGAGCTGACCCTGGCGGGCTGGCCAGCCAGGCAGCTCGCCAGCGGCCAGGCGGCGGCCGGGCCCGGCGGGTCCGCCGCGGGCGGCGCTGACCGCCGCGCCACCGGGCCGGCGCCCGCCTCCCCGATCGCCTCCGCCCGGCGGGTCGCCGCCCTGCTGGAGCTGGCCAGGCAGACCGCGGCAGGCGGCGGCAGCGCGCATGAGGTGCTCTGGGCCGTCTGGGAGGCCTCCGGCCTGGCCGCCGCCTGGCAGGCCGCCAGCGCGGCGGGCGGCAGCAGGGGCGCGGCGGCGGACGCCGACCTCGATGCCGTGACCGCGCTGTTCGATGCCGCCAGCCGGTTCACCGACCGGCTGCCGCCCGGCTCGCCGCGGCTCTTCCTGGACAGCGTGGCCGGGCAGGAGATCGCCGGTGACACTCTTGCCGAGCGCAGCCCGCAGGGCGAGGCGGTGGCGGTGCTCACCGCGCACCGCGCCAAGGGCCTGGAATGGGAACTCGTCATCGTGGCCGGCGTCCAGGAAGGCACCTGGCCGGATCTGCGGATGCGCGGCTCGCTGCTCGGCATGGACGAGATGGCCGACGCGGCGGCCGGCGGCCAGGACGCCGCCGCCGACGCGGCGGCGGCCGCGCTCAGCTCCAAGCTGCTGGACGAGGAGCGCAGGCTGTTCTACGTGGCGGTCACCCGGGCCCGCCGGATGCTGGTGGTCACCGCCGCCGGCGGGCAGGACAGCGAGGACCGGCCGTCCAGGTTCCTCGCCGAGCTGGCCGGCGATGAGATCGAGATCACCCCGGTGGCCGCGGCGGGCCGGGGCGCCCTGTCGCTGCCCGCGCTCACCGCGGACCTGCGGCGGGCCGTGACCGACCCGGCCGTCTCGACGCCGCTGCGCCGCGCGGCCGCGGCTCAGCTGGCGCGGCTCGCCGCGGCCGGGGTGCGCGGCGCGAGCCCGGCGCAGTGGTACGCGCTGACCGAGCTGTCCGGCCCGGGCGCGCTGAGCGACGGTGCGGTCCGGCTGTCGCCTTCTCAGGTGGAAACGTTCACCAGGTGCGGGCTGCGCTGGCTGATTCAGACCGCGGCCGGCGCGAGCTCGCCCGGCGTGCTCGGCCATCTCGGCATGGTGATCCACGCCGCCGCCGAGCTCGCGGCGGAAGGCGCCGACGACGCTGACATCACCAAGCGGATCGACGAGATCTGGCATCACCTCGACTTCGGCAGCCCCTGGTACAGCTCACGGGAGCGGGTGCGGGCCGAGCGGATGATCCGCAAGTTCCTGGACTGGCACCGGGCGAACCCGCGCGACCTGATCAAGGTGGAGCAGGCCCTGCGCGTCCAGGTCGGCCAGGTGGAGATCACCGGCCGGGTCGACCGGCTGGAGCGCGATGACGACGGGAGCGCGGTCATCGTCGACCTCAAGACCGGGACAAGCAAGCCGTCAGACGGCGAGCTCGACAGGAACCCGCAGCTCGGCGTCTATCAGCTGGCGGTCATGCTCGGCGCGTTCGAGGCGCTCGGCCTGACCGAGCCCGGCGGCGCCGAGCTTGTCCAGGTCGGCAAAGCCAGCCTGAAGGCGGGCGTCAGGGTGCAGCGCCAGCGCCCGCTCGGGCAGGATCCGGACCCGGGCTGGGCGAAGGAGCTAGTCGAGACCGTCGCGGCGGGAATGTCCGGATCCGTCTTCGCGGCCAAGGTGAATCCGGGCTGCCGGACCTGCCCGGTAGCGGCCTGCTGCCCGGTGCACGAGCGCGGCGGCCAGGTGACCCCGTGACCGGCATCCAGTACGCCCCGGCGCAGCTCGCGCGCCTGCTCGGCGTGGCCGGGCCGACCGCCGAGCAGGCCGCGGTGATCTCGGCAACGCCAGGGCCGATGGCGGTGATCGCCGGGGCAGGCTCCGGCAAGAGCGAGACGATGGCCGGACGGCTGGTCTGGCTGGTGGCAAACGGCCTGGTCCGGCCGGAGCGGGTACTGGGCCTCACGTTCACCAGGAAGGCCGCGGCCGAGCTCGCCCAGCGGGTGCGGGTGCGGCTGGACGGCCTGCGCGGCGCGGGCATCACCGGCCCTCCTGCCGGGGCCGCCGGGGCGCAGCCGGGCGACGGCCTGCTCGGTGACCCGGTCGTCTCCACCTATCACGCCTACGCGGGCCGGCTCGTCGCCGACAACGCGCTCCGCGAGGCGCTGGAGCCGACGCTGCGCCTGATCACCCCGGCGGTCGCCTGGCAGCTCGCCGCCCGGGTGGTCGCGTCCTACGACGGGCCGATGGACGCGGTCAACTGGACTCCGGGGTCGGTCACCGCCGCGGTGCTCGACCTGTCCGGCGAGCTCGCCGAGCACCTGCGCCAGCCGGACGAGATCCGGTCGGCGGGGGAATGGCTGACCCGCCGGCTCAGCGAGCTGACCCGCTGCCCGGCGCCGGTGACCAAGATCATCGAGTGCCAGCGGACCCGTGAGCAGCTACTGCCGCTGGTGGCCGCCTACGCGGCGGCGAAGAAAGCCCGGGAGGTCATCGACTACGGCGACCAGATCGCGCTGGCCGCGCGGATTGCCGCGGCGCACCCGGAGGTCGGCGCGGCCGAGCGGAGCCGCTATCAGGTGGTGCTGCTCGACGAGTACCAGGACACCAGCTATGCCCAGCTGGTGCTGCTGCGCGCGCTTTTCGGCGGCGGGCACCCGGTCACCGCGGTGGGCGACCCGTGCCAGTCGATCTACGGCTGGCGCGGCGCGAGCGCGGGCAACCTGCTCAGGTTCGGCGCGGATTTCCCGCAGCGGGGCGGCGGCCCGGCCCCGGTGCGGCAGCTGTCCACCAGCTTCCGCAACACCGGGCGGGTGCTGGACGCCGCCGCCGCGCTGCAGGCGGAACTGCGCGCGGCCGCGCCCGGCGTGCCCAGGCTGGTTGCCCCGGCCGGGCGCGCAGACCGCGGCAAGGTCGTCTGCGCGCTGCTGGAGACCGCGGCTGACGAGGCATCCTGGGTGGCCGGCCAGATCACCGGGCTGCTCAGCCTCCCCGCTGGCGCCGCGCCGGACGGGAGCCCCTGGCCGGACGGCCGCCAGGACGGGGTGCGCCCGTCCGACATCGCCGTGCTGTGCCGCAAGCGAGCGCAATTCCCCGCGCTGCGGACCGCGATCGAGGCACGCGGAATCCCGGTCGAGGTGGTCGGGCTCGGCGGGCTGCTGACCGTGCCTGAAGTCCAGGACGTGGTCGCCACGCTGCGGGTCATGCACGACCCGGCAGCGGCTGACGCGCTGGCCAGGCTGCTCACCGGCCCGCGCTGGCGGATCGGGCCGCGGGACCTGGTCGCGCTCGGCCGCCGGGCCCGCGAGCTCACCCGGCGGGCGAGCAGGCGCTGGCGGCCGGAGCACCCCGAGGCCCCCGTTCCAGATCTTGATGCGATGAGCCAGGCGGTGACCGACTTCACCGCGGATCCCGGCAGCCTCGTGGAGGCGCTGGATGATCTCGGCACGGCCGCCGCCTATTCCGCCGCCGGCTACGCCCGGCTGGCGGCGCTGGCCGCTGAGCTGCGGACGCTGCGCGGCCACGCCGGCCGGCCGCTGCCCGAGCTGGTCGGCGAGGTCGAGCGCGCGCTCGGGCTCGACATCGAGGTGGCCGCGCGGCCGGGCGCCGACCCGGCGACGTCGCGCGGCGACCTGGACGCGTTCGCCGACGCGGCGGCGGCGTTCGCCGGGGACCAGGAGGAGGCCACGCTGGGCGCGTTCCTGGCCTACCTGGCCGCGGCCGAGGACGAGGAATTCGGCCTGGAGGCGGGCCGGGTCGGCGAGGCGGACTCGGTGAAGCTGGCGACCGTGCACTCGGCCAAGGGACTGCAGTGGGCCGCCGTCGTCGTTCCCGGGCTGGCTGACGGGCCGCAGGCGCACATGTTCCCGGCGAAGCCGAGGGCCACGACGCGGTGGACGGAGAACCCGCGGCTGCTCCCGTTCGGGCTGCGCGGTGACACGGCGGACCTGCCCGGGCTGGCCGGCCTCGACCCGGCGTCGCTGGCCGATTTCGCCGAGGCTTGCGGGCAGCGCGACCTGGCCGAGGAACGCCGGCTGGCGTACGTCGGGACCACCCGGGCCGCGTTCTGGCTGGCGTGCACCGGCTACTGGTGGGGGAGCGGCACCTCGGCGCTCGGCCCGTCGGTCTTCCTGGCGGAGGTCCGTGCCGCGTGCGAGGCGGGCGCTGGCACCGTCGCGTGCTGGGCGCCGGCGCCGGAGGCCGGCGCGGAGAATCCCGCGCTTGCCGAGCCCGCGGTCGCGCTGTGGCCGGCCACCGCCGGCGGCTCGCGGTACGAGGCGGTCCGCGCGGCCGGGGCGCTGGTGGCCGACGCCATCGCCGCCGCTGGCACGGGCGCCGTCGCCGGCCCGGGCGGTGCCGGGGACGGTACTGGCACGGGTGCCGCCGGCCCAGGCGATGATGATACTGGCGCGGGCCGGCTGAGTGAAGCCGACCAGGCGCTGGTCGAGGCCTGGTCGAGGGACACCAGCCTGCTGCTCGCCGAGCGGCAGCAGCACCGCGGCGACCAGGTCACGTCCGTGCTGCTGCCACGGCGACTGCCGGTGTCGTCGCTCGTGACCATGGCCAGGGATCCCGCCGAGCTCGCCCAGCAGATCCGGCGGCCGATGCCGCGGTCGCCAGCCCGCAGCGCGCATCGGGGCACCGAGTTCCACCGCTGGCTGGAGAAGCGTTTTGGCCCGCAGCGGCTCATCGACCCTGGTGACCTGCCCGGTGCCGCCGACGACGATCCCGGCGCGGACGGCGATGCCGAGCTGGACGCACTGCGGCAGCGCTTCGAGGCCGGGGAATGGGCCGGCCGGTGGCCGCGCGAGGTCGAGGTGCCGTTCGAGACGCTGATCGGCGACCGGCTGATCCGGGGCCGGATCGACGCCGTCTTCGCGGATGATCCCGGCGGCGGGTTCGACGTGGTGGACTGGAAGACCGGCAGGCAGCCGCGATCAGCCGCCGAGAGCCGGGCCGTGGCCGTCCAGCTGGCGGCCTACCGGATCGCCTGGGCGGCGCTGGCCGGGGCGGACGTCGGTCAGGTACGGGCCGCGTTCTACTACGTCCGGGATGACGTCACGGTGCGGCCGGCCGACCTGCTCGACACCGCGGGCCTGACCGCGCTGATCGAGGACATCCCGCTCGCCGCGCGGTAACGGTACTGCCTGCGCGCTGCCCGCGCCGGCTCGTTGCCAGGGCGCGTTCGCCGGGAGCATGCACTCTTATGCTTCTCTCATGTGCGAGTTGCCCAGGTCCGCCGCGGCTGTCGTTCGGGCCGCAGAACTCGCCGGCCCGAACGCAACGGTGCAGGCCATGCGGGCGCTCGCTGGCGGCACGCACGCCCGCACCTGGCTGATCCGGACAGCGGATCCGGTAATTGAGGTCATTCTTCGTGAGTTCCCTCCCGGCGATGGGTCGGCCAGCTATGAGGCGCGCGTGCTCACCATTCTGGACGGACTCGATGGCCTGGCTCCCCGGCTGCTCGCCAGCGATGCGGGTACCAGCGACACGGGCACCAGCGACATGGGCGGCACGGCGTCCGGCGGGTCATGGGTGCTGATCTCGCGGCTGCCCGGGACCGCGGATATCACCCTTGGCCAGCCATTAACGTCGGCCAGGCAGCTGGGCAGCACGCTTGCGCGGATCCACGCGACCTCCCTGAACCGTCTCACCGGACTGCAGAGCGTCTACGACCGGCCGGGAGGGTCTTTCGCCGCCATCAGCGGGCCGGCGGCCAGCCTCGTCGCCGCCAGCCGGGAACTTCTTGCCAGTGCGCCCGGCGTGCTGACGCACCACGACTTCTGGTCCGGCAACGTGGTCTGGGCGGACGGCGTGCTGACCGGCGTGGTGGACTGGTCCGGCGGTGCCATCGGTTCGCCTGGCCTGGATGCTGCCTGGTGCCGGCTGGACCTTTACCTGCTCCATGACGAGCGCGCCGCCGACGTGTTCCTGGATTCCTACGAAGCGGCCAGCGGGTCGGCCCTGCCCGATCCGCTGCTATGGGACCTGTGGGCCGTCGCCCGGTCCCACCAGGACGTCGAGACCTGGGTCCCGAACTATCGTGATCTCGGACGCGGCGACCTGACTGCCGGGGAACTCCGCAACCGCCATACCGCGTGGACGGAGCGCCTGCTGGCAAGGTGGACGGAGCGCCTGCTGGCAAGGTGGACGGAGCGCCTGCCGGCAAACCGGTAGTCGCCGGCGCCGGTTCCCGGCGAAGTCCTGGCGCGGTGCTGCTCGCTAGAGTGCACTGATCATCGTCGCGCGAGAAGGCGGACCCTCAGCATGGACGTTCGTGGCTACATCGACCAGCACGCGCCGGAGTTCTTCGGCGCGCTCAGGCAGTGGCTGGCCATCCCGTCGATCTCCGCCGACCCGGGACGGCATGCTGATGTCCGACGGTCCGCCGACTGGCTCGCCGGGTACCTGCGCGACACCGGCTTCCCGGTGGCGGAGGTCTGGGAGACAGGCTCCGGCGACGCTCCGGGCCTGCCGGCGGTCTTCGCGCACTGGCCGGCTGCCGATCCCGCCGCGCCGGTGGTGCTGGTCTACGGTCACCATGACGTACAGCCGGTCGAGCCGCTGGAGGAGTGGGACTCACCCCCGTTCGAGCCCGCGGAGCGGGACGGTCAGCTGCTGGCGCGAGGCGCCTCGGACGACAAGGGGCAGGTGCTGTTTCACGCGCTCGGCGTGCGTGCCTGCCTCGCGGCCGGCGGCCGCGAGGCACCGCCGGTCACCCTCAAGCTGCTGATCGAGGGCGAGGAGGAGTCCGGCTCGCCGCACTTCGCCGAGCTGCTGCGCGCCCGGCAGGACCGGCTGGGCTGCGACGTGATCGTCGTCACCGACACCTCGATGTGGGCCGCGGACGTGCCGTCCATGTGCGTGGGCATGCGCGGGGTGATCGACGCGCAGATCGACCTGACCGGCCCGGAACGGGACCTGCACTCGGGCTCCTTCGGCGGGGCGGTGCCCAATCCGCTGCACGCGCTGGCCGATCTGCTCTCGGGCCTGCACGACCGCGACGGCAGGATCACCCTGCCCGGGTTCTACGACAAGGTGGCTCCGCTGTCCAGGCTGGAACGCGACATGCTCGCGCTGCTGCCGTTCGACGAGAAGACCTGGCTGGCCGAGGCCGGGCACAGCCTGGCGGCCTCGGGCGAGGCCGGCTTCAGCACGCTGGAGCGCGTCTGGACCCGGCCGACCGCCGAGGTGAACGGCATGTGGGGCGGCCACACCGGGCCGGGCGGCAAGACGATCATTCCGCGGGACGCGCACGCAAAGCTGTCGTTCCGGCTGGTCGCCCACCAGGACCCCGCCGACGTGGCGGCGGCGCTGCGCGAGTACGTGACGCAGCACACGCCGCCGGGCATCCGCGCGACCGTCACGATCGGGGGGCCGGGGGTACGGCCGTGCTTCTCGCCGGTCGATTCCCCGGCGGTGCTCGCGGCGCGGCGCGCGCTGGGCCGGGCGTTCGGCCAGGAGGTGCTGTTCACCAGGGAAGGCGGCAGCGGGCCCGAGGCTGACCTGGCCGACATCCTGGCCGCGCCGCTGGTCTTCGTCGCGGTCGGCCTGGACGAGGACCGGATTCACGCCCCGAATGAGAAGGTCGACATGGCGCTGCTGCTCAAGGGCGCTGAGGCGGTGGCGTACCTGTGGGACGAGCTGGCCGCGGCGGCCGGGGAGCTGGTCGTGGCTCGGTGAGCGCCGACCCCGGTGTTCCCGCGGCGGGCGCTGGCGCTCCCGGGGCGCAGGCCGGCGCTCCCGCGGCGGATCGGGGAGCCCTCGGCGGGCTCGCGCTGGCCCGCGGTGCCGTCGACAGGGCAGCGGAGCGCCGCACCGACGAGGCATGGCTGGCCGCGGCCTGGGCCGAGCCGGCCACCCGCGTCCTTGTCATCGACGATGGCCGGGCGCTGGTCCGGTTCGGCGAACAGCGAGCCGATCTGGTCTTCGTGCCGCCGCCGGACGCGCCGGACGGGGTGCGGTTCCTGCTGGGAGTGGACACGGCCGGGGTTGTCTATTTCGGCGTAGCCGGCCCGCTGCCGGACCCCGGACATGCTGAGGCGGCGGAGCAGTCCATCCGGCCGGCCAGCCTGCGGGAAGTCGGCCAGATGCTCGGTGACCGTGATGCCGGGCTGATGACGCACGCGGTCGCGCTGGCCAACTGGCACGCGATCACCACCCACTGCTCGCGCTGCGGCGCGGTCACCGCGGCGGTCAGCTCGGGACACGCGCGGCGCTGCCCCGTCGACGGCAGTGAGCACTTCCCCCGGCTCGACCCGGCGGTGATCATGCTGGTGACGGACCCGGCCGGCCGCTGCCTGCTCGCCAGGAACTCGAGCTGGCCCGAGCGGCGGGTCTCGATCCTGGCCGGCTTCGTCGAGCCGGGCGAATCCGCGGAGCAGGCCGTCGCGCGGGAGGTCCTGGAAGAGACCGGGATAAGCGTCGGCGATATCCGGTACCTCGGCAGCCAGCCATGGCCGATGCCGCACAGCCTGATGCTCGGCTTCAGTGCCCTGGCCCCTGGCGGCCAGCAGATCCGGGTGGATGACAACGAGATCGCCGAGGCCAGCTGGTTCTCCCGGGATGACGTGCGGGAGAAGGTGGCGTCCGGCGAGCTGCGGCTGCCGCCGCCGGTGTCGATCGCGCACCGGATCATCGAGTCCTGGTACGGGGCGGAACTCCCCGGCTCCTGGTGACGGCACGACGGCGCGACGGCGCGACGGCATGTTGGCACGTCGGCATGGCAGCACGACGGCGAGGTCTGGTGGATCAGCCACGGGTGGCTGCGGCAGATCTGTCAGCGCAGTCCGGCTGGCGGGTTCACCCGGTCTGCTAGGGCACCTTCGGCGCCCTAGGGCAGGGACGCTGATGTGGACAGAATGATCCGCTTATGGCACGATGGGTTTGCCTGAGTGGCCTCCTGTCATTCCGGCAAATCCAGCGACAGGTGCCACTCCAGACCCCGGTAGTCCTTCGTTCTCACGCGAACGCTTGCTCACCGGGAGATCACGATGGCACAGCCGGCGCTCCCGCGATTCTCCCTGACCGGCGCTGGGTAATCCTGTCCGTAGTCGCGGTCGCGCAGCTAGTGGTGGTCCTCGATGCCACCATCGTGAACATCGCGCGCACCCCGCACAGTTGCCAGTTATATAGCCGGGCTCGGTGCCGCCCGCCTGACCGCGCGATGACCCGCCCACCGGACCCGGCCGCGTCCGGTAGGTCCGCACCCGTCAACCCACCGGGAGACAGCATGCCCAGCCAGACCGCGCCCGTCCCGCCCGACGATCTGTCACGCAAACTGACGGTCGCGCGGCCGGATCACGACCAGAGCCTCCCGCACCTCGGGCTCGTCGGTGACACCTACACGATCCTCGTCAACGGCGCAGACACCGCCGGGAAGTACACGCTCATCGACATGTACGTTCCCCCTGGCGGCGGCCCGCCGCCGCACCGGCACAACTTCGAGGAGATGTTCACCGTCCTTGACGGCGAAGTCCAGGTGACCTTCCGCGGCGAGACGCTCGTGGCCCGCGCCGGGGAGACCATCAACGTGCCGGCCAACGCCCCGCACGCGTTCACCAACGCCGGAGATACGCCGTCGCGGCTGCTGTGCATGTGCGCGCCCTCAGGGCAGGAGGAGTTCTTCACCCTGGTCGGCCAGCCCGTCGCCACACGAACCCAGGCTCCTTCGCCGCTCGACGCCGCCGCGCAGGCGGCCTTCATCGCCAAGTCGAAGGCGCTCATGCCCGATTACAAGACCGAAATGCTTCCGCCGCCCGGCGCGAAGTAACGGACGAGGGCCGAGATGGCCTTCACGCTGGACGCCCAGGTGGCCGCGGTTCTCGCCGCGGCGCTCGAACGCAGCGGTCCGCCGCCAGCCCGGCCGGCCGGTGACGTCGCCAGCCGCCGCGTCGCGCTCGACGCCATGCTGGGGTACTTCAACAACGAAGCGCAGCCGGTCGCCGACAAAGTCGATATCTCCGACCACAGTGTCGTCACGCCCGATGGGGCCACGCTGCTCGCGCGGTGGTGCCAGCCGTCGGGCGACAGCAGGGCGGCGGTGCTGTACTTGCACGGCGGCGGGATGATCTCCGGCTCGGTGCCGATCTTCGACGGGCCGGTCTCCCGGTACGTAGCCCGTACCGGCGTCTCGATGCGCTGCCATCTTGAGCCGCGACCGGAAGGGCCCGGCCGTGGCGCGGCAGCTGCTCATTTACCCGATGCTCGACGACCGGACGACGACGCCCGACCCGTACATCGTGCCGTTCGCTGGGTGGTCCTACGACGACAACGCCACCGCCTGGAACGCCCTGCTGGGAGCAGGGCACGAGGACCGCGAGACCGGCCCGCCGGCCGCGCCGGGACGGCTTAACGACGCGGCCGGCCTGCCGCCGGCGTACATCGAGGTGGGGCAGCTGGACGTCTTCCGCGACGAGGCCATCCGGTACGCGCTCACGCTTAGCCGGGCGGGCGTGCCGGCCGAACTGCATCTGCATCCCGGCGTGCCGCACAAGTACGACGCCGTTGCCTTTGATGCCGACGTGTCGCGCCGTGCGCAAAGCGACCGCGACCGCGTGCTGCGGAGCTTGTGACGCCTCGTAGCCGTGAGATGCCTGTCAGGTCAACTCGAAGCGACTCGCTACCACGACAAACGAGCGGACAGTCGTTCACTAGCCCTGCTGACCAGTTCAACCAGCGCGGTTCACGCCATCGCCGTTTCAGCGTGCCTGACCGAGCGGACCTGCACCGGCTCCGCCCGCGCCGGCCCGCGGCAGGTGTAATGATTGGCCGGTGGCGATGGAACACGACACGCCCGTTCGGGGCAGCGGGAGGCGCCGCGTCCGCAGTGATGCGCTGGCCAACCAGGAACGCGTGCTCGCCGCGGCGGTGACGGCGGTCCTGCGCGAGGGCCGTCAAGTCCCGATGTCGACTATCGCAGCGGACGCCGGGGTCGGCATCGGCACGCTCTACCGGCGCTACCCCGACCGCGAAGCCCTGCTCGCAGCCCTGACACTGCGCGCCTTCGGCCTCGTCCTTGAGTGCGCGGAGAACGCCGAGAACCTCAATGAGCCCGGCCTCGCCACCCTGAGCTCGTTCCTGGACTGTGTCATCAGCCACGCCGACCAGCTGATCCTCCCTCTGCACGGCGGCCCCGTCCCGGCAGCCGCGGAAACTCTCGCCGTGAGGTCCACCGTCCACCAGGCGCTCCAGCGCATCCTCGACCGCGGCTGGCGTGACGGCACGATCCGCGCGGACGTCACCACGCGCGACGTCATCGTCCTGACCGCGCTGCTGGCCCAGCAGCTGCCCGACAACCGGGGCCCGGACCAGGCACCCAGGCGGCTGAAGGCCTTCTTCCTCGACGGCCTGGCTCCCCCTGCTCGCTGAAAGAGCGCTCCTGCAGGACGAAGTCACGGCCCGTTCCGATGAAACGTATGGGACCCGGTCGGTTCGCGGTGCTTTCAAGCGGGCCGGAGCGAATCTGCGTGGCTCCGGGCAAAGTCCTCCACCGACCCGGGCCGGTGACCCGTCACCTCCGCTACGTCCTGGGTCGGATGTACTGGCTGTGCTCGACGAGCTTGCCGCCGCATCATCTGCCTGAGGGTCCGGCGGAAGGTGAGCCACCAGTACCGGACCTCAGCGGATCCCGGCGAAGTCCGCCATCTGCTCGACCGCGTCACGGAAGAAATCATCCGCTGGCTCAACGGTACCGACGAGCTGGCCGAACAGCTCGAAGCTGATCATGCCGAAGAGCTGCGTCCAGGCGATCAGGCCACGCAGGATCACCGGGCCAGGAACGCCAGGCCCGATCACCGCGGCGAGCGCGTCCGCCTGCTTTGCCAGCAGCGGCGTCAGCCGGTCTCCGGGAACCTCGCCGGCCGCGTCGCCTGCCCAGGCATCAGCCAGCAGGCGGCCGAGAACGACGCCGACCCGGCTGGCGGGCACAATGGTCTCTGGCGGCGCGTGGTACCCGGGGACCGGCGAGCCGTAGATGAGCGCGTACTCGTGCGGGTGAGCAACTGCCCAGTTCCGTACCGCATAGCAGACGGCCCGCCACCGGGTGCGCAGGTCGGGCCGTGGCTGGCCGGCATCGGCGGCCTCCGCGGTGCCGCCGAGAGCCTCGTAGGCGTCGATGATCAGCGCGGTGAGCAGGCTGTCACGGCTAGGGAAGTACCGGTAGACAGCCGACGACACCATCCCGATCTCGCGGGCCACGGCCCGGACGGACAGTCGCTGGGCGCCGCCGGCAGCCAGCTGCCGCCGCGCCTCTTCCCTGATCTCCCGGGTCAGCTCAGCGCGCACCCGCTCGCGCGCGCTCTGGCTGGTGTTCATGCCGGCAGTCTGCCAGAACGGAGATCAATGATCAAGAAAGAGAGCACTGCTCTTGACATACGGCCCGATTCGGAGGACACTGATTCATATTGAGAGCACTGATCTTAATTCAGAGCAGGGAACCAGAGCAGCGAAACAAGAGCAGGAAATCCAGGGCCAGGAACGCCCAGGCCGGCCCAGACGCAGCAGGAGCATCCGATGACCGCCGATACCGCCCCTCGCAACATCGAGGTTAAGGGCACGATGACGCGCGTCTTCAATAAGAGCGTCGAGGCCCTGACCCGCCGTGGGATCAGCATCTGGGGCAGCCGGGTCCTCTACGTGCGCGGCCGCAGCAGCGGCGAGTGGCGCACGACCCCGGTCAACCCGCTCACGCATGATGGCGGCAGGTACCTGGTCGCCCCGCGCGGGCACACGCAATGGGTGCGGAATTTGCGGGTGGCCGGCGGCGGCGAGCTCCGTGTCGGCAAGCGTGTGGAGAGGTTCACCGCTACCGAGGTCGCCGACGCGCAGAAGCCTGATGTGCTCAGGGCGTACCTGAAGCGCTGGAAGTTCGAGGTCGGCGTCTTCTTCGACGGTGTCGGCCCGGACGCGTCAGACGAGCGGCTGCTCGCGATCGCGCCCGGCTATCCGGTCTTCCGCATTGTCGGGCGGTAACCGTGGCTGGCTGGCCCTTCCGGGCTACAGCGTCAGCGCAAGGGTCGCTCCGGCCTGATCAAGCAGCCGATGACAGCCAGCTGTGCCGGGGAACCTCGCCAGGTCGGCGCGCACCCGGGCCAGCGGCCCGTCGGGGCCAGTTAGGGTCATTCCGTCCGCGCCGACCGCGACAAGCTCGCCATCTCCGCGGAGCAGCACCGGGCCTGGCCGGCTGGCTGAGATGGCCGTCCGGCCAGCCCGGAGGCCGTCAAGCACTGCCCGCGGGCTGTCGTCCTCGCACTCTACCCAGGTGGTCGGCGATCCCGGCGGCGCGTCGGATCCCGGCCGGTGCCAGTCGCTCCCGCCAACCGGGATGGCGCCAGGATCCCAGGCCAGCCACCAGGCGAGCGGCATGGTCCAGCGCAGGTCCAGCCAGCTCCAGTGCCACACCTCGATCAGCGGTGGCCGGCGATGCATAGGAATGGTCCAGCTCACCTCCCCGCCGAGCGGGTGATTGATCGACATCAGGCCCCCGCCGCGCTCGGCCTCGGTCAGCCAGTCGTCGGCGGGCCCGCGGAAGTCGATCCAGCCGACGTCCCCCAGCACGCCCGCGTGACCGGCCTGCGTGGTGACCTCCTGGCCCGGCAGCAGCGTGATGCCGTAGCGCGAGGCCGCCGCCGGGAGTTCCGGGTGGTGGCTGGTGGTGTTGTGGTCGGTTATCGCGGCGAAATCGAGGCCGCGCTCGGCGGCGAGGCGGGCAACCCCGGCGACGGACAGCGCCCCGTCCGAGTGCATCGTGTGGGTGTGCAGGTCACCAGCGAGCCACCGGCGGCCGGCCCGGGCCGGCAGCTCTCGCCGGGGCGGTCGCTCCGTCAGCGGCGGTGGCGGGCCGGGCACGGGATCGGGCGACAGGCTACCGCGCTGGCCGGTGACTTCCGCTGACAGGCGATATCCGGTCCCGTCGGCCGAGACGCGGTGCAGGCCGACGATCACATGCCATGTTCCTGGCTCCAGCTCGCCAGGCAGATAGCCGGGTGTCGCCGCGTCCGCCGTGACGACGAACGACCGCCTGGCCCCGCCGGACCAGCCGCGGAATCCGCTGGGCCCGATGCAGCCGAGATCAAGTACGGCCTCGGCCCGCTCGTACTCAAGCTCAACGCGGAGTCCGCACGACCCCGGAGGCACCTCGACAGGGAGGTAGTGCCAGGCGGAGGCGAACCGGTCCTCCAGGGTCCACCGGCCACGGTGCCGCGTCTGCGCCATGTCCCCTATCTGACCAGATTCAGCCGGGCGTCGCTCGCCGTGCCCTTACCGCCTGACTACCTCTCCTACCGCCTGACTATCTCTCTCTCGAACGGAAGCCCATGGCATCCCAGGTGATCACCGCGACCCGGAACGCCGGCGCCCGGACGCCGTCGCTGCTGAACCCGGTCCGGGCGGCCGCCACGCATTTTTACCCTGCTTTGTCAGCTAAGTGGCTGGTAAGTGCTGTCTTAGCCACCAGAATCGATGTAGGAAGAAAAGGACGCAGTGTCAGTGGTTACCCACACCTGGTTACGACCAGCGTGCTTGGCGCGGTAGAGCGCGGCGTCGGCTGTCGCCAGCAGCTCGGTGAGCTGGCTTCCGGTAGTGCTCAGCGCGGCGACCCCGATGGAGACGGTGAGCCTGATGATTTCTGAGCGTCCGTTCTCGCCCACCTCGATGGGCATCTCCGCGATGGCGGCGCGCATGCGCTCGGCCACGCGAAGTGCGTCATGCTCGTCGGTCTGGGGAAGCAGGAGTGAGAATTCCTCGCCGCCGAAGCGGCCGACGAGATCGTACTCGCGCAGGAAAATCTTGATCGTGCGGGCGAGTTCCCTCAGCGCCTTATCCCCCGCGAGGTGGCCGTACGTGTCGTTGATGGCCTTGAACTTGTCGATGTCGAGCAGGGCCACTGCCAGCGAGGTGCGCGTGCGGTTGGCGCGGGTCACTTCCGCGTTGGCTTCCCGGTCCCAGGTACCGGCGTTGAGCAGCCCGGTCTTGGCGTCCAGCCGGGAGTCGTTGACCAGCTGCGCGTGCCGCTGGGAGCGCTGCAGCAGGGTGGCGAAGGGAGCGGCGAGGAAGGCGGCGATTGGCGTAATCGATGCCGCCAGCGCCACCAGGACGCCGACGGACGCTTCGGTCGCGTCGTTGGTCAGTGACTCCCGCGCCAGCGCCTGCTTGCGCACGCTGACGGTGGGATCGTTGCCCTTGACGGCGGTCAGCACCAGGCAGCTGTTGACTGTCCACTGCAGCGCGCCGCAGGCGGCCATCGCCAGTACCCGGACCGTGGCGTGGACGGTGACCCCGTGAACGTGGCTGAGCATGTCATGGTTGACGGCATGGAAGGCCAGGGACGTGGCGCCATAGGACAAGCCGATCGCGGCCGCCGAGAATACCCGCCGGTAGACAGGGATGGACACTCCGCGCCACTGCATCAGGGCCACCCGCGGTATCGGCGCGATCAGCGCGTACAGCGGCGGCAGCAGGAGCGCGATGGGCAGTTCCCATACGCCATACACGTCCTTGATCACGCCCGCGTTCTCGCCCGCCCGGCGGGTCCGCTCCACCGTCAGCAGGCTGCCACCCAGGAGAAACACGAACAGAACCAGCTGAAGGGGCCGCCACGAGGTCATCGACCAGCTCACGGCGATCGCGATCGCGTCAATGAGGGTCACGGACACGATGAACACGGCCAGCCAGGGGGGATTGCGCCAGACCGGCCACGAGCGGACAGCCAGAACAGGGCGCGTGATGCCCTTGGTCTGGGCGGTGCTCATGTGACCCTCCGGGAAGGAGTTGTCTGGATGCTGGCAAATCAGCCGGTGGCCGATTTTCGGGGCGTTGTTCCCTATTGTCGCAGACCCTGTGTGCTCTTTGTCAAGTCTTGATTACTTAGAGTAAATAAAGTAGTTGACACCAGTCTAGCGATCGGATGGTTACTTCGTGTCACAATTTGCTTCAAATTCTCCGTGTTGCGGAGTGAAGATGATGAATCATGCACGTTGAAAATTGTGAACAGCAAGCTGCACAGCGTGGTGGCAGCCGGACAGCGGCGCGTGATGAGGCGGAAGGAGGGACGGCTGTGAAGGGCACTGGCTGGGGCGGCTGACGCCGCGGGCAACGGACGGATGGCGCGTGATGAGGCGGAAGGAGGGACGGCTGTGAAGGGCACTGGCTGGGGCGGCTGACGCCGCGGGCAACGGACGGATGGCGCGTGATGAGGCGGAAGGAGGGACGGCTGTGAAGGGCACTGGCTGGGGCGGCTGACGCCGCGGGCAAGAACGCGGCTGAGGCCGCGAGTAAGAACTGGGACCAGCCTTGGCATGACGGGGACTGGTCAAGGGCCAACTAGACGGGCCAGCCGGGGGCGCTGGTGCTCGTCAGGTAGCCCTGTCGGCTGAAATGACGGCGGCGGCGAGAGCTCCGAACCCGCCGATGACCGCTATCGCCGTACTCGGAGAATGATGCTGCGCTATGGCGCCGGCCACGATCATTGCCGCGCCCTGGCCGAGGCTCATCCCCGCTTGCGCCAGGCCGAACACCTGGCTGCGCTGCTCGACGGGCGCCGCGGTGAGAAACGCCCCGCTCGCGGCCACCTGGAAACAGTCGAATACGCCAGAGACGAAGAGGATCAGCAGCGTGAGCGGAAAGCCCGGGCCGAGGGCGAACAGGGTAAGTACCGCGCACGACGCGAACGCCAGCGGCCGCATCGACCGCAGCCTGGCTGACGGCCCGACCAGGCGGCTGAACGCCATCGCACCGAGTGACGCGCCTAAGGCTCCGGTGGCCAGGATCAGGCCGACGGCGGCGGTTCCGGCGCCTAGCTCTCGCGCGAGCGGTGCCGCCACCCCTTCTGGCGCGTTGTAGAAGGCGGCGACCCAGCCAAGCAGCATGGGCGTCCGCAGCGCCGGGCTGGCGAACACGAGGCGTATCCCCGCCACTATCCCCGTGACCGGCGCCGACTCGCTGGTGCGCGGCAGCCGGGCCGCGGGCCGGGCACTCACCCAGATTCGGGTGATGACCGCCGACACGGCGAACGTGCCGGCGTCAGCTATCAGCGATGTGCGCACTCCGAAGAAGCCTACGATCGCGCCGCCCGCGGCGAAGCCCGCGACCTGGGCGACCTGGTAGGTCGTCAGGGTAATGCCGGTGCCGAGCAGGAACCGCTCACCCGACAGGATGTCCGAATAGGTCGCGGCACGCGCGGAGGTGAACGGCGTGCCGAGCATGGTGACCGCGAACAGCAGGATTACCAGCACCGCCAGCGGCACGCCGGGCAGGATCATGACGATGACCAGCGCCATCCGGGCCAGATCGCAGGTGATCATCACAAGCCGGCGGGGCAGCCGGTCCGCGAGGCCGGACAGGAAGACGCCGCCGACGAACGTGGGCACCACGCTCGCCGCGAAGGTGAGCGCGGACAGCAGCGCCGAGTGGGTTCGCTGATACACCAGCAGCGTCAGCGCGACCCTGGCCACCTGATCGCCGAACACGGAGAGCACCTGGGCCAGCCACAGGGACCGGAACTCGGCAATGGCGAACAGGCTGCCGAAGGTCGCCCGCCCGGCTGCCTCTGGTGCGCCGTCCAACGCCCGGTCCCCCTTCGGCTCACCTGCACCATGATCTGGCGGCGTCCCTGGCTGGCCCGCTGACGCTGGCGAGCGGCTACATCCGGCGCTCGCGACCCATAAGCCGCGCGATTTGCTTCCCCAGCGTAAAACTCAGGGCGACCAGCCGCCCCAGCCATCCCAATTTTCATGATCCCGGGGATTTCTCAGTCATGGGAGGCTGTCGCGCAACTGCCGGGCTGGTTGTGGCGTGCTGGTTGCCGCCCGGGCGTGCGTGGCTTGCCCGGGGCTTTGTGCCGCAGTCGGCCAGCGGGGCGGCGTCCTGGCGGTTACCCCGCGGGGCGCGGGGAGCGCTGGCTTCCTGCGGGGCGAGTTCAGCTGGCCGGGGCGAGGCGGGCTGGCGGGGGGGCTGCGCTGCGGGCGCGGGCGCGGATGGCCTTGAGGAGGTTGTGGCTGGCGGCCCAGAGGTGGAGTTCGAGGTCGGCTTTGGTGTCGCGGTAGTTCAGCTGCCGGCCGAGGCGGGCGAACAGCTGGGCGAACACGGGCTCGATCATCGCCGACCTGCGTTTGTAGAGGGCTTTGCCTTCGGGGGTGTCCAGGCGGGCGGTCATGGCCTGCCAGCCGGGGTAGCCGCTGGCCTGCTTCCTGCCGTCGCGCCGCCGCCCGGTCTGGCGGGATTCCCTGGTGACGGCGACGTACAGCTCGGCTTCGCAGGCGGTGGTGAAGTTGGCCTCGCTGGCGTACCCGGCATCGAACAGGGCTATGGCGATGGGGTCGCTGATCCCGGCGGCGTCCAGGTTCACGCGGGCCAGCCTCAGCGCGGGATGCAGCGCGGCGACGTCGTTGGGTGAGTCGTGGGTTCCGATGGAGATGATGACCTGGCGGGCGCCGGCGACGACCTGGGGGTTGTAGCCCTGCAGGAACCCGCCCTGCTTGGCGGGCATCACCCGGCTGGACGGGTCGGTGGTGTTCGCCCGCGGCGGCCGGGCCGGGTCCGCGCTGACGGCGGGAGCAGCGGCGGCGGCGGCGAGCGCGCTCCGCGCCGCCGCGGCGCGGCGGCGCGCGCCGCGGACATGGGCGCTGTCACCGGCGGCGACCGGGACCCGGCCATCCGGCCGCTTCGCCCGGGCCGCGGCGGCCTTCGCCGCGGCGCGCTGCTGGTAGCGCGCCACCCGGGCCGCCGCGGCGGCTTCCTCCGCCTCGGCGGTGGCCTGCCGGGCCGCGACCCGGCGCTCCAGCCTCGCGATCTTCTCCGCCCGCGCCGTCTCCGCGTCCCGCTGGCGGGCCGCGGCCTCGGCCGCCAGCCGGCCCCTCGCCTTCTGCCGGCGCAGCAGCTTATCCGCGGTCCGCTTCGGCGTCCCGGGACGCCCGCCCCCGCGCGGCCCGCCGGGAGCGTCATCCCCGCCGCCGAACAAGGCGTCCTGGGCCTCGTCCTCGGCCCGGGCCTGCGCCATCCACGTGCTGACCTCGGCCGCGAGCAGCGCCTCCAGCTCCGCGATGTCCAGGTCCAGCTGCCCCGCGGTCGCGTTCGCCGCCATCGACGCGCTGGCCTTGACCTTCGTCCCGTCCCCGGCCACCACATCCACGCTGACCAGGCCCTCTTTCGCGCACGCCACCAGCGACTGGACCAGCAGCCCCTTCACCGGCCCCTCATGCCGCGACACGAACCGGGCCGTCGTCGAATGATCCGGATGCAGGTTCCCGCAGATCACCCGCGCGCCCACGTCATCGAACGTCGCCATCTCGATCGCCCGCGAGGACCGGATCCCCTTGCAGTAGCAGTACAGCACCAGCGCCACCATCATCGCCGGGTGATACGCCCGCCGGCCCTGCCCGTCCGCCCGGTACCACGCCAGGAACGGCGAGATGTCCATCCCCGCCGCCTGCTCCAGCACCCCCCACGCCAGATGCCGCGCCGGCAGCCACTCCCGCGCATCCGGCGGCATCAGGAACAACTGCTCCCGCTCCGGCACCACAAAATTATGCATACCCATATTTTCCCAGCTCAGAGCCCATAAACAACGCTGACACGCCGGGCCGGCAAACTATTGACAACACAAGATCACGAGTTGCGCGACAGCCTCATGGCGTCCGAGAAATCCCCGGGATCATGAAATGCGCCGGTCAGCAGCAATAGGCAATAATTCCGATAAATAACGTAGACTTCGGGGTACATCAGCGGTCCAGCGGCTAAGTCGGCGTGATCGGCTGATCGTCGCCACGGGGGGGCGGCTCGCGATAGGAGCGGCAGGCGCGGCGAGGGGGCGGGTGCATGACGGGACGCGACGGAGTGGTTTCCGCGATCGATCCCGCCGAGGCGTCCAGGGCGGCCGCCGAGGCGGGACTCCTGCTGGTCAGCGCGGAGCCGCTGAACTGCGAGACGCTCAGTCCGGCCCGCCCGGGCGGCCTCCTGACCCCGGACGGCCTCTTCTACCTGCGTAACCACTTCCCGATCCCGGTCCTGGACGTAGGCGCGTGGCGGCTGAGCGTCGGCGGGCTGGTGGCGAAGCCGCTGGAGCTGAGCCTGGACGAGCTGACGGAGATGACCACCGACACGTTCGTCGCGACGCTGGAATGCGCCGGCAATGGCCGTTCGCTGTTCAGCCCCGCGCCGGCCGGGGATCAGTGGCAGCTGGGCGCCGTGAGCACCGCGGAGTGGTCAGGAGTGCGGCTTGATGACGTGCTGGACCGGGCCGGCGTCCAGGCGGGCGCGACCGAGCTAGTCTTCCGCGGCGCCGACCGCGGGACGGTCGAGGAGTCCAGCGAGCCCATCTGGTTCGAGCGGAGCCTTTCCCTGCAGGACGCCAGGGGATCCGGCGCGCTGCTCGCCTACTCGATGAACGGCGAGCCGCTGCCTGTCCGGCACGGAGCTCCGCTCCGGCTGGTGGTACCGGCCTGGTACGCGGTCGCGTCCGTCAAGTGGCTGACCGATATCCGGCTGGCCGGCGCGCCTTTCGATGGCTATTTCCAGGCTGACCATTACATGTACGAGCGGCCGCGCGGCGGGACCGTGGTGCGCGAGCCGGTCCGCATGCAGCAGGTTCGCGCGCTCATCACGGAGCCGGCCGCGGGACAGCGGCTGTCCTGCGGCAGGCTCACGGTTCGCGGCGTCGCATGGTCAGGCGCGGCGCCGATCGGGCGCGTCGAGGTAAGCGTGGCTGACGGAGCCTGGCACGAAGCCAGCCTGGTGGGTGAGTCGAGCACCCACGGCTGGCAGTGGTGGGAGCATCAGGCAGCGGCCGGCCGTCCAGGCGAAACGACGATCAGGGCGCGTGCCACAGATCTCGCCGGGAACCAGCAGCCAGCCCAGCCGGAGTGGAACCGACTCGGTTATGGCGGGAACTTCATCCACGAGGTGACCGTGCTGCTGCACTAGCCGACGCGGCTGATCTTGCCGTCCGGCGGCGGCCCTGCCACTATCAGCATCTGACTTCCCGCTAGCCAGATAGGGAGCGCACGCCGTCATGCCCCCCGTGCCTGATGCTCACGTAAGTCCCGGCGCCCGCCGCGGCCGCGGCGGACGCCGCCACCGCGGCATGGCGGCTGCGCTGCCGGTCGCGCTTACCCTGCTCACCGCGGCCCTGCTCACCGCGTGCAGCGGCAGCTCGGCTAGCCCGCAGGGCAGCGGGTCGCCGAGCTCGGCCCCCGCGAGCTCCAGCCCGGCCAGCACCCCGTCCTCGTCCTCGTCGCCCTCAGCCGCCGGGCCGCCCGCTGTTGTCGCCGTCACCAAGGCCGGCGCGCTGGTCCTGCTCGACTCGGCCACCGGCTCCGTGGCCAGGACGCTGGTGCCCGGCGGGGTGCTCGGCGACGAGGTCTCGGTGTCGCCCGACGGCGCCACCGTCTACTTCGCGCGCGCTCACGGCTGCGCCACCCACGTCGAATCGGTGCCGGTGACCGGCGGCAGCCCCACCGTGATCGCCAGGGGCTCGCTGCCGGCCATCAGCCCGGACGGGACCAAGCTCGCGATTGCCCGCGAGCCGCCGCTTACCCCGGGCTGCGTGCCGAGCGAGTCCAACCTTGTGGCGCAGTACAAGGTCGTCGTCCGCACGCTCAGCAGCGGAAGCCAGGTCACCTACCCGATGCTGGCGGCGGGGCAGTCCAGCGGGCTGCCGTACCCCATCTCGCATCTGTCCTGGGCATCGGACAGCACCCGGCTCGCCGTGTCCATCCTGTCGCCGGAGGACAACGAGGGCTGGAACCTCGTCATCATGGACACCGCGACGGCGAAGTACTACCTCGCGGGCCCGGGCGACACCTTCGTTCCCGCCACCGGGCATCCCAATGCCAGGGACAGCTACCTGCGCGAGGGCGTGTTCATGCCGAACGGCGACCTGTTCGTCAGCCGTGCCTGCTGCACGGGTCTTCCGGTGCGGAACACCTCGCGGCTGATGTGGGAGGTGACCACGTCGGGAACGCTGGTGCACCAGGTGGCGATCGGATTCGCCAGCCTCGACCACATCAGCCTGGACGTGAACGGCACCGGCAGATGGCTGCTCTACCTGGCCGGCGACATCCTGTACGCATCGCACGACGGCAACACCCCGAAGCAGCTGACGACCGGGCTGATCGCGGCCGCGTGGCAGTAGCCGGACGAGCGGACCGGGCGAAGCGGCGGCCTGGTTCGGCTGCCCGGTCGCCGGGCAACCGGGTGACTGTCGTGCGTACGACGAAATGTCCGGTTACGATGGGCCCGCAGCCTTGCGGATGAACGGTAGAGACGTGGAGTTTCGCATTCTCGGGTCGGTCGAGGTCGAGAACGGCGGGCTGCCGGTGGACCTCGGCGGGCTCCGGGAGCGGACACTGCTGGCACGGCTGCTGCTGGCGGCTGGCCAGGTCGTCTCGGCCGAGCGGCTCGCGGACGATCTGTGGGCCGGCGAACCACCGCCGCACAGCATGGCCACGCTGCGGGTTTACGTCTCACGGCTGCGCCGGGCGCTCGGCCCGGCCGCGGCCGCCCTGGTCACCCAGCCGCCCGGTTACCGGCTGCAGGTCAAGCCCGGCCAGCTGGACGCCAGCCGGTTCGAGTCCCTGGTCAGCGTCGCACGCCGCGATCTTGACGACGGCAAGCCCGAGGCGGCCGCGGCCGGCCTGCGCACCGCCCTCGCGCTCTGGCGCGGCGCGCCGCTGTCCGATGTGGCCGACTTCGCCTTCGCCCAGGCCGACGTGGCACGGCTGGAGGAAGCGCGGCTGGGCGCCCTGGAGGACCGGGTGGAAGCTGACCTGGCCTGCGGCCGCCATGCCAGGCTCACCAGCGAGCTCGATGGCCTGGCCGCCGCGCATCCGCTCCGGGAGCGGCTGTCCGGCCAGCAGATGCTCGCCCTGTACCGGTGCGGTCGGCAGGCCGACGCGCTGCGCGTCTACCGCGACCTGAGGACCCGGCTCGCCGATGAGCTCGGCATCGATCCGAACCCGCGGCTGCACCGGCTGCACGAGGCGATACTCCGCCAGCTGCCCGAGCTCGACTGGGTTCCGGCGGGGGATGATCCCGGGCACCCGGCGGCCCGCGAGGACGCCCAGGAAGGCAGTCGGCCGGCCGGCCAGTCTCCGGCCGGCCAGTCCCCGGCCGGTGATTCGCTGGCCGGCCAGCCTCTGGCCGGTCATTCCCTGCCAGAGCCGGCGGCCGGGCCCAGGCAGGCCGCCGCGCCCGTCCCTGGCCTTCCCGCCGAGACCACCTCGTTCGTCGGCCGCGAAGCGGAGCTGGCCACCATCAGGGATCTGCTCGGGCTGTCCCGGCTGCTCACGCTGACCGGGCCGGGCGGCTCCGGCAAGACCCGGCTGGCGCTCCGGGCGGGTGCCCAGGCGTCGTCCCGGCATCCCGGCGGGGTGTGGCTGGTCGAGCTTGCCCAGATCAGCCGGCCCGAGCTGGTGGTGCCGGTGACCGCGACCGCCGTGTCCATCAGGGAGGAGCCTGGCCGGCCGTTGCTCGACAGCGTCATCGCCGGGCTGGCCGGCCGTGACCTGCTGCTGATCATCGACAACTGCGAGCACGTGGTCGACGCCGTCGCCGACCTCGCGGCCGCGCTGCTACGCGGCTGCCCTGAGCTGCGGATCCTGGCGACCAGCCAGAGCAGGCTGGGGCTGGCCGGGGAAGCCACCTGGCCGGTCCCGCCGCTGGTGCTGCCGCTCCCGGACGAGCGCGATCCGCGCGTGGTGGCCGAGGCCGAGTCGGTCCGGCTGTTCTGCGATCGCGCCGCGCTGGCCAGGCCGGGCTTCGGGCTGACCGCCGGCAACGTCGGCGCCGTCAGCGAGATCTGCCGCCGGCTGGACGGCATCCCGCTGGCACTGGAGCTGGCGGCGGCGCGGGTCAACGCGCTGAGCGCCGGGCAGCTTGCCGCGCGGCTCGACGACAGGTTCCGGCTGCTGGCCGGCTCAGGCCGCCGCGGGCTGCCCAGGCACCGGACCCTGCAGGCCGCCATCGAATGGAGCCACGACCTGCTCACCGAGGCCGAGCAAATCTGCCTCCGCAGGCTGGCCATCTTCGCCGGCGGCTGCACGCTGGAGGCAGCCGAGGCGGTCTGCCCGGGCAGCCCGCTCGCGCCGGAGCTTGTCTTCCAGACCGTCACGTCGCTGGTCGACCGCTCGCTGCTGACCGCGGAGGAGCGGCTGGGCAGCATGCGCTACGGGATGCTCGAATCCATTCACCAGTTCGCCCGGCAGAAGCTGGAGGACGCCGGCGAAGGCGCCGAGCTGAGCCGGCGGCTGCTCGGCTGGCTGCTCGATTTCGCGGCGCAAGCCGACCTGGACGGCCCGGACCAGGGTGCCTGGCTGGATCTGCTGGAGTCCGAGCTCGACAACTTCAGGGCCGGCCTGGAATGGAGCCTGGCCGGCCCCGAGGCGGCTCCAGGCGGGGCAGCTCCCGGGCCGGCCCTGGCCGGCATCGCTCCCGAGGCGGCCCCAGGGACCACCGGCTCTGAGCGGGCTCCAGGCGGCGCCGCCTCCGGCCCGGCAGCAGGCCCGGCCGGCCCGGCAGCAGGCCCGGCCGGCCCGGCAGCTGGCCCGGCCGGCCCGGAGGCGGCCCTCGCGCTGGCTGGGGCGCTCGCCCCGTTCTGGATGGTGCGCGGCCACATCGGCCTCGGCCGGCGCTGGCTGGACGCCGCGCTGGCCGCCGCCGGGCCGGCCGCTGACCGGCGGTTGCGCGCCATCGCGCTCGACGGCGCGGGCCAGCTGGCTGCCGTGCACGGCGATTTCGCCGCGCAACGCGTCTACCAGCAGGAGAGCCTGGCGATCTGGCGTGAGCTCGGCGAGGATGTGCGAGTCGCCAGCTGCCTGGGCGACCTCGGTGCCGCCGCGCACATCAGCGGTGACTACCCGGCCGCGCGGGTGATGTACACCGAGGCCCTGGAGCTTGCGTCCAGGGCCGGCGAGGCGCAGCACATGGCAAGATCGCTGAGCGGGCTCGGCCGCCTGGCACTGCACGCCGGCGACCTGGCCGCGGCCACCAGGCACTACACCGAGAGCATGGCCCGCTTCAGCGAGGTCGGTGACCTGCGCAGGGCCACGCTGATCCTCGGCAACCTGGGCGTGGTCGCGCTCGACCAGGGAGACCCCGTGCTGGCCGCGGCGCGCCTGGAAGAGCACCTGGGTAACGCGCGGAAACTCGGCGACCGGAAGCTGATCGGCGGCGCGCTGACCAATCTCGGCATGATCGCGCACTACGCGGGTGACCTCGACCGTGCGGCCTGCATGCACGCCGACGCGCTCGACCTCGCTGACCAAGTCGGCGACCGGCGGCTGGCGGCGGTCGCGCTGACCAACCTGGGCCTGACAGCGCTGGCGCGCAAGGATTTCGATGCCGCGCGGGCGTTCCACCGGCGCAGCCTGGAGCTGGCCGAGGCCGTCGGAGAGCGCCGGTGCGTCGCGGAGAGCCTCGAAGCGATCGCGGAGGCGGACACCGCCGAGGGGAACGCGGAGCGAGCCGCCGTGCTCTTCGGCGCCTCCCGCGCCCTCCGCGCGGAGATCGGCTCGCCTGTCCCCGGCCAGGACCTGGCTAGGCTCACAGAGTCAGTAGCCGCGACCGAGTCCGCGCTCGGCCGTGAGCGGTTCCGCGCGGCGCTGGCCGCTGGCGAGGCGATGTCCATGCAGCGCGCGGTAGGACTGGCCCGCCAGGCGGGCGAGACTGCCGCGGCCCGCGAGGCGGGCGAGACTGCCGCGGCCCGCGAGGCGGGCAAGACTGGCGCGGCCCGCGAGACGAACAGAGCCCGCGAGGCGGGCCAGGGAAGCGACGCTGGCCACCGGGCCGGCGCTGGCGAGGAGGGGCGATGACGGCGATCGATCAGCGAGCGGGCGGGGCGAGCCCCGTCGACTTCGGCAGCTACGGCGATTACGGGGACTTCCGCCCGCCGGGCAAGAAGCAGTCGGCGGAGTTCGTCCGGGCGCCGTACCCGTTCCGCGGCCGGATCACCGCCGACGGATCCAGCGGCTACCCGGCCGAGCCGGGCAGGTATCACCTGTACATCTCGTGGGCCTGCCCGTGGGCGCACCGGACCGCGATCGTCCGCAGGCTGGAGGGACTGGAGGATATCGTCTCGCTGTCCGCGGTCGATCCGGTCCGCGACGGCCGGGGCTGGGCGTTCCGCGAGGGACCAGGGCACTCGCTCGACCCGGTCAACGGGTTCGCCCTGCTGCGCGAGGCCTACGACGCGACCGAGCCGGGATACCAGGGCCACATCTCGGTGCCGGTGCTCTGGGACAAGGCCGGCCACCGCATCGTCAGCAACAACTTCCCCGACATCACCATCGACCTGGGCAGCGCCTTCCGTGCCTGGACTCCCGACGCGCCCGAGCTTTACCCGGCGGAGCTGCGGGCCGAGATCGACGCCATCAACGAGGTTGTCTACGACACTGTCAACAACGGCGTCTACCGGGCTGGCTTCGCCGGGTCCCAGGAGCAGTACCACCAGGCGGTCACCCGCATCTTCGCCACCCTCGACGACCTTGAGGAACGACTGGCCAGCCGCCGTTACCTGCTCGGCGACGCCGTCACCGAGGCCGACGTCCGGCTGTGGGTGACCCTGGCCCGCTTCGACGCCGTGTACTACTCGCACTTCAAGGCGAACCTGCGCAGGCTGTCGGACTACCCGAACCTGTGGGGCTACGCGCGCGACCTCTACTCGATGCCGGCCTTCCGCGAGACGACGAATTTCGACCACATCAAGCGGCATTACTACATGACGCACCCGCACCTCAACCCGTCCAGGATCGTCCCGGACGGCCCGCTGCTCGACTGGGACGCCCCGCACGGGAGGGCGGACGGACACTAAGCCTGAACGGATCCTGCCTGGTTGAACGCATTAGCTGGCTAGGCTCCGTTATGGCTTGTGTCCCTGGCCTTTTCCTGGCACCTGCCGCAACGGCGCTGTAACGCCGTTGCAACGCGGCCGGCCCACGATCGGTGTCGATCGATCCTGACCGCGCGCTGCCGTCGGCAGCGGCCCCCGATCCCTCACCGTCACCAGGAAGGGCATGACATGCTCGCCATCAGATCTACCACGCGGGTTTCCGCGATCATCGCCGCTGCGGGCGCCTGCCTGATGCTGGCCGGCTGCGGCGGCGGATCCGTCCCCAGTGCCGCGGGCGGCAGCAACAGCGCCGCGGCGCCGGCCAGCAGCTCGTCACCGGCGGCCAGCAGCAGCAGCGCTCCTGCGGTGGCCGGGTATACCGCGCCCAAGCTGACCGGCCACTTCTGCACGGACCTGGACAACATGGGCAACAACCTGCCCAAGGTCCCTGCGGCCGACAAGGAGAGCCTGGCCGCCCTGGAGGCGAACGGCGGGCAGCTGTTCAAGGAGTTCGCGGGGTACTTCAACTCGCTGGCCAACGAAGCGCCCCCGCAGGCCGCGCCCGAGCTCAGGGTCATCGCGTCCGCCTATGCCTCCATGGGCAACGGGAACCTCACCGCGAGCTCGGTGGCCCAGCTGACGCAGCAGATGGAGGGCATCACCACGCACGGCCAGACCGGCAAGGCGTTCGTCAGCCTGATCACCTACATCTCGACGCACTGCCACTGAAGCACTCGCACTGAAGCACTCGCACTGGGGCACCCGTACCGGGCACTCGCCGGGCGTGATCGCGGGCGGCGGCCAGCCGGCCGCCGCCCGCCCTGGTCACCGGGCGCGGATCGTGCAACGCTGGGAGCTAACGGGCCTTCTGCCCTGGTGACGCCGCTGGGAGGCTGCGATGGGCAGGGATGTCCCGGCGATGGTCATCAGCCAGGCCGACCGGCGTGCCTACCGCGAGAAGGTGCGGCACTGCCTGGACGTGCTGGCGCGGATGCTGCGCGAGTCCAGGTTCGAGACCGAGCCGCAGCAGGTAGGGCTCGAGATCGAGCTGAACCTGGTGGACGATTCCGGCTGGCCCTCGATGAAGAGCGCCGACGTGCTCGGCGCGATCGCCGATCCGGCCTGGGCCACCGAGCTCGGCCAGTTCAACCTGGAGATCAACGTCCCGCCGCGCCCGCTGGCCGGGGCCGCATTCGCCGAGTTCGAGGACGAGGTGCGGACCAGCCTGAACCACGCCGACCAGCGCGCCAGGCAGACGGGCAGCAGGCTGGCCATGATCGGCATCCTGCCGACGCTGCGGGAGAGCGACGTCGACGACAGCGCCATCTCGCCGAACCCCCGGTACCGGCTGCTGAACGAGCAGATCTTCGCCGCCCGCGGCGAGGACATGAGCATCTCGATCGAGGGCGCGGACCGGCTGGATGCCTACATCGACACGATCGCCCCCGAGGCGGCCTGCACCAGCGTCCAGTTCCACCTGCAGGTCAGCCCGGAGTCGTTCGGCAGCTACTGGAACGCGGCGCAGGCGGTGGCCGGCGTGCAGGTGGCGCTCGGCGCGAACTCGCCCTTCCTGTTCGGCAAGGAGCTGTGGGCGGAGACCCGCATCACGCTGTTCGAGCAGGCGACCGACACCCGGCCCGAGGAACTCAAGGCGCAGGGGGTACGGCCGCGCGTCTGGTTCGGCGAGCGGTGGATTACCTCGGTCTTCGACCTGTTCGAGGAGAACCTGCGCTATTTCCCCGCGCTGCTGCCGCTGTGCGACGACGAGGATCCGGTGGCCGAGCTTGACGCCGGCCGCGCCCCGCAGCTGGCCGAGCTGACGCTGCACAACGGCACGGTCTACCGGTGGAACCGCCCGGTCTACGCGGTGGTGGGCGGCCAGCCGCACCTGCGGGTGGAGAACCGCGTGCTCCCGGCCGGCCCCACGGTCGCCGACACGTTCGCCAACGCCGCGCTCTACTACGGCCTGGTCCGGATGCTCGCCGAGGCGGAGCGGCCGGTCTGGACCCAGATGTCGTTCGCCGCGGCGAACGACAACTTGCTGGAGGCCGCCCGGCATGGCATCGACGCGCGGCTGTACTGGCCGGGCCTCGGCGAGGTGCCGGTCACCGAGCTCACGCTGCGGCGGCTGCTGCCGCTCGCCCGGGAGGGCCTGAGCCGGTGCGGCGCGGACAGCGCCGAGGCGGACCGGCTGCTGGGTATCATCGAGCAGCGCTGCCTGACCGCCCGAAATGGCGCTACCTGGCAGGCCAGCGCCGTGCGCGCGCTTGAGCAGCCCGGCAGCCTGGCCAGGCCGGAGGCGCTGCGGCAGATGACGCAGCGCTACCTCGAATACATGCACTCGAACGAGCCCGTGCACTCCTGGCCCGCGATGTAGCCTTGTTTGTGCGCAGTCCGCACAATCAGATGTAGCCTCGTTTGTGCGCAGTCCGCACAGTCAACGGCACCGCGCGGACTCACGGCCGCTCAGGCCCAGGCTTCAGATAAGCCGCAGGCGATGCCTGTTGGCATACAATACGAGCCGCTGTCTGTTGACATACAACGCGGCGCTGCATCAATGTCTAGAGATCAGTCCGCTGGATCAGGGAGGGTCATGAGCGCGCCAGCGCACCCGGCGCCGGGCGGTCATGAGACTGGCCGACGGAGAGGCCAAGACATGACCGTGCCGATTGCCGGCAGGTCCTTCGGGACGTTGCTGACGCCAGTGCCGATGCGCTCCGCGTCGGGCGAGCAGATCGCCGAGCGGTTCGTGACGGCGATCGCGCTCGGCGAGTTCGAGTCCGGTCAGCGGCTGCCGACCGAGCGGGAGCTCGCGGTCATGCTGGAGGTGAGCCGGACGACCGTGCGGGAGGCCATCCAGCGGCTGCAGGCCTCCGGTTACGTGCGGACCAGGCGCGGCCGGGGCGGCGGCACGTTCGTCGCGGCCGACCGGGGACCCGACTCCGACGAGATGATCCGGAGGACCCTGGTGCCCGCCTGGGCGGACCTTAACGAGCTGCTCGAGTTCCGCCAGCTGATCGAGCAGATGATCGCGCGGACCGCCGCCGAGCGACGTGGTGACGCGGACATTGCGGCCATCCGCGCGGCCCTCAGCGCGTACGCCAGGGCGACGACCAGGGACGCCTCACTGCTGTGCGATCACGCCCTGCATCAGGCGATTGCTGCCGCCACGCACAGCAGCCGCCTGGTCGAGCTGAGCGCCCGGATCCGCCGGGAGGTCAACTTCGGCTTCGACGCCGAGCCGGCCTCGCCGGAGTCCCGCCAGCGCGCTCTCCGTGAGCACCCTGCGCTCGCCGAGGCGATCATCGAGGGACGCCCTGAACTCGCCGCGCGGCAGGCTGCCGGCCATTTCGCGCTCACTGAGGAGATGTTCAGGGCGCTGCATGCCCGCATCTCCCTCAGGCCGGGACCAGCGTCGGCGAGCGGCGGCGGCCCGGTGCCAGAGTGCCGTTCCGGCCCGGCAGCGCCGGTAAGCGGGCAGGCAGCGCCGGTAAGCGGGCAGGCAGTGCCGGTAAGCGCGCGAGCCGTCAGCGGTCCAGGCCGAGGGTGAAGGTGGGCTTGGGCGAGGTCTCCGGCAGCCGGTGCTCCTCGCTCAGGCGGCGGATGGCAGTGCCCGTGGCGAGGAACTCGGTGGCGTGGGCGCCCCAGACGTGGTTGGCGACGGCCACCGTGACCCCGACGATGCCCGACGACCTGGCTTCGGTCGCCTCGGACTGCATCCTCATCAGGGCCAGCTCGCGAGCCTCGTAGATGCCCTGGGTGAACTGCACCATCTCCTGGTTCTGGCCGGTCTGCCGCAGGGTCTGCATGACCGACTGGTGCGCGATGTGGTAGACGCAGGTGCCCAGGACGAAGGCCACCGGCACGGCGCCGGCTGCCAGCAGGCGGAAGAAGTCCTGCGCGGACAGGTCCGAGGTGAAGGCACCGCCGTCCGGCGCACGGTGCGCGCCGGTACCGCCCATCGCCTTGACCGCCGTGCCGGTGGCGATGAACTCCAGGACATCCTGCCCCCAGGCGTACATCTGCATGCGCAGTTGGACGCCGACGATCCCGTCCGCGCCCAGGTGATCCGCCTCTGCCCGCATCCTGGACATCGCCAGCTCCCGGGCGCTGTACATCGCCTGGGTAAGAACCTGCAGCTCCTGATTCTGGTTCCAGCGGCCGACCTGCAGCCCGACGTGGTAGATGGACGATCCGACGACGAAGCCCAGCGGCTCGAAGCCGGCCTCGCCGAGCAGGACGTACTCGGAAACCGACAGGTCTGAGGTGAATACCCCGGCCGGGTTGGCGCCGGCGGTCTGCGCCAGCCTGCTGTCAGCGGCCTGGGGCTCCCAGTTGGCGGCGGTGCCGGACGGCTTGGCAAAAAGGGGCATGGATTTCTCCGTAAGGCGGGGTCCCGCGGGATGCGGGGCCGCAGGATGCGCAGCTTACCGCCGCTCCGCTCCGGTTACCGGCCGCTCCGCTCCGGGCAGCGCATCGCAGGCACCCGGCCCGGGCCACCCGCCGGGCGGCCCGGCTCGCCTATCGCCCGGCACCCCGCGCCAACCGCGGCACGCTGCGCCGTCCCGCGTGACCCGTGGGTTGCCGTAGCGCTACCCGCGCTTTGCCGTCGTGCTACCCGCGCGGCACCCTTGACGCGACCTCGGTGCGGCGTGAGAATAAGCCAACTCAGGCTGGAATCGTTTCCAAAGTTTCCAGTAACTGGGGCCCGCTCCGTTCGGGGAGGTGCCTGTGCGCACGCCGGATCGCCCGACGATCGCCGATGTTGCGGCGGCAGCCGGCGTGGGCGTGGGCACGGTCTCCCGGGTGCTCAACGGAGGCGTAAACGTACGTGAATCGACCCGGCTGAACGTGCTGGAAGTCATCGGCCGGCTGGGTTACCGGCCAAGCCACCTGGCGGCTGCGCTCTCGCGCGGGACCCCGCGCACGGTGGCCATCGTGGTGCCGCACCTGACCAGGCCGTCGACCGTGGCGCGGCTGGCCGGCGCCCTGACGGTGCTGGATGATCAGGGCTACGACACGATCGTCTGCAATGTCGACACGCCGGAGCAGCGAGATCACCAGCTGGCTGCCCTCACCGCCAGGCACCGGGCCGACGGGGTCATCGTGGTGTCGGTCCGCCTTGCCGGGCACCATCTCGCCGCCTTCCGCCAGGGCGGCATCCCGCTGGTCACGGTGGACGCCGCGGCGCCCGGCGTACCGCAGACGATCATCGACAACATCGCGGGCGGGCGGCTGGCGACCGCGCACCTGCTGGGCCTCGGCCACCGGCGGATCGGGTTCGTCGGCGATGCCGTCGCACGCGGGACCGGGCATGGCCTCGGCTTCACCTCATCCAGGCGCCGGCTGCTCGGATACCAGCGGGAGCTGGCCGCAGCCGGCCTTGACTTCGACCCTGAGCTTGTCCGGCTTGGACCGCATGGCCCGGCGGTGGCTGCGGAACTCGCCGGTCAGCTGCTCCGGCTGCCCGACCCGCCGACCGCGATCTTCGCCGCCTCGGACACCCAGGCGATGGGCGTGCTCAGCGCCGCGGAGCAGCGCGGCTTCCCGGTGCCCGGCAGGCTCTCGGTCATCGGTTTCGACGACATCGAGTCGGCCGCCCTGCTCAATCTCAGCACCGTCCGCCAGCCGCTTGAGTACAGCGGCGCCGAGGGCGCCCGGCGGCTGTGCGCCCTGCTGCGGGGGCTCCGGGTCAGGCCAGTCCGCCAGCTGCTCAAGCTCCGGATAGTGCGGCGCGGCAGTTCCGCCGTGCCCGGGCCGGCCCGCAGCGGTGGCGGAGCCGCGTCGTCGGCCGCTGTCCGTGCTGGCCGCGGGCCGGATGAACATAACAGGTCACGGTCGCTCGCATTCCCGCGAGTATCCGATATCAGGCTCGGCGGGCACCTCGCGTGCCGGATGGACTGGGTCGCGTAATGGCCGGCCTCGCGCGAGCACTCATGTCCCGTTTTAGCGGCGGTTCCGCCGGGGTATTGACGGATTCGCCGGCGTCGCCGGGGCCGGGCACATCCCCGTACCCGGCAAGCCGCAGTCGACAAAGCGCTGGAGGAATGATGAGCAGTGGCGGTCGCCGGAAAAGCCCAGCAGAGCTCCGTGGCCGAGCGCGGCCACCACGCGCGGCCCGGCCCCGCGGTCCGGCCCGGCGGCTGGCCATCGGCCTGGCCTGTGCGGGACTCGCTGCGTCCGGGCTCGCAGCCTGCAGCACGGCGAGCGCGTCCGGCGCGGTCACGCTGAACTTCTACTTCTATCCGGACAGCTCTGGCGCAACCCAGACGGCGATCAACAACTGCAACGCGCAGAGCCATGGCAAGTACACGATCTCCTACCAGGAGCTTCCCGAGGCCGCGGACGGCCAGCGGCAGCAGATGGTCCGCCGGCTGGTCGCGCACGACAGCAGCATGGACATCCTGGGCCTGGACGTCACCTGGGAGGCCGAGTTCGCGCAAGCCGGACTGATCGAGCCGTGGACCGGCAAGTACAAGGCAGAGGCCGAGGCCGGCACGCTCAAGCCGGCCCTGGAGACGGCGATGTGGCACAACCAGCTCGTCGCTGTGCCCGACAACAGCAACACCCAGCTGCTGTGGTACCGCTCCGACCTGGTCAAGACCCCGCCGACGACCTGGGCCCAGATGTTCGCCGACGCGGCCAGGCTGAAGGCCGAGGGCAAGCCGCACCTCATCGAGATCCAGGGCGCGCAGTACGAGGGCATCACCGTCTGGTTCAACACCATGGTGGCCAGTGCGGGCGGCACCATCCTGAACCCCAACGCGACCAAGGTCACACTGGGCGCGCCCGCCCTCAAGGCCCTGTCGATCATGAAGCAGCTGGCCAGCGGCCCCGGCGCGGACCCCTCGCTTCCCGTGCAGATGGAGAACCAGAACCGGCTCGCCATGGAGGGCGGGTCGGCGGCCTTCGAGCTGAACTACCCCTTCGTGTATCCGGCGATGAAGCTGGACAACCCGGAGCTGTTCAAGAGCTTCAAGTGGGCGCTCTACCCGGAGGTCACCCCCGGCGTGCCGGCCAAGGTGACCATCGGCGGCACGGACCTCGCCGTCAGCGCGTACTCACAGCACAAGGCGCTCGCCTTCCAGGCCGCGCTGTGCCTCCGTGACCGGCAGAACCAGATCATCGGCGCCGACGTCGGCGGCGTGCCGCCCACGATCACCAGCCTCTACAACGACCCGGCGCTGTTCAAGGACTACCCGTTCCACGCGGACATCCTGAGCGCGCTCGAGCACGCTAGCGTCCGGCCGAAGACGCCCGTTTACCAGGTCGTCTCCATCGACATCTCGCACCTGGTCTCGCCGCCGAGCGGCATCAACCCGGCGAGCACGGAGAAATCGATGGTCAGCCAGCTCAACGATGCCCTGCAATCGAAGGGACTGGTCCCGTGAGGCACCGCGCAGCCCGCAGCAGGCCGGCGACGAGGGAAGGACAACGCCGATGAGCATGAGCAACACGAGCGCGCAGATAGCCGCCGGCGCGGAGTCGATGCGGGAGACCTCGCCCGGACGCAAGAATCAGCTGT
>Ga0302324_100002233_pt1 | contig 45489 bp, 35 predicted proteins | sample Palsa_T0_1_FD_201949 | JGI IMG/M metagenome (GOLD analysis project Ga0302324, IMG submission 201949) | Peat permafrost microbial communities from Stordalen Mire near Abisko, Sweden - Palsa_T0_1 | ecosystem: Environmental > Terrestrial > Soil > Palsa > Peat permafrost | place: Sweden: Abisko... | reverse complement strand
TCGAGCAGAAAGAAATGTTCGGCCAGTCTTTTCGTTACATCCCGTATGTCGAGTGCGCTATCAGGAATTCGTCGGACCTCGCGCCCGAGTGCAAAGTCGCCGGCGTCAAGCTATTTCCCAGTTGGCAGTTTGGGCTGGACCCACCGAAAGAAGGGGAGTTGTCGCTGAACGCGTTGAGCGCGAAGACCGGGTGCAGCCTGCCGTGACCGATTCCACGCCCGTGCCATCTCTGCCATCGACGCAGCCCGACCGCATTTTATTTGCGATGATCGCGGTCCTGGCGCTGGCGGGAGTAATCGTCTCCGGGATTTCGCTGCAACGTCATTATGCCAGGTCGGCCACCGCCTTCTGTGACTTCGCGCAGAAATTCAGTTGCGACATTGTGAACCGCAGCGAGCAATCGAGCATCATAGGAATTCCGGTGGCTGGCATCGGCGTGGCCGGATACGGGGCGTTATTGCTTCTCTCGACTTTCGGGAGATCGGCCGTCGACTCACCGAATCGGCTGCTGGGCGCGGCCATTGCCGGGTTGGCCTTCGCTTTGTACCTCACCTACATCGAGGCTTATGTCCTCGAGGCCTGGTGCATTCTTTGCCTGACTTCGCTCGCGCTGATAGGCTCCATAACTTTGTGCGCGATCGCGCTGCGCCTGAGAAGTGCCAGAGCATGAGCCGGAGACCGTTATATAGAAACCGTTACATTCTGATCAGTAACTTTAACTTTTCCTGATGCCAGAACTCCAGGACGCCAGCAATCAAATGCCCAGTGTGGACTCCAACGTGATTCGCGTGGAGGCCGCGACCGGAGACCTTCGCCTGCATCAGTTTCGCAGCCGGATTTTCCGCAACACCCGCTACGTGCGCGTGTGGCTTCCTCCCGGCTACGACGATCCGGCGAACGCGGAACACCGTTATCCGGTGCTCTATTTGAACGACGGCCAGAATCTGTTTGAAGCTTCGACTTCTTTCACCGGAGTTGAATGGCAGGTGGATGAGACCGCCGATCGCCTGATCCGCGAAGGCGTGATTCCACCCATGATGATTGTCGGCCTCGATAATGCGGGCAAAGACCGCATGCGCGAATACATGCCGCACCGTTCGTTTAATCCTGTAATACTCCGCGTTCACGGCAGCCGCTACCCCAGTTTTCTGATCAAGGAGATCATGCCTTTCGTAGCGCGCAACTATCGCGTGGCCGCTGGCCCCGAAAATACGGGGCTCGGTGGATCGTCTCTGGGTGCGCTGATTTCGCTTTATACTGCTGCGGTGTGGCCGGGCCTGGTCGGCCGGTTGCTCCTCGAAAGCCCGGCCCTATGGGCGTCGAACCGGCAGATCATCCGGCAAAGCCGCGAAGTTAAACGCTGGCCGGATCGAGTATTCCTGGGCATCGGCACCAACGAACTAGGACGTAAAGATCGCAATCAGAGCGTTGTCGATGACGTGCGCGAACTCGCCGGAGTCCTGCGCCGCGCCGGTCTCGAAGAGAATCGCCTGCGCATGGTCATCGAAGACGGCGGCACGCATCACGAATCAGCCTGGGCACGCCGCTTTCCCGAAGCGCTAGCCTTTCTGTTCGGAAGCTAGATTACTTCGCACCTGATGATTTTAGGTAATGTAGGGACAGCCGCCCCCGGCTGTCCTTGGGCCGCAGGCCCAATGTTCGTGCATTTCCTCGGCGCGGCGGTTGGCTCCTTGACTCAACTGGACAGCGGAGGTTGACCATACTCGCGGCAGTTCTGCCAAATGACATACGCCATCGCCGCCATGGCGACCACGGGAAGCTGAAAGTGCGTCCAGGCCGCGAACGGTCCCACCAGCGGCAGCGCGTAACTCAAGTAAAGAAGACTGCCCAACCCAAGAGCAGAGGCGCGAGAGGCCCGGCCTTGAAGGGTTCGCGCCTCTATCAGCCAGTCGGCGAGCAGCAGAAACGCCGGCGCCAGAATGACCAGGTCGTAAACCGTCAGATGCGGCGCGACCAGCACCGTCGCCACCAGTAGTGATGAGTAAGGCAAAGCCAACGGCGCCGGTGAACTCCCCACCGCCGGCGAATGCACTGGTGAATTCCTTAAAGATCCGCGCCTCCAGCACGCGTATGTAAGCACGAGGGTCACGATCGTACTCGCAAGATACAGCCCAAACGCGACGCCTTCCCACGGCACCAGCATCGTCCAGAATGTCCGCAGGGAATATGTCTGGTAGAGTTTTGGCTCGAGCAAAGGCAATCCTGTTCGAACATGTCGCAGCAAGTAAATCCACTGCCGAAGCGGCCCCGTGCCGTAATAAAGGACGCCTGCCGAGAGTTGCACGGCCGCCGAGAGCGTGGCTCCAAAGAGGATTCTCCACGCGCCAATCGCCACGAAGACGACCACGGCAGCCAGTCCCAGTTGTGGCTTAAAAATCAGGCAGCCCAGCACCAGTCCCGCGAGAAATTCGCGTCCCCCGCGCAACAGAAAAAATATTCCGGTGAAGCAGGCCAGCCCCAGGGCCGAGGTCTGCCCCCACGCGATCAAATGGAAGAATGCGGGAAATGCAACCGCGAGTAGCGCGGCCAATCCGCCGTAGTCGCGCAAATTCGGACACGCGCGCCACACCGCGTAGCAGCAAATACCGTAAATCGCCGCGCTGCAACTCCACCACAAAATCAGCGCCCAGCCGTAAGCCAAGTGTGCCAGCGGCAGAAACAATAATGAAACCTGCGGCGGGTACAGCGGCAAATATCGAATGCCCGCGGCCTGCGGTACACGCTGCGCGGCCAGCGCAGCCTGCGCATTCATGTCGTACAAATCGGCCCCGTCATGCATCCGGGCAAGCGAGCCCAGAGTATAAAAATGCAAAAAGTCAGTTCCCTTGAGTTTGTCGTTACGGTCGCGCAATCCCGGCGTCGCCAGGTTCCAGGCGTAGAACGCCCACAAACACAGAGCGAGAATCGTGCCATGAGCGCGCAATCGCCTCGCCGTAAGCCACTGGTCCGGGTTGGTTGCAGTCGCCATGCGGAAGCGCAAACACTCACATCAACAGCGACTACACGATCCACCGTTAGTTCGGCGGAGCGATGCCGTAAGCTTTAAGCTTCGGCGCTGGATCATCCGCACCAACCCGCCAAGCGCGCCGGTCTTGAAAGTATCGCAGCAGTTCCTGGTTTCCGGCGTCGCCCATATCGCGCGCCCACACAATTTTCGCTCCATCAATGTCGGCGAGATTATTCACCCATTCGAGATGCGGACTATGTTGCGGACCATAACTCACGATCACAAGTTGCTTCCCCGGAATGGCCTGCAATTCACTCTTAATCGCATTTCTCTGCGAAAGTTGCCGGTGAGGCGGTTCAATGGTCGCGCCACTCGCCACCGCCGCGAGACGCAGCACCACCATCGCGACGCAAACCATGGGCACCGCCCGCGCCAGCCCATAACCTACGGGCATGCCGCGCCACCGGACCAGTCTCAAGTGCCGCAAACACTGCACCAGCAAAAGATAAAACAACCCGACCGCGGGCGCGAGGTAATGTTCCAGCGTCCAGGTCTCGACCGCGACGCCCGCCGCAACCGCGCCGACCAGCACCAGCGGCAACCTCATCCTGCGATCGCGAAACAGCCAGGGCAGCATGAGAAACGGCAAAGTGAAAACCGGTCCCATGAAAAACTGCCAAAGCTCGCGCGCTCGATGCCGCAAGCGGTGCAGGAATCCGTGCACCGTCGTTCCCGCTTCATACCCGCGCATTTCCAGTTCGGTATAGAACTCCCGCATCACCGCGTGATGGTAGACCGGCTCCGGCCGCGGCTGCTGCCACACGAAGTAAGGCGCGACCGCATAGGTTTGCCGATTGACTGTATACGGCATCACGAAAGCGTTCCTGGTCACGCGCCAAAAATAGTAGCCCATCGCCCCGCCGGTCGCGCCCAGAATCAGAATGAGCGGCAACACTACGCGTCCCATGAGTGTCGAGGTCGCGATTCGCTTCTGCCGAAATATCCAAACCAGCATGACGACCGCGATCGGCAAGCAGAAGACGAGTCCTTCGTAAGGCCGCGTGTTCGCCAGAATGGCCAGCCCCAGCCCCATGAGCAATGCATCGCGCAGCCGCGCGTGGCGCTGGATACGCGGCAATGCGCCCAGCACCAGAATTCCGCCCAGCGACGGCAGCGCCGTGCCGAAATAGCTGTTCACCCAGTAACTCAGAATTCCCAGCCGCACCAGCGCGAGGCATGCCCCCAGCAACGCCCACGGCGGCGGGACCCATGCCTGCAGCATCCAGCACAGGCATGAACACATCAGCGCAGTCGCGAGCAACTGACCGATCCAGGGATTGCCCAGCAATTGCCCCGCGGCCAGCAGCAGCCCCTGCCCCGGCGGATACATCGACATATAAGTAGGTTGTTGCAGAATATGAAAACTTTCGAAGTGCACCCACATCGGATGAGTGGGATTGGTCAGCCGCCCGTGGGCAAAAGTATCGGCGGCAAGCAGGTAACTGAACTCGTCATGTACCGCCGGTTGCGGGACGCTCCACAATGGAATCAGCGCCACCCGGATAACGACCGTGCTCAGACCGACCGCGAGAACAGCGAGCCCTTTGCGCCGCGCAAGCCGCGAAAAGGCGCTGCGCGTGGATAAGAAAACAGGATTCCTGCGGTGAGAAAACCGGCTTCGCTGCGAGAAAAACGTCAGCCCGATCGCCGCGAGCACGAGCAGCGATTCGATAATTGTCAGCAACGACGGGGCGAGCGCCAGGTAAAGCTTTTCCGCCGCGCCAGGAGCCATGGGTCGTAGTCTACCGCAAGGCCCGACGGGCGCACCGTTGCGAAAAAGGTGCGCCGGGAAAGAGATGCGACGGGAAAAAAGTGCGCAGGGAACTGTTCCGCCCAGAGCCGTTGTCTACTTCACTCCAATCTCTTCGAACAGGCCGTCGACGATGTGAATCATTTCGTCGTCGACCACGCGGTTCTTGGAGATCGCCTCTTTCAGCGAGATGGAAATAATCTTGTTGGCGCGCAGCGCAGCCATCTGACCGAATTCTCCGCGATGCACCATGTCAATGGCGCCCAGGCCGTAGCGCGTCGCCAAGACTCGGTCGAAGGCGCTCGGCGAACCGCCGCGCTGGATATGCCCCAGCACCACGGCGCGGGTTTCGAAGCCGGTGCGTTTTTCAATCTCACGCGCCAGAACGTTGGCGATGCCCCCCAGCTTGGCGTGCCCGAATTCGTCCTTCCCCATGTCCTGCGAGATCACGTCGCTGCCGCCGGTGGCCGCAAACTTCGCCCCTTCGGCCACGACAACAATGGAAAAATAACGTCCTCGTTCATGGCGCTGCTGAATGGATTCGGCAACCTTATCGATATCAAACGGCCGTTCCGGAATCAGAATCACGTCCGCGCCGCCCGCGATGCCGCTGTACAGCGCGATCCAGCCCGCGTCCCGTCCCATCACTTCCACTACCATCACGCGGTTGTGCGCCTCAGCCGTAGTATGCAGGCGGTCGATGGCCTCGCACACGATGTTGCACGACGTGTCGAAGCCGAAGGTGTAGTCGGTTCCGCTCAAGTCGTTGTCGATGGTCTTGGGCACACCCACTACCTTGGTTCCATTTTCGTGCAGCTTCTGCGCCACCGAGAGCGTGTCGTCGCCACCAATTGCGATCAGGGCATCGATCTTGTTATTCGCGATGGTTTCGATGCATTTCTGTATCCCATCGGGACGCTTCGACGGATTCGTTCGTGAAGTGCGCAGAATCGTACCGCCGCGCGGCAGAATTCCGCCTACCGCATCCAGGTCGAGCGGCATGCTCTTGTCTTCGATCAGGCCGCGCCAACCTTCCATGAATCCCACAAACTCGTCGTGATAGTGGAACACGCCCTTGCGGACCACGGCGCGTATTACCGCATTCAGGCCGGGGCAGTCGCCTCCACCGGTTAACATGCCAACTTTCATGGTTTTCTCCTTGCACGAGTTCTAGAAATTATGAGTTCGAAAAATACGGCTAAGAAGCAGTTCGAATCAAATCCTCGAGTGCTACTCCGAGCGCAAGGGCCTGGGACGAAGCCCGAAACGCTCTCACGGCGGTCGTTCGGAAGAAATAGAGTACCATCAAACCAAGACTCGCCAAACCAAGACTCGCCAAAACCGCTGAACACTAAGTACAACCTCAATTCAAACTGCTTCGAATTCGATCAGTTTTGATTTCGTTTTTCCCTGATCTTGATTTTCTCAGCGTCCTTCGCGGTTTTTCTTGGCGGCCTCTGCGATTAAAGGCTTTTGCTCAGTTCCCCGGAATAAAGTTCTTAACCGCAGAGGCCGCGGGGAAAGTGCCGCAGAGGCCGCGGAGAAAGTGCCGCGGACGCCGCGGAGAAAACCGCTGGTTGGAAAGTCTTTTGGGGTCCGCAGTTTACCGGTCGTACCGCGCTACAACCCGCTTCTGTCGCCAGTTGGCGCGGATTTTCCAAGTATTGCGGGCAAACTTGCGCAACCTCTTCTCAGGGCTTTGCACTTTTATCTGGAATCAATAACTTAGAAACAATATTTTACGGTTGGGCTGAGACCGCTTCGAATCAGCAGGTTGCAGCCCTGCTCGAATCGATGACTATAGCTGCAAGATATAAATCGACAGCAAGCCACTTTCCAGTCGATTTGGCGGGCTCGGGACGGCAGATGACCTCTCGGGCATCCCGAGGCGAGATCGCTCGTGCAGCGCGTTTCTAGGCCCTGCAACCGCTATTCTACGAAGTTCCCGGCGCGGTCGATTCGCGGCGGGATGAACTATGGCGGCGAATGGAAACCCTAAGCCCAGTCGAATCAGTGGCCGCAATTGTGCCGGCCCAATAGAATCAACTATTTCCCAAAGTAATGGTGTTTGATCTCTACTGAAAGCACGCGCCGGGTACCCCTTTTCTCGTGCTTTTGCGAGAAAGCCTGCCCCTGAGTTTGTCGAAGGCTAGGGATTCGCAAGCGTAACCCCTGGCTCACTTGCTGAAGTGACTCTTAATCGCTTCCGCTTGCACTCGCGTCACCACCGCCGACAACGCCGCCGGGTCCGCCTGCTTCACCGCCTGCACGCTGCCGAAGTGTTCGAGCAGGCGCCGCGTGGTACTGGCGCCTACACCCGGGATTTCGAGTAATTCGGTCGAGCGGTCGCGCATCTGCCGTCGCTTGCGATGGAAAGTCACCGCGAAGCGGTGAGCCTCGTCGCGAATCATCTGAATCAAGTGCAGCACCGGCGAGTGATGATCGAGCACTACGGGATCTTTCTCCTGGCCGTAGACATAAAGAATCTCTTCGCGCTTGGCGATGGCGGCGAGAGGCTGGTTGATAATCTCGAGCGCATCAAGCGCCGCAGCCGCCGCGTGCAACTGGCCGAGGCCACCGTCGATCAACACCAGGCTGGGCATAGGTTTGTTGCCTTCCTGCAAGCGCTTGTAGCGGCGCGTAACCACTTCGCGCATAGAGGCGAAGTCGTCCACGCCCTCGACGGTGCGGATGATGAACTTGCGGTAATCCGATTTCTTCATTTTGCCGTCTTCCCAGACCACCATCGAGGCCACGGTCTCCGCGCCCTGAATGTGTGAGATGTCGAAGCACTCGATGCGCTTGGGCAGTTCGGGCAGGCTGAGCGCCTCCTGTAATTCTTCCTGAATGCGGCGCGCGCTGGGCTGCAGCACGCGGAAGCGCTGATCGTAGGATTGCTTGGCATTGTTCCCGGCCAGATCAATCAGTGAACGCTTGTCGCCGCGCTGCGGCACGAGAATATTCACTCGTGTGGGGCGGGTACTCCTGCCCGCCACTTGCTCGGAGAGCAAGTCTTCCAGTTCTTCGCGATCCTCAAAGTCAACCGGGATGTAAAGATTCCGCGGCACGTAAGGCTGCCCAATGTAGAGCTGCTTGAGCAAGGCGGAGAAAAACTCGCCGGGATGGAAAGTATTCTGACACTGGTCCGGTTTTTGTGGGGACAGGTCTTGTGGGAACAGCCGCCCTCGGCTGTCCAGGCCAAGTGAAGCTCGGCTGCTCGGTGCCGTGAGTTCATCGGGACTGCCGGCCAAAGGCGCTGGCGAGCTTTGCTCGCCCGGACGGGCGAGAGCGCCCGTCCCCACACGAGCATCGTCTGAAACGGCGGCTTTCTCCACATGTTCGAGCGCGGCTACTTCACTCGTCTCCACCCCAAATTCCGGCAGGTCTTCCCAGAAGAATTCGCGGCGGTCGACCATTTTGCCGGCACGCATGTGGAACAGGTTCACGGCGACCATGCCGTTTTCGCAGTGGTAGCCGAAGACATCGGCGTCGTCGCCCTCGGCGGCGGCCATGCGCTGGCGCTCCTGCAATTGTTCGACGGTCGAAATCAGGTCGCGATAGCGCGCAGCTCGTTCGTATTCCTCTGCGGCGGCGGCTTGCTGCATGCGTTCGTGCAGCGACTTGCTTAAATCGGTCGGACGGCCTTCGAGGAACAACTTCACATCGCGCACCGCTTCCTGATAGGTCTCCGGCGTAGTCAGGTCTTTCACACAGGGACCCAGGCAGCGCTTGATGTAGTACTGCAGGCAGGGCCGCGGATGAAAACGCGTGAGATCGACCTTGCAGGAGGGAATGAGAAAGTTGCGGTGAATCAGATCAACAATGCGATAGGCGAGATTGCCGGGGAAGTAGGGGCCGTAGTAATTGCTGCCGTCCTTGCGCAGGCGGCGCGTTACATAGACGCGCGGCCAGCGCTCGCCCAGCGTCAGCTTCACGTAGGGATAAGTCTTGTCGTCGCGCAGCAGGATGTTGAAGCGCGGCTTGCGCTGCTTGATGAGATTATTTTCCAGCGCCAGCGCTTCTTTGTTGTTGGCGACCACGATGTAGTCGACGTCGACCGCTTCGCGCACCAGCGTGCCGGTCTTCGCGTCCTCCCAGCGGCCCTCGTGAAAGTAGCTGGCCACGCGGCTACGCAGGTTTTTGGCCTTGCCCACGTAGATGACCTCGCCCTCGGCGTTCTTGTAGAGATACACGCCGGGCTCGGTGGGGATGGTGCGAATTTTGGCCAGAAGATCCAAGGTGAGTGAAAGTCGATTAATTTTAGATGATTCACTCCAGCCGTGAGTTTCACGGCTCCGATCCATGCTACGATTCCGGCGAACTCAGGAGGGAGTATGGCGATCGCGATGGTAAAACATTTCATCTCTATGTGGCCGCGAGCGGTCTGGGACATCACGGAGGAGGGGAGCAGAAAGCTCTTCTTAAAGAAGAATCTTCCCGAACTGCAAGAACCTGGTGTCTATGTCTTATACAGAGAAGAGGTTCCGTACTACATAGGCAAGGCCGGGGTGCTTTACAAGCGCCTCCATGGCCACTCGAACAAGAGCACTGATCGTTATTTCAATTTCTGGAATTTCTTCAAGCATTTATTTCGGAGCCGGGCTATGTGGACGATATCGAGAGAATACTAATCGCGTCGATGCCGACGGCCAACAGTTCGCAACCGAGGATGCGGAGGGTAAACATCCCGGAGTTTGTGGGAGGAGAATACGTGAAATCAGAAGGCACGAGGCCGACCCTCTGACGAGAAAGGACCTGCGGAAGTTTCTTCGCTAGACTAAGTAAGAGCGCAGGACGAAGAAACGATGGCCGCTTCCGATTTTGTCGTAATCCGAAATCACTTCTGTGCGCTGGTGCTCCTCGTATCTGGGTGCTGCGTGCAAGCGGCGTCGGCGCAATCCTCTCCCGCTGGCCAGGCGGAAATCACACAGTCGCCGGAGGGCAAGAAGGAAGCAGCGGAGCGCGCCGCAGCCCAGGCCAAGGCCCATCACTTTGACCGGGTCGTGATCATCGTGCTGGAAAATGCGGATTACGAAGAAGTGCTGCGCAACAAGGACCTCGCAGCCCTGACCCAGCAGGGGGCCAGCTTCAGCAACTTTCACGCATTGTTTCATCCCTCGTATCCCAACTATCTGGCGATGGTGGCGGGCACGGATTTCTCGGTTCACAAGGGCGGATCGTTTCTGGGTGACCGGCAAAAGGACTTTCCCAATGACCCGCAGCACAGAACCATCGCCGACCGGCTCCTGGCCGCGGGGCTGGATTTCAAACAGTATGCCGAGGAGTTGCCGCCGGGAAACTGTCCGTGGAATGTGGTGAGCCAGCGCGTGCCCAACAATCGCGGGAACTATACGCGGCGGCACGTGCCTTTCCTGAGCTTTCGGGAGGTGCAGGAAAAATTCTGCGATCGCGTCATCCGCGTCGACTCCAGCCGGTCCGACAACTTTTTCGCGCAGGACCTACAAAAGGGACTGGTAGCGTACTCGTTTTACACTCCCAACATGAATCATGACGGACACGATACGACGCTGCAGGTTGCCGGCGCGTGGGTGAAAACATTTCTTGACGGCACTTTCCCGGAGAAACTCCGTCACGGGACGCTGGTGGTTGTAACCTTTGACGAGTCGGGCGGTAACCAGGACAATCGCATTGGCACGTTGTTTTTGGGAGACATGGTAAAGCCGGCGAACCAGCAGGATCCCGCGGTGCTGGGGCGCTACTATACGCACTACAGCGTGTTGCGTACGATCGAAGATAATTTTGGGTTGGAGCCGCTGACGGCGAACGATCGCGCGGCAGCGCCGATTACGGATATTTGGAAGTAGCTGTAAATACAGGACGCAGGTGCTGCAAACGGGGCGTACGAGGGCGTCCGCCGCTCCACGAAGCAACCCGGAACGTGGGCTGGACCGTATAAATTTTCCACTCCGTGTGTGGGCTTTGCGTTCGGGCACCGGGCAAAGGCCACGGTGAGCCGTCTCTTCTCTTTCGCAAGCCGTTGAAAAACTATATACTTAGATGGTTTGGCCGAGGTTGCTGGCAACGGCACCTGTCGTGCAAAAGTAGAGGGGTATTGGTAAAGGGTAGTCATCCCAGGGCCTTAAAGTTAGGAAATGCCGCGCGTTGGGCAACCCTAGGCGCGCCAGCAGGCTACATACAAGATTGAAATTAAGGAGCTCACACCCTATGAATCGCACTTCGTTCAGCAACCGCGCGTTAATGATTTGTCTGGCCGCGGGCATGGCCGCAACCGTCGGCTGTTCCAGCAAGAATTATGTAAAGCAGCAGACCACGCCGCTCATCAACAAGACCAACGAACTCGACGACATGACGGCGAAGAACAGTAAAGATATTAAAGACGTCGACGCGCGGGCGCAGGCGGGAATCGCCGCCGTGAACGCGAAGACGGCTGACGTGGAGCAAAAGGCGCAGAGCGCCGGGCAGAACGCCTCGCAGGCGCAGCAGGTGGCAGATGCCGCGAACGCGCGCGTGGGCGTGCTGACCAATACCGTCGCCAATCTCGACAACTATCACGCGGTGGCCGAGACCTCAGTAAAGTTTGCGTTCAACCGCGATAACCTGACTCCGAAGTCAAAGGAAGCGCTGGACCAGCTGGCGGCGAGCATTTCGTCGACCAAGGGCTACATTATTGCGCTCGAAGGCGGAACGGATTCTGTGGGTTCGGCCGACTACAACTACGACCTGAGCCAGCGCCGCGCCAATTCGGTGATTCAGTATCTGGCGTCGAAGTATAGCGTTCCGGCGCACAAGATTTATGTGATTGGGCTGGGCAAGGACAAGCCGGTGGAGACGAACAAGACTTCAGCCGGACGCGCCGACAACCGTCGCGTGGATGTGCGTCTGATGACCAACACCGTCGGCGACACACAACCGGCCTCTGCTCCGGCCGCGGGAACGGCCAATCCGTCGTCGATGTAGAGACGAAAATTTCACCCTCCTCCCCTGGAGGACTTCGCCAACCAGGCCGCTCAAATGCCTCCCCCCTGAGCGGCCTGCTTTTTTTCTCAGGCAATTTTTATTCTGAATCGATCTTTTATTTCTGAGTCAATGGTGGAGCGGCGGACGCTTTCGTCCGCCCGCCCGTTTGGAACACCCGAATACAGGCGGGCGGACGAGGCGTCCGCCGCTCCACGACTCTCGCTTTGCCTCCCTGGTGTCAGGCTGACCGCGCGCACGAATTAGCGATACCCACTGATAAAATTCTCGGCGAGTCGCTTTCATGGCCGCATCTTCCCGCAGCTTTCCTCGGACTATCTTCCACGTCGATATGGACGCGTTCTTCGTGTCGGTGGAAGAGCTGTTCGATCCCACGCTGAAGGGCAAGGCCGTCGTCGTGGGCGGGCAGCGGGATGAGCGCGGGGTGGTTTCGGCGGCGTCTTACGAGGCGCGAAAATTTGGCGTGCATTCCGCCATGCCGCTGCGCACGGCGGCCAAGCAGTGTCCACACGCGATTTTTGTCAACGGACATCCGGAGCGTTATCGGGAGTGCTCGGAAAAAGTCTACAAGGTTCTGGGCGGCTTCACGCCGCAGGTTGAGATGGCTTCGATTGACGAGGCTTACCTTGACATGACCGGAACCGACCGGCTGCACGGGCCTCCGCTGAAGGCGGCGCACGCTTTGCACCAGCGCATGAAGGCAGATACGGGGCTGAATTGCTCGGTTGGGATTGGAAGCTCGCGGCTGATCGCGAAAGTTTCCTCGGCGCAGGCCAAGCCGAACGGTGTGTTGTGGATCGTTCCCGGCGAAGAGGCGAAGTTTCTGGCGCCGCTGGATGTGCGCGAGATTCCTGGCGTGGGCAAAGTGATGGAGAGTCATCTGCACGCCCTCGGCATTAAGAAAGTGGGTGACCTGGCGCGGCTGGAAGACTCCGAGTTGAGCGATCGCTTTGGCAAGTGGGGGCTGGCGCTTGCCGGAAAAGCGCGCGGAGAAGATGCGGGAGGATGGTTCGACCATGAAGTGGGCGCGGATCTCGATGCCAAGTCGATCAGTCACGAGCATACCTACAATGAGGACACGGCCGACGCCGGCCAGCTTGAATCCACGCTGATGCGGCTTTCGGAGATTGTGGGGCGGCGGCTGCGCGAATCCCATTTCTACGCGCGCACGGTACAGTTGAAGCTGCGTTACAAGGATTTCACGACTATCACGCGCGCGCATACGTTGCCGAGTCCGACTCAGCTGGATAACGAAATCTTCGAACAGATTCGCCTGCTGTTCCGCAAGAACTGGAAGAAGGGCGCGCAGGTGCGGCTACTGGGAGTGCAGGCGTCGTCATTCGCGGCGCAACCCGATCAGATCAACCTGCTTGAAGATAAGCGGCAACAGCGATGGAAAGACGCGCTGGCCGCGGCCGACCGGCTGCGCGACAAGTTTGGCGAAGCGAGCGTGGGCCTGGCGGCAGGGCTGCGCGGGTCTTTTCGTGAACGGACGCAGGAGAATCCGGCGGGATTGCCGGGGAAGGGCAAGAAGAAATGATATCGGCGACTTCGTCGGCCGCCGACAGGATTCTTCGCGACTAAACTCCTGCTGGGCGGAGGTTTCAAGTTCGAAAGAAAGCCCAAGAGCCCTTAAACGCAGAGGGCGCAAAGGAAAGGGCGCAAAGGAAAGGCCGCGAAGGACGCAAAGAAAAGCTTTGCAATGTTCACGTTCTCTTCCTTATCTTCTATCTTCTATCTTCTATCCTCTATCTTCTATCTTCGCCTACGGCTTGGGGCTGGCGTTTCCCATATCGAGGACTACCTTCCAGCTTCCATCTTTCTGGTGCTTCCAGATGCTGGTGTACTTGCCGTAGTCGACTGCCGGCTTGCCGACTTTATCTTTGGAATGGAATTCGTAGGTGCCGTAGGTATAGCCGAGATCGCCGGAAGAGGAGATGTCGGCGCCGACCGGGGTCCAGATCAGGCGGTTATTTTTGTCGTCGAGGAAACCCATGCCTTTGGCGATATTGATTTTGCCTGCGATGAGCGGACTGCCGTTCGGCACCTCGACGGCATTGTCGGCGTAGTAGGACATGTATCCCTCAGAGCCTTTATCGAGCGCGGCCTGCATGAACTCGGCTTCGAGTTGCTTCAGTGTCTCGGCTGTAGCCTGGGGTGGAGTGGAAAAAAGTTTGCCGGGCAGCGCCAGCGGTACCGCGGCTATTAGAAAAAACACAAGGGCAAGAACAGATAGGGATGATTTCATACGGGCCTCCGTGAGCGCTGATTTTACTCTGCGGAGAGCGAATACGAATAACCACAGGGGGACACTTGGGTTCACACAGGAAGAATCGTGCGACTTCTTAATGGCAATTATTGCGGGAGCGCGACGGTATTCTTCATAGCTCTCATCGCGAGCCCGGCCACGCAGGCCAGCATATACGTCGCCTTATTGCTTCACCTTCCGAGAGCTTTCGTCCATCAGTGCTTGAGAAATAACCGTGGGGCAGGTATAGGGATTCTTCGACTGCGCGGGCTGGCTCGTTTTACTCGCCAGCCTGCTTTGCTCAGAATGACAAATCTGTGAAAATTTGCTGAAATCAGACTGACTTAACCTGGAACTTCTTATGAAAATTCGGCAGTGGATTACCGCGGTGGTGCTGCTGGTGTTGATGGCGGCGGCGATTGCGGGGATATTGTGGACGCGGCCCTCGCCGGCGGCCCAGGAGGAGAGTGCGGCTTCGCCATCGACCGGTAAGAAGGTGGAACGCAAGGGGGCAGCGCCGGCCCCGCTGGTGGACCAGCGTCCGCTGCAAACGGCGCGACGGATGGCGGCCATCGCGGGTACGGCGGAGGAGCAGACGCTGGCGCACCAGGCGGAGAAAGTGGCCGACCACGAAGTAGACCTCGCGTTCTTCGACGCGCTGCGCACGGCGGAGCAGAATCCGCCGCCGCTTTCTCCGGAAGCCAAAGTGATCTCAGCGCGCAAGGGCAAGGCCGAGCTGACGCTGAAAGATGATCAGGAAAACATTACGCTGCTCACGCGCAAGCTGGCCGCCGCGCCCGACGCGCAGAAAGACAACTTGCAGGACCAGATCGACGTCGCCAAGGCGCAGATGGATCTGGATCAGGATGAGCTGGACGATGCGGCGGAGGATTTGGAGCAGGCGGGCGGCGATCCGCAGGCGAAGATCAAGCGCCTGCAGGCGGAGCATGAGGCCGGCGACCACAATGTTGTGGCGGCGGGCTCGGCGGTAAATCCGCATGAGCAGGATTATCAGTCGCACACTTTGCTGAGCGTTTTCCGTGCGTGGCAGGGCTTGCGCGAGAAAAAGAAACTGCTTCTCGAGGCGCGGGAGGAGACGGTCGAGAAACAGAATTATCTGGCGAAGAAGCATGCTGACCTCGCCGCGCAGGTGGAGAAAGATCAGGAGAATCGCGCGGCAGCCAAGCAGCAGGCCAGGGGATTCGCGACCGCCGGCCAGTCGTCCCTGAGGATAGCGTCCTCGGGAAAAGCCGCGCCGGGGCAAGTGGGCTCAGCTAAAGTCATGAGCCGGGATGACTCCAGGGCGGCGTCGAAATCGGCGTTGGATGCGCTCAAGCAGTACACGCTCGACCAGAGAAATCTGGCGGACCGCGGACGGCGGCTGCAGGATGAACAGGAACTCAGCGAAATCTACGGGAACTGGATCGCGCTGGTGGAAACGCGCGATCGCGCGGCGCTGCACAACTTGCTGGAATGCCTGTTGTGGATCCTGGTGGTCGCGCTGCTGGTGTACCTGGCGCACCGGTTGATCGAACACTTGTTTACGGGGATGACGGCTGAGAACAAGCGCATCGATACGCTGCGAGCGGTGGTGAAATTTGCGGCACAGGCAGTGGGCGCGATCGCCATCGTGTTTATCGTATTCGGCATGCCCACGCAGACCACGACCGTGCTGGGCCTGGCGGGCGCGGGGTTGACGGTGGCGATGAAAGATTTCATCGTCGCGTTTTTTGGCTGGTTTGTGTTGATGGGCCGTAACGGAGTTCGCGTCGGCGACTGGGTCGAGATCAATGGTGTGGCCGGCGAAGTGATTGAGATCGGACTGCTGAAAACGATTCTGCTCGAGACCGGGAACTGGACGGACGCGGGACATCCTACGGGACGCCGGGTTTCGTTCGTGAACAGTTTTGCGATTGAAGGACACTATTTCAACTTCACGACCTCGGGGCAGTTTATGTGGGACGAGTTGAAGCTCACGATTCCCGGCGATCAGGATCCGTATGCGGTCATCGACGGGCTGCAGCAACTGGCGACCAAAGAGACGGAAGAAAATGCGCGTAAGGCCGAAGAAGAGTGGTCGGAGTCGACGACGAAGTATAAAGTGCAATCGTTCTCCGCGACTCCGGCGATCAATGTGCGGCCCAGCGGGTCGGGCGTGGAGGTGAGCGTCCGCTACATTACTCGGGCTTATGACCGGCACGAGACTCGCAAGCGGCTGTATGCGGCGGTGGTGGAGTTGATGCATGGCAAGCGCGAGGCGGTCAAGGCGTGAGGGAGGCTCTTAGCTTTTGGCTCTTAGCTTTTGGCTCTTAGCTTTTGGCTCAGAATCATTTTCGTGGAGCCCCGGACGCCTCGTCCGGGGTTGGTTTGACGATTCTTCGAAATGAGGCAAGCGCTGCAAACGGGCGGACGAGGCGTCCGCCGCTCCACGAGTTCGTGGTTGCTGTCGACATTTATGAACTCAAAGGACAACTTGGGCACTCTCATCGTGACTGGGGCCAGTCGTGGGATTGGCGCAGCGATCGCTGGGCTTGCGGGGAAGCGCAGGTATGCGGTCGCGGTGAACTTCGCTGCGGGCTGTGCCGATGCGGCGCGGGTGGTGGATGAGATTGTGGCCGGCGGCGGCCGGGCTTTGGCGATTCAGGCTGACGTTTCTGACGAAGCGCAGATTGTGCGGATGTTCGAGGCAGCGGAGCGAGAGCTGGGTCCAATTACGGCATTAGTGAACAATGCCGCGATCACCGGCGGGTTTGCGCGTGTGGAAGACGTGTCGAGCGCGGCTCTGGCTAAGGTGTTCGCGGTCAATGTGAGCGGGGCGATCCTGTGCGCGCGCGAGGCGGTGCGGCGCATGTCGACGCGGCGAGGTGGGAAGGGTGGTGCGATCGTGAACATTTCTTCTCGGGCGGCGCATACCGGGGCGGCGGGTGAGTGGGTGCACTATGCGGCATCCAAGGGTGCGATCGACAGCTTCACCGTTGGGCTGGCTCGCGAGGTTGCGACTGAAGGGATTCGCGTGAATGCTGTTGCTCCGGGGCTGATCGAGACCGGGCTGCATGCCGCAAATGGCGAGCCGGGGCGATTGCAGCGGCTCATGCCGACCATCCCGATGCAACGGGCGGGCACGGCGGAGGAAGTGGGGGAGGGTGTGCTGTGGCTGCTGTCTCCGGCAGCTTCGTACACCACGGGCGCGATTTTGGAGATTGGCGGCGGGCGGTGAGAGTGGCGCGAGGCGGCGGTCGCGTAGAGGTTTCCTGGGCTCCACCGAGAAAGCTTTTAAACGCAAAGGTCGCAAAGGAAAAGCCGGCAGAGGACGCAAAGAAGTGCAAAACCTAAAATAAACAGCTAGAGAAAGAAATTCCAGGTTTTCTTTGCGTCCTTAGCGGATTTTCCTTTGCGATCTTTGCGTTTAAAGGCTTTTCCCGCGTGCAGGTGGCGAAATCTAGATTCTTGTCTGCAATTCTTTCCGCAGGTACTGCTTGATTTTTTCCGGCAGGCGAGAGGCGTGGAGTACGTCGCGCAACTGCGCCGGGGGCAGGCGGCGCGCGAATTCCAGGGCGCGGGCGAAAGGCGTGTGGGCATTGCGGAGGAGGGCGACGCGAATCTCTGGTCGGACCGACCATTTCGCGTGACGACAGACGGCTCCGACGAACGCTGGCGTTGCCTCGGGGCGTTGCAGAGCTTTAGTGATTGCGGTTTCAGTGAGGCGCGGATTCTCTAACGCGGTTTGCCACACGCGGGATTCTTTGTCGTGCAGGAGGGCGGTTGCGACCAATGTGGAGCAACGGCGCGCGAGCGAAATGCGCTCTCCGAGGCTGATGGAGGCGAGACGCGCTACCAGGAGTTCGTCGGCGGCGCGCTTGAGGTCAGCTGCAGCGGCGGGCATCCGGGAGAAATGCATCAGATCGAAGGTGTAGAGTTCGCGGATCAGGCGCAGCGCGATGCGGCGCGGCGTGCGGGGATGAGCGGCAAGCCCCAGGCGCACCTTGCGCGACTTAAGCAGCGCCGTGTTTTTAACCAGTTGTTCGATATCCCGCGCAGCCAGGTCGGTGCGTTTCAGCAGCGCGAGGGCCAGGTCTTCGGTGAACCAGTCGGAGCCGGGAAGAGATTGCGACGGTTTTGTTTCCGACGGAAGCGGAATAAGTTCGGCATCGGGTTGGGATTGTTCGGGACTCATCGGGCTAGCCTGCACAGGCCGCCGGGCTGTGCCCGGCGGACAGCCGAGGGCGGCTGTCCCTACTTAATCTAAAACGTGCTCATGCTATTTAAGTCAAAGCTTCTTTGCGGCGGCCCTGCGTGCCAGACCCAGGGCCCCGTCGACAGGGTCCACGATTTTTAAACTAATTTCTGCCCGCTGGTCGAGGCGACGAAGTTCATTGTAAAAATCTTCGCCCACGACTTGCGAATGACGAAAGACACCGCCAGTGGTGGCCACTGGGACGGCTCCGAGATCATTGGCCCCGAACAGGTGATGGGTCACCGCGGCGGCGATTTGAGCCAGTTCTTTCCCGGCGCAGGAGAGGACGTATCTGGCGGCCGGGTCATGGCTATTTACGACTGCGGGAAAGAGTGCGGCGAAGTCGGGCGGAGGAATTGAATTGGCGGCGCGGGCCAGATCGTCGAGCGAGGTGACTCCCCAGGCTTTACAGAGAGCCACGGCTAGGGACGCATCTTGCGGCGGAGGAGTTCCCACGTCTGGCAAAGGCGGCGAGACGTGGGGCACCCGGGCGCTCGCGGGAGTTCCGTCGCGCGGATCGGCGGCACGCAGGGCGGCGCTGACAGCGGTCCGCCCAATCCAGTGCGCGGAGCCTTCGTCGCCGACGGCGAATCCCCAACCCCCGGCGCGCGCGGTGTTGCCAGCCAGGTCGCGGCCGTAAGCGATGGACCCAGTGCCGGCGATTACGATAATGCCGGGGCCGGTATCGAAGGCAGCTTCCAGGGCGGTCTGCATGTCGCCGACGACGTCAATCGGTGTGGGCAAAATCTCGGCGAGAATGCGGCGGACGATAGCGGCGAGCTCAGGCCGAGCGGCGCCGGAGCCGCCGGCGCAGGTATGCGCGACCTGTTCAGGCGCGATGCCGGCGGCGGCGCAGGCCTGGCGCACCGATCGTTGCAGCGACTCGCGGGCCTGATGCTCGCCGACGCGGACGATGTTGCTGGGGCCAGCAGTGGCGGTGGCGAGGATATGGGAGTCGTCGCCAATCGCGCTGGTGGTCTTGGTTCCTCCGCCATCGATGCCGAGGTAATAGGGCACGAGATTATTTTTAACATAGGAAGTTGTGGGTGCTCAGTACTCAGTGCTCAGTACTCAGTTCTCAGTCTCGGCGGATGCGATTCTTTGCGTTCGCTCCAGCTATCTGCGGCTCAGGGGTTTTGGTGCTGCGGGGCAAGAACCTTTAACCGCGGGGGTCGCAAAGAGAATCCGCGAAGATCGCAGAGAAAAGCTCCTCCTGGAAAATCCTTCCCAAGGATCGATGGGTCTACAGAGTCTCACTCGCGCGAGTTGCCGTTTGCCCCGATAATTGGGAGCACGATGAAGATTCAGATTGCAGAACTCAGCAATACGGGCGATGCCAGGGGATTCAGCTTTACGGCGCCGGCGGAGGCGCTGGCATTCGTTGGTCGCATGGCGGACGTTCACCTGGCTTCGACCAAGCCGGGAGCGGTACGTGGCAATCATTATCATTTGCGGCGGCGGGAAGCGATTGCGGTGTTGCCGGGGGCGAAGTGGTCGCTGCATTGGGATGAGGGCGAGGGATCGGCGGCGCAGCATCGCGAGTTTAGCGGGCAGAGTTCGGTGCTGGTGCTGGTGTCGCCGGGGGCGTCGCATGCAGTGCGCAACGATGGTGACGGTTTGCTGTGGCTGGTGGCGATTTCCTCGGAGTCGTATGATCCGGCAGAAAGCGTGGGACGGAAAGTGGTGTGAGGGGGAGATTGAGCGATTGGGAGATTGAGTGATTGTGCGATTTTGAGTTGGGACGAGCGACGCAGCTTCGAATGACGAAATTACGCGATTACTCGATCTTCAATCGCCGAATCGCCCAATGACTCAATGTCCTCATGGGCCTGAACCGTCTGGATTTCGCGATCATCGGGATCTACCTGGCCGGGATCACGCTGTTTGGCCTGCGCTTCCGCAAGAAGCAGCGGACGCTGCGCGATTATTTTCTGGCGGGGCGGGATATTCCGTGGTGGGCGATTGCGCTATCGATTGTAGCCGCGGAAACCAGCACGCTGACCATCATTAGTATTCCGGGGCTGGCTTACGACACCAACCTCACCTTTCTGCAGGTGGTGATGGGATACGTGGTGGGTCGGGTTGTCATTAGTTTTGTCCTGCTGCCTCAGTATTTTCGCGGCGACCTCTATACGGCTTATGAATTGATCGAGCGGCGCTTTGGGCCGGGGCTGCGTTCGCTGACGGCGGGATTATTTCTATTGACTCGGGCGGCAGCGGAGGGCGTGCGCGTCTATGCGGTATCGATTGTCGTTTCCATAGCCCTGGGTACGGGCGAGGTGGCGTCGATTGCAATCATTACTATATTGACGCTGATCTATACGTTTGAGGGCGGGCTGGCGGCGGTGATCTGGACCGATGTGGTGCAGACTGCCATCTATGTGGGTGGAACGCTGGTCGGGTTGGTAACGATCGTTCATCTTGTGCCCGGGGGATGGAGCGCGATTCATGCCGCTGCAGCGACCGCGGGCAAGCTGCAGGTGTTCGATTTCAGAGTTTTCCATTCCAGCGACGGCGCGTGGATTCCGTATACGTTCTGGGCGGGTTTGATTGGCGGGACGTTTCTGACGACGGCGAGTCATGGGACCGATCAGCTTATCGTGCAGCGATTGCTGGCGGCGCGCGGGCAGAGGCAGTCCGCCACGGCCCTGCTCTCGAGCGGGTTCGCCGTTCTATTTCAGTTCTCGCTGTTTTTGATCGTGGGCATCATGCTGTGGGCTTACTACCGCGTGCCGTCGGCGACGTTTGGCAGGCCGGACCGGATTTATCCGACATTTATCGTGACTCGGATGCCGCATGGAATTTCCGGACTGCTGATTGCGGCTATTCTGGCGGCGGCCATGTCGAATTTGAGTGCGGCGCTGAATTCGTTGTCGTCGAGCGCGATCATGGATTTCTATGCGCGGCTGCGGCCGGCGGCCAGTGAGAAGACCAAGATCCGAATCTCGCGTGTGGCGACCTTTGTTTGGGCGGCAGTGCTGTTTGCGCTGGCTTTGATTGCGCTGCATAAAGTGGGCCGGGTGGTCGAGGTGGGGTTGCAGATCGCGTCGGTAGCGTACGGGGCGTTATTGGGGGTGTTTCTGCTGGGCGTGCTGACGCGGCGTGCGAATCAGCGCGGGGCGATGGTCGGAATGCTTTGCGGGTTCAGTGCCGAGTTGTATTTGTGGCTGGGGACACATGTTCCGTGGACCTGGTGGGTGGTGGTTGGAACCTCGGTGACTTTCGCAGTCGGATACGCGGCGAGCCTCGTGGCGGGAGCCGCGGACGTACGGGCGACAAGCTCTTGAACGCAGAGGACGCAAAGGAAGAGCCGCAAAGGACGCTGAGAAGAGCAAAACCAACAACGGTGCTTAGCGATTTTCTTTGGGTTCGGCTTTTCCTTTGGGTCCTCTGCGTTCAAAAGCTTTGTTGGTTTCGTTTTGGGACGGGACTGAGCATTTATTTTAGGGTCTCAATCCCCACTCTTCCTGGGGACAAGTAAAGTTTCCGATGAGGTCTTACTCTGAGTCCCGCCGACGTTACATCCCAAATCATCGGAGCGGCCATCAAGGTTCATCGCAGACTTGGACCTGGGGTGCTCGAATCCGCGTATGAGGCATGTCTGGCATTTGAGCTTCAACGACTGGGATTCAGGATCGAGCGGCAGAAGGCTGTGCCCCTTATCTATGAGGTCGTCAAACTGGATTGCGGATTTCGCGCCGACTTGGTGGTGGAAAGCAAGGTTATTGTGGAGTTGAAGTGTAAGGAGGCGATTCACCCGGTGGACGAAGTACAGTTGTTATCTCACTTGCGGTTGCTGAATATTCAGGTCGGACTCTTGATCAACTTTCATGTTGTTCTGCTGAAGGACGGCATCCGGCGCTTGGTAAATAATTATCGCGAAGAATTGGCGGAGAAAAGCCTTTAAACGCAAAGGTCGCAAAGGACGCAAAGAAAACCTAAGGCAAATCTATCCCGGGCTCGTCTATCGATCCTGCTTGTCTTTGCCCTTACTTATCTTTCGATCTTGCTTTTCTTTGCGTCCTCTGCGGCCCTTCCTTCGCGACCTCTGCGTTTAAAAGCTTTTTGTCTCCCTCGCGTATACTGGCTCACTTCTCATGCCCGAGCCAGCCACGTCTCGTCCTGAGCTTTCGCGCGATCTGGGGGTGAGCCATGCTTCGGCGGTGGTGGTGGGAACCATCATTGGCAGTGGGATTTTTCTCGTGCCTGCGGAGATGATGCAGGCGGTGGGAAGCGCCGAGCTCGTTTATCTGGCGTGGGTGGTGGGCGGATTGCTGTCGTTTGCCGGGGCCCTCACTTACGCCGAACTGGGCGCAATGAAGCCGCAGGCGGGCGGAGAATATGTTTACGTCCGCGACGCATACGGTCCACTGGGCGGCTTTCTGTACGGATGGACCTGGTTCGTGATTGCGAAGCCGGCCTCGGTGGCGACGATAGTCACCGGGCTGGTTCGAATTCTCGGTACATTTTCGGTTTTTTCTTTTTTCTCTCACACCATCGTTACGGTTCCTTTCGCTGTGACCTGGGGACAGCTGGTCGCGATCGCGGCTGCGATCCTGATTTCCTTTCTGAATTACATCGGAGTGAAGAAGGCGGGAGAATTTCAGCTGGTGTTTACGTTGCTGAAAGTCGCGATCATCCTGGGGATTGTTTTCGTGTGCTTCAGCGGCATTGGGAATGCGGCAGGTCGCGGCTGGAGCAACTTTGCGGGAACGTTTGCGGGCGCCAAGGGAGGAATGGCGGGATTTATGGCAGCGCTGGTGGCGGCGCTGTGGGCATACGACGGATGGAACGATTTGAATATGGTGGCGGGCGAGGTGAAGCGTCCAGAGCGGAATATTCCGATTGCATTGATTGCGGGGGTGGCGACGGTCGGGCTCTTATATGTACTAGTAAACGCCGGAGTGCAGTATGTCTTGCCAGCGAGTGTGATCGCGGCCTCGCCGCGGCCGGCGTCGGATGCGGTGGCATTGATTCTAGGGCCGCTGGGGGCTGGGATTGTGTCGGCGGGAATGGCCGTGTCGATGCTGGTCACGCTCAACGGAACGATCATGAGCGGGGCGCGAGTGCCGTATGCCATGGCTCGGGATGGATATTTCTTTCGGACGCTGGCCGAGGTGCATCCGCGGTTTCACACGCCCTCGGCGGCCATTGTGGTGCAAGCCGGGTTGTCGATTTTGTTGCTGCTGGTGGGAGCGAACTTCCGGCAATTATTTTCGCTGGCGATTTTTGCGGAGTGGCTTTTTTACATGATCGCGGGGAGCACGATCTTTGTATTCCGGCGTCGCGAACCGCAGGCGGCGCGCCCCTATCGCATGTGGGGATATCCGGTGGTGCCGGCGGTGTTCGTGGCCGTGGCCGGGGCGCTGTTGTTTTATACGTTCAAGAATGACTGGCCGAATTCCGGGTACGGGGTGCTCGTGATTTTGGCGGGGATTCCGGTTTTTGCTTACTTTTCGTTCTTGCGGCGGGGCAAGGGCAAAAGCTTTTAAGCGCAAAGGACGCGAAGGAAGAGCCGCAAAGGCCGCAAAGAAGGGCAAAAGAAGAGCAAAAGAAGAGCAAAAGAAGAAGAGAAAAAGATTATGTTCTTCTTTGCGACCTTTGCGGCTTCTCCTTTGCGTCCTTTGCGATTAGAAGCTTTTCGCCGATAGCGGCAGAGAAGCCTTCTTGCCGAGGCTCGCCAGTAATAGGCGCCTACGGATAGCCACTAAAGACAGCTGCTAAGTACACTGCGAAACGCTCCTTTCGCGCCGCGGCTTTGCCTCGGAACTTTGGTGTTTCTTTGTTGTTTCGTCCGGCACGCTAGGGACTCGTGGGGGAAAGCAGTGTCCCGCGCCCGTTCTGGGCCGGTCCTTCAAAAGGAACCTGAGCTGGTTACTTAAGGTCAAGAGCCGTGGACACGTTTACCCCCTGTCCTATCTCCCGTATTTTTGAGACTCCAAGCCCCGGCGCTCTCCCCGGTCCGGGACCCTAATGGAGTGAAAGAGAAATGGCGACAGCTTACCGCGGATTTCAATTAGGACTGCTACCCGAGCGCAAGATCAATAAGCGGGCGCTGGCGACCAGCTATGGCTTGGTGACGCTGGCCATACTCATTCTTATCAACCTCTCATTGTTGTTGCCGGATAAGTTGCAGATGGTGAGCTATCGGGTAACCGAAATGATTCCGCGGCCGTCGTTGCGGCCCGAGCCGGCGCCGGTGAAAGTGAAGACGGAAATCAAGCCCAAGCTGCTTGCGGCAGTAAAGCTTCCAGTATTTGAAACTCCGAAGCTGGTGGTGCCGCATGAAGTCCGGCGGGTTGCGCCGCAGCCCGTGGAGGCGCCGAAGGTGGTGGTGAACCAGTTCGTCGCGCCGCAGATCAAGATCGCGGAGGGTGGAGCGCGGCCGCAGCTGGTGCACACCGGTGATTTCGGCGGAAGCGCGGCCAAGCCGACAGTGAATGCAGCGGTCGAGAAGGTGCAGACCGGAGGATTTGGCGATCCCAACGGATTGAAGGGTGAGGGCAAGCAGGGCGCGAAGCTCTACGCGGCATCGACGGGCGGTTTTGATATGCCAGCGGGGCCGGGCCAGGGTAACGGGTCGGGCGGGGCAAAAGGAATTAAAGGAACGGTAGCCAGCGCGGACTTCGGCAGCGGCATTGCGAGCGGTGGCAAAGGCGACGGCCGCAGCAGCGGTCAGGGCGTTGCCACCGGCGGATTTGGATCGGAGCAGGTGGTAAAGGGCGGGCCGAAACTGGCGCAAATCGATACTGGGGCGGCGACGCCGGTGGAAATCACTTTCAAGCCGAATCCGGTCTATACCGACGAAGCGCGCGGTCTGAAGCTGGAAGGCGAGGTCTTGCTGGAAGTGAATTTTGGAGCGAACGGAACACTGCACGTGAATCGGGTAGTGCGTGGCCTGGGGCATGGACTGGATGAGGCCGCGATATCGGCGGCGAACAAGATGCGCTTCAAACCGGCGATGCGCGGCGGGCAGGCGGTCGATTCAACGGCAGTCGTACATGTGATGTTCCAGATGGCGTACTAAAAAGTTTTGGCGAAGTAACTTTGGCGTTCGGCAGGACAAGAAAAAAGATCAGGCATTGAAACTTGGAGATAAGAGTCATGCGTACTTGGAAATGGATGTTTACTGCGGCTCTGCTGGCGTCTTTGCTGGGCTCGATGAGCGTAGCCGCACAGCAGGCAGGTTCGCAACCGTCGGCGCCCGCATCTGATGCGACGCAATCGGCACAACCCGCTCAACCTGGCGCTCCGGTGCCGGATGCTGCCCAGCCCGCGCAGGCCCAGCCCGCGCCGAGCCAGGCTTCACAAACCCAATCGGCGGCGCCGGTGGCGATTCCGTTGCCGGAAGCGGTAGCTGCGCCCACCACCATGGACCAGGTGGTGAATCTTTTCATTCTGCGCGAGCATGGCCTGATCAAGATGCTGGCGAATCGTACGCCGGTGGTCGAGACCTATCTGCAGAATCTGACTGCCGACCCGCAACTGGGCCCGGTGCCGAGCGAGGACCATTATTTTCTTGGCCGCCTGGATATGGGCGAGACGGTCGACCGCAAGGACTATCTGAAGGGCGACGGCGAGAAGGGCGGCATGAGCGGTATGGAGACGCGCCTGCTGGGCGGCTTCCACAAGCTCTATAAGGTTCAGTACGAGCCCGTCGGATTCTCCTGGATGGTGTACGCGGACCGTACTGACTTTGACCGTGAGCACTACGACTTCCACTATATCCGCCGCGAATTTCTGGGCGATGTGCGCTGCCTGGTGTTCGACGTCACGCCCAAGCCGAAGTCCGGCCGCGGCCGCTTTCTTGGCCGCCTCTGGGTCGAGGATCAGGATTTCAACATTGTTCGGCTGAACGGAACGTATGCTCCAGCGCCGCGCAACTCTTATTTCTTCCACATGGACAGCTGGAGACTGAACCTGATCCCCGGCTACTGGGTGCCGTCTTACATCTACAGCGAGGAAGGCGACTTCAGCGCTGGGGTGAAGAACAAGCTGGCCTTCAAGGCGCAGACCCGCATCTGGGGCTATGACCTGAAAAAGGGCGGCAAGGACGACGAACTGACCAACATCCGGGTTGACTCCGTACAGGACAACAGCGCGACCGCGCAGGATGCGTCTCCGCTGCAGGCGGAACGTGTCTGGCAGCAGCAGGCGGAAGACAACGTCGTCGAGCGGCTGACCAGCGCTGGCTTGCTGGCGCCCGAGGGCGATGTGGACCGGATTCTCCAGACTGTCGTGAATAACCTGGAGGTCACCAACAACATCGACCTGCCGCGGCCGGTACGCACGCGGGTACTGCTGACGGCGCCTCTCGAAACTTTCAGCGTGGGCAACACCATTGTGATCAGCCGTGGCCTGGTTGACGTGCTTCCGGACGAAGCCAGCCTGGCTGCGGTGCTCTCGCATGAACTGGCGCACATCGTGCTCGGGCACAACCTGGGCAGCAAATACGCCTTCAATGACCGCATGCTGTTCGGCGACGACTCTACCTACCAGAATCTGGGCTTCAAGCACATTCCGGAAGAAGAAGCCGCAGCCGACAAGAAAGCTCTGGAGTTCCTGAAAAACTCACCCTATGCGCAGAAGCTGGACAACGTGGGCTTGTTTCTTAAAGAGTTGCAACTGCGAGCCCCGCAACTGGGAGCGCTGCTGACCACCCACCTGGGCAATCCGCTGGCTGAGGGTGGCACGGTCACCCGGCTGGCGGCGCTGGAGACGCAAGGACCGGCGCTCGACAACAACAAGCTGGATCAGATCGCGGCGCTGCCCTTGGGCGGACGCGTGAAGATCAATCCCTGGGACGACAAGGCGGAAATGGTGAAGACGGCTCCGGTCGCCATCACCTCGGCACGCGATAAGATGCCGTTCGAAGTCACCCCCTTCTTCCCACGGCTGAATCGGTTCGGGACCGGCGTTGCACCGACCGCAGCTCCGACGACGGCGGCAGCGAACACAGGGAATTAGCTAGCGCGTCTCATTAAAGCTTTCGAGGCGTCACTTCAAAGCTTTACTTTAAAGCGGCACTTCAAGAGTTCAATCCGAGTTGAGGTAAGACGTTGGCCGGGATCCGGAAGATAATTTCCGGGCTGCCCGGCCTTCGTTCTTTTTGCGAATTGGCCACGGATCAAATTCCACGGATCAACCCGGATTCTCACGGATCAAGTCCTAAACCCGTTCACCTTGATCCGCGAAAATCCGTTTGATCCGCGGCGCTGCGACTACTCCACCGTCACCTGCAAGGGAGTCTTGTAGACGTTTCCACAATTGTCCCAGGCTTGAACGGTGACGTTGTAGGTTCCGTTAGCCATTTTCAGGTAGGTGTCGAGGGAGCCTCCGCTGGTGGTATAGGCGCTGACCCCCGGAGCAGTGTAGATGCGCATCGCCGAGACGCCCTTGCTGCAGTTGGCAGCAGTAGCGCCGGCTACGAAATGGACGGGCGAGGTGACGGCGCCGACGGGCCCATTACCGGGATAATTGATATTCACTCCATTGACCGGCGACACAACCAGCGGATTCGGCGGGGTGGCCGTCGATCCTTGAACCGCGATCGGAATGGTCATGGAAAACGCCTTCCCACAATTGTCGTAAACCACGATCACCGGATTGGCCGCCAGGATGTTCGTGCCTGAAACGGGGAAGGTGATGTTGGCGTCAAGAGTCGCGCTCAGGGTGGTATAAGCGGCAACGCCGGGCGCGGTATAGACGCGCATTGCGGCTACACCTGCGGAACACTGCGGACTTCGCGCCGTAGCCCGAAATTCCACCGGGTTTCCGTACGGGTATGATTCATCTAACGGGGGAGAACTCAGGTTGACGCCACCAGTGTCAGGCTGGCTGATGTTGTATTTTCCGAACCATATATAGCTGCCGTCGCCCTCGCTAGGGTTCGCTTTCGGCTGAAATGCATTTGCCGAGGTTGGGCCGTTGTGGTTGAGGGCGTAAAGATTGTCATCGGCGTCGATATATAGCTGCGAGCTGGAGAAGTAACCGATACCCGCGTAATCGTTCATGGTGATATTGTTCGTTCCATTCACCGGCGTGCATCCGGAGTACACCAGCGAGGCCGCGCCCGAAGCCTGAGTGTCGAACTTGGCCAGGAAGGAACAGGCGTCCTGCTCATAGGTACGATCGGTGACCGGGAATGTGGAGTCGTTGAAACGGTCGCCACCTACAACCACGCTGCCAGGTGAGGCGAGGAGAACCTGCGTGTCTTCGGTGGCCGAGTAGAATACGTTGCCGCCCAGATATGAGGAATAAACCAGATTCCCTGACGGATCGATCTCAGTCAGAAAGCCCAGATGAGTTGCGGTAGTTGTGCTCGGGAAGGTGCGCTGGAAAGCGCTGGCTGTAGTCGGCAGACTAAGGCCAGCCGAGCCTCCGGCATAGTAATAGCCCGCAGTGTCGCGCTTTACGTTGATGGACTCCACGTTGTTAAGCACAGTCGAGTAGAGGAGGCCGGTGCCAGTGGGATTCAGAGTGGTGATGAAACCGCCGGCGCCGCTGGCTTGCCGAAGGCCATTGGACGTGATTGGGTAATTTGGGGAATACGTGGGGCCGTCGATGGTTGCGTTGCCGGCGGAATCGACCAGAATCTGTTTGCCAGTGTCGTCATATTCACCGCCGACGAGTGTGGCGTAGACAAGCGCTGTTCCCGTGGAATTGAACTTCATGACGAAGGCGTCGTTATCACCGCCATAGGTAGATTGGTAAGCCCCAGGAGTTGCCGGGAATGCCGCGGTAAGGCCGCTGGCGTGGTTATACGCACCAGTGACGTAAACATTGCTCTCGGCGTCGACTGCGACCGCGTAGGGAAGGACGTTGGGTTGGGTGGTCAGGAAAGTTGAGAAGTCGAGCGCCGTTCCGGTGTTGTTCAGCTTGACCAGGAACTGCCTCCAGCCCGCGAGTTCTGTGCGGTTATAGGCGCCGGGGCTCGTCGGGAAAGTTGAGACCTGTGGAATAGTATTACCGTTGGTTCCGTTCGTGAAGTCGCCAGTGGTTCCCACTAGATACACATTGCCGTCAGCATCCAATGTGAAGCCGCTAGGATAGGTGGCGCTGTTGGGGCCGGTTCCACCGATGAACGTCGACCAGACCAGGGAAGAGCCATCCTGGCTTAGCTTGGAGACAAAGGCCTTCCCATTCTGCGTGTTATCGGTCTGGTAGGCGCCAGGAGTTACCGGTAAGTCGGAGGAGGAACTTGAGCCTTCGATGTAGGCATACCCGGCGGAATCCACCATGAAACTGTTGGGGAAGTCAAAAGTGCTTCCGTCGAGAAACGTTCCGTAGACCAAGGCTGGGTCGATGACGAGGGTCCTTGAATGGTCGTACGCGCCGAGTTTGAAGGCGATGGTATTTCCATCAACCTGGTAGGCGGCCTCAACGTTCTTTCGTCCGGTCGGTCGCTCCTGATAGGCCACGGGTTTGAGCCAACGGACTTCTCCGGCCACTGTGGTGAGCACCAGGGAGCCGTCTTTGTGGGTGATGATTTTGTCGGCGCCTTCGATGTTCAATGAGATCGTGGATGGATCGGCGTGGGGCGCGACGTCGAAGTCGTATTCAAGTTGGCGCCCGTGACCGTAAAACTTGAGGTCGATTCCTGGGTAGACTCCTTCATATTTCACGGCGGCGAAGTTGGTGATGTCGGTTTTCCAGTTGTTGCGTGAGCCGATCAGATAGTTCGTTTTAGCGGCTTGCGGGTCTGTGCCGACGACTCCGGCGTTCTGGTTGGCGTTTCGCGGCGCGATGCGCAGGACGGCATTGCTATCCTTTCCGGCGATCTTCAGCAGAGCTGCATTCTGGGTGAGGTGGATTTGATAGGGGCCAGAGCGTGTCAGATATCGAACCTGAGAATTTGTTTGTCCTTCGTTTTGTTCGAAGAGCAGGGGCAGGCGGGCCTCCAGCGAGGCGGCTTGCCGGGAACCAGGTTGAGCCGGCCGAGTTTGAGACTGTAGAGATTGAGACCGTACAGGTTCGGAGGTGAAGGCGGAGAAAAAGACAAGAGAGGCGACAGCGCACATAGTCGCTGAGAAGTGGACGCATTTCATCGGGGATACTCCTGAAAGTTAGACCCCTGAGCGGTGGGCGTGCATTCGATGGAACTCCAGGCCGTAGTGTTGCTGCCTAGGGTATGCGTTTCGCATTCCTACCCAACAAACCCTAGCCGCATGGCCGAGCAAGGTTAACCATTAGCAAATGCAAGCCTGGCCTGTTGTCTGTGCAGAATTCCCGCTTCTCGAAAGAGGCGCGAGAAATGGGGTACCGGGTTCATTCTTTAAGATCAGCAAGAACCGCTCGACTTTTTCCAGGGCATTGCACTCCTGCTGCACTTTCGACACAATGCTCGGCGGACGTAAACTGGCCGGACACGAATTCGCCGGACAGGAACTCGCTCGCTATTCGCTTTCCATGAACATGAAGAAGACCATTTCCGTTTTGACCTGGGGCGCGGTTGCTTTACTGGGAGCAGCCGCGATTGGAGTTGTGGCCGTGCACCGCGGCGAACCGATTAACGCGTTGTGGCTGGTGGCGGCCGCGACCTGTTGTTACGCGCTGGGCTATCGCTTCTACAGCAGGTTTATTGCGACGAAGATTCTCGTTCTTGACGCCCTTCGCGCCACGCCCGCCGAGCGCCTGGAAAACGGGCGTGACTTTCTGGTGACTAACAAGTGGGTGGTGTTTGGGCATCACTTTGCCGCGATTGCCGGCCCGGGGCCGCTGGTGGGGCCGGTGCTGGCGGCGCAGTTTGGCTATCTTCCAGGAACCCTGTGGATTTTGGCCGGCGCGATTTTCGCGGGGTGCGTGCAGGATTTCGTCATTCTGCTGTTCTCGGTTCGCCGCGACGGCAAGTCACTCACCGAGATGGCGAAAGAAGAAATCGGGCAGGTGGGCGGATTTGTTGCGTATGGGGCCGTGATTGCGATTCTCATTATCTTGCTGGGCGTGTGCGCGCTGATCGTGGTCAACGCCTTGAAAGACAGTCCCTGGGGCACGTTCACCATTGCGATGACGATTCCCATCGCGCTGCTGATGGGTCTTTACCTGCGGCGGATTCGTCCGGGCAAAGTGCTGGAGGTTTCGTTCATTGGTTTCGTCCTGGTGCTGCTGGCGATTTGGGGCGGACAATGGACGTCGGAGACCCTGGCGGTGGCGCAGATTTTCACGCTGCGCGCACCCACGCTGGCGATCTTCATTATCATTTACGGATTTGCCGCGTCGGCGGTGCCGGTATGGTTGCTGCTGGCGCCGCGAGATTACCTGAGTACATTTGTGAAGCTGGGGACGATTGGGATGCTGGGCATCGGAATTGTGGTTCTGCATCCCACGCTGCACATGCCCGCCTTGACACGTTTTGTGGATGGAACGGGGCCAGTGTTTGCGGGGAAAGTTTTTCCCTTTGCCTTCATCACCATCGCGTGCGGGGCCATCAGCGGCTTTCATGCGCTGATTTCAAGCGGCACGACGCCCAAGCTTATTGCGCGCGAGACTCAGACCCGCATGGTGGGCTATGGCGCCATGATGTGTGAATCGGCGGTCGCCATCATGGCGATCATCGCGGCTTGCAGTTTGCAGCCAGGAGTTTATTTTGCGATTAACAGTCCGGCTGGAGTAGTCGGACAGACCGCAACTGCGGCGACCGCGACCATTTCAAATTGGGGATTTCCCGTGACTGCGGCCGACATGCGGACCCTGTCCCATGCCGTTGGCGAACAGACTTTGTTCAATCGTACAGGCGGCGCGCCGGCATTCGCGGTCGGAATGGCGCGTATATTCTCGCAAAGTCTGGGCGGCGAAAGGTTGATGGCCTTGTGGTACCACTTTGCCGTCATGTTCGAGGCGTTGTTCATCCTGACCGTGCTCGACGCGGGCACGCGCGTGGCCCGGTTCATGATTCAGGATGCGCTGGGACACATCTACAAGCCGCTGGGGCGAACCAGTTGGTATCCCTCGATTCTGGCGACGAGTGCTTTGATCGTCGCTGCCTGGGGGTATTTCTTGTGGCAGGGCGTGAAAGATCCGCTGGGTGGGATTAATTCGTTGTGGCCGCTGTTCGGCATTGCGAATCAGTTGCTGGCCACGGTGGCGCTGTGCGTAGCCACGACCATCATCATCAAGATGCACCGCACCAGATATGCCGCGGTCACGCTACTGCCGCTGATATGGCTGGTGGCGGTTACTTTCGCGGCCTCGTGGCACAAGGTGCTGGATCCGAATCCGAGAGTAGGATTTCTGGCGCAGGCGCGAGTTCTCGCGGCCGGTCCGGCGACACCCGCGACGGCGCGGCTGATTTTCAACAACCGGCTGGATGCGGCAGTCACGACTATTCTGGTACTGATGGTGGCGCTGGTGCTGATCGAGTCGGTACGGCAGTGGATGGCAGTTCTGAGCGGCAAGAGCGAGTCGCGAGTGAAGGAATCGCCGTTCGTAATGACGCGACTGGCGGAGGAGCGAGTATGAAGCGATTCATCGAAGCCGGGAAAATTCTGCTCGCGAACTGGCTGGGGACTTTGCTCGAGACCCTGCTCGAAACTCTGCGTGAGATTTTCGACGAGGCAGCCTACGCGCGCTTTCTGGCGCGTACTCAGACGGCATCGTCGGCGACGGCGTATGCGGCGTTCCGCGAGGAGTTTGAAGAGGCTAAGGCGAGGCGGCCGAAGTGCTGCTGAGGGTCCAAGAAAAGCTTTTGAACGCAAAGGACGCAAAGAGAAAGCCGCAAAGATCGTAAAGAAGATCAACCCCGATCTTGTTTTTCTTTGCGTCCTTTGCGCTTCAATGCTTTGTTTGCGTTTGCGCCTGGCCGTGACACGCGCATGTTACTAGGACTCATACCGGTTCCGCGCTACACTGCACTGAATGCGCGTTCTTGGGATTGATTGCGGCGGGGAGTATACCGGCTACGGCGTGGTTGAAATTCACTCCGCTGGAAAACTGTGCTGCCTGAGTTGCGGAGCGATCAAGCTCTCGCCCCGGGAGGCGCTGCCCCGGCGGCTGTCGCGCATCTTCATTCAACTAGGCGCGATTATTTCCGAGCATCGGCCGGATGAAGTTGCCATCGAAGATGTGTTCTACGCGCTCAATGTGAAGTCGGCGCTGAAGCTCGGACAGGTACGGGGAGTGGCGATGCTGGCTGCGGCCACCGCGGGACTTGAGGTCGCGGAATACTCTCCGCTGACAATCAAGTCGTCAGTGGTTGGTTACGGACGCGCGGAAAAGCAGCAAGTCCAGCACATGGTCACGCGGCTGCTCGAACTGGCTGCGCCGCCCGAACCCATGGACGCCTCTGACGCGCTGGCCATCGCCATCTGCCATCTGCACACGGTGGCGACTCTCAGGAAGCAGCGCGCCTGATAAATCATGGATGGCATCGACTTCAATCCATTTGCCGTCCCGAGCGAAGCAAGGGACCTTCAAGCTCACTCGCATACCCGGCCGGTGTTTCTCGTTGCATGCGTCGTACTGCTGTGGATGAGTCCGGGCCTCGCCGCGGACACTGCCAGGGTTACGTTTTCGTTGGATTTCCCCGGATCCGACCCGGCGCACTACTCCATCGCGGTACAGTCGGATGGGGGCGGCCTCTACGAATGCGTGGGAAGAATCTCGCAGGAGTCCGATGATACCGAGAATTACCATACTCAATTCAGTTTTTCCGACGCGACCCGCGCCCGCATTTTCGAACTGGCGGCGCAGGCCAACTATTTTTCCGGTTCCATCGATTCGGGAAAGAAGAAGCTGGCTTTTACCGGAGCCAAGAAACTGACTTATAAAGACGGTCAACGGGATACCGCTGCGAATTACAATTTCTCTTCCGTACTCGCCGTGCAACAGCTGACGGCGCTATTCCAGGGCGTAGCCGCGACGCTGGAATTTGGCCGTCGGCTTGACCACTACCATCGCTACCAGAAGCTGGCTCTTGACGACGAGTTGAAACGCATGGAAGCGCAGGCGCACGCCGGGCAGTTGAACGAATTGCCCGCGGTGAAGCCGGTTCTGCAGGAGATTTACGACGACGGTTCTGTAATGAACGTGGTGCGCGCACGGGCCCAACGGATTATGGAAATGGGTAATCTCCCGCCCGCCCACTGACCGTTGACGCGAAACGGAACTTTCAAAGTCAGGCTCGAGTCGGCGTAACCTCAAGTTTTACAATTCTCGCGGTGAAACCGTGCTCTAATAGCCAGCATAGATTTAAGACGGAAGACCTTCGGAGGCAGCTATGTCCAAGGCATCGGTATCGCGGTTGGTTCTGGTTGCGGTCGCGGCTTGCGCTCTTGTGGCGATGCCGGCTATGGCCGATTCACAAGCCCGCATTGTGCGCCTCAGCGACCTGCATGGCTCGGTCCAGATCGACAAGAATACCGGGCTGGGCTTCGAGAATGCGTTTCTTAATCTGCCGATCACGCAAGGGGCGCAATTGCGCACAGGCAACAATGGGCGCGCGGAAATTGAATTCGAAGATGGCAGCACGGTTCGTCTTACTCCCAACACGTCAATTGAATTCGACACGCTGGGCGCGAGCGATTCCGGGAAGCACATCTCGGTAGTCAATCTTGACGGAGGCATGGCTTACGTCAATTGGCTGGGCAAGGGCGGCGACCAGATCAACCTGAATTTTTCCAGCGAGCAGATCTCCATCGATCGAGCCGCGCACTTCCGGGTTGATGCCTCCAGCGAGAGCGCCCACGTCGCGGTGTTCAAGGGTGACGTGGATGTCGAAGGTCCCTCCGGCAAAGTCGCGGTGGGCAAGAATACTACGGCAAAATTCGACGCCGCCGCTGATGACAAGTCTACGCTGTCCAAAAATATCGACGAACTCCCGCTCGACTCCTGGGACAAAGAGGCGATCGCTTATCACGAACAGTATGCCAGCTCCAAGAATAATTCGTCGCCCTACGGATATGGCGTCAGCGACCTGAACTACTACGGCGCCTACAGCAACGTGCCCGGCTACGGCATGATGTGGCAGCCATTTTTCACCGGCGTGGGTTGGAGTCCGTTTGCCGACGGCGCCTGGTCGTGGTACCCGGGATACGGCTACATGTTTGCCTCGGCTTATCCGTGGGGGTGGATGCCGTATCGCTACGGCAACTGGATGTTCGTACCCGCATCCGGGTGGATGTGGCAGCCGGGAGGGTTCAACTCGTGGGCAGGCGTGCCCAGATTTGCCGGCACGATGCCGGTCGGCTTTCACCCGCTGGTCGCGCCTTCCGGAGGGATTGTGAAAACGGTCGGGGTAGGTAAGGGCGGCACTGAATCCGCGCTGGCCCCATCCCGGGTGATGGTGAAGGCTGGGTCTGCGGGTCTGGGAGTTCCGCGTGGCACGGTCAGCAATCTTAGCCATTTGAATCACGAGGTGGCCAAGAACGGGTTCGCCGAGGTGCGGCCTGCGAACCAGTCTGGCTTTGGGTCGAGTCATGCGCCGGTCTTCGGACCGTCGGGGGCGTCACAGGGCGGCTTGGCGACATCGTCAATTGGCCATACTTCTTCGTCCGGGCACGCTTCCGGCGGACACCACTAGGGTTTTTATTGTTCCTGAACCGAAGAGGCGGCCTCGCGGGCCGCCTTTTGTCTTGGTACGAATGTTCGTGCCAGCGGCGGTTTAGTTCGCACCGACCGAGTCGTTGATCGCCTGCAAGGCCCCTTCGGGTACGTCCAGTTGCAGCGGTGCATTGTAATCGGAGAAGCTGGCCCGCGAGTGCTGCCAGTCCACCGTCATCTCATACGGAAGATAATCCACGAGTCCGATGCATACGGTATCGTGTTCCAGGCCGCTGGGCGCGCCCTTCATTGCGACCATCCATTCGCGGCACCGGACTCCGTTGACAGTTTTCTTGTCACCCTTCTGAATGATGCCACGGCGGATCATGGTCGCCATCGGCGGCATCAGGCTGATGTCGTTTCCCTGGGCCAGTGCGCCGCAATACCAGCGCGCCGGGCGGCCGGAAGCAAAGCGGGCTTTCGACCAGGAGCCGTCGCTCTGGCGTTCATATGACTGGCTGACCACGATGGTCTGGTCCTGCTTTATCTCGGTAGGAGGATTCCTGTCGGTCTGCTGATAGTCCGACTGCTGGTGTACGATGTCGCGATCGCAGTCAATCTCCCAAAGCAATTCATTGTGCTGCGCCGGCGGAGTCGCCAAATAAGCCACGCGGAAGCTGTGTACCCGCTTCATCGCTTCCAGTGTCTTCTGGAATTCCTTTTCGCCGCTACCTGCGCCCAGATAGCTCGCAGCCCAGGCCACAATTGCCGCCCCCACCAGCAGACGCGCTCCCATCCAGAGCCAATAACGATCGCTCCAATTACGATCACCCATATAGACGCTCCCCGAGGCTATGGTTTAGGTTAACGGCCCTCTGAAACGCAAAAAAGTTACTCCGGTGCTCGCACACATTCCAGGCGCGCTGACAGCGCGGAAGTACAGCGTTTTGCGGTAGAAAGGACGTAGAACCATTGTTTTTCCAATGTTTTTCCAATTTTTCCCGGATCAGAACTATTTCGCCCCATCCCAAGCGGCTTTATCGGGTGCAGGAACTTTCATCCTTGACGGAATGGGTTGCTTAGCAGATCATTTGTTCAGGCCTTCTCCTCCCCTCCCCCTCGCCTTTCTATATAAAGTTGTTGAAGTTACGTCTGGTATCAACAACGCGGTCCCCCGTCTCTTGACAGCAGCACTTGAAGTCCCAGGTTGAAGTAGAACTCAAGTGGAGAATGGATTCATGTTGATGGGCTGCGCCGTTAATCTATCCCTTTGTCTGATTTCAGTCCGAAACGCGATTCACCGAGGTTTATGTACAAGTGGAGCCTGCTATCGATTCCTGGCTTTTTCCGGAAGCCTGGTGGCGCTTGCAGCGGGGCTAGCCATCTGCAGCCCGGCACAGGTCAGCGTGCTTACTTACCACAACAATAAGCAGCGCACTGGCAGCAATGTTCTCGAAACGACGCTCACTCCGAGCAATGTAAATGTAAAGCAGTTTGGCAAGCTGTTTTCGCAGGCGGTCGATGGCTTCATTTACGGTCAGCCGCTCTACGTGCCCAGCGTGAATATTGCCGGACTCGGCATTCACAATGTGGTTTACGTGGCGACCATGAACGACAGCGTCTACGCCTTCGACGCCGACAGTAAAACGGCAGGCAACGCCCTTCCGCTATGGCACGTCAGTTTCATCGACCCAGCCGCCAGTATTACGCCGGTCCCTTCGGTGGACGTACAGTGCACGGACCCGATCAGCACCGAGATCGGCATTATGAGCACGCCCGTCATCGATGGGGTGGGCGGGACCCTCTACGTAGTCGCTCGAACGAAAGAGTCGGGGAAGTATTTCCAGCGGCTGCATGCCCTCGACTTAGCCAGCGGGGCGGAGAAATTCGGCGGCCCCGTGGTCATCCATGCCTCGGCACCGGGCAGCGGAGTCGGGTCGGCTAAGGGAACCATCACTTTCAATCCCAAGCTCCAGAGTCAAAGGGCGGCGTTGCTTCTGCAGGATGGGCTGGTCTATATCGGATGGGGCTCGCACTGCGACGTTGGTCCCTACCATGGCTGGCTGATGGCCTATGACGCCAAATTGCTGGTCCAGCGGGCGGTTTGGCTCACTACTGCAAACGGCGAGGAAGGAGCTATCTGGGAAAGTGGTTCTGGACCCGCGGCCGATGCCACGTATACCTACGTAGCGGTAGCTAACGGAACCTTTGACGCCAACACCGGGGGATCCGACTACGGACAGAGTATCGTTAAGCTCAATCCTGTCAGCGACGGCATCCTCTCAGTAGCCGACTACTTCACTCCCTACAACGGTCCTGACCTGAATACCGGGGACTTCGACATAGGATCGGGCGGCGCCATGCTGATCCCGGATCAGACCCTCGGACCCTATATTCATCTGTTAGTGCAGGGCGACAAAGCAGGCAACATCTATCTGGTGAACCGCGACAACATGGGTCGCTTTAACTCGTTAAATAACAGCTACATCGTGCAGTACTTGCCGGCAGCCGATCTCGGAATGTGGAACTCATCCACCTGGTGGGATAATCACGTGTATTTTGGCGGGGCGGGCGATTATCTTAAGTCTTTTTCCTTCAATCCGGCCACCGCGCAGCTTTCGACTACCCCGACTTCCATGTCCACGAGGAAGTTTGGATATCCGGGAACCACAACTTCGGTTTCCGCCAATGAAAGCGGCAACGGCATACTCTGGGCCCTGGACAATTCAACCTACAAGCTAACGACTGGCGCTATTCTTTGCGCCTTCGACGCAACCAACCTGGGAAGGTTGCTTTATTCGAGCAATCAGAGGCCGGCCCGCGACAATCCCGGCCCAGCGGTGAAATTCACCGTCCCCACGGTCGCCAACGGCAAGGTGTACGTCGGGACCCGGACGCAGCTCACCGTCTTCGGTTTGCTTCCCACTGATTCGCAAGAGGCTCACAGCCGGTCGAAGCCGGCGAAGCTGTCCGGGGCTGCCTTCAAAGGCTTGTTGTCCCCTCAACCCTACTCCGGGACGCAGGACGGCGAGGCAGCGCTCAGCTCCGTGGAAAGATAGGTTTACTAAGAACGGGTTCGGAAGAATCCGGGAATAACTTCGTTGCGGATAACCCCCCAGCGGTGAGTGGCGTCTAACCGGAAGGAACAGGGGCAAAGATTGCGACTTGGTGTGTTCCGGCCGGGCGTATAATCATCCGCAAGGAGTACCCTCATGAGACTCAGGTGGCTGGCAATCGCCGCAGCACTCGCTGCATTCAGCGCGGGGCCCTGGACCCTGGCACAGGTTTCCGATCAGGATAAAGATCAACCGAAATCCGGCGATGTGCAGAATGCGCCGCCGCAGAAGCCTGCCGCCTTGCCCACAGCCGATGACGGCGATATTAAACACGACGGGGGCAAGACCGACATTGACGCGGTCGGTAACCGCAATGTGGGTTGCGGACGCGGTGTAGGCAACTGGTATACGGTCGAAGGCCAGGTGGCGCGCGGCCGAGTGTATGCCCAGCAGATCGAATCGCAGATCAAACTGGTCAATGATCCCGTCGTTACCGAATACGTCAACCGGATCGGCCAGAACCTGGTGCGCAACTCTGACGCGCAGGTTCCTTTCACCATCAAAGTGATCGACTCAGACGTGGTCAATGCCATGGCGTTGCCGGGCGGCTTTTTCTACGTAAATTCCGGCCTGATCCTGGCTGCGGACGAAGAAGCTGAAATGGCGGGCGTGATGGCGCATGAGATAGCGCACGTGGCGGCATGCCACTACGGCCGCGAAATGACTCGCGTCAACCTGCTGCAGTTGGCATCTCTGCCCGCGATTTTCATGGGTGGAGCGCTGGGTTATGGAATTTACGAAGGCATGGGTCTCGGTATTCCCTTGACCTTCCTGCATTTCTCCCGGGGATTCGAAGCTGAAGCCGACTACCTGGGCGTGGAATACATGTACCGCGCGGGATATGATCCTTCGGCCTTTGTCTCATTCTTCGAAAAGATTCAGGCCATGGAGAAGAAGAAACCGGGCACGCTTTCGAAGGCCTTCGATACGCACCCGCAAACTCCGGACCGCATCGAGAAGACGCAGGAGGAGATTCGCAAGATTCTTCCCGCCAAGCAACAGTACGTTGTGACTACTTCCGAATTCGACGAAGTGAAGGCGCGACTGGCGGCCATCGAGAACAAGCACAAGGTGCTGGACGAAAAAGACTCCAACAAGCCGAGCTTGCGTCGCACCTCCAACACCAGCGACACTTCCGGCGGCGACACCAAGAGCGACGACGATCGTCCGACGCTGAAGCGCCGGGATGATTCGTCGAACTAGCTTCGCGGAATCGGATTTGTTTGAATGTGGATTTTGCCGGCGGCCTTTGGGCCGCCGGTTTGTTTTACGCATCGAGTCTGTGGTTGTGGATTCCGACTGGAGAGATAGTACGGCCAGCTCGGGGACGTCCTCGGGCAGAGCATCGCGGGCCCCCAGTGCGGCCCTGGGCTCCGTCGTCCAGGGTTGCCAGGTACTGCAGGGCGGACGAGGCGTCCGCCGCTCCACGGGCGCGATTCCGCGGCATTATCCTATCGTGTGACTTTGATCACAGATTCGGCTTGAAAACAGAAATAGTCTCGGCTAGGTTGGAATTTGCGCCTGATTACGGTGGATAATTGGTGTTCACACCGGTGGCCGCCGCAAGGAGAGGTTAGCAACGCTCCGAGGAATTATTTCCATGCCAGAAAATTCGATCACCATCACCGACAATCGCACCGGGAAGACGTACACAGTTCCGGTGGAGAATGGCACCATCCGGGCGATGGACCTGCGTCAGATCAAGACCAGTCCCGAGGATTTCGGTCTCATGACCTACGACCCCGCGTTCATGAATACGGCGTCGTGCAAGAGCAGCATTACTTACATTGATGGGGACAAGGGGATCCTGCGCTATCGCGGATATCCCATCGAAGTTCTGGCCGAGCGCTGTACGTTCCTGGAAGTAGCGTACCTCTTGCTGCGCGGCGAACTGCCCACCGAAAAGGAATTGAAGGCTTGGGTTTACAACATCACGCATCACACCATGCTGCACGAAACCACTAAGAAGTTTATGGAGGGTTTTCGCTACTCGTCGCATCCCATGGCGATGTTCGTGAGCACCATCGCGGCCTTATCGAGCGTGTATCCCGACGCCAAGCAGATTCACGATCCTGCCAACCGCGAACATCAGATTTCGCGGCTCATCGGGAAAGTGCCATCCATCGCAGCCATGTCCTACCGGCATAACGTTGGATTTCCCTACGTCTACCCCGACAACGATCTGAGCTACACGGAAAATTTCATGAACATGCTGTGGAAGATGGTTGAGCCGAAGTATGTGGCCAACCCGGCACTGGCGCGCGCTCTCGACATTCTGTTTATTCTGCATGCCGACCACGAGCAAAACTGCAGCACCAATGCGATGCGCTCGGTGAGCAGTTCGCAGGCTGATCCGTATCTCTCGGTGGCGTCAGCGGCGTCGGCCCTGGCGGGTCCTCTGCACGGCGGCGCCAATGAAGAAGTGTTGAGAATGCTCGACGAAATTGGTTCGAAGGATCACGTTCCGGCCTACATCAAGCGAGTCAAGGAAGGTGAGATCAAGTTGATGGGCTTCGGGCACCGCATCTACAAGAACTACGATCCGAGAGCGAAGATTATTCGCTGGAGCGCAGAGCAGGTATTCCAGGTCACGGGACGGAGCCCCAAGCTCGACATCGCGCTCGAGTTGGAGCGGATCGCGCTCGAAGACGACTATTTCGTGAAGCGCAAACTATATCCCAACGTCGATTTCTACTCCGGAATCATGTATCAGGCCATGGGCTTCCGGCCTGAGATGTTCACCGTGCTGTTTGCAATTCCGCGGACGGCGGGATGGCTGGCGCAATGGCAGGAACTGATTATCGATCCGGAACAGAAGATTGCGCGACCGCGGCAGATTTACACCGGCCACTTGGAGCGGGAGTTCGTACCCATTGACAAACGCGTGCCGGTGCCCATAACGGCCGAGTATCCGGGTGGTTAGGCGTGGGTTCTGGGATGTCGCTGTGAATCCGGACCGGGAAAGCCCGGAGGACTTGCGGGGAATAACTCAGGGGAGAACGGGCTCGCCCGCCCGATCTACAACACCTTACGCTGCGTGCTTAGCCAGTTCGGCCAGACGCTCGCGGTGACGCTCCGGCGAAGTGATGACTTTCATCTCCTGCCAGTCGTAAGGAAGTTCCCTGCCACAATCGAGACACGCGACGTAAGTTCCGGTGAGCATGGCGGCTTGCGGCCGGCGCGCTGCCCCGCGAATGGTTACCGGAAAGCTGAAACGCGAGTGCCTGCAGCCAAAAATTGCCTCGACTAATTTTGCGATCATAATCCCTACCTTTCACAGCGGACTGGTTGGCCCGGCTGTCTCGCCCTGGATCCGATACTGCAATTTGCGGGTCGACTCTGGTGTTACAACACCCTGGGATCTTGCGAGTGGAGTTGCCCACTCAGAACATTAGATTCTGGGATTCGCAAAAGGGTTTCGGATTTGCTTCCAACAACGTGCCGAAACGGGAACCCGCAGGAAACTCCTTGTTCTACCTATAGTTACCTCGGCATGGGAAACGTTACAAGGAGACTAGAAGGGGCATCTTGCACCGCCAGAGTCGCGAGAATGCCGTCCTGGAAGGCGGAAATTGACGCATTCTCACACGCGCGCAGACTCTTATACGCTTTGGGGACCGCGCTTCTTCTGCTGCTGGCACTTGCTCATGATGGCCGATCGCAGACGGCCGCGGAGGTCTTCGGGCAGTTCGTAGAGCTGAGAGTCGCGATAGATCTCGATGGTCTTCTTGGTCGTGTCGCAAACCACATAGCAGTTGTGGCACCAGGAAAGATGGTTATCCAACTCAACTTTGGTTTTCTCATCGAGGACGCCGTCCAAGTAATTGGTCAGCTCCTGCAAAAATTCAGAGCATTTCACTGGTTGCCATCTCCACTCTCGCGTTTCTGGAAGTAACGTCCCAACCGTTCGCGCAATTGCAGGCGTGCCCGCAACAACCGCGATTTTACTGCCGGCACGCTCAACTCCAACGCCGCGGCCGTTTCCTCGGTCGACAGTCCTTCCACGTCCCGTAGTACAAACACCGTCCGGAAACCTGGGGGCAGGCCCTGGATGGTCTTACTTAAAATCTCGCGCAACTCCGACTGGTTGTATTGCTGCTCCGGATTCGGACTCCAGTCGGCAATTTCGCGGGGAAGAGAATCATCTTCCGTCTTGATGTCTTCATCCAACGAAACCGTGCGCTCAGGCTTACGCCGGCGCAACTTCATCAACGCTTCGTTGACGGCGATGCGCACCAGCCAGGTATAGAACTTCGACTGCTCCTGGAACTGCGCCAGATTTCCGTACGCCTTCAGGAACGCTTCCTGCACCACGTCTTCCGCGTCTTCGCGGTTCTGCGTGATGTGCTGCGCGATCCGAAAAACGTTGCGGTCGTAGCGGCGAACCAGCTCTTCGAAGGCTGAATCGTCGCCCCGCTTGGCCGCCTGTACCAGCGTTAACTCTTCGCTAACAGGCCCTGCTATTTTGTTTTGGATGGCTCCCATTGTCTGAGCGATGCAGTATTTTCAGGTGACGCAAAAACCAGAAGTAACAAGGTAACGCAAGGACGTAAAGCGATGTCGAAGACCAAACTGTTATTCTACTTGGTAACCGGCGACTTTGCCCAATCGCGTGCGCCTGGGCGCTTCTAGAGGCTCTTCTGGAATGGTCGGCGGCGGAGTCCACAGGAGCTCTCCAGCAATCCGTTCAGCGATCACTTTTGATCCGGACGAACAGGTACCGAAGTACTCTAAGACTGTCGAACAAGTGCCGTATAATCAGCACTTAGGGCCGTGTGTTTTTCAGGTCGGACGCGGCCCGAATTAAGACCGGTCGAGAGAGTTGATCGAATAGAGTTTCCCCAGGAAAAACGGTTCTTAGCGAATGGCGGATAGCACTAGCAACGATCTCCAGCAAATCGGGCTTCAGCGAAACGAGCTTCAGCAGATGGTGGAGCGCGCGGTGGCGCAGGCGCTCAATCGTCAACTGCCCCAGCTGCAAGCGGAGTTGGTGCGCAGCGTGTTGGCCGAATTGCCTTCGGTTGCCGCGGCGGCCGGAAGCCGCGAAGGCAGCGCTGGAAGCCTGAGTTCAGGCAATCTCGTGCAAGCGGTGGCCAGCGTCCACGCCGGGACCACACAAAAAGAAATCCTGCGGGCGCTACTCGATGCCGGAACTGTCTACGCCGCGCGGATCGCCCTGTTCGTGGTCAAAGCCGGCGCGGCCAGCGGATGGCAGGGGCGCGGCTTCAACGATGACGAGGCTCTGGTAAATTTTTCCCTGGATTTGACCGCTGGCCCGGCCGCCCACGCTCTTCAAAACCGAGTCGCTGCCCCGGCCAACATCGCCGAAATGGATCGGCGTTTCGTGACCAACTTTGGGGGACCGGAGAACGAACAGATTCTGGTGCTGCCGCTGGTTCTCAAAGACAAGGTCGCAGCTCTGCTCTATGCTGATGGCGGCAACCATGGTCTACTGGACGCGGTTTCTCTCGAACTGCTGGTGATGGCCACCAGCACCTGGCTCGAAGTCACTTCGCTGCGCAAACAGGCACACAAGGAAAGCCCGGACGCAGCGTCCGGCATGTCGCCGGTGAGCTTTGCGGCCAACACGATCGCCCCCCCGCCTTTAGCCCCGATTCCTGCGGCAGCTCAGATTCCGGCCCACGCAGAAGTGCACCGGCAATCGCCTCCGGCGGCCGTACAGAGTACAAGTACCGTTCATGATCCTTTTGCAGCGCATGCTTCAAAGCACATCGCTCCGAAAGCTGCACCGGAGCCGGAGCCTGAGCCCGTGGTTGAAGTGGCGGAGGTGGTCGAGGTTTCGCCGCATGTAGCGTCGGCGGGTGCGGCCGCTTCTGCGCCAGCTACGGCGGCGGATCCCTTCTCTGGAATGTCGCCTGAGGATGCCGAAACTCACCGCAAGGCCCAGCGCTTTGCGCGGCTGCTGGTAGACGAGATCAAGCTCTACAACCAGGCTAAAGTGGCCGAGGGACGGCGTAACCGGGATCTCTACGACCGTTTGAAGGAAGATATCGAAAAGAGCCGTTCCACTTATACCAAGCGTTACGGCGCAACGGTTGCCATCAGCGGCGACTATTTCCAGAAGGAAGTATTACGCAATCTGGCCGAGGAAGACGCGACCCTTATGGGAGCAAATTTCCGCAAGTAGTTTGTGAGTGCCTGAGTATAAGTCCGCGGGGAAGATGCGGTCACCGCAGCGTCGGAGGAGCGATAAGACGAGCAATAACTTACCCCAAGGGCCACTTGCTTCCCAGTGTTAAGATTTAAAACAGGCTCTGGTCTCGCGTCTCCGCGCGAAAAGTAGAAGGTGGAATTAGTGGGTCTCAAGTGGTGGTCGGTGCTTTCTCTTGGAGTGCTTTGCGCATTCCTGACTGAGGCGCGTTCGCTCGCTGCATTCCCGCAGCAATCTGAAACTCCAACGTCTGCGACGTCTCAGGTTACGCAAAGTTCTGAACCGCAGGCAGCTTCGCCGGAGAGAGCAGTCTCCGCGCCGGAGAAGGCGCCCAATCAGGTCACGAGTGATAAGTCTTCAGCTAAGAATCCATCTCCGCCAAAGTCTTCCGCAACCTCCTCTGCAAGAAGGTCAAACACAGCCAAAAAAACGACGTCTGCGACAACACGGGCAGCGGCCACAAAGAAGCACAATCATCCCATGTCGCCCCGGGTGCGCCGCATTCGTGA
>Ga0302324_100002232_pt1 | contig 45498 bp, 44 predicted proteins | sample Palsa_T0_1_FD_201949 | JGI IMG/M metagenome (GOLD analysis project Ga0302324, IMG submission 201949) | Peat permafrost microbial communities from Stordalen Mire near Abisko, Sweden - Palsa_T0_1 | ecosystem: Environmental > Terrestrial > Soil > Palsa > Peat permafrost | place: Sweden: Abisko... | reverse complement strand
AGTACGCGAAAAAGTCACGTCCGTTCCTGGCGACGTGGAGAGCTACCGATGGTGCCTCGGGAGCTCACTATTTCTAAGCAGCACGAAATCACGCTCCAGCTCTGACACGAGAAACGCGGAAGAGAGGGGCATTCTCTTCAATCAACTGATTCATCCCTACCAAGTCATCCCGATTCTCACGCAAATGGAAGCGGCTATGGAATCGGAACGTGAGTACTGGATTTACGATCTCAAGAGCGAGCGAGAGCGCCCTGCGACTCAAGCCGAGATCGTGGAGTGGGGACCGTGGAATGCCGCGACTGCGCCACCCGACTCGAATTCCGCTCTCGCGAAATATCACATCATCGAGGGTCTTCCATCGCCAGATCACTCGAAGACTGCCTATCTCTACGCGCTCGACACCGCCGCAGAATCGAAGACCTGGTCCGTCAGGCTGCTGGTAGCCTCGAATCGCGATCGGAATATCGTGGAGGTGACTCCCCAAGGGCATCGTGTCGAACAATTTTGGTGGACTGCCGACGGAAACACTTTGTTGTACACCGAACATCGTGGGCTCGGGCATTCTCCGGAGCTCTGGGCGTTCCGTCCGTCCGAATCGAAGTCGCAGTTGATCTACAAGGTGGCTGGCCGAGAATACCTTTCCTCGTTCTCATCGGACGATGCAGGAAGGGTGTTTGCCTGCCTGATAGAAAACAACACCTCACCTCCGCAAATTGCGGTGATGGACGGGGCGACGCAGCAGGTTCGAATTCTCGTGAGTTTGAATCCAGAGTTTGCCTTTCTTGAGATGGGAAAGACCGAGCGCCTCGAAGGGACAAACTCCTATGGGGAAGATTGGTTTGCCTATCTTGTTAAGCCTGTAGATTTCGTCGCAGGCAAGAAGTATCCGCTCATCGTGACGACGTATCGAAGCGGCGACTATTTTCTTCGAGGAGCTTCCGGAGACGAAAATCCTATCCAGGTGTATGCCGCACACGGTTTTGCGGTCTTGTCATTCGACGTCGGATGGTTGCGTAACCCGGTTGGAGGTGACTTCGACGCGAAGCTTCTGGACTGGGCCTCCCCCGCGGCATCGATCGAAGACGCCGTCGAGCGGCTCACGGAGGAGGGAATCGTTGATCCCGCAAGGGTGGGAATTGCGGGATACAGCCACGGCGAAGAGATCGCCGGTTACGCGGTGACGCACACGAATTTATTTAAGGCTGCGTCAGGAGCTGCCGGGTACGACCCGTGTTTTTATTTTCTTGGAAGCGACGAATGGCACGAGGTGTTCGAAGAGTGGGGACTCGGGGGATGGCCAGAGGGCAAGTCCCGTGAAAATTGGCGGAAGATTGCCATGTCCGCAAATGCCGATAAGGTTGTGACCCCAATCTTGCAGAATGCTTCGGATACGGAATACCTGATCTATCTTCCGCTGTATCGTTCGCTCGCCGATCTGGGAAGGCCAATCGAGCTTTACGTTTATCCGAACGAATTACACGTGCGAAACCAGCCCCGACATCGACTGGAGATTTACGACCGGAATCTTGACTGGTTCCGATTCTGGTTGAAACAGGAACAAGACTCGGACCCGGGAAAAACCGAGCAGTACCAGCGATGGAACCATTTGCGAGATGAACGAAACCGAGCTTCGGAGAACTCCTCTGCGCTTCCGCACTCTGTCCCAGCAGCCTCGAAGTGAAGAACTCTCCGGGGTACTCGGCGACCGAGCACCCCGGAGACATGGCCTACTCTTCGGCTACGTAGGCCATGGCAGTTTCCCGATGCGGGTTGGAAATATCCGCTCCGGGCGCCAGCTTGACCAACGAGTCCTCGGAGCAGATGGCTACAGATGCATCCGCGAGTTTCGAGATCTCGGGTTTGGTGTAATTCATGAGTATCACCTCCTTTTTTGTGTAATTTTCTCGGCCGAGAATCTTTTGGTCGGATCAGGGCGCGACACGCACAGCCCGTGACCCCAGAGACGTCTGGCCCGAGCGCCGCTTGTGATCGCGAAGGCTGCGCAGCCAGTCTTCCAGTGCCAGCGTGCGAAGCAGCGGCACAGTTGCGACGTCGCGCCCTTGCTCGGCATTTTGTACAGCGTGCTCTAGTTCTGTGCCGTCGACGATTCCGAGTTCTTCGCTGAGGAGCGGTCCAAGGCTCGTCAGCCGCGCGTAGTCGGCGCCCGCGACCTTAACGAGCGCCCTGCTGACATATGCTTTTCGACTGCGATCCAAGATTTCCCGAGGGACGACTCCCGCGAGACTTCGACGCATAAGAGACCGGCGCTCGCGCGGCCGGACCATTTGTTCGCGAGGGACGGCGAGACAGAACGAGACAAGATCGCGATCGAGAAAGGGATAGCGCCATTCGTAAGGCGGATCGGACTCGAGCGCCATCGAGGAGAGCTGGGCGCGACAGCTTTCGACCGCGAGCAAATTCGCCTGAAAGCTGGGTCGAGGGCCCGTTAATTTCATTCTCCGAGTTTGCCTGTGCAGATGGTTCTCGGTGCGAGCCACGAACGCTTTGTGCAGCCAGGTCAGTCGAGGACCGGACCGATGGGAAAACGAACGGCCATGAGGTACAAACTGATCGAGCAGCGTCGACCAGATTGCGAGGAGAGGTTTTCTCTTGGCCAGGGCCCACGCGAAGGATTGGCGGAAGAACGCTGTCAGGTCGAGCCGAGTGAGCAGATCTGCGAGCTCGGGCATCGGCGTGGGAACCCCACCCATCATCTCGTCGCCCCCGAGCCCGGAAAGCACGGCACGATAGCCGCGCTCTGAAAGAACCCGGCTGAAGGAATCGGCCGCCGTGCTTCGCACGTACGGAGAGGTTGGAACAACACGAAAGGGAGAGTTGAATCCGGTGCGCGGCTCGAAGGATTCCGGACCAACGTCGATATGAAATCCGGTGCGCCCTCGTTTCTCCTCGACGGTCTGTGCATAGGGCAACTCGTCCCAGTTGGGCTCTGCATTGTCGAAGTAGGTGACGGTGTCGATCCTCGGTGCGAGACGCTCTTCCGAGGCCAGCACGGAATCCGCCGTGCAAACAATCGAAGACGAATCGAGCCCGCCGCTCAACTCCGCCAGTACAGGTTTCGTCGACAGAATCCGGCGCCGCACCGCTTCACGGAATGTCGAGCGAAAGTGCTCTTCATAATCGTGGTCCTTCGGATAACGAATAGTTTCGGCCGAGTCGAAGTCCCAATACCGGCGTACGGACGTTCCTCCGCATTGAATCCGAACCAAAGAAGCCGCCGGAACACTTCGAATGCGTTCATATGGGGTGAGGCCAGCCTGCGGAAACGAGGACAACCACCCGGCAATATAAGCCTCCGAGAATTTGGGCATACCGCCTTCGATCAGGAGTAGCGGTTCAAGCACGGTTGACCAAGCGACGTGATTGTCATCGACGGAATAGAAAAGAGGGCGCGTTCCGATGAAGTCTCTAGCCAGCAGAACTTCCTCGCGATCTTCGGAAAAGATGCTGATCGCCCAATCTCCAACGAGCTGCGAAAACACTTCGGTTCCGAGCCGCTCACAAGAGCACGCTACGATCTCAAGATCGGTTGAATGGGGTGTGAGGTTCTGATCGGCACGGCACAGGTCATTGCGATTATCGAGTCGGCCGTCCCACATCATCCAATCGCGCGTTCGGAGGCGATAGGGTTGCTGAGGGTCCACGTCGCGGCCGGTCGCGAAAGATCCGTAGAGCAAGGCGCAGGAATTTCCGCGGAGCACGGAGACGCCGTCCGGTGCATAGGGAACAAGTAAATCCTCGATCTGTGCAAGAAGTTCGTCCCGGACGGGCGCACCGTCTCGGTAATAGATTCCGAATTGAACACTCACGAAATTCTCCCCGGAAAAACACTCAACAGCGATCGAGCACCGCATAGGTTTCGGTCACGCTCAGCTTGTCGTTGATCACGTGTCCTTCGACTTCCACCCAGGCGTGGGCCTGAAACGGCAAGTGACGCGCTCCGATTACCAGACGAGCCGGCGTACCAAGCTGCCGCAACAAGCATACGGTCGCGGCAGAACGCTGCAGACATTGCACCGGCTTGAAATACAGCACGCAGGCCTTGTCGATTGCCTCGGAGGCGCGTTGGTTGGTTTTATCGTTCGACGGAACCGGACGGATGGATCGCCCGCGAACTCTTTGGTAGAGGCCTTGAAAATCGCCTTGAGCGATGACCTTCTCAAAGGAAAGCAGCAGCAAGTACGCTCGAAGTGTCAGAGGGATCATGGGCGGACTCCCTGCAGAACACCCTTGGGAGCATCGTTTTTCATTTTTCGGACGAGCTGTAAGAGGTATCGCTCCCAACGAGCCGTCCAGGCGGGACTCGTTTGCCCGGTTGACCAGACTGTGGCCGCATAGCCAAACAGCGCGGCGAGAGGCGAAAGCGAAACGATTCGGCGAAGCTCGTTTGGCGGAACATGTTCTCGCCATTGTTCAAGGTAAGCGTTCCTGAATTGCTCTTCCGTCGAAGGCCCCCGCGCGACTGTTCTGCGGAAGTGTTGGACGAGATATTCAAATGAAAGTATTGGGTTGCCAACGAAGCCCTCGGCCCAATCGAGAAAGATCGCGTGATCCCGAGTACAGAAGATGTTGCCGGGGTTGAGGTCCATCAGACCCACCGTATCGGTCAGATGGAAACTCGTCAGTTCATCGAGCACAGCTCGGACAACTTCCTTCAGGTCGGACAGCTCAAGCAGCGTGAGATTGCTGGAGCTCTGGAGGGGAGATCGCCCGGTTGCGTCTCTGGCGAACTCGAAAAATGGTTCAACGAGCGAGAGCAATCGTGGCGTACGAAGGTCGTGGGCTCCGGCCTTTAACAACTTCTCTGATCCACTCATTGCGCCGATTTGAAGATTTGCGAGACTTGAAGCAGCTGTTTTCCAACGGTCGAGGTCAGCATTCGAGGCGAGCGACTCGCCTGTGGCCTGGAGACTTAGCCAGGCGTTCCAGGTTCGCTTGCTCGCCAAAATGGAAGGGAGATGATCGGGACACATACCGGCCAAGGTTAAGGTCACGGCGCATTCCCGAACATTCGGTTCGCCAACCGCTTTGAACCAGACGGCCCTGCGATTGGTTTCAAATCGGATTAGGCTGAAGGTAGAGCTGGCATTCAATTGCCGAAACTGTCCGGTCAGATGCAACGAATGAGGCCGCAGCCTGCGCTCGATCCATTTCTTGGTTTTTGTAAACCAGTCAAGTTTCAGAAACGGTTGGGTGGCACCGTGTCCCCCTGTGGCCTCCAGCTTAGAGAGCAATGCCTCAACGGCAGCAAAGTCGGCGCCGCGAGACAACGTTGCCGCGAGCGACCTGGTGAAAACCCAGTCCGTTCCTCCACGTGGCGTTTGGTCAGGCTCGATCGAGACGGCCGCGTGATAAAGGGCGTGGCCTGTGAACCCGGGATCGGGCAGAACAATTTCGTCGAGCGATAGGATTCGCAACCCGAACTCGAGCTCGACGACGCGGTTTATGTTTTCGGCGATTCGCTGGCGCGCCGGGATTTGAACCTGAGGCAGTCTGAATTCCGCCTGTTCGCAGGTGACCAGTGTCTTGGCGCCGTTGTCTCCGAGGATGACGAGGCGCCACGTTTCCAGGGAATCTCTGCGTTCGGCGCTTACCATTCATCACCCGGTGCTGATCGGTTGCCCGCTACTAATCGTTGCTTCTGCAGATTTACGAGAAAAGCATCGAGATCGAGTTTTACGATTTCCTCGGGGGCCTGGAATTCAGAGCCGATGGTATGAACGATGCATTCGGGGTTGCAGCTTTGCTCGATCAGTTCGACGATCCGAGTGCCTACAGGATTGAGATGGAAGAACACGCCGTGCTCGAGATCGAGAAGAATTCCGCCGTCGGCAGATTTTGAAAGCCGCGCGCCTGGGGAGAGAGTCAGCATCAATCGCCTCCGCACGCGACCACTCTGACATCCCGGAATTGGCAAACGTAGTGTCTCGACACACTGTTCGCGAATCGACTCTCGGATAAGAATCGGGCGGCAGCCATTGACGTTGGTTGGGTTTTGTCACCAGAACGAACCTGCGGGCCGTTCGCCGTCGCATTCACGGAGCAGTTCGTGATGTGGAGACGGCAGCCTCGCGGGGATTAATTCTTCGACAGCCTGCGGAGAATTCCTACCACGGTCCCAATCACCTCAACTTGGCTGGGACTCTTCAAGCGCAAGGGGCGTTCGAATCCATTCGAAAAGGGACGCATCACGATCATTTCGCCGTCCGAATTGCAGGAAGTGCAGACGTATTGTCCATCGTGGCCGAGCAAAATATAGGAAGGCTGCGCCCACAAGGGATGGGAAGGGCGCGAAGTGATGCGCTTCTGGCGTCGGTCTACGATGATGGCGACCGCGTCAGCCAGGTACGGATGGAAAGATTCTCGGGCGCGGCCGACCGAGAAAATGTCGCGGATCGACAGATGTGGCATTTCGAAATATTCGGCTACGGCCTGCCCAAGAAAATATGGAAACTCCGCCAGGGAATGGCCGGACGGCGCGGACGGGCCGCGTTCGCCGGCTGCTGGCGATTCGCTAAGCGCAGCGCCTTGAAGCCGGTCGCGGCCGAGCAGTTCTTCCGGCATGGAATCGACACCTCCGTCGGATGGGAAGACTCGCGCGGCCTTCATGAATTCCCAGGCGCTGATCGAGTACAACGTGCAAAGGCTGAACATCTTGTGGATGTGCCGTGGACTTTCGGTTGTTGCTTCGTAGTCGGAAAGGGAACCTGAGGCGCAGAAAAACTCGTCGTTCTCTAAAGCGCGGGCGATGAGGGAACTCTTGGCGGACGCCTGCCGGAAGGTGAGACCGGAACGCCGCCGCGCGCGCCTTAAAAGATCGTCCAATCGCAAGTCGGAGGAAACCTGTTCGAGGGGTGGCGGGCTCCAAAAACGCCCCATGTTGGGGGAGACAGGTGGAGGCGTCCTCGCCGCCGTGGGCCTCAACTCAAAATCGACGGTTCCGATGATGCGAGCTTCTTTATTCAACACCAGCTCAGTGTGAGCAAAGGGAAGCTGGCTCGGACAGAGTACCACCCGGTTCCTATCGACGGCGTGCAAGCGGCAGCACGCCAACCCCCGGCCGTGTTCGACCAGAAATAGGGATCCGCTACGACCGCGAACTTCATCGCGCGGTTCGAGCGTCGGCTCGGTCGCGACCCGGACGATGCTACCCGGAAGAAGATCAGGAAACGCCAAGGCGTCACGCGATCCGATTTTGGCGTACACGAAGCCTGACCTCGGTTTCTGAGGCGAGTTTGAATATCGTCGCGGTCGGGCAATTCGGAACGATTCGCCGAGCGGGCGCAGTGAATTTTCAGGAACTCCTCGCGAGATGGGTTCGAAGGACAAAACCCAGGTCCGCTCGTCGTAAACGTTTTCATCAATCAAAGTTGTATAGCGAGCCGGAAGGGCGGCTTGGAGGCGGGGAATGTCGTCAAGAACCACGCCAAAAGTGGCCAGCCAGTCGACAAGTCGATAACCGGAGCATCGGCTGAGAACGACGAGCTGCTGAATGCTGGGGCTAAAACCCCTCTGCTCGAGCGTGTGGTACAGGTTGGGAGGAACGTGGAATCTTGGGTCTTTCGGGTACATGGCCCTCGACCTCCGCGCGACTTCCGACAACGTCAGTCCTCGCGTGGCGAGGATGTCTCGGGTGCGGCTTGCGACAGGCGGGTTTGCTTCATCCGAAAGCATCTCCAGCAGTTCCCCGTGAGCGGAGTGTCGCGACAGGCGGCGATGTCGGCCGCGCGCCAGTAAACGTGAAACAGCCCCAGGAGAGGAGAAAAAGACAACGGTGGCTGTAGTCCGGGACACCGAACGTGTCTGGGATGAAGGACAGAGACGCTTTTCTGAAAAGACAGGAAGGGTTCGTTTTATCCTTGTGTCGTAACGAGGTATTGACGTATCAACACTTACTATGGAACAGCCGCCCCATTCGCGTTCGGCAGGAGCGAAGCTGAAGGAACTTCGGCTGCGCTTGGGTTTGACGCTGCGGGACGTGGAGGCGAACAGCCGGCAACTCGCGGCGGAGAGACACAATCAGGATTTCTTCATTTCGCGCGGCTGGTTGAACAATGTTGAAAACGGATCTTACACGCCAAGCATTTATAAACTCTGGTCCCTAGGCGCCATCTACCAGACGCAATGGTCGAGCATCTTTTCGTTTTTCGGATTGAATGTCAGCGATCTCGGGCGCGATCAAGCCCTCTTCGGAGTGCCAAAGACTCAGATTATTCCTGAGCCGGAAGAGACCGAGGAGGGAACCGTGGTCATTCCCCTACGTTCGCGGCAGGATTTGCCCCTCGACAAGACAAGTCTCCTGTCCCGACTAGTCGAGATCTGGGGCGAAATTCCGGTACGTCTGATCCAGCATCTTGATCTCCGCAAGAACGTCTATGGTCTGATCGGGCTCGAAGACTACACCATGTATCCGCTCATCCGGCCTGGTTCGATCGTGCAGATTGACGGAAATCAGAGAAAGGTCCTGCCCGTCCATTGGGAGAACGAACACGAGCGACCGATTTTTTTCATCGAGCTGCGAGATGAATATATTTGCAGTTGGTGTGAAATCCGAGAAGGCCACTTGCTGGCGGTCCCCTATCCCAACTCGAGGTGCGAGATCAGGCGATTCCCATATCCACGCGAAGCGGAAATTGTCGGTCGAGTTACGGGAGTGACGATGCGGCTCGCTGAGTCGCAGGCGTAAGAATCAATAAGCTTTCATTTGCTTCGGGAAAACGTACTACGATACCTCTTCACGCGGAGTGCCTTCGTGCCCAAACACAGACTTACAAGCTTCAATAAAGATCAGCGGCGCAAACACCATCACTGGTTAGTGACCGTGACGTATCCTGATGGCGAAAAATTTGCTCGGGTCTATATCGATCGAGAAAGGGCTGAGAAGTTTGCGGAGCGACAGAAGAAATCGCCCGTGGTCAAGAAGACGCTGATTACGCGATTGAGCTAGGAAAGCTAGACGTAATAATGGGTTCGGATTCGCGTTGAATGGCTCTGAAACTTCGGTGGTGGGATCAGGTCTTTTTTGATTTGTTTAGATGGCGCGCGACGTTATCTGCTTTCCAGATGAGCGCCGGATGCTCCCGAATCCTCTCCGCGATGTCGGTCCGTTCGGGGAATAACAGTTCTGGTTGGTATTTACCCTCAGCGATCGCAGCGAGATAAGCGGCTTCCCGGTTGTGATCAAGAACACTCTCTAGGAGAGGTTTCGTCGCAACCAACATCTCTGCCAGCGTCGGCCGGTCATCTGCTTTGAGCAATGGATAAAGCAGACTACCGACCTGTTTGACATCGACCTCCGATATACGATCGATTTTGTAGGTACGAAAATCCCGATCCATGGTGCTGCTGAGTAGAACGGCGAGCTTTCGAAGAATTTCAGGGTCATGGGGAAGATTCGATTTCGTAAAGCGAAAAAGGTCGTACAGGTCGCGCGGGTGTCGGCGGTCGATCATGGCTTTGAGTTTTCCCGCGAACAATTCCTCAGCGGCCAAAACGAGAAACTCGCAAGGCTGCGGATTACCAGCGCCCGCAGCTGGAAGCACGCGAGGGGGCAGAGCACAGGTGCGCATCAGAAAATTGATTTCGACCTGTATGCGATCCGGGGCACCGGTGTGGTTGGCGTAGCCAAGATGCCATTCTCGTAAAGCATGATCATCGACTCCGTTTTGGATTCGGTATCCAAGACCGGTAGTGATCTGGTCCACGGCGCGAACGAGATCCGGACGTTCGGCGAGCATTTTTTCGCGGTCGACCTGCGCAACGTAGTTGAGATCGATGTCCACGGAGAGCCGAACCAGGTCAAGGTAGAACAGATTTATCGCGGTACCGCCCTTAAGAACGACTCGGTCGCGAAGGAAGGGATGCTTGTGGAGTTCAGTGAGGAGTTCACGAAGACGAAGAACCTTTTCGAGATTGTCCGGTGGGAAGCCAGTTGTATTGGCTATAGCTTGTAGATGTGCGACGTCGAATTTCATGTTTGTAAGCGACCTTCGGCGGAGGGTGCGAGTGTTTCGGGCACCATTACTTTCCAGGTGGGCACCCAGCGATTTCCGGGACGCTTGTTCCCGAGGTAGGCAACGCCGGCGGGAAGGTGGCGGAGAAACAGGTCTCGCGCTGCTGCGCGGAAGAACAGTTTGTCTGCATGACGATCCAAGAGAAATCCCAGTCGAGAGTATAGCCACGGTTTGCGGAGCAACTCGAGATACCCGAGTGCCGCGTCAAAATCAAAGGACGGAAACATGGCGAGTGATTTATCGAGTTCGTCGACCCCTCCGCTGTAATCGAGAAACAGCAAACAGTCTAGGAAGGATCGTTCGCGGTTGGTGACGAAGAACCCCTCGGAGGTTTCCTGTGTTTGGAAACGCTCCTCGCGCGCGCGAGAGAGAGCGACGGGGGGTGCGGCTCGGTGGTAGGTGACATTCTCGAAGACAACGTCTTTGCGCGCGCGCGCGGAGAAGTAGTAGACGGTCTGAAAGACTTGGTTGGCCACTCCGTGCCATTCCAGCGCAGAGTGAAGCGCCAATGTGGCGTCGCTGCGAAGAGCGGCGGGGACACGATAGCGATTGAGTGGAACCGCAGCCAGAGTTCCCGTGTAGACGCCCTTGGTAAGTTGTCGAACGCGACCCTGTTGCTTGAGCCGATGCACCATATTAAGGATAGAGCGGCTGCCGGCTTTCTGGCCGTATCTCTGGCGCAGTTCACCAAGGGTGTACAGGGGTGTCGATTGGGCGAAATGAGTGAAGGTTACACGAGGCTGCATGTTTTCTCACATAAGCAGTTTATAGCACACTAGAAGTGTGTTTGTGTAGCTTTGTACGAGAACGACCGTCTGGTATAATTCTCATAGGAACTACAATAATACCACTGAAAGTATGCGAATAGCTACCTATATGAGAATAAACGTGATCAAGCCAGGTGAACCCAAACTGGCGCTTCGGGATGACGGGAACGGGCCGAGGTCCGTCGTCAATCGAGGTGGACTTTGGGTTCAACCGACATACCGGGGCGCAACTTGTCGAGGTCCCGCTGATTCGGATTGAATCGTATTCTGACGGGCAGTCGTTGAACGATCTTGACGTAGTTACCGGTCGCATTCTCGGGCGGAAAAAGGCTCGATCGATCGCCGGTCGCGGCGGGCATGTTCTCGATCACACCTTCGAAAGACTCGTCGAGCGAATCCACCTTGATGTTTACGCGCTGGCCCACATGCATTTTTCGAAGTTGTGTTTCCTTGAAGTTTGCTGTCGTCCAGACACCTGCGGTCTGAACGATCACCACGAGTTGCTGGCCCTGCGAAATGCGGCCCCCTATTTCCGCGCTGCGCTGGCTGGCGATCCCGTCGACAGGGGCGACGATATGGCAGTAGCTTAAATTCAGAAGGGCCGCATCGAGCTGCGCTTTCGCCGAGTCCGCGCTGGCTCGCCGCGAGTTGACGTTGGCCTGGCGAATGGCGACCTGGCGCGGCGAATTGGCTTTGTCCTCGGACAGTCGGCTCTGTTGCTGACGCAACTGCGCTCTTCGCTCGTCAACAACCTTTGACGAAGACGCGGCCGCGTATCGGCTAGCCTCAACTGCCGCTGCCTCCGAACCGGCATTTGCAACATACTGGTCGTAGTCGGAAAGGGAAATTTCTCCCTTATCGACCAACTGCTTATAGCGCACCAGGTCGGACTGGCTCTTTTGGTTATTCGCCTCGGCCTGATCGAGCTTCGCATTGTTACTGTTGTAATCATGTTGGGCGCTCGCCACCGCTGCGTCTCCGTTGGTAACGCCTTCAGAATCGAAATCGACCGTGCTCCGGTTGGAGGTCATCGTGATGGGTACATTGGGACCTTCGGCTGCTTCAAGTGCGACGGCCTGTTCATAGCTGGCTCGGGCCTGAGCGACTTGCACTTCATAGTCGCGCGGATCCAGGTCAACCAGCGCTTGGCCAGCCTTTACAGGCTGATCGTTCTCGACGTACACGCCTCTTACCGTTCCTCCCACGCGCGAGGCTATGGAATTAAGGTGTCCATCGATTTGCGCATCATCCGTCGACTCGTACGTCCGGGAATAAAGCCACCACGCGATCCCGGCCACAAGTACAACGATCCCGACGACGACTCCGATGATGATTCGGCGCCGTTTGACGGCGGGATCCAACGGCTTCTTTTTTTCGGCATCGTCTTTCTTGGTAGCGTCATCTTTCTCGCCAGCGTCGTCTTTGTTACCAGCGTCGCCTTTCTTGGCGTCGTCGCCTTCCGGTTTTTTCCCCGGCTCGACAGGCTTTTGCTGATCCGGTTCAGCCGGTTTCTGGTCCTTTGCGTCTTCCGTTGGCATCGTCAATTTCCTTTCAGCATATTTGGTATGAATTTTTCGGCTTGTCCCGTCGCCCGGGCAACGCTGATCCGGGAAAGATTCAGAGAGAACAGGCTGCTCACATAATCCCGCTCGGCCGATGCGACTGTTTCCTGCGACTGCACGACTTCGACCGAATCGGCGACTCCGGCGGCGAACCGGTCGAGCGACTCGGTGAGCGTTTCGGCAGCGACTCTGCGATTTTCCTGCGCCACCGCGATTTGCTCAGTTGCCACCTGGAAGTCGACGTACGCCTGTCGTACATCCAGTTCGACCACGCCTTGTTCATCCGCGTACTCGGCTCGACGCTGCTCGAGAGCGGCGTCGGCCTGTTCCACGTCGGCTCTCACGCGGCCGCTCTGAAAAATCGGAATGGTGATGGTGCCCGAAGCCTGAAAAACCGTGACTCCTTTGTTCGGGTTTACTCCCTCGAGTCCGTAGTTTCCAGTGACGCCGAGCGCCGGCAGGTATTCCGCTTTGGACGCCCTGTGCGCCTCGCTCGCAGCCTTCCATTGCAGTTGAGCAGCCTTCAGATCGGCTCGGTTCGCAAGCGCGAGCTTCAAGGCATCTTCCACCGTGAGCGTTTCGGGAACGTGCGCGGGCAAGTCTTCGCTCAGCGTGAGCACTTGGCCGACAGGCAGACCGATCAGCCGGGCGAGTTGCATCGTCTGTTTCAACAAATCGCCGCGCAAGGAGGTAAGTCTCTGTTCCTGGGAGTGAAATTCCACGAAGCTCCGGTTCCGGTCGATGACCGGTTTTGTGCCCGCGAGGTAACGGTTCTCCGCCTGCCGGAACGTCGCTTGCGCTTGTTTCACCTGGGCTTCCTGCGAGACCACGTTCGCCTTGGTAGCGAGAATTCTGAGGTAGGTTCCACTGACCGCGAGAGTGATGAGTTCGCGTGCGTCCGCGGCGCTCATCTGTGCCGCGTCTGCCGAGGCCTGCGCTTGGCGAAGATTGTGCAGCCCGGTTATGCTGACGCTCTCGCTGACATTGGCGAGTGCGCTGTAGTAGTGAAAAGGGCCCACGGTCGTGGGAAGTGGCACACTTCCAAATGTGCCGGAGCTGAGACCTTGGGCCTCTAAATCGATTTTTGCGCCGGTCTCCGTCAAGGTCCCATAAATGTTCGGAAGCAGCTGACTGAGCGCCGCCAGGCGCGCTCCGCGCAATTGTTTCACCGAGGCATTCGCGCTGACACTGCCAAGATTGAAACGAAGTCCGCGCCCAATCGCGTCTGCGATGTTCAGGGTGAGCGGACCGTGCGGTGAGTTCGGGTCAGGCACACTGCCTTGAAAGGGACCCGATACCTGGATTGTGCTGTTGACCGTGTTGACGCTGGAACTTCCTCCGTTCCCGTCAGAGGATTGCGTTGTCTGAACGCCGCCCCCACTGGGCGCCCGGCCGGAAGGCGTCACCTGCTGGGCCTTCGGAAGCGAAGAGGGCTCGGGTGCTCCCTGTTGCGCGAAGGCCGTACCGGAAAGCCAAGCCACGCCGCTCGCTAGCATGACGAGAGGAATCAGGCGGATTGTGAAGCGCTGAGGATTCATGCCGCACCTGTCCGATTCGGAATTGAGAGTTTGCGCGGCGTAATCCTCACAACGTCATCTTTCATTCCCGTCGTATGCGTTAAGTGCAGTTTCAAGTCTCATCTCCGGGTACGAAGGCGCGTTAGTCGCCTCAACCTGCGGCAGGCGCTTTCTCGCCGGGGTTGTTTTTGCTGAGCAGGAAAGAAAAGATGATCATTACGGCCGCCACCCAGCAAAGCATTCGGTAGATATCCTGATATCCCATCGCGGAAGCCTGCTGATTCAGCTGCCGATAAATTTGTCCTTGCGCCATTGCTGCTGCGCCTTGGCCACCACTCACGCCGCTGTATGCATTCGTGAGCGCATTCAGCCGATTGGCAAAGATCGGATTCCCCAGCTGCATCTTGTCGGCGAGGCGCGACTGATGAAACAGCGAACGGTTCGTGACAAGGGCCCCAGTAACGGCAATAAAGACGCTCCCTCCCACATTGCGCGCGAAGTTGATGATGCCGGAGACCTGATCGGTGGCCTCCTTCGGCAGTCCGACGTAGGCAGCGGTGGTGATGGCGATAAAGCAGAAGGGAATCGGAGCCACTTGAAGGACGCGCAGCCAGGTGGAAAACCCAAAACTAATTCCCAAAGTGATGTGGGTGGAGGAATAATAAAAAGCAGCGGCGAAACCTACAAAGCCGCCAGCCACGAGATTGCGGGCAGCGACCTTACCTAACGCCAGCCCGGCCAGAGGCATGAGCACCAGAAGTACAATTCCGCCGCCCGTGAGCGCTTCGCCCGCCACTGTTGCTGTGTACCCGAGAAGTTGCTGGGAGAACTGCGGCTGCAGGACGGTGGCGGCGTTTAGAATTCCACCGACCATCAGCATGAGCAGCGTGCAAATCGCAAAATTCTTAAACTTAAACAAGCGAATATTGATGAGCGGATTCTTGGCATACCACTCGCGCCAGATGAGCCCGATCATGCCGAAAACGAAAAGACCGGCAAATACGCGAATGAAGTTCGAAGCCAGCCAATTATTCTCTTCTCCCTTGTCGAGCATAATCTGCATGCCGCCCATGGCGACGGTCAGTAGACCGAGACCGATATAGTCAAGCTTTCCGAGATTGGAACGATCGGCCTTCATCCAGGGTGGATCTTCAACAAGGTGCATCACCAGGAAGAAGGCCATAATTCCGATCGGAATATTGATGTAGAAAATCCAGCGCCACGAATAGTTGTCGGTAATCCATCCGCCCAAGGTTGGCCCAATCGATGGCGCCAATACGGCCACGAGGCCATAAAGAGCAAAAGCTTGGCCCCGCTTCTTTTCATCGAATGAATCGGCCATGATCGCTTGGGCCATTGGCTGGAGGCCGCCTCCCCCAGCTCCCTGAATGATGCGACTGATCAGCAGTATCGACAGCGACGGTGAAATGCCGCACAGAAAGCTGGAAGCCGTGAAGAGCGCGATGCACGAAAGGAAAAACCGCTTGCGCCCCATAACGCTGGACGCCCAAGCACCCATGGGAAGAACGATGGCGTTTGAAACGAGATAGCTGGTAAGAACCCAAGTTCCCTCGTCCGTACTGACACCTAGATTACCCGCGATGTGAGGCAGCGCAACGTTTGCAACCGAGGTGTCAAGGACTTCCATAAAAGCCGCAAGCGCTACGGTGGCCGCGATTAGCCACGGATTGACCTTAGGCTTCCAGTTTTTTTGGTCGGCCGAAGCGGTTGCCATCAATCCTCAGGATGCGATCGCGGCGCAGCTTCAATTTTTGATCGCTTGTTAATATGGGCAACTGCCTCAGCGTTCGGCAGACGCTCCATTTTTTGCCGGCGTGCCGACCCAAGCCGATCAGGATCGCAGGGCAGGCCCGAAAAAGTTCGCATTCAGAAGCTTTCCAGCACGGCGACCTCACCATTGGTGGCCGTGATCGGAATTCTCCAGCGCTTTTGTGAGCAAGTCTCTTGGCAGAGCGACCAGCGGATCTCGCCCCGTTGACGCAGCCCACCGATGTCGCGAACGAGGTCTCGAAACCTCTCCTGAAGCGAGTGTCGAAGGCACTCCGGGTGTCCCCGTAAGGTGGCATCAATCGTCATAAGGTCTCGCGACCGGTAACTCTAGTAATTGTCGAATCCTCGTCACGGAACGCATTAAGCCACCACATTGGCGATCCCCTGATTCAACGGATTCAATTCGTTCCGGGAATAGAGAGAGGGATTTTGCGGCGCAATCGGAAACTGCCACGCACCTAGAACATGCCCGATACGCCCGAACCGCCGAGCGCTACACCAAAACCGTACCAGCAGAACTCCCGCCAAACTGTGCAAAAAGGCACACGGCTGTCCTTCGCGGAGCGTTTTCAGTAAGGGGAGTTGTCGGTCTGCAGTGAGCCTTTTTGTACAGTTACGAGGAAATCTAATTGTTAGGGTGGATGCTCCTGTTCCTTCGTGTGGCCCCGAGCGGGCTCGAGGAGTCTGCCGGAGTCCAGTAAATAGGCTCTGGGTTCGGGTCACGCGGACGACCCTCGATGAAGTTGCGTGGCATGAAGTGAATTTCGTCTCTCATCGATCGATGTCGATGGAACTCAACCGTACGAAAGGATGGAGCTAATCTGCATGTTGCACACTTGCGATCAACTCGGCCTGCTGGCGCAGGCACGAGGCGGACACTCAGAAGCCTTCGACGCATTGTGCCAGCCGCACAAGAGGCGGCTTTTGCGAAATACATATCGCATCACCAGAAATCACGAAGATGCTGAAGACGCACTTCAGGACTCTTTTCTGAGAGCATTTCTGCACATCAATCGGTTTGATGGCAGGTCTGCTTTTTCCACCTGGCTCACGCGCATTGCAATCAACTCAGCACTGATGATTATTAGGAAGAGACGCAACGGGCGCGTAACCGACATGGGAATTCCCGGGGAACTCGGAGTTGAGGAACTCGAATGGGATGTCACGGACCATGCGGCGAATCCCGAACAGAGTTACGCCCAACGCGAGATCGAGAATATTCTTGCATCGGAAATCCGTGCTTTACGTCCAAGTATCCGAACCGCCATCGAGATGCAGCAATTACAGGAACTATCGACAAGGGAAACGGCGGGAAGACTCGGGATTTCGGTTGCCGCCGCGAAGTCAAGGTTGTTTCATGGAAGAGTCGCGCTCCGAAGCGCCATGCGACGGAAAGCGCGAGGCATCGGTAGCAGACGCTGGTCGAAGTGAGAACACTCGATGCGAGCATCGAACTCGGGCGGTCACCTTAGTCGCGATCGGGTTGTCTTGAACGCAGGCTCAAAGTGCCGCTGAAACCCACCACCGGTTCCGAGAAATCATCCGACGACACAATGCTGGATCAGATTCAGCAAGAGTCGTTCCCCTACTTTCTCGAAGAATCGAACCCCGAGAACGGCCTAATTCGCGATAAGAACAAAAAGGACTGGCCTGCAAGTATCACGGCCACGGGTCTCGCCCTGGCGTGTTACCCGATCGGGGTCGAGCGCAACTGTCTTACTCGTGATGATGCGATCAAGCGAACCCTTGCGACGCTTCGATTTTTCTCAGGTAGCCCGCAAGGAACAGAAGCGGATGCGACCGGGCATCGCGGGTTTTACTATCATTTCTTAGACGTAGAGACCGGTCGGCGCGCTTGGAAATCCGAGTTGTCTACCATCGACACCGCTTTCCTCCTTGCGGGCGCGCTCACCGCGGGGACCTACTTCGACCGTGATACGCCGGATGAGCGCGAAATTCGCGATCTTGCCGATACGCTCTATCGTCGCGCGGACTGGCAGTGGGCCCAGAATGAGGGCCTCACGATCAGTCAGGGCTGGAAACCAGAAACTGGATTCCTAAAAAATCGCTGGCAGGGTTATAGCGAAGCTCTGTTGATGTACGTATTGGGACTTGGTTCGCCAACTCACGCTCTGGCGACCGAGAGCTATCCGGCCTGGTGTTCGACATACAAGTGGAAGAAGATTTACGACATCGAATTTTTGTACGGAGGACCGCTTTTCATCCATCAATACTCCCATCTGTGGTTGGACTTGCGCGGGATCCAGGATGATTTCATGGGGGAGAAGGGCATCGACTATTTCGAGAACAGCCGCCGAGCAACGCTCATACAGCAGCGATATGCAATCCGCAATCCTCGCCGATTCGTGCACTACGGCGAACACTGCTGGGGGATTACGGCGAGCGATGGGCCGGGGCCTAGAAACGCCCGCGTCGACGGCATCAATCGGAAGTTTTTCGATTATGCGGCGCGGGGTGTGCCGTTTGGGCCTGACGACGGCACGATCGCGCCTTGGGCGGTCGTGGCGTCACTGCCATTCGCGCCGGAGATCGTCCTGCCTACAATTCGACATCTCAATGATTTGCGTTTGACCGAAGGAAATCCCTACAGCTTTCGTGCAACGTTTAACCCCACCTACCCACACAAGGGTGCGAAGCCGTACGGTTGGGTTACACCCTGGCACTTCGCACTCAATCAGGGACCAATCGTCATGATGATTGAAAATTATCGAACCGATTTTCTGTGGAGACTGATGCAGCGTTGCTCCTACATCGTGAGCGGTCTGCGGCGAGCCGGATTCAGCAAGGGATGGCTGTCGCATGTCGAAGATCTCGGGACCGACGAAATCGCAATACGATAACCCGGGTGTATAAATGCCGGCGCCCGAAGCGGCTAAGGTTTGAGACCTGGCCATCCGAGTTTGTGGAGTTTAATAGCCAGCAAATCGGCCGCGGCCGCGTTCATTGCGGCGCGTTCTTCGTTGGCCGCTGAGTCGTTGCCCAATTCTTGCCAACGAAGAAAAAGAGCAGCTTCGGTGGCATGAATACAGGGGAGAAGTTTCTCCTGGTCGGATTCCCACACGGTTTTTTCGAATTCTGCTTTCCACGACGGAGTCCGAACCGAGCTCGCAGACGGGAAAGCTGACGGAATCGATTGGCCGACACTGCCGTACATATCACGCCTCCGAATCAAATGACTGGTCAGAAGTCTTGCCTTGCGTTGACTCTGTCTTGACTTGCCAGTGGGGCGACTTGGACGAGAAGCGTCCAAGGCACCCCTGAAGTAGAACGGACACCAGCTAGATGATTACGTTGATGCCGAGGCGAACGCCCGGATAGTACGGGTTGAACAAGAAATATTCGCCGTCGATGTAGTCGACATAAACGTCGTCGGTGTAATACCAGCCCACCGGCCACGGCTGAATGAAACCGAACGAGTAGCCTCCGTACTGGAAGCGGGAATATCCGCCCACCAGTTCCGGACTGCCGATACGGAATTCGTGACCGCGTCCAAAATTGGAATGGAAGCGCTCGTCAGGGATACGGCCGTTGCCTCTGGCGCTGAGACGCAGTGCGGGCTCGGCGCGCTGGCGTTGTTCTTCGGCGGGAGTGCGCTGCGCATGCTGTTGTCGGTTGGTATTGTGCTGTTCCGACTTGACCTCGTTCGCCTGCCTGGTCTGTGATTCCTGCTTGACCTGCCTGGCTTGCGTTTGCTGCTTGTTGTTTTCCGCTCGCTGCTGATTTGCCTTGTGCTGTTGTTCCTGCTTGGCCGGTTTCGCCTCGCTTTCTTGCTTGGCTGCTCTTGATTGAGTCTCATGCTGCGCAGGCTTGGCTTGCGGTTCCTGCCTCGCGGATTTGGCCTGGTTTTCTTGTTTCGCAGGCTTCGGCTGCGCTTCATGCTGTGCCGGCCTTGCTTCCTGTGCGTGCTCTGCCGGCTTGGCCTGCGGTTCTCGATTTGCAGGTTTCGCTTCCGCCTGTCGCTGTGCGGGCTTGGCCTGTTCTTCGTGCTGCGCTGGCTTCGCCTGCCCCTCGTGTTGTGCGGGCTTGGCTTGTTCTTCGTGTTGGGCTGGTTTGGCGGCTTCCGCCTGATGCTCCCCTTGTGCGAACAAAGGAAGTGCGGTGCCGAGCAGTAGGAACAGTGTGCTTGTGCTGATAACCCTAACAACTTTCATGAGTAATGCCTCCATTGGTGCGAATCGAAGCCCCTGGTGTGGATCGCTCGGGGCGGATTGTCGTCTGGCTGCAACGACAAAGATTTCGGTGTTTCTTCGTCGAGAAAAAGCTGCCTGCGCCGCTGGAAAGACAGGAAACCTGTAGCTTCCGGAAAGATCAAGGCCTTAACGGTCAGGGAATTTGCGCGCCTGAATCCTGGTGGAACACCGCAGTAAACAGCTTAGAAGACGCCCGAACGGAAAGCTGTGCAGTTCGGCACACGTGCTGCATCGCTTCGGACGATCGGCGTCGGACGGACGCGCATTGTGGAGTTACGCGTTTTTGGGGCGATGACAGCAATCATCGCCGGTGCTCAGACCGATGTCCCGTTCAACTCCTAACTGTGGGGATTTCTTTTTTCGAAGGGATGACCGCTGCCATCAATCCCGGATAAGCGCACTTCAAGCTCTGGTCACATGAACAACAGCAGCCTTGGGCGCGTAGAAATCGGATTCGGAGTGGTGAGATGACTTCGGCGTATTGGCTTTGGAGCAGAGCGAAGAGTTGCTCGCCCGGCTCAAGACAAGGCCAGCTGTCTGATCGCAGGGATCAAGAGCTGCCCAAGATTCGACTTATCCAGAAAGGTGAAGGCGCCGTAGCTTGCTGCTAAGGCGCGCGAAGCGTCGTCGTGCCAGACCGACATCGTAATTAGCTTCGATCCGGTTTCATCCAGGGCGCGCTTCACGTCTCGATGCGAGAAATCCTCGGGTGCAGGCATATGCAAATCCATAACGACAACGCGCGGATGCAGTTCTCGCGTCAACGTTACGGTCTGAGGAAAATTCTCAGCCTCACCGACAATCCTGATGTTGGGATCAAGGTCCAAAACTTTCCGAATCGCGTTGCGAAGGATTTCTCTGTCGTCAGCGATAAGCACCGCCACTAGCATCGCGCGATCCCCACTCTCTGGTGCAATCGTAACAACCGCAGGCCAACCCAGTATCTCTGTCTGAATTCGTAGCAGGTCTTTTGTCGCGTGCATCATCGCCTGCCACTCTGCACGATGCTCCGCCTCGTCTTTGATCTCCTGTCGCCGGCTGATTATCGCTTCTTCAAATTCAGCGACGAACTCGGTCACCCTGCTGGTGTCCGATTCTCTACACATTTGCTCGTAGAGGTGCCGCCACCTTGGAACTGGATCAACCGGAAAGGTCATTTCAAGCCTCCTCGAACCAAGGCACGAGGACTCGGAGCGAGTTAGTCTATACTGGCGCAATCGGTGCGGACATGTTACGGAATTCCCATTCAGAGAACTGTTCCGTTTTGCACAGTCGTTCGGTTTTCCGGGCTGAGAATTGCTGGCCACGGCAGCGGCGGATCGACTCCACGACATTGAACGATCCGGTTCGACGTCGCGTTTTTCTCGTAACTGTGCGAAAGGAGACTGCACGGCATCGTTTTTAAACCCATGATGGGCGCGTGGGACAAAAGAAAACCAAGAAGGATGTTCGCAGTGCGACGCGCGCGAGCGTGGAGAAAGAGATGGGTCAGCCGCGCATGAGCCGGTCGGCAAAGATAGCCGAGATCGACTTGGATACCGAGCGAATTCGAGAAGAGCCGAGTACGAGCATGCCTGGAACCGTCCGCAAAATCATTCCCCCTGAGCGCGCGTCACAGCCCGAGAAGGCGCAGATTTCCGTGGACGCTGCGGATAAGAAATATCGCGATCTACGTATCGAAAATCGATTGACCAATGAACACGGCGACGACGTGAAACTTAAAAAGGGTGGTCGCGTGGATGTCACCGTTACCGCCCACCGCCAAAATCCTCGTACCTAGAGTGAATCGTCGTACACGTCGAAGTGAAACTACAACCGAGTACTCTGACTTGGTTCAGAGGAGCCCTTCGCTATCGCGAATGGACGGTTTCTGCACGTCCTGTTCGGAGGGCTGATCGTGAAGGACTACGTTGAGCAGCGACTTGTTGACGTGGATGCCGCCGTTGTAATCGATAAAGCCAAGCTTGCGAAAGCGATTCATGAAGAAGCTGACCCGGGATCGAGTCGTTCCAATCATGTTGGCAAGAGATTCCTGCGAGACCTTTGGAATTCGCATCAACGGCTCGCGTGACCTACCGAATTCCGCCATCAACAAGAGAACTCGGGCCAGACGCTTTTCACTGGAATTAAACAGCTGATCGACAAGGTCAGCCTGAGTTCGCATGCTGCGTTTCAGAACAAAAGCCAAGAAGAGATCAGAAAAGGTATGCTGCTCGTGAATCACCCGAATCATCTCTTTCCGCTCGATCTTGAGCGCGGTGCAGGCCGTAGCGGCCGTTGCAGTGGCTAATCGCAGGCCCGCCACCGCTGCGACGGACTCCTCGCCTACGAAGTCACCTGGGCCGAGCAGCGCGATCGTGGCTTCTTTACCTCCCGCCGAAATAACAGATAGCTTTGCGCTACCCTTTTGAAGGTAAAAAACGCAGTCGCTTTTGTCTCCCTGAGAAAAGAAGGGTTCCTTGGTCTTCAACTGGACTAGCCGTCTTCCTAGGCCAGCTTTCGACAGGAAAGTCGCGGGAGCAAAGGCGGCCAGGCTTCGCCTAGTCATTTCGAGCATCTCCTGACCGGAGGAAGCTCGCAGGTGGAATGTCCGCCCGCGCAAGTTTTCGCATGTATTGTTATTCGAGGCTTGTTGTTCGCTAGCCCAACTTTTGATAGCTGGCCAAATAGATAGCAGACCGATCCAGATCCGTGCGCGCGTAAAGACGGGAAATGTTATAGAAAAATTGCGATTCTTCTAGAGAGCTGTCCGCGTGATAGGACTGACCTGGGTTTCCACTCGCAATTTCCCAAGCTCGATGCGACGGTGAATCCACTGTTCCCGAGCGCGTCAAAGTAGCCGCCTCGGGAACCACGATGTCGCCGCAGCCGGGGGCGCCTGTGAATTGCAGCGCCTGTGGTTCGCTTTGTATCTCTGAGTGTCGTCAAGGTGCACGTCTTCACATGCTCCGGACTCTGATGACGGACACTCCGATTCGCTGTTAGGTCGTACCCAGGGCAGCAAGTCCGAAACGGACGGGTCACTCGTGAAGGACGATTTTCAGAAGGGATTTATTAACCGTGATTTTCCCGTTGTAGTCGATGAATCCAAGTTTCCTGAATTTGTTCATAAAGAAATTCACGCGAGACCGCGTGGTGCCGATCATTTCCGCGATCGTCTCTTGCGAGATCTTTTGTAGAACCTTCTCGGGCTCATCCTCTTTGCCGTAGCGCGCGAGAAGTAACAGGGTACGCGCCAACCGTTTCTCGGTTGAATTAAACAGCTGATCGACGAGATCCGCCTCGACCCGGCTGTTACGCGCCAGCATGTAGGCGATGAATCGATCCGAGAGCAAATGCTCCGAATGAAGTACCCGTATCATTTCCTTTTTCCCGATCATGAGGACTGTGGTGGGCACGACGGCAGTTGCTGTGCCGAGCCGAATGGATTCGCCTGCAATGGCTCCTTCTCCGAAGAAATCCCCCGAGCCAAAGATCGCCACAACGGCCTCTTTGCCACTCTCATTGACGACCGTGAACTTGACGCTGCCTTTCTGGATATAGATTACGGTATTGGCCGCATCGCCCTGCGCGAAGATGGTTTGCTTCTTGCTGAACTCTGCGACTTTTCGCGAAACTCCTACAGAGTCGAGATAGACCTGTGGATCGAACGGGATTTGACGTTGAGATTTCATGTTCGAATTCTTCGGAAGCGCTGAAGCGTTGAGCAAGCCGAGAACAGCACGGCAACGGTTCAGGACTGGACGTTACGCATTTACGCTAGTCCGTGGCACGAAAGGTGTCAAGCCGATTCTCCCAAACGGTAGGCAGCGACATTCTTTAGCAAGGAAGTCTCCAACTGCGCGCGCAGCCGGAAAATCGAAAAGTGCGCCGTATCGCACAGACCTGAATCTGTCCTTGCTCTACGATACCTCTTTGTCGAGTAACGGGCGCGGAGTCCGAGTTAGAGGAGTTTAAGGATATGAAGTTGCGCCGGACCCTGTGTTCGATCGCCATGTTGACGTTGCTGGTAATTTCCCAGCCGTTAGCGAAGGCCCAAGCGTTGGGCAGCTCGAGCACGCCGGGTCAGGGCCAAAGTCAGACTACAGCGGCAACGACGCAGCGCAGCGCTCTACCTTTTTCTTCGAGGCTCGCGAGTGTCGATGTCGACCTGAACTACCATCGGCCCTCCGAACGCGAAAAGGTGTCGAACTACGCCTTCGATTCTTTTGGGCCATACGCATTTATGGGCTCGGCGTTCACCGCCGGACTTGCGCAAGGCCAGACGGCGGCTCATGCGCAGAGTGCCGGCATCCCGCCGGATTGGGGACAGGGCTGGGATTCCTACGGCGCTCGATTTGGAAGCGACTTTGGGATCAACCTGATCACACAGACCACACGTTATTCCCTGGCCGAGGCGTTTCGGCAGGACACGATATTTTATCGCTGCGAATGTACCGGTTTCGTCCCCCGACTTAAGCACGCATTGATTTCAACGGTTATGGCGCGCACAGGCGAGGATGGCCATCGGGTATTTTCTCTTCCGGCGCTGGTCGCTCCGTATGCCGGCACAGAAGCGGCCGCGTTACTTTGGTATCCAAGACGGTACGACGCCATGGACGGTTTTCGGATGGGAAACTACAACCTGTTGGCGCAAGTCGGCCTGAATCTTGCGCTGGAGTTTATCTACGGCGGCCCGCACACGCTGCTGAGCCATCACCACGTCCCGGTCTTATCGAACGCGACGGGGTCACATTCAGACCAGCAACAGAAATGAGACACGATTAGGAGTGTTGCGTCGACCCATTGAGACCGCCCGGCGAATCAGGAGTTGGCAATCTTGCTTCCTACCAACTGAGGACTTTTGTGAGCGTATTTGATCTTGTCTTGGTGAAACGTATCCGGTCCGTGGCACTCGCAGGCTTGCTAACGTGGGTCCTACTGCTTCCTTCCCCAGTATTATCGCAGTCGCCGGTTGCGGTGCGATACACGGAGGGCTTAGTCCACGGATTCCTTGTGCTACGCACGCTGGAAGGCGACGTTCTCGCCGATGGCGAAGTAACAGAGGTCGCCCACGGCGATCGGGTGACGAGCCACCTGATTCTTCGCTTCAAGGACGGCTCGGTCAATGAAGACACCGCGGTCTTTTCGCAGCGCCGCACTTTCCGGCTAGTGAGCGATCATCTGGTGCAGAAGGGCCCAACATTCAAACAACCGATGGATGTCTCGGTCGATGGTTCAACGGGTCAGGTCACGGTCCGTTATACAGACGACGGCGGCAAAGAGAAGACCGTGACCGAACGGCTTAAACTTCCAGCCGACGTCTCGAACGGGATGGTTCTTACACTCCTGAAGAACATCCGGCCCGATGTTCCGCTGACGACGCTTTCGATGGTGGCAGCCGCGCCAAAACCGCGGTTGGTGAAACTCTTGATCTCTTCTGAGGGTCAGGAGTCATTCTCGGCCGGAGGCTTCGCCCGCAAGGCTACGCGTTATGTCGTAAAGGTCGACATTGGAGGCATCGCTGGAGCGGTGGCGCCGATTGTCGGCAAGCAGCCCCTAGACACCCACATCTGGATTCTCGGCGGCGATGCTCCGTCGTTCGTCAAGTTAGAGGGTCCGCTCTATCCCGGTGGCCCTGTCTGGCGGATCGAATTGGCCAGTCCGAGCTGGCACGATCATTAGGCTCTTCCGATCGTTCTCGATTCGTACCCGAGCCTGCCTCGTCCCGCGCCCCAAGGGGTCATCGCCAATGCCAGTGATGGCCTTTCGTTCCATGCGAATTGAGGTGCGCAAATCAGGTCCACTCGGGGAGCATCTCCTGGCCGCACGCAACCGCGCCAAGACCTGTCGACTTGCCTTGCACACAAGCAAAGCGAGTTTGCGTTCGTGGACAGGAGAGTGTTCTGTTCCGCACAGACCTGCAACTGGCTGATGGAGATACTCGCGCTGGTAGATGAAGCGTGCGCGCTCAGTACGGGTTACGCCGTCACTGACTCCTATGAAGCTCGTTATCTCATAATCACGAGATGTCGGACCGCCTCGGCCGTGACGGCGCCAACCGGGAGTTCGAACGCAATGGGTTGGGCGCTAGGTAAGTGCAGAACAGCATCGACCGGAATGAAATTCGGAGTCGATTCAGAAAGCTAAATCGTCGAGGTCATACAATGAAGATTCTTGTGACAGGCGGCACCGGCCGCGTTGGTTCGGAAGTTGTGAAGGAGCTGCAGAAACGGAAGGCGGACATTCGCCTTCTGGTACGAAAGAACGAAGCCCCTATGCCGACGGGTGTTGAGGCCGCCATCGGCGATCTGCTCGATCCGGTCTCCGTTGAGAAGGCGATGGACGGAGTGGATAAGCTGTATCTGTTGAACGCGGTCCTTCCCGATGAATTGACGCAGGGACTCATCGCCTACGATCTGGCGAAAAAATTGAAGCTACGCCACGTGGTGTATCACTCGGTCTTCCGCGTCGAGCACTTCAAGGATGTTCCCCACTTCGCCCCCAAGCTGGCGATAGAAAGCGCTCTGCGCGAGTTCAACGTCCCGTTCACCGTTATCCGTCCGAATTATTTCATTCAGAACGACGCAACGTTGAAAGACGCGCTGACGAAGACGGGGATCTACCCCATGCCTCTCGGCCAAGTCGGCATCTCCGCAGTTGATATCCGGGATATTGCCGAGGCTGCTGCGATTGCGCTTACCTCTGACGGACATTTCGGCAAAACCTACAACCTCAACGGTCCCGAGGTGCTGAGTGGTCCCAAGATCGCGTCAATTTGGAGCGGCCTGCTGGGCAAGGAGATTCGCTATCTCGGAGACGACATGGATGCATTCGAGGAACAGATGCGCAAAACGGCACCTTCGTGGTCAGCCTTCGATCTGCGCATGATGTTTGAAGGATATCTCGAGCGCGGTTTCACTGCAGAGGACGGAGACCTTGCGACGTTGACGAAGTTGCTTGGGCATACTCCTCGCCGATACGAGGATTTCGCCAGAGAGACCCTGTTGCAGTGGCAAGGAATGCCGAAGGCGGCGTGAGAGCAAATGTTCTTGAAAGGCGCGGGGGATCCTGTCGGGTGTCAGGAATTAACACAAGGCAATCTTTTTCCAGCAATTTGCTGCCGATAGAGGAGAAATTCATGTCCGATTCAAAGAACGGTTACGTCATGAAGGGACAGTTCACGCCGGAAAACAGCGCGCTGGTCCTGGTCGATTATCAAGTCGGGACGATGCAACTGATTCGGACCTCGAGTTCTGACCTTTGTCTGCGCAACGCTGTCACGCTGGCGAGCGCCGCCAAGGCGTTGAATATGCCGGTCGTGCTTACGTCTAGCCAGGAGGACAGAATTCAAGGACCTATCTCGCCCGCGTTGCAGAGAGTTCTTCCCGACGCGTATAAGGCGCGCGTGAAGCGGAAGGGGATCGTGAACGCGTGGGGCGATCCGAATTTCAGCGCAGCGATCGCAGCGACGGGCCGCAAGAACATCATCATGGGCGGCGTGACGACCGACATTTGCCTCGTCTTCCCAAGCATCAGCGCGGTGCAGGAAGGGTACAACGTACTGGCCGTGATGGATGCGGGCGGATCGTCGTACGAAATCCAGGAAGAATTGGCTCAACAACGCATGATGCATGGCGGCGTGGTGCTAACGACCACCAACACGATAGTGGCGGAGCTTGTGCAGAACTGGGCCACGCCTGCGGGCATGGAGCTCATTCAGTTACTCCTTGGTTCGGCGCCGATGATGCAGGCAGCTGGCTAGGCCATTCAGAGGAGTTCCATGAGCACGACTGTAGAAGCGCGAGAGATTGCAAACTTCCGGAGTGAGTCGGCCGACGTAAACGGCGTTCGTCTTCATTACTGGATTGGCGGTAATCCGAATGGTACGCCCGTGTTGCTGTGGCATGGGTTCCTTGGAACCAGTTACTCCTGGCATAAGGTCATGCCGTTGCTTGCGGAAGCTGGTTTTTCAATCCTCGTGCCTGACATGCGCGGTTACGGAGATTCCGATAAGCCAGCCGGTACGAAAGGCTACGACGCCCGTGCACTGTCTGAAGAGTTCCGCGAACTCGTCCGGCAGATCGGCTTCGGGAACGAAAGAGCGATTGTTCTGGCGGCGCACGACATGGGCGCGCCGCCAGCCTTGCTCTGGGCGGCTGACCACCCCGAGGAAGTCGCCGGCCTGCTCTACATCGAAGCACCGGTCATGCTTTCTGCCGTACTTACAAAGATTATTGCGTATACGCCCGAAGCCATGAAAGAAGGATCGATGTGGTGGTGGATTCTTCCTTTCGCTCCTGGTGTGCCGGAGCATCTGGTCGTCGGCAACGAGTACGCCTTTCTAACTTGGTTCTACGACCGGCACACGGCCCGCCGCGACGCCATTACGGCGGCAGACGTAGAGGAGACCCTGCGTACCTTTGCAGGCCGTGAAGGAGTTTTGGGCGCGATGGGAGTTTACCGCGCTGCATTTACGAGCATTCAGCAAACCGAGCCCCTGCCCAGCCACAAGGTTAAGGTACCCGTCGTGGCGCTCGGTGGAACGAAGGGACTGGGTGACCACGTCCTGGCATTGGTCAAGATGGTGGGCGAAAACGTGGAGGGCGGAGTGATCGCGGATTGCGGCCACTTTGTTCCCGAAGAGCGCCCGGAAGAAATTGTGCGCCACGTTTTGGCCGTGACAAAGAAGGCGATGCTGCGGTGAATCTCGACCGCCGAACGACGCTCAAGTCCGCTGCGATTTTAGTGGTTTATTTATTACCACAGATTTGTGGCCTGCCGTTCGCACGCTCCCCAGCGCAAGCACCGACACGATCTAAAAAATAAATCGACCAAAGGAGCACCACCATGTTCAATAAAACTCCGGAATACCCGCCCCTTCCGCCTGATGACCCGAAGCGCAACCTCACTATTGCTCAGCCCGATACGGATCAGAGTCTTCCTCACATTGGCGTCGTGGGAGACACCTATACCATTACGGTATCGGGCGATCAGACCCAAGGACGCTTTTGCGTGATCGACATGCACATTCCGCCCGGCGGTGGCCCTTCGCCGCATCGCCACGACTTCGAGGAGACTTTCATCCTACTTGAGGGAGAGGTGGAGGCCACCTTTCGTGGGAAGAAATCGATCGTCAAGGCTGGCGATACCATCAACATCCCCTCGAACGCTCCGCACCAATTCCATAACAGTTCTTCAAGCCCAGCGCGGCTACTCTGCATCTGTTCGCCGGCAGCCCAGGAAAACTTCTTCCTGGAACTCGGCGTAAAAGTTGCAACCAGGACGACATCTCCGCCGAAACTCACCCCCGACGAACAGGCAGCCTTCCTGAAGAAGGCCAAGGAAATCACGCCTCGTTACCGGACGGAGTTGCTGAAGGAAGCCTGATCGAGAAAAGCGGCTGGCGGAAGTGACGCTCGCTCCACACTGACGGCTTGATGCGAGGTGGGTGCGTTTGCCCACGGAGTGACACCGCGTCACGGTTACCGTTTCGGTGTTCGTCGAGCGCGTCAGATGGGTTGCTCGATCGATTGATCTGTAACTTTTTTGATGTTTTCTGAATTCATTTTCTTTGTCCTTGCAGTGAGTTGAGAGTTTGTTCGCCTCCAACGAGAGAGCGGAACCAAATTGCAACCGACTCTCTGAAAGTCCAGAGACCGAAGCGTTCTGAAACTTGGGAGATTGTCATTTCTCGAACGAGCCAGAGAGCACCGGGAGTTCCGGGCTGGTAAAGCACTCCTTCGCTTTGGTCCCACGCAGCCGCGGGTCTTGGTCGGTCCCCAGATATTTGTCGATAAAGTCGAGAAACACCTTTACCTTCGGGGTCAGACGCGATGAATCAGAATAAAGGGCACACAAAGTGATCGATGTCGGCCTCCACATCGCCAATACGGGGACCAGGCGTTTCGCGACCGCGGGATCGAGAGCCATCCATAACGGCAAAATCGTGATTCCCGTGCCGTCGAGTGCGAGTTGCAAACCCACACTGGGATCGCCGGTCATTACCTGGAATTGTATGTTCGGGACCACGACCTTCTTGCCTTTCGTAAGTTTCCAAACGTCCCAACCGATACAACGATGGGAAGCCAGTTCAACGGGATCGTGCGGTGTCCCGGAAGCGTTCAGGTAGCTGCGAGTGGCGAAAAGTCCGCGAGCGGTCCCGGGATAGCAGCGCACTTTTCGCGACGAGTCTCGCGGAGCGCGAATCTTGAAGAAAACATCGACATCTTCCTTTGGTTCTTGACACAGCCGCCATTTTCAGGGGGAAGTTCATGAATTTAGGCAGCCGGGCGGGCCAGACTCAGAAGCGCCGCGGACGAACCGCAACTTTTCTTGCGGCACTCTTGTGCGCATCGTTGATTTGGGATTCGATCTTGCCCGCACAAGATTCGACAGCTCACCAAGGCTGGCCAGCTCCGGGCCAACTTTTCGTCGGCACGTGTTACCAGCCAATTGAACGCTCGCCGAAGGAAATCGATCAGGACATTGCGATGATGAAGGGGGCAGGCTTCAATGTCGTGCGCGTGGGCGACCTCTCGTGGGATTCTTTCGAGCCGTCACAGGGCCATTTCGAGTTCGATTGGTTCGACGCGATCGTGGAAAAAATGCACGCAAACGGGATCCGCGTGATTCTGGATATTCCGGGCTCCCCTGCGCCCGTCTGGCTGCACCGCGCCTATCCTTGCGTCGATATCGTCGCGCAGAACGGAATGCGCGTTCCTCCAGCGGAACGCTACATGGACGACATTAGTGATCCGGATTACGTGCGCGAAGCCGGGATTCTTGCCGAAACGCTTTTGAAGCGGTACGCGCATAATTCCGCGATCATCGCCGTCGGTTACGACAACGAGATCGGTAACGGTTACATGTCGTACTCGGAAGCTGACCGCCAGCGTTTCATCGAATGGCTGAAGAAGAAGTATGGAACGATCGGAGAACTGAACAACGCTTGGGCGACGGAATGGTGGTCGCGTCGCTTGAACCAATTCGAAGACGTGGATCTGCCTCTCGCAGATGGTCCCGGACCGGCGGAACGTTTTCTGGATCTCCATCGCTACTGGTCCGACGTGACCATCGCGCGACTTCGCGAGCTTGACGCCGTCCGGCAACGTTTTGCGCCCAACCTTCCGTCAATTTCGAACCTGTGGGACACTGCTTCGCGTCGCGGCTTCGATTACCTGAGCAGCTATAAGTCTTACGTGACTTTCGGCGCGGAAGGTTTCTATCCGAGCGATCCGATCAGCGGCTCGCTCGGCGCCCTGCTTACGAAGGGCGATCTCGAGACGCCAATCTGGTTCAACGAATTCACGGCAGGTGGCGGCGGTTCTTACGGCGCGCCCGGCCGCAGTCGCATGTACGCCTACCTCGGTTTGACGATCGGAGCGCAGGGATTTCTGGCGTGGACGTTTAATTCACATCTAGGTGGTGAGGAACAGGCACTGTTCGGCTTGGTTGATCACGACAATACGCCCTCGTGGAAATTGAGCGAGTGGGCTCGCATTGCATCTGAATTCCATCGGCTCGCAAATTACGGCTTTCCACGCCACCCGCGCCCGGAAGTGGCGATCGCGTATTCATTCGATTCGTTCATCGCTTCGCACCCGAACGGCCCGTCGAACACGACACTGCAATATTTCAAGCCTGCGTACACCGAGCAGGTTCAAGGTGCGTTCGAGCCTTTGTTCCGCGCGAACGTCGATACCGCCGTAGTAAACATCGGCCACGCAAGCCTGGCGCCGTACAAGCTGGTTGTGGTTCCAGCGGACTATTTGATGGACCCGGCCAGCGCGAAAGCGATTCGGGAATACGTCGCGGCAGGCGGCACAGTGGTGATGACGGCGTTTTCGGCGAAAGTGAACGAGCACGGCCAGTGGTTTCGGACTTCGCTACCGGGAGGCTTGAGCGACGTATTCGGGCTGAAAACTAGCGCATTCTACTCGGCCTCTTCGAACCTGAAATTTGACTGGAACAACGACACCGTTGAGAGCGATGCGCGCGAATACGAGGTCGTCGAGCCGGGTACGGCCTCTGTAACAGCGAGATTCACGAATACGCCGGAACGTTCCCCCGCCGTCACTCTCAACAAATACGGGAGTGGAACCGCGATTTATGTAGCCGCAGAATCGAGGAGTTCGATTCTGGGGCCGGTGCTGGCGAGAGTGCTCCCAAGCGCAGGCGTGTTATCCGGCCCGCAAACGCCGAACGGAGTGTACGCACGGGTCGTGAATGGTCGAACTCTCTACACGAATACCACGGAAAGGGAACAGCGCATCCCCTTGATGGGCGCGAAGAAAGGAATTCTCTCTGGCCGCATCTACGATGGTGCGATTGTTCTCGCGCCCTGGGACGCCGATCTCGCTGAGTAATCAACCCCGCCGAGAAACGTCTGAAGTGGGCCCTAGCTGCTGAAAAAAACTGTGCAGCAACTGTGCATGAACGTCATGTTTTCAGAACATTGGGATTAGCCTTGAGCGAGAAGCAGATTCCCCAAAGTGTTGAAAACATTAGAAACCCAAAGAAACGTCGGGGCTGATAGAGACGACTCTTTTGCCTGGCGAGCAGGTGGTCGAGATGATTCGACGAGTTACAGAAGTCGCAACGAAAGGTCCGAAGTGGCCCCTATCGGTGAACAGGGATCCGCGATCTACGTTGAGTTCCGCACGCGGCATCGTCACCAGAACTGGCCACACAGGCCGCCAGACAAACAGGAATTCACCATAGGAAGTACTCTCGGTCGATTACGCGGGAAGGAGCTCGTCGCCGGTGCGTGAAATGCCGAGCTTTTGCATGCGGAAGTAAAGCGTGGATCTCTTCATCCCCAGGCGTGCTGCAGCGCCACTAGGACCTGCGACGACCCAGCGGGCCTGTTGGAGAGTCTTCAGAATGTGATCCCGCTCGGCGTCTTCGAGGGTCATTGCTGCCGGCGATTCGGTCCCGGCGGACAGTTTTAGGTCCCCGAGAGGAGGAGACAAGACCGTGCCGTCGCTCAGAATGACGCTGCGCTCAATGAAGTTCTGTAGCTCACGAATGTTCCCGGGCCACTCGTACGAAGTGAACGCTGACATCATTTCAGCAGGAACCCGTTCGATCTGCTTGCCCATCCGCCGGTTGTAAATCTCGACGAAATGTTGAACGAGTTCTGGAATGTCTTCGCGGCGTGCGCGCAACGGTGGCAGCTTAATCGGGAATACGTTTAAGCGATAGTAGAGGTCGCTCCGAAATTCGCCTCGCTTCACCATCTCTGCCAGGTATCGATTGGTCGCAGCCACGAGTCGCACGTCCACTCGGTGAGTGCGCGTGCTGCCCAAGCGCTCGAATTCCTGCTCCTGCAATACCCGCAGAAGTTTGGATTGCAGTGCCAATGGAATCTCCCCAACTTCATCCAGAAAGAGCGTGCCCTTGTCCGCCATTTCGAAACGACCGACCTTTTGCGCGATCGCACCGGTAAAAGCGCCTCTCTCATGGCCAAAAAGCTCGCTTTCCAATAAGTCGAACGGAATCGCAGCACAATTTAGTTTTATATAAGGGCGTCCGCACCGCGCGCTGATATTGTGAATCGCACGCGCGATCAGCTCCTTTCCGGTCCCGGTTTCACCTTCCAGAAGAACGGTTGCATCTGTTGGCGCCACGCGTTCGACGAGTCCGAGGACTGATTCCAAAGCGGGACTATTACCTATCAACTGCTCGAACCTGCGCTGGTTGTCATGTCCGGCAGGGACAAATCTTGTGCCAGTTGCCACGGAAGACCTCCTGATGTCCGCGCGTAGTTCGTTGACCGGATTAACTTGCAAGAGCGGCTCGAACACTCGCGAGCAGGGCTTCATCGTCGAATGGCTTCGCGAGAAATTCCACCGCACCCGCCCGCAACGCGTGAAGCCGCATTTTTTCATCGCCATGGGCTGTGATGAAGATGATCGGAATTCTGCAACGCTCCGCGTTCAGCTTCGCTTGAAGTTCGAGGCCGGAGATTCCGGGCATCCGGATGTCTGCGATTAGACATCCGGCCTCATGCTGCAGGCCGGAGTTTAGAAATGCCTCCGCCGAGGCAAATTCTTGCGCAGGCAGGCCGACCGCCTTCAGCAGACCGAGCAGCGCTCCACGCATCAAGTCATCATCATCGACAACGGCAACTGGTTTGGTTCTTCCTTGACTGATCATGGCAAGAAAATAGCAGGGTCACCCAAAGGCGCACAATTATACGTTTGTATAGGAACTTGGGGATTCATCGGAGGCGAGCAGTAGCTCGGGAGGATACAGTTGAAGAAACGGGCGTTAGAACAGGAAGTTCGGATGTGGCAAACGGTGGCGCGCGGTGTAACGTTCGTCTATCTCCTGGGTTCTCTGAGTTTCTCCGCCATCCTCACCAATTCTGCCAGCGATGGGGCCTTCATTTTGTGCATGACGCGGCCCCGATGCACCTTCACTGTGATTTCGCTGGTCCCGAGTTCGGAAGCTACTTGCTTATTTAACAGACCCGAAACCACCAGGTTCATCACCTCGCGCTCGCGCTTGGTAAGCGACTCATAATTTGTTCGGAGCTCAGCAAGGCCGTGCTGCTGTTGGCGTCTTTTTCGGTCGCGCTCCAAAGCCTCCTGAACCGCGTCCAGCAGCTCCTGATCGTCAAATGGCTTGGTCAGAAATTCCACGGCGCCGGATTTCATGGCCCTGACCGTCATCGGAATATTTCCATGACCGGTGATAAAAATGATGGGAAGTTGGATACCCGCATCAGCCAACTTGTTTTGAAACTCCAGCCCATTAATTCCAGGAAGACTTACGTCCAGAACCAAGCAGCCGGGCACGTTCGGGCGCCTGCTGCGAAGGAATTCTTCCGCTGCAACGAATGACTCCGAATGCAAGCCCGCAGATTTCAGCAGGCCGGCGATCGATGCGCGAATGCCGGCGTCGTCATCAACAACGAACACGGTAGGGGCAATTGCGGGCGTCATGCGTCAGCCTCACTCTTCGTCGGTAAAGCAAAGTGAAAAGTTGCGCCGCGAGGAGCGTTGTTGTCAGCCCACAAGCGGCCGCCATGCGATTCGACAATGGTTGCACTGATGCGCAGACCCATCCCGGTGCCATGAAGCTTGGTGGTGAAAAAGGCATTGAAAATCTGATCCGCATCCTGCAAGGGCAATCCTACGCCAGTATCGCTGACGGACACGAGAATTTCCTCGCTTTCCACTAGGCGAGAACTGATGCCGAGTTCCTTGGCTCCGTCCACATCCTTCATCGCGTCGATGCTGTTCATGATCAGGTTCATCATTACCTGTTGCAATTGCACGCGATCGGCCATGATCTGCGGAAGGCGTTCAGCCAAGTCCATCGTGACCACAATGTGCAGGCGCGCGGTCTCGGCTTGCAGGATGACAATCATCTCTCGAACGACTTGGTTCAGTTCGACTAACTCCCGTTCGGTACTGCCTTTTTTGAAGAGCTGGCGCACTCGACTGATGATTTCCGCAGCGCGCCTTCCGTCGGTGACGACTCTCAGTGCAGCAGCGCGCGCTTCTTCGAGATTCGGGGTCTCGCCCGCGAGCCACCGCACGCAGGTGCTGGCGTTCGTGACGGCGGCGCCGATCGGCTGATTCACTTCGTGAGCCAACGAAGCCGTAAGCTCTCCCATGGTAGCTACGCGGTTAACGCGCGCCAGATCCGCTTGCGCCTGACGCAATCTCTCGCGCTCTTCTTCCGCTCGCTTACGTTCCGTCACATCCATCACGGTTCCGAACAATTCGACGAGATCGCCGGACGCGTCGAAAATGGGATGACCCGTTCCGTATACGTTTTTCGTGGTGCCGTCGGGATGAACGATCCGAAAGTACGCATCAAAGTCTTTGCCTTCGGGGCTCGGGCTTTGAAACTCTCTAAGGGAGGGGGCGCGGTCTTCGGGATGAATCCGTTGAATAAGCTCTTCGAACGAAGGCACACTTTTGTCTGGATCGAAGCCGAACAACCGTGAATACTCTTCGGACGAGTGGATAAGTTCTTTCTTGGCGATATTGTAGGCCCAACTGCCTGTGTGCGTTAACTTCTGCGCTTCCGCCAAATACGCCTCGCTCCTACGCAGCGCCCCCTCGGCCCGCTTGCGTTCAGTGATATCGATCACGGTACCAATGAATTCGACGGCATCGCCTGATGGCCCGAGTACGGGATGGCCGATCACGTGGATGTCTCTGATTTGGCCGCCGGTATGAACGATTCGGTACTCGAGCTCGTATTCCGAGTTCTCACGTCCCGCGGTCTGGACCGCCTCCCTAACTTTGGCTTGATCTTCCGGCACGATACGCTGAATAAACGTTTCATAGCGTGGTTGACCAGCGTGCGGATCAAAACCCAGCACACGGTAGCATTCTTCGGAAAGGTATTTGATTTCACCCGTGGCAGGACTCGACGCCCAACTGCCCGTGTGGCTGAGTCTCTGCGCCTCTGCCAGATAACCCTCGCTCCTTCGCAGCGTTTCTTGCGCTATTTTCAGATCATGAATATCCGTATCGCAGCCGTACCATCCCAGGACGTGCCCGAACCGATCGACCAAGGGATAGCAGCGGCTCAGGAACCAACGGTACTCGCCATCGGACGCTCGAAGCCGCGATTCAATCTCGCGAGGCTTGCCTTCCGCAACGAGTTTCCGCCACGTCGTCAGCACGCGTTCAAGATCGTCGGGATGCACCATGCGATTCCAACCGGATCCCACAGCCTGTTCGAGCGTCATTCCTGTGTAATCAATCCAGCGGCGATTTACAAAATCAACAACTCCCTCCGGGCTCTCCGTCCAGAGTTGAGCCGGCACGGTATCTATAATCAGCCGCACGCGGTCTTCCGACTCCTTTGCGGACGTTATGTCCATCACCGCGCCGACGAATTCGACTTCGCCTGATTGGTGCCTTAGCGCGTGAGCGACGACTCTTATGTGCTTGATGGCACCGTCCTGCATAAACAAGCGATGCTCGAAGTCCAAATCGTTTTGTTCGCGCGAGGCGCGCTCGACCGCCTGTTTCACATAGGTGGCATCGTCCGGGTGAGTCTTCTGAAATACATATTCCAGCTTCGGTTTCGTCCCGGGATCACATTCGAAGATTCGATACGTTTCGTCGGACCAGCGGATCTCTCCGCTCTGAACACTCCATCCAAAGCTGCCGGTGTGAGTTAGTCTTTGCGCTTCCGCTAAATAGCCCTCGCTGCGACGCAACTGAGCTTCAATTTGCTTCCGTTCGCGACTCTCATCTTGCAAGGCATCGTTTGTTCTCTGCAGCTCCTTTACCGTCTCTGTCAGGTAATCGCGTGCGTTCCGGAGCGATTCCGTGACGCTCCTTTGTGCTGCGCTGAGCGATCCGGCAATCAGGGCTGCCAATCCGAAAATGACAAAGCGCGGCATCTCTTCGGACTTTATGGCGAGCGAATGCACAGGCTGTAGGGCGTAATAATTGAAAGCGAGGCACGAGAGGAGGATCGCGAGCAACCCCGGCCCAACCCCGCCCAACCACGAGCTGATCATGACGGCGAGCAGAAACAGCGACGCCGGTACCGTTTCCAAATGCATCGCTGGCCAGCGTGAAATCGTCACCGCCATCGTTACGGATACAATGGCAACCGCGTAGCCCCAAATCGCAGGTGGCTTGCGCCACAGTAAAGGATTGAACTTGGACACACTTCGCCCCCGTTTCTAAAGCGGCTCCCGCCCACTTACTCCAGTGAGCGTGACGATTCTCTGCCGTTGCCGCCGCACTTTGCAATGAATTTGGTTCCACACTCCCAGCGCTGGCGGAATCAAAAAGTCTTCCAGTCGTACTTTCGGCCCGCTGGCTCTTGTTCCTGTCGCTAATCCGTTCCGCTTTTCTCAACATGGCTGGTCCATTTCAACCGATTGGACATCGTGCCCGCATTCCGACAGATCATCTTCGAGACTCTGATCGCGACGAAGCTTTACCTTCACGCATCCCCCATTCTGTCAGTCACTTCGGCCTTTAACGGCTCATCGTGAGGATTTGGCGCTGCTATTGCTCCTTAGGCGACTAGCAATTGGTTGATCAGCACCAGGAGAAACGCAGTCATGGAAACGTCGCTCGCAACTGATATCGGAAAAAGTCCGGATCACGCGCTAGTAACCGCCGCCAAACATGGAAACACGTACGCCTTCGAAAGACTGATGTCGCGTCACCATGCGAAAGTGTTTGCGGTCGCGCAGAGAATAACGAAAAACCGCGAAGATGCCGAAGATGTGGTGCAGGAAAGTTTTCACAAGGCTTTCTTGCACCTTGGCGGCTTCCAGCAAGCCTCCCAATTCTCCACTTGGCTGACACGCATAGCCCTCAATGAAGCCTACACGGTGCTGCGCCGACGGCGGAGCGGCCTCGAAGCCCTACCCGTGATTTCCGAAGACGGCGTCAATTACGTCCCCGAACCATTTGTTGATCAGCGCCCCGATCCCGAAGAATCGTGCTGGCGGCGAGAGCATTCTGAACTTCTGATGAAGGCAATCAATCGGCTGGGCCCGATGACTCGAAAAACGATCTGGCTGCGCATGTTCGAGGAACGTTCTGTCGAAGAAACGGCGCGCATGCTCGAAACCTCCGAGTCCTCCGTCAAAACACGAGTTCGTCGTGGTTGCAGGGAATTAAGCGGGACTGTAAATCGCGCGCTCGTGTTCGCGCCGCTCGCCTAGTGCGGAGGAACACCCTGAAAAAGGGGAGTTAACGAGTTATCAGATGTGGAAGGCAGCGCGACAATTGAAACTCCAACGAAAAGGCTCAATCGATACTTGCAGATCTCATTTCACAACAAAGGATGAAACAAATGGAATACAAAGTTATCGCGGGTACGGAAATGAATGTTTCGCGAATTGCGCAAGGGACGTGGGCCATTGGCGGTTGGATGTGGGGCGGCACGGAAGAACGAGAATCGATTCGGACGATTCACGCTGCTTTCGACAAAGGAATCAACCTGATCGATACTGCTCCCGTTTACGGTTTTGGGGTCTCCGAAGAAATCGTCGGCAAGGCCATTGAGGAGCGAGGACACCGCGAACAGGTCTTCATCGCAACCAAAGTCGGACTCGAGTGGAACAACGGCGTCGTCACGCGGAATTCGTCGCCGGCTCGCATCCGTAAAGAAATTCAGGACTCGCTTCGCCGCCTTCGGACGGACTACATCGACATCTACCAAATCCACTGGCCGGATCTGGCAGTCCCGATCGAAGAAACCGCGCAAACCATGCAGTCGCTCTTTAAGGAAGGTCTGATTCGCGCGATCGGTGTGAGTAATTACTCACCGGAACAAATGAATCGGTTCCGGTCCGTCTCTCCGCTAAACACCGTTCAACCTCCTTATAACCTTTTCGAGCGGCAAATTGACCGAGACGTGCTGCCTTACGTTTGCGAACAGAGATTGAGCGCTCTTGCTTACGGGCCGCTCTGCCGCGGGCTGTTGACAGGGACGATGCAACTGGACACCGAGTTCACCGGTGACGATCTTCGGCAGTCCGATCCGAAATTCCAGCCGCCGCGGTTCGCGCAATATCTGAAGGCGGTTCAGCAGCTGGATGATCTGGCGGAAAAAAGATTTGGAAAACGCGTAATGGATCTGGCCGTTCGTTGGGTGCTGGACCAGCCCGGAATCACCGGGGCGCTGTGGGGCGCTCGTCATCCCGAAGAACTGAACGCTGTGGAGCGTGCCCTCGGCTGGAAGCTCGACGCAGAGACGCTCGCGGCGATCGATCAGATTCTGCGGCAGACGATCCCGAGTCCAGTCGGTCCTGAATTCATGGCGCCACCCGCGAGAGTTGCGACCGCGGCCTAAAGATGGTTATCGGTTGTGCAAATGACGGAATTGAATGGTGAACGCAAGAGGCCAGAGACTATTTGTCTTTTGCGAAAGGATGATTTGCCATGAATGTAATTACACAAGAAAAGAATACGCTCGGATTTATCGGGATTGGCTACATGGGCCGGCCGATCGTGCAGCGATTGCTCGAAGCTGGATTCAAGGTAACTGCTTATGATCGAGATCGCAGCAAAGCCGAGGCTTTGATTCCATTTGGCGGTACGGTGGCAGAAAGCGTAGCGGAACTTTCCTCCCGTTGCGACGTCGTGCTCTCCTGTCTTCCCAACGGTGGGGCTGTCCTCGACACGTATGAGGGGTCTGCCGGCGTGATTGCCAACGCCCGTCCCGGTTCGCTGCTCATTGACCTGAGTACTGTCTCTCCCGAGACTTCTCACGAACTGGCAACACTCGGTTCCGTGCACGGGCTTGAAGTTCTCGACGTGACCATCTCGGGCAGCGTCCCTGTCGCCGAGAAGGGATTACTCGTGTTGTTTGGAGGAGGGAACAGCGAATGTTTCGAAGGGGCCGAAGCGATTTTTCGCGCGTTTTCCCAAAAGCATTTTTATCTCGGGCCGAGCGGCTCCGGAGCGACGATGAAACTGGTAGTGAACTCTTTGCTAGGAATAGGAATGCAGGCGATTGCCGAGGCCGTTGCGCTTGGCGAAAAGGCCGGCCTTGATCGCGATCGTTTGCTGGAAGTCTTGGCCCAGACTGCTGTGGTCGCGCCGGCGCACGTGGGCAAACTCCAGAGAGCAATGAAGAACGACTACAGCCCACAATTTCCGCTTCGGTTAATGAACAAAGACTTTCGGTTGATTCTGAATCTCGCGTCTGCCGTTGGTGCACGGATGCCCGCGACGGGAGCTGCATTCGCGGTGAATGCGATGCTGTCGGGCTCCAGGCAGGACCAGGATTTTTCGGCGGTGATTCTGCAAATGGAAAAGCAGGCGCAGCGGGACTTCGGAGATGAGACGCAGACTCGAACCAGCATCGCCTCATTGGGAAAGTAGGTTGGCTCGATAGAAACCGGTCGCCTCTGTAGGGGTCTGGTCTCCGTAGATTCACGACGGCGGGAGGACAAAACTGTGGGCAAGGTGAAAACACTCGCTTGCATACTGGCACTGATTGGAATCGCAGCGGCGATGGCGTACTCGCAAGAAACAGCAGCCGACTATGTTGCGCCGTCAGAAGCCGTTCCGAAAGGTAAAGCTCCCAAGATGCAGGTTGAATTGCTGAACCCTGGAGAATCACCGAAACAGTATGCGGTGATCTTCTATCAGGGAGACGAGGCATACTCCGGACTCTCGGAGTTCGCAGAGCAATATAACGTTACGAGTGCACACTTCACCGCGATTGGAGCGGTGAATGGAGCGACGCTGGGATGGTTCGATCCCCGCCGCAAAATGTACAAGAAGATTTCCGTCCGTGGTCAGCACGAAGTGATCGGGATGAGCGGGGACATCGCGCTCTATCAGGGAAAGCCTGTGGTCCACGCTCATATGGTAGTCGGTAGTCCAGACGGAACAACGCTTGGCGGCCACGTGCTAGATGCGGAAGTGTCACCGACGCTGGAAGTTATGGTGACAGTCGATCCGGCGGCGATGCGAAAGCGGCTTGATCCAGCGACGGATCTGACGCTGATCGACCCAGTTTTGAAGTAGCCCTTCGTCCCGCTCACTTGACTTCTGCATATCTAAGATTGTCGCCGAGACAGGAGATGTGATGCGGTGGAAACGGATCGAGGATGAACCGAAAGTTTTCGTCCTGGTCTTCGAGACCGGCGACGAGATCGCGACTCTGCTGCGGGAGTTTGCGACGGAACAGGGTTTAGGCGGGAGTATCTTCAAAGCAATCGGTGCACTCTCTTACGCGAAGCTGGGTTGGTTCAACTGGGAGACGAAAAAGTACGATCCAGCCTGCGTTCTCGATGAGCAGGTTGAACTGCTATCGCTCATCGGCGACATCGCCCTCAAGGCCGGAGAGCCGCAAGTGCATGCACACGTGGTTGTAGGACGTTTTGACGGGACTGCCCACGGTGGGCACCCCCTTGAGGCCCGTGTGCGTCCGACATGCGAATTGATTTTGACCGAGAGCCCTATTCATCTTCACAAGAAATACGATCCAGAAACAGGCCTCGCGTTGATCCAGCTCGAATGAGCGGCGCGGAGCGTATTGCGCCCGGAGCGGAAAATAATTACGAAAGGACGAGGTGAAACAACCATGGGTGAAGTGTATGTGATTGCAAGGTCGGTAGCTCGCGGCGGAAAGGAAAACCAGCTGAGGGATCTCCTGCGGGGCATGTTGGCGCCCACCAGGGCTGAAGTGGGTTGTAAGTTGTACGAGCTCTACGAGTCTGATTCGAAGGGGCGCTTTTATTTCTATGAAATATGGGAAAGCCAGGGTGCGCTCGATCTACACGCGTCGAGCGCTCATTTTAAACACTTGGAAAAAACGGTCGGAGAATTAGTACAGGGCCCGTTCGAGGTGAACGTCCTACAGAAGATTCTGCCTGGTGCCGCCGCTGCGTGATATTTGCGACGGCTGCATCTTTCTGATTGGAGCGAGATGACTTTAAAGCGAATGAAGGCGTTACGTTTTTCTGAGTTCGGACCGCCATCGGTGTTGCGTCTCGACGAAGTCGCGATTCCAGAGCCAGGGGCGGGGGAAGCGCTCGTGAAGGTAACCGCTGCAGCGATCAATCCCAGCGACTACAAAAACGTCTCCGGGCACTTCAAGAACACAACTCTGCCACGAACTCCCGGCCGGGACTTTGCCGGCGTCGTCGTGAAAGGGGAATCGGGCGAGGGCAAAGAGGTTTGGGGTAGTGTTCCGAATCTCGGTGTCGTCCGCGACGGCTCTCACGCGGAATATGTAGTCGTTCCGGCAGAGATGTTGTCGCCCAAACCGAAAGTTTTGAGTATGGCGGAAGCTTCGGCGATCGGGGTTCCATACCTCACGGCCTGGGCGGCTCTGGTGAGTGCGGCACAAATTCAGGCTGGCGAAACCGTTCTCATCGTGGGTGCCGCGGGATCGGTCGGGCGAGCAGCGGTACAGATTGCGAACTGGAAGAAAGCGAGGGTGATCGGAGCCGAGCTCACATCCGATCCGATCCCGGGTATGGAGTGGGTCATCAATACAAGAACGGAAGATCTTCGTCAGCGAGCCCTGGAACTCACCGGGGGAACAGGAGTCGATGCTGTTTTCGACACCGTGGGTGGACCGTTGTTCGAGCCGGCATTGCGGTCGCTCCGATTCGGCGGACGACAGGTGGCCATCACCAGCCCAGGAGATCCGCGAGTCAGTTTCAACCTCGTCGACTTCTACCACAACTTTTCGCGACTACTGGGAGTGGACAGTAACGGACTTACGTCACGACAGGTGGCGGGAATCGCGGAGGAGCTCCGCCCCGGTTTTGAAACGGGAGTTCTGAAACCGCCGCCGCTGGAGATCATTCCGTTTGGGAAAGCTGTGGAAGCGTACACCCGGCTAGCAGCGGGACAAGTGAAACAGAAGCAGGTGCTCAGTTTCGACTAGAGGTACCGGATCGGGAAGCAAGACCAAACAAAGGAGAAACAAACCATGGCAAACCAAGAAGTAACTCTGACCAAGGAACGACCGCAAGTAACGAGCGAAACACCGACGGATCTCAGCGGTGAATGCGCCGCTGAGATTGCAAGTGCACTGCGTCAATTGCTCGCAGATTCATTCGCGTTGTACTTAAAGACCAAGAATTTCCACTGGCACATGACGGGAGGGCATTTCCGCGATTATCACCTGCTCCTCGACGAACACGCTGACCAGATCTTCGGCATGACGGATGAAATCGCCGAGCGCGCACGAAAAATCGGAGAGACTACGCTGCGCTCGATCAGCGATATTTCCCGACATCAACGCTTAAAGGATAACAACGACGAGCGCGTTCCCCCGAAGGAAATGCTTCGAGAGCTCAGGGTCGATAATCAGGCGCTGACCCGCTATTTCCGCTCGGCGCACGAAACCTGCGAGAAATACAACGACGTCGCGACCGCCAGCGAGATCGAGGTCTGGATTGACCAAACCGAGCGGCGGACATGGTTCTTGTGGGAAATCGTGCAGGACCTCTGACGCCGACCTGAGCACGGCTCCAGCAATGTCTTATCGAAGCACTCGGCTGAAAGCTACTTCGCACCAGTTGCGAGAGTGGACGAGAAGTAGATTCTGCCCGGAACAGGAGTGACAGGCATGGATTGGAGCGAACACGGGGTCAAGATTGTACGTGCGGGTAAGTCCGATACGAACACGCCACAAACATCTGGCATGACGCGGGCCGCCGCCATTACGCATGCGCGCGCGGGCGCGAACAAACTATGGGCCGGCACGATGGTCGTGGAGCCTGAGGCGAGGACCGGTCCGCACCATCACGGGGAGTTAGAGACCGTTCTTTACGTGGTGAAGGGTCGCGTGCGAATGCGATGGGGAGATCACCTGGAACTGAGCGGAGAAGCGCTGCCGGGAGATTTCATCTACGTGCCGCCGTACGTGCCGCACCAGGAGATCAACGCCAGCCCTCACGAAATTTGCGAGGCGGTCGTGGTTCGAAACGGGCAAGAGCCGATCGTTGTGAATCTCGATATAGCCACACCAGAACCGGCAAGCGCTGGGAATCCGGGGATGCCGTTCCACCCGAACCGCTGAGTTGCATCGCGTAACGCAAGTCAGGCGAGGAATATTCCCGCCCTGGTCCTTTACTGTTGGGCACCCCATTCGATAAAACGGCAGAGATCGTTGGCACCCGGTAAAAGAAGCATGTGGCAATCGAATGAATGACCAGGCGGACCGCGACGTCCTCGAACCTCTCCATCCCGAATTCCTCGAGACGGAAGAGTCCGCGATTGCTGTTTCGCTCTTTCGAAAGAACGTGGCGTCCAGCGGCGCGAGGTGGCTGCCCTTTGCGTTGGTTTGGGTGTGATTGGCGCAGGTGCGCACGCAGACCACGTGTTAAACTATTTGACAGCGGCGATCCGTTAATTGGTTTCTTAAAGAAATGACACGCATCAACTCGGGTCTGTTAGCGTCGGCGTGATATGGAACATCGATTGTGAGGCCAAGTTGAAAACTCGTTTTGAGCAGGTCTCTTTGGATTCGGTCAGGCGAATCCTTAAAGAAGCCAGGCGCAGAAAGCTTGACAAAAACCCGCCTTCGAAGAAGCGTTCTCCACGCTTATCGAACCCAAAGGGATAAACCCCAAGCCCGGCGATTCGTAAAATAAGATGGGCTCGCAAGCCAACTTGAAATGTGCAGAAGGTTCGCCAAGTTCCGACGAACGCCGTAACCGGTCAAGCAAAGCTATGATCAACTCTCCCTTTGATTTTCTTGAGCGCGTGGTGGTCGATGAAAAGAATGGTACTCGCCTGTGCACGAACTGTGCACGGATGGGTTGTATTCAACGCATTCGGGTTAGTTTTGAGCAAGAAGCAGATTCCCCAAACTGTTGAAAACATTAGAAACCGAACGAAGGGACAGAGCCGACAGAAACGGCGATTTTGCTTTGCAAGCAGGGGATTAGTGTCTCGTACCTCTCTCATGGACATCTATAGCCTCGACGTGTACTTTCGTGGGTGCGTTAGTGGGTGCGGTTAAAAAAGCAAAGAATGGCTCCCGATTTCTTGTAAGCGACACCAGATAGGGCGTTTAGTTTTAGCCCCCCTCAACTGTTAACCGAAGGGTTGCTAGTTCGAATCTAGCCCGGGGAGCCACCTTCTTCTTGCCGCTCGCCCAGCGCCCAGACTGCTATTCTTCGGCCACTCGTCATATACTCCTCGTTTCGAGGTGTGTTG
>Ga0302324_100002229_pt1 | contig 45530 bp, 41 predicted proteins | sample Palsa_T0_1_FD_201949 | JGI IMG/M metagenome (GOLD analysis project Ga0302324, IMG submission 201949) | Peat permafrost microbial communities from Stordalen Mire near Abisko, Sweden - Palsa_T0_1 | ecosystem: Environmental > Terrestrial > Soil > Palsa > Peat permafrost | place: Sweden: Abisko... | reverse complement strand
TGCAGCGTCGCGCCTTCGAGTTGCTCGACAAAATCAGCGTGTAGTCAGAACCAGAACACCCGAAATCCATGTATATATCTGTCACACATGGAATTTATCGCGCGCCGCGGGTAGGAACTTCAGGCTAAAGGGCGGCCCCGGGCCGCCTCACTTGGTGAGTACCTTGCTCACGCCGCCGGAGATGAGCGAGGTCACGTCGATCAAGGCGCCCGCGAGCCCCAGCCCGCCGGGGGCGGCCAGATAGCGTGGGCGCCACACCGGCAAGAACTTCTCCTTGTACTTACGCAGGCCCTCGAACGGGTAGAAGGTCTCGCCGTAGCGCTGGACCATGCGACCCAGCTTGTGCCAGGCGGGGGCGAGCGCGTGCTCCTCGAGGCCCGAGAGCGGCGCCATCCCCAGGCTGAACCATTGGTAGTGTTGCGCCTTGCCCCACATCATGCATTCGACCAGCATGAAATCGACGACGCCCTTGGGCGCCGTGTCGCTGTAGCGCATGAGATCCGCGGACAGCTCGGTGTCGGCGCCCGCGCGCCAGATATTCGCGAATGCGACGATCACGCCGGCGCGACGTACCACGGCGATGTCGAAACGCGATAAGTACCGCTCGTCGAAATATCCCAGCGAAAAGCGCTTTTCCGCCGCGTGCTTCTCGGCAAGCCAGGCGTCGGACACCGCGCGCAGCTCCGGCATGAGAGCGCCCACCCGCTCGCGCGGCACGATCTCGAACTCGGCGCCGTCCTTTTTCGCCCGCCGGTGCGGGTGGCGCAGGTCCGCGCGCGCGGCGCCCTCCAGCGAGAACGTGTCGAGGGGCACGCGTGCCTCCTCGCCGAGCTTGCTGAGCGTGAGCCCAAGATCGATGTACAGCGGCAAATTGTCCGGGGTGATCTGGTAGAACACCGGCTCCACCGCCATGTCGTCGCATTTCTCGACGAAGGTCCACACCAGCGGCTCGAAGAGGGAGGAGGGTCCCACCGGATCGCCCATGGACACCCAGCTTGAGCCCGAGGCCTGGTACATGATGAAGGCCGTGCGATCCTCGTTGAACAGCAGGTTCTTGTCCCCGAGGAGTGCAAGATTGGCCGAAGCATCGTGCGCGTTCTCGATGAGCACCGCCGCGCGCTCGAGGTCGCTCTGGCTCGGCGGCAGGATCGCGGGCTTGGAAGGACGCAGCAAGCGATACAGCGCGTAGGCGGCGGCCGTCATGGCGGCCATCAGCAACGCCCGCAAGCTCCGCGGCGCGGGCGATCGAAAAGCGAATTCCCACCATAGCTCCTTGCTGTAGGGCACATGCCGATAAGCGAACAGCACCAGCCACACGGCGGCGCCGAGCACGAGGAGCATCGCGACCACCCACGAGACCGAAAAGCGCTGCTCGATGAGCGATGCTCGCCGGCGAAAGCGCGCGCGCGCGGAGATGAGCAGCACCGCCACGGCGCCCAGCACGATGGCCTCTTCGTAGTCGAATCCCTTCAAGAGCGAGAGGATCACGCCGGCGCACAGGAGCCACATGGTGAGGTACCAGGCCGCGTCGAGCCGGCGGTATAGGCCGTGCGCGAGCACGAGCAGGCCGACTCCGACGGCGCTGCCGAGTAGATGTGACAGCTCGAGGATCGACAAGGGCACGAACCGGCGCAGCAGCTCGAGGCGGTGGCCGATGCCGGGCGTCGATCCCGATAAGAGCAGCACGGCGCCCGCAGCGAACACCGCGATGGCGCTGGCCTGCGGCGTCACCGCGCCGAGCCAGGTCCGGCCGAGCTGGCCGAGCCGTACCATGGGCCCGCGGTGCATCCAGAGCTCGTGCGCGCCCAGCAAGCACAGCGCGACGGCGAACGGCACGAGATAATAAATGATGCGATAGGCGAGCAGTGACCCGAGCAGTTGATCGGGCGGCACCGAGCGGAACAAGAGCAGCAGCACCGATTCGAACACGCCGACACCGCCCGGGACGTTGCTGATGATGCCCGCGGCGATGGCGATGATGAAAACGGCGGCAAATGCCGCGAAGCCGACATGTGTCGGGGACGGAAGCAAGGAGTAAAGGACACCCGCGGCGCAGAGTAGATCGCCGGACGCCACCGCAATTTGCGCGAAGGCGATGCCCGGGCTCGGAACCGGGATGCAGATCTTGCGCCAGCGTATGGGCTCGTGCCGGTTGCTTGCGAGCATCAGGTAGGCGAGGACGCCCGCGAGCAGCACGCAGGCGCCCGCGATGACGATGGCAGGGTGCAGGTGCAGCACCGAGGCCGACAGCCGCGCTTCGGACAACAGCGACAACCCAAGCAGCGCCGCGGCGCCCAAGCAGAAGGTGAGCGTACCGAACGCGACCACCGTCGCGATCTGCTTGGTCGGGAGCCCGAGAACGGAGTACGCACGCAATCGGATCGCGCCGCCGCTCAGCGTGTTGAGGCCGACGTTGTGACCGATCGCGTAGCCCATGAAAGAGATCAGGGCGAGCCGAGGGTATGGCACGTGCGCGCCGGCGAACCTGAGGCCCAAGGCGTCGTACAAGGTCAAGCAGCCGTACCCCGCCGCCGTGAGCACCACCGCCCCCATGAGCTGGGAGGTCTGGATCGCCCGCATGTGCTCCAGGATGTCCCGCCACCGGTATTGACCGATGATGTGATGAAGCCAGAACAACGCGACCGCGAACAGGGCGATCCCGAATAGCGTTGTCCACGCCGGGACCTTTCGAATTGTGTGCGGAAGTGTCAAGCCGCGTATCGTATCAGGGGTCCCCTGGCGCCGCGCATGCCGGGTGTCGCATCTCGCGATCTCGCCAGCACGATGCGGAAACTGCTAGGGTTGGAGCGAGGCTCAAGACACAAAGGTGATCGCACATGAGTTCCGTCAATGACGCCCGCCAGGCAATCATGGATTCCTCTCAGATTTATCGCGAGGAGACATACACCGATCGCAGGGTGGGCACCATTCGCTGCCTGACGCCGGTGACCCCGGAGGGGACGGTCGATGCCACGCGCCCGGTCCTCTATGTCGGACAGGCCCAGATCATGACACCGATGGGCGCGCTGCCCATCAGCTTCGACCTCGACGCGGCGACCTTGAGCGCGGCCATTGCCAAATTCGGCGAGGCCGCGGAGCAAGCCGTGCAGCAGACCATGCGCGAGCTGCAGGACCTGCGGCGCGAGCAGGCCTCTGGGCTCGTGATTCCGGACGCGGCGGGCGGACCGATACCGAGCCCGAGCGATCTCTTGGGTCGCGGACGGCCGCGGCGCTAGTCCCACCGCGCGATGCCGCGCGATGATTGCCGTGCGACGGCCGCGGCGCGACGGCCGACTGTTCCGCAGCTCTATTCGAGTGATTCGAGAGCGGCCCAGCGCTCGTAAGCTGCCTCGAGCTCCGCGGCCACGTCATGCAAACGCGTAGCGGCCGTGCGCGCTTGCGCCGGCTGATCACGCAACAACGCCGGATCGCTCAACGCGGCCTGCAGCGCCGTTTGTTCGGCTTCGAGGCGCTCGATCACCGCGGGTAAGGCTTTGAGCTCGCGCTGCTCGTTGAAGGAGAGCTTGCGAGGCTTCGCGCGCGGCGCAGGCCGCGGCCTCTCGAGCGCGCTCTGCGCCGTTCGCGAGGCGGACGCGGATGCGCTGCGCTCGGCGCGCTGGCGCATCGAGTCGCTGTAGCCGCCCACGTATTCGTCGATACGGCCGGCGCCTTCGAATACCAGCGTGCTGGTCACGACGTTGTCGAGAAACGCGCGGTCGTGGCTCACCAGCAACAACGTGCCCGCGTAATCCGCCACCAGCTCCTCGACGAGATCGAGAGTCTCCGCATCGAGGTCGTTGGTGGGCTCGTCCATGATCAACAAATTGCTCGGCCTGGCGAACAGCTTCGCGAGCAGCAGCCGGTTGCGCTCGCCGCCCGAGAGCATGCTCACCGGCGCGCGCGATCGCTCGGGCGGAAACAGAAAATCGCGCAAATATCCCGACACATGGCGCGCGCGGCCGTCGATGGTCACCGTTTCGCCGCTTCCGCCCGTGACGTTGTCCATGAGCGATGCCGCCGGGTCGAGGGTGGCGCGTTGCTGATCGAAGTAAGCCGGCATGAGCGAGGTGCCGCGGCGGATCGAGCCCCGCGTCGGTTCGAGCTCCCCCATGAGGAGCTTGATCAGCGTCGTCTTTCCGCAACCGTTGGCACCCACGATGCCGATCCGGTCGCCGCGCATGATGCGGGTCGAGAAATCGGCGATCACGGGACTCTTGCCGAAGTCGAACCATACATCGCGCGCCTCGAACACGAGCTTTCCCGACGGCGCGGCATCCTGCGCCTTGAGATCGATCTGTCCCAACCGCTCGCGCCGTTCCCTGCGCTCGGTGCGCAATTGCTTGAGCGCGCGCACTCGGCCCTCGTTGCGCGTGCGGCGTGCTTCGATGCCCTGGCGGATCCACGCCTCTTCTTGGGCGAGCTTCTTGTCGAACAAGGCGGCGTGCTTCGCCTCGACGTCGAGCGCGGCGCGCTTCTCGAGCACGTAATCGTCGTAGCTCCCGGACCATCCCTCGAGGTGTCCGCGATCGAGCTCCACGATGCGCGGCGCGAGGCGTCTGATGAACGTGCGGTCATGGCTCACGAACAGCAAAGCGCCCGGAAATTCCAGCATCATCTCCTCGAGCCAACCGATGGCCTCGATGTCGAGATGGTTGGTGGGCTCATCCAGCAACAACAGATCCGGCTGCGCGACGAGCGCCCGACCCAGCATCACGCGCCGCCGCCATCCGCCGGACAGATCCGACATGCGGGCATCGCCCGCGAGCTCGAGACGCGCGATGACCTGATCGACTTCGAGCTGCCCCCGCCACTCCTCGTCCGCGCCGTGCGCGGACACGCCTTCCTTGAGTACCTCGCGCACGCGCACGTCGCTCGCGGGCGATACCTCCTGGGCGAGACTCGCCGTTCTCGATCCGGGGCGAATCCACACCTCGCCCGAGTCCGGCGCGATCTCGCGGCTCAAGAGCTTCAGCAGCGATGATTTGCCCGTGCCGTTTCGACCCAGCACGCAAACGCGCTCGCCCTTGGACACTTGCAGATCGGCCTCTTCGAGGAGCGGAGTCAAGCCGAAGCGCAACGAGACTTTGTCGAGACGGGCGATGAGCATGGGGGATTTCCGGACGGTCAGCCGCTCTCGAAAGCCGGTGTGCCCGTAGGACTATACTGACTTGATTTTTTCGCGATTTGCGTCGAGATTGATTCCATACGCATCACTACATCGAATTTTCCAATGGTCATGCGAGATTTCACCACGAGTCGGGACGCAGCATGAGCCTTTCGCTCGCGACCGTTGCGGTGATCGTCAATGTCGTGCTGCTCGTGCTCGCGGCATGCCTGATCTATCCGTACCTGCACCGCCGCGCCGCGCAAACCGAGCAGCTGCGCCTGCAGAAGCTCCGGCTGGAGCACGAGGTCGAGGACCGCACGCGCGAGCTGGTCGAGCTCTCCACGCATTTGCAGAGCCTGGCCGAGCGGGAAAAAGCGGGTCTTGCGCGCGAGCTGCACGACGAGCTCGGCGGACTGCTGGTGGGCGCCCGTATGGATATCTCCTGGACGGAGCAGCACTTGACGACGGCGGAGGTGGACATCCGCCAGCGGCTCAATCGAGTCCAGCAAAACCTCTCGGCGGCCATCGACCTCAAGCGCCGCATCATCGAGGAGCTGCGCCCGACGCTGCTCGACAACGTGGGGTTTCTCGCCGCCCTGCGCTGGCAAATGAAGGAGACCTGCGCGCGCGAGGGAATCACCTGCCGCGACTATTTTCCGGAGGAGGAGCCGAAACTCACCTCGGACGCCGCCATCTCGCTGTTCCGGATCGCGCAAGAAGCCTTCGCCAATCTCATCAAGCACTCGGGCGCGAAGACGATGGACGTGACGCTCGACATCGATGACGATATGCTCGTGTTTCGCATCACGGACGACGGCAAGGGAGTAACCAGTGCAAACTCGCCCGGCGGCATCCACGTGCTCGCCTCGATGCGCCATCGCGTTCGCGCGCTCGGCGGCACCTTGGACATTTCGGGTTCCCCTGCCGGCGGCCTCATCGACGTGCGCATCCCCGCATCCCGGGCGCTGCGACCTATTCCCGAGGCGGAGCCTTCCTAGCGAGCTTCGTTCGCGGTGATCGGCGCATGGCGCAAGCGCCGCTGCGCGGCTTTCTCGATTGCGAGCGCGGGTGCGGTCCTGTTCGCGACGGCGGCCTCGTGCGCGAACCGCGACGCGCTGCGCGAGATCGTGCAGGACCAATGTCTCGCGCACTGGCGTGAGCAGCACAGTGCGGCGCCCTGCGTGGAAGTCCACGTCGATGATGCGGCGCATGCCGAATCGGGGTACGCGGTGCTCGCGGACCGCAAGGGCGGAGCGCACTTCCTTTTGATACCGACCCGAACCATCAGCGGCATCGAAAGTCCCACGCTCGAAGAGCCGGGCGCGCCGAGCTACTTCCAGGCCGCGTGGCGAGCGCACGAGCGGCTGGATGGCGTCGTGGGCCGGCAAGTGCCGGTCCCGCTCATTGGCCTCGCGGTCAATCCGTTGCATGCGCGCACCCAGGATCAGCTGCACATCCACATCGAGTGTCTGCGGTCCGACGTGTACCAGACGCTCGCGCGCAAGGCGGCGCACCTATCCGCGTCGTGGTCCCCCCTCACGCTCGCCGGCTCGAGCTACTGGGCGCGACATATCTCGGGCGATCTCGACGCGGACGACCCGTTCAAGCTGCTCGCCGCGCACTTCCCGGACGCCGATCGCAGCATGGGCGATTACACGCTGGTGGTGGCCGGCGCACCGTCCGAGGACCGCGGCTTCCTCATGCTCGCGAGCGCGAGCGCGGCCGGCGAATTGCTCCTCGACTCCAGCTGCGCCGCGCTCGAGGGCGCCGCCGTGACATGACCGATCTCGACGATACTCCCCACGGCGAGGTCCCGAACGAGGAGGTTGCGGCCGAGCCGGCGTGGCTTGCGATCGGCCGGGAGCTCAAGGCCATCGCTCAGATCGGCCTCACGTTCAACCGCGATCCCTATGACCGCGCGCGTTACGAGCGCATTCGCGAACTGTCAGCCGCGGTGATCGCGCAGGGCTCCGGGCAAGATTTGCGTTCCTTGCTCGCTGCATTCCGCGTCGAGGCGGGCTATGCAACGCCCAAGGTGGACGTCCGCGCCGCGGTGTTCGCCGATGGGCGCGTGCTGCTCGTTCGGGAGGTGAGCGACGGCTTCTGGACGCTGCCGGGAGGCTGGGCCGATGTGAACGAATCGCCCTCGATGAGCGCTGTGCGCGAGGTGGTCGAGGAATCCGGATTCGAGGCGCGTGCCGTCAAGCTCGCCGCCGTGTACGACTATCGCAAGCGCAATCGTCCGCACCACCTCGATTCCATCTACAAGCTGTTCTTCATTTGCGAGCTCACGGGAGGCAGCGCCCGCCCGAGCCTCGAGACCAGCGAGGTGGCCTTCTTTGCGCGCAACGAGTTGCCGACCCTGTCGGTCGGACGCGCCACGGCCGCTCAGATCGAGCGCATGTTCCGCCATGCCGAGGAACCGGGACTGCCCACCGATTTCGATTGAGTCACGGCAGCTCGGCCGCCGCCGAGGCTGCAACGCGCCGCCTGCGCCGCGCGATCCCGACATAGATGGGCGCGCACGCCGCCAGCAAGAGGCCGGCTGCGAGCGCCGAGCGCGGGTCCTCGACTGCGGCGGCGATCAGCGCGAGCACGCTTCCTACGAGCACGATCGCGGTGGTGAACGGAAAACCGAAGGCGCGGTAGGGCCGCGGCAAGCCGGGCTCGCGCCGGCGCAGCACGAACAGGGCCGCGTAGGCCGAGATGTAGTTGAGGAGAAACAGGACCGTCGCGAGCGCGATGATCTGCTCGAACGTACCGGACAGGATGAGCGCGATGGCTGCCGCGCTCGACACCGCCAGCGCGAGGCGCGGCGTGCCGCTCGCGCTCACCGCGGCCGCCTTGCGGGTGAACAAGCCGTCGCGGCCGATCGCGAGCAGCACGCGCGGCGTGATGAGCAAGGTCGCGTTCACGAGGCTCAGCACGGTGAGGAGTGAGATCAGCGTGACGAGCTCCCCGCCGCCGTGCGGGAATACCATGCGTGCCGCGGTGGCCGCCGGCAGATCCGAGGAGGCCAGCGCGGACAGCGGCAGGACGCGCAGCAGCGCCGCGTTGACCGACACATAGAGCACGATCAACACGAGGGTGCCGCCGATGAGCGCGCGCGGCAAAGTGCGTCCGGGATGGGTGTTCTCTTCCGCCAGGTAGATCGGTGAGTACCACCCGTCATAAGTGAGCAACACATTGCGCATGGCGCTCACGAGCGCCGCCAGCGTGCCCATGGACAGGAGGGGCAGCGCAGCGGCGCTCAGCGGCAAGGGCGCGGAAGTGTGCGCAGCCGGCGGCACGAAAAAGCACGCGACGACCAGGATGAGCATCATGAGCCCGATCGACAGGCTGATGAGCCGCGTGAGCGAGCTGCCCAGGCGAAGTCCCACCCAGTGCAAGGCGGCGAAGGCAGCGACGATGAGCACCGCGCCCGTGCGCGCGCAGCTCGCGGCCGCAGGCCAGAGCGCAGCGAGGAACGTCATCGCCGTGATCGAGCCGTAGGCGAGCGCCGCGACCTCGTTGATCCAGTCGCTCCAGCCGACCACGAACCCCGCGCCGCTGCCGAAAGCGCGACGCGCATAGACGTAGAAGCCGCCTGCGCGCGGCAGCATCGCCGCGAGCTCGGCGACCGACACGGCGCCGAGAAGCGTGTAAATGCCCCCGACGATCCAGAAAACTAGAATGACTCGCGAGTCGCCCAGGGTCGCCGCCAGCGTACCCGGCAAGCGCAGGATACCGACGCCGACCGTACCGCCGAACACCATCGCGAGACCGAAACCGAGCCCCAGAATTCGGGCGAGCGGCGCAGGCTTGTCCATCCACCCCCCAAAAAACCCGAGGCTCGGGGGAATGTTAGCATCAGCGCATCGACCAGCCGTGGCTCACGGTCAAGGATTGGCCGGTCAAGGCGTTCGATCCGAAGGAGGCGAAGAACAGCACCGCTTCGGCGACTTCCTCGACCGTGGTGAACTCACCGTCGAGCGTCTCCTTGAGCATCACCTCGCGCACGACCGCCTCCTCGGCAATGCCGAGCGTGTCGGACGATGCCCCCCGGATCACCAGCATCGGGACGCTCTTGATCTGCGCGAACAGCGGCCAGAGATCCGCCACGGCGGCACCGGCCGGCAAATGCCTCTGTTGCTTGGGTTAGGATGAGTGCTTTACGGCCGGTCGACCGCATGAGCATCGCTCCGCCTCGTGACTCCCCCACCCCTTCGCCGCAGCGGGCGGCCGTGTCTGCGTGGGCCCCATTCCGTCACCGGGCATTCGCGGTCATCTGGGTTGCGACCGTGGCTTCCAATATCGGCGGCTGGGTCTTCAACGTCGCCTCCGGATGGCTGATGACGAGCCTCGATGCCGACCCTCTGGTGGTGTCGCTGGTGCAAGTCGCCAACAATCTGCCGATGTTCCTGTTCGCTATTCCGGCGGGGGCGCTCGTGGACATCCTCGATCGACGTCTGTTCTTGATCATCGGGGAGGCGGCGGTGACCGTCACGTCGACCGCGTTCGCCGTGCTCGTGTGGCTCCATCTCATCACTCCCGTGAGCCTCCTCGTGTTCACCTTCATCGTGACCGTCGCCAGCGCCGTCACGGCCCCGGCATGGCAGGCGGTCGTTCCGCAGCTCGTACCCAAACCCGAGCTCACCAGTGCCGTCGCCGCGAACAGCGTCGGCATCAACGTGAGCCGCGCCGTGGGGCCGGCGCTCGGCGGCATGATGGTCGTGACTCTCGGGATCGCCGCGCCATTCTGGTTCAACGCGGTCAGCAACGTGGGCGTCATCGCCGCGCTGGTTCGCTGGCGCCCGCCGAAGAAGAGCGGTCCGCGCCTGCCTCCGGAAAGATTCGGACAGGCCATGCGCTCGGGTCTGCGGCACGCGCGCTATAACGCGCATCTGCGTTCTACACTCATGCGCACGGTGGCTTTTTTCGTGTTCGCGAGCGCGTACTGGGCGCTCTTGCCGCTCGTCGCGCGCAATCAAATCGGCGGAAGCCCCGCGCTCTACGGCTTACTGCTTGCCGCGATCGGCGTATCGGCCGTGGCGGGGGCATTCTTGCTGCGGACGCTGCGGTCGCGTCTGGGGCCGGACGCTCTGCTTGCGGGAGCGACTGTCGGGACGGCTCTCGCCACCGCGCTCTTCGGCATCGCGCACAACGCCGCGCTCGCGCTCGCAGCGAGCCTGCTCGCCGGCGCCTCTTGGATCGCGGGCGTCTCGAGCCTCAACGTCTCCGCACAAGTTGCCTTGCCCGAGTGGGTACGCGGCCGAGGGCTGTCCATGTACGTCACCGTCATGTTCGGTTCCTTGAGTCTCGGCAGCGCGATCTGGGGCGAGGTGGCGAGCCTCTCAGGCCCGCCGCTCGCCTTGTACGCGGCTGCCGCCGGAGCGATCCTCGCCATCCCCCTCACCTGGCGCTGGAAGCTGCAAACCGGGGCGGCCGTAGACTTCACGCCCTCGATGCACTGGCCCGAGCCGGTCACGCTTGAGGACGTCGAACCCGACCGCGGTCCCGTCCTGACGATGATCGAATACCGCATCGATCCGAAACACCGCGAGGAGTTCCTCGAGGCGATGGTTCCTTATGCGCGCGTCCTCCGCCGCAACGGTGGGTACGACTTCGGCATATTCGAGGATCCCGGCGAGGAAGGGCGCTTCGTGGAGACTTTCATGTCGGACTCGTGGATGGAGCACCGGCGACTCCATCTACGCATGACCAATACCGACCGCAAGACGGAAGAGGCGGTGCGACGCTGGAACATCGGCGAGGCCAAGGTCACGCATCTCGTCCTCGCTCAACCGCGGGATTAATCGCCGCCGATGCGCACGACGTAGCGGCCGAGTGCCCGGCCCGCGACGAGCTCCCCGCAGGCCTCGGGGATGTCATCGAGACCGATTACGCGCTGCACGATTCGATCGGTGAGCGACTTGAGATTCCATTCACCGGCGAGCTTCTCCCAGAGCGAAAGCCGCCAGTTGCGCGGGACCTCGACCGAGTGAATACCGAGCAGGCTCACGCCGCGCAGGATGAGGGGCATCACGGTCGCATTGAGCTCGGCCGATTCGGCGAGGCCGATACAGGCGATCGTCCCCCACGGCCGCACGGTCCGCATGAGATAGGCCAGGGTCCGTCCGCCGAGGCTATCGACCGCGCCGCCCCAGATCGCCTTCTCGAGCGGCTTCGCGCCGAAATCGAGCGTCGTGCGATCCACGATCTCGTCGGCGCCCAGGTGCCTCAAGTACTCCGCCGCCGCGCTCGCCTTCCCGGTGATGGCGGCGGTCGCGAAGCCGACGCGCTTCAGGATGGCGAGTGCGATGCTGCCTACCCCTCCCGTCGGGCCCGTGACGGCGATCGGACCGTGATCGACGACCTGATGGTTCTCTTGCATCCGCCACACCGCCATGGCGGCCGTAAATCCCGCCGTACCCAGCACCATCGCTTCGAACAAGCCGAGCTGCGCGGGCAGGGGCACGACCGCTTGCGCCGGAACCCGGGAGAACTCCGCAAAACCGCCGTCCAGCGATTCGCCGATGTTGCTGCCGGTGACGAGCACCCGATCGCCCGGCGCGAAACCGCGGTCCGCACTGCTCTCGACCACACCCGACAGATCGATGCCGGCGGTGCGGACCGCTCCGCGCGTTATCGGCGCCTTGCCGCTCACCGCGAGCGCATCCTTGTAGTTGAGGCACGAGTAGGCGACGCGGATCACCACCTCGCCGGGGGTGAGATCGTCCAGCGACACGGTATCGAAGCGCGCTCGCGTGCCACCCTCGACTCGATGTACGCGAAGGGCTTTGAATGCGGACATAGGAGCTCCACTCAGCAGTCAGCTGCGCACGGTGCGATGTGCCTGAAGGCGTGTCAATGGCGCTGGAACGCGTCGGCAAAGGCTGGATTCGAAAGCAAATTGTGCGCCGCCCGGATCACGGCGTCCGACAAGGTCTCGTAGTAGTTCTCGGCTTTGTACGAACGGCCGAAACGTTCGGCACCGCCCGCTACTGCCCCGGACCAGACTTCCTTGCCCTGCGCATCCTTCAGATGGACCACCAGGGACAGCTCGGATTGGTACGTGCTCGTCTCGGTCACGAAGTACTGACGAATCTCCCCGCTCACAGTCATGCCGCCGGGTCCGTCGACCACGTTGAGTCCCGCGAGGCGCAGCGTTTCCTTCAGATGATCCGTGACGAACGCGGCGACGTCGCCCGAGGTGGTGACGGGAAGCACCCGGTCGGAATTCTCGTGGTTCTCCGCGATCAACGAGGGATTGTTGCGCGTATCGACCAGCGGGTCGACGTGCAAAGCGGTCGATATCACCGGACCACTCAGATTGAGGGGACCCAAGGCCCCTATGGTATCGGTCGGCTTCCACACGAGCGGTATGTTTTCGAGCAGCTTGGCCGCTGCCGTCGCACCGGCGGCGAGCAGCAGAGTCGTGCAGAGAATCGCGAGAATGCGGTAAGACATAGATACCTCCCTGGTTCATTTTGTGAGGAGTTCGCGCCCGATTTTCGGGCACCTCATTCTAGAACAAAGCCGTGTTCCCGCGCGCCGCCCGGGGCCCGGCCTGGGCTAGCCGACCGGCGCCTGTAACGCGCGGAAAGGCGATTTCGGGCGGAGCAGAGCAGCCAAACTGTGACGACAGTGACATTTTATTGCTCGACCCCTTTTATCCCGCGCGATCTTGTGAAAAATACGTCCTCGTCGATCGAGGAGTTCGGCACGTATGCGATTCAGATTCAAGGCGTTCGCCTGGCATCTCTTTGGCAGTGCCAGCGCATTGAGCATGACTCTCTGCTTCCTGTATCTCGGGTGGTATCACTGGCCGGGATGGTATCTGGCGAACATGCCGGCGGTGCTGGCGATCATGGTTGGCGTCGATGTCGTCCTGGGGCCACTCTTGACCTTCATCATTGCAGACCCCGGGAAGACGCGCCGCGTGCTGGCTCGGGACCTCGGCTGCATCGTGCTCGTGCAATTGGTAGCGTTCACGTATGGCACCATAACCCTCTGGAACGGCCGTCCGCTTTATTATGCATTCTCGGTGAACTGCCTGTCGGTGGTCCAAGCCCAGGATCTTGAGCATGGGTCGACGGCGAGTGCACGGAATGCCGCACTGGCGCCCCATTGGTACAGCCTGCCGCGCTGGATCTGGGCGCCGCTGCCGAATGATTCCGATGAAGCCCGCAAAATCGTCCAATCCGCCGTCCAAGGAGGCTACGATGTCACCGCTCGGCCCGGCTACTTCAGGCCATGGGCGAGCGGGGCCGCGGAGTTGCGCGGTCAACTGAAGCGCGTGGACGACATCAAGTTTTTCTCGCTCAAGGAAAAAGAGCTCCTCAAAGCGCGCATGACCGTGATGGGGCTTGCACCCGATCGAGCGGACGCCATTCCCCTGACGGGACGCAAGCGTCCGCTGCTCGCCGTGTTCGATCCCTCCAACCTGCGGCTTCTCGCCTACATCGAGCCGAACTGACCGGCTAGTTGGCGCTACACTCGGCGTCACGGTGCATATGAGAGCGGGCTTCGGTTCGTTCTTTTTTTGAGCGCTTGGCAGCGGCGCAGTCTCCTCACGGAGTCGTCAGTGCGGGCACGAGCTCGCCCCGCAGAGGTACCTCGCCTTTGCGGCGCATCTCGGTCAGCAATTGGTGCTGCGTCGCCGTATCGTCGATGTATTGCCGGTACATGGCTTGGAAACGGGGGTCTGCGCGCAGCGGATTCCACAACGGGTCCATGGGCAGCGTCCATCCATAGCTGAAGCACATAAATCTTGCTGCATGGGTACACTTCGCGAGCTCCTCGAAGGCAAGGTCATATTGGCCGCCGACGAGGTACGCCCTGACCCTATTCACCGCCGGCGCAAACGCGCTATCGAGTGCGTCGACCTTGGTCGCGGAATTCGCCAGTGTTCGCGCACCGCCGCTGTCCCCTTTGCCTTTCAGCAGGATCACCACCGCCATGGCCGCATCGAAGTTGTCAGCGTCAACTTCTCCGCCCGGGGGTAGTCGGTACGCGGACCGCAAGAAACCGATGGCTTTCTCGAACTGCCGCGTATTGTATCCGTACAGCTCGATCGCGAGGATCGGCCGAAAATCGTAGCGATCCAGTTTGATGTTCGAAGGCGCATTGAATACGAGGTCCGCGGCCTGGCGCCAATCGCCGCCATACAACGCCATGGTCATGCGCCCCGCCCAGGGATCCGGATGGTTCTCCTCGATCACGTTTTTGGCGGCGATCGGTTCACCGGCTCCAAGGTACAGCAACATCGCCTCGTCACGCACCCACACGGGATCTGGATCGACCCGCAGTGCACGCTCCACGAGTTTTGCCGCTTCGGCATACTCGCCACGAAAAAACGACTTCGCGTCCGCCAATCGCACCAGCGCGTTGGTATAGTCCGGATCGAGCCTCAACACGGCTTCCATCGAGGCCTCGAATTCCCGATCATGCTCGAGGTCCGGGACCAAATTGATCAGCGCCTTGATATACAGCGGCCGTGGCGCCAGCGGATCAATCGCAATTGCGTGTTCGAGCATTTGCTTGGCCTCCTCCGGGCGGTGCCACTGGTTCAGACTTTCGGCAAACGCTGAAAAACCGAGCGCATCGCTCGGACTCAAGCTCAATCCCTTGCGAAAATCCGCCTCGGCCGCTGCAGGGTCGCGCTCCGAGTTGAAATCGCCGCGTTCGATATACGCCTCGCCCAATTCGTCGTCGAGGGACAGCGCCTTGTCGATCAGCTGGCCGATTTGCGTCCGCGAAGCGTCATCGTCTTGCTGGAGGTCTTGCGCGACGGACTGCTCTGCCGTCGCCAGCGAGCTGTATGCCGCCGCGAATTGCGGATCGATTTCTATGGCCTTCTTGAAATGCGTCACGGCGGCTTCCATGTCGACGAGCCGCCAGTGGCCGACGAACGCGCGGCCTCGCAGATACTCGAGATAGGCCGCCATCTTTGCGTTGCGCGCTTGCTCGGGCTTGAATTTGCTGGCGTCGCCCGTTCGTACGGCCAGCGAGGCGGCGACGTGGTCGGCTATCTCGTCCTGCAAGTCGAAGATCGCATCGAGCGGCTTGTCGATGTGAACGGCGCTGAATTCTCTACCGGTGTCGACATCGATGATCTGCGCCGTGACGCGCAGCTGGGACGCCGCATGCTGCACCGTGCCTTCAACGAGATAACGGGCATTGAGCTTGCGGCCGAGCTCATGCACGTCCAAGCGCTGGCCACGCAGGGCAAACGCCGACGTCCGTGCAATGACCCGCAGACTGGTTATACCAGACAGTCGGTTGAGTACCATCTCCGACAATCCCAAGGCGATGTAGTCATCGCCCGGGTCGGCGCTCAAATTGTCGAACGGCAAGACGGCCACAGCTCGTGCCGGCGTCCCGACGACCAGCACCGTTTTGGATGCCGGTCGATGCCAGAGAAGGATAATCGCCCCGCTCGCCAACAGCGCGAGCGCTGCCACCCCGAAATAGCTGAATTTGCGGGACCACCCCCTCGCCGTTGGGGGCGGGATTTCGGCGGCCGCCGGCGGCAACTCGCCGGCCACATCGGTCATGGGATCCGGCACCGCCGGCAACTCGGCAGGGACCTCGGTCGTGAGCCTCGGTTGCGCCATGACCGCCGAATCGACGGCCGTCAGCTCCTTCCTCGACACGGAGGGAATGGCGCGATAACCGTGTCCGCGAATGCCGGCCACATATCGCGGACTCTTGGGGTCGTCGCCGAGCGCATCGCGCAGCAGCTTGACGCGCTGGCTGACCGTCTCCGGACTCACCACCATACCGGGCCAAACCCTGTCCATGAATTCGTCGATGGATACGGCGTTCGGTGCCGCTTCCACCAGGGCCAGCAATAACTCGAACGACCGCTTGGGGAGCGTGATTTCCTCACTCCCACGAAGAACCGCGCGTCTCCCGGCGTCCACGCAAAGATCGCCCATCACGTAGACGACGGTCATGCGCCGAGCGCTTGTAGCGTCAGTCATTCAAGCGAACCTGTCACGGGGCAAAAACGTCCGGATCTCCGGCGGATGCATATGCGCGAGGAGTATTTTAGTGTATTTTCAAAGCGACACTCGATAACCAATAGCATAAGGATGGGATGCGAGTCACTGGCACGTCCGCGGCGTGCGCCCTGTGCCTCTTTGGGGCAGTGACCTATTCGGCTGAAGGCACGGCGGCCGCCGGCCCAGCGCCCAGCGGAATCGACTATTTGAGCGAAGTGATCGTCACTGGGTCGCGCATCCCCACCAGTTACGCCGACGAAACACTACCCGTCACCGTGCTCGATGCCGCTGACCTGGCCCGAGGCGGATTTACCTCGCTCGGCACCGTGCTGCAGGCATTGCCCATGAGCGCTGCCTCCGTGAAAAGCTCGAATCTGAACAACGGCGGCGACGGGTCGGATCGCGTGGATTTGCGCGCATTGGGCCCAAAACGAACATTGGTGTTGCTGAATGGACATCGTCTTCCCAACGGCGGGATCGGCGGCGACGATTCGGTGGATATCGGTGCTTTGCCCATCGGCCTCGTCGACCACGTCGAAGTGCTGACCAGCGGCGCATCCGCGATCTACGGTGCGGACGCCGTCTCAGGCGTGGTCAACTTGATCACCAGGGAGAGTTTCCAAGGATTCGAACTGAACGGCGAACATTCACAGACGGATCGCGGCGACGGTCAGATCAACCTGCTCAACGCAACTGCCGGACACGAATTGTTCGGCGGTCAGTGGATACTCGGCGGCCAACTTGCAAGGCAAAGCGGCGTTCTGCAAAGCGACCGCGCATACTCGGCGGTACCCTTGACTGTCGGGGACGCCAGCGGCGCGCTGGTTCCGATCGGCAGCATGAGCCTACCGGAGGGCCTCTTCGATGTTCCAGCCGGCAACGCCCTGGGGCTGCCGGCGGGCTACTACACTCACGTAAACGGATCCGTGGGCCGCGCCGCGGCGGATTATCGGCCGGCGCTGGACAGCGACATATTCAACTATGCGCCGTATCAATACTTGCAGACGCCGTATGAACGCGACAGCGTGTGGTTGCTCGGTACGCAGCCGTTGACCTCGACCCTCTCATTGCACATCGAGGCGCTCTTCAACCATCGCACCTCGTCGCAGTTGCTGGCGCCGACGCCGTTTGCCGCTGGATCGGACCCGACGCCGGTGCTGGCCGATGGCAGCGAAGGCATTCCGGCCGACAATTATTACAACCCATTCGGCGCCGATTTAGACGATGTCAGACGCCGCTTCGTCGAACTGCCGCCCCGAAGTTTCACCCAACGCGCCGATATGAATCGCGAATTGGCCTCGCTCCATATTGAACTTGGCGCCTGGAAACTGGAGCCCTCGGTTTCATACTCGCATTCCAATGCCGCCGAAGTCGATTACGGAGCGATTGCGGGCCAGCACCTGGCCACCGCGCTGGGACCCTCCGGCCCGGATGCGCAGGGCAACATCGTCTGCGGCACACCGGGGGCCGGGGGCATCGTATCCAGCGCCTCGATTATCCCGGGCTGCGTACCGATCGATCTCTTCGGCGGCGTCGGTTCACTGACGCCGCAACAAATCTCGTATCTGCATCAGACGTTGGAGGATCACGGCACCGATGACGAGCGCATTGCCGGGATCGATGCACACGGTCCCTTCGGGGCGGTTGCGGGAGGCCCAATTCAATGGGCGGCCGGCGCCGAATACCGGCGGGAATCGGGGAGCTACATATTTGATCCCGAACGCGGCGGCGGCGCGGTGGGCAGCGGCGGTCAAGAAGACATTCCCGAAGTTTCGTTCGCGACGCACGAGGTTTATTTGGAGATGCGCGCGCCGCTCGAGCGGCAAAGGCCTCTGGCCGCTTCGCTCGATGCGTCGCTGGGAGCCCGCTACTCGGACTTCTCGTCTTTTGGCGGCCATTTTACCTGGCAGTCCGGGATCCGCTGGAGCCCTGTCGAGGCGGTCGCGTTGCGCACCAACTACGCGCGCGTATTCAGAGCGCCTTCTCTGCAGGAGCTCTATCAAGCGTCCGGCGTAGGCGTCGATGCGGAATACGATCCCTGCGGGAATTCTCCCACGCCCGCGCAGCGCACACATTGCGCGGCGAACGGCGTGCCGGGCGGCGCCTACGTCCAATCGCAGACGAGCACGTTCAGCGTTTTCCAGGGGGGTAATCCGAACTTGTCGCCCGAGACCGGCTACTCGTTCGATTCGGGCATCGATTTTGTGCCCCCCGCCTGGCCCAATCTGCGGGCGTCCCTCGATGCGTACCAAATCAGCTTAAATGGATACATCGAAACACCCGATGACGAATCCATTCTAGAGCTATGCGCCGATAGCGGACGCCCCGATATCTGCGGATTGATCAAGCGCCACCCCGACGGAAACATTGCCTCGATCTCGGCGCTACCGCGCAATTTTGGCAGGACCACCGTGGCCGGCGTCGATACGTCCGTCCGTATCGTCGAGGACACGCCTGTCGGGCGATTCAACCTCAGCGTAATGGCGAGCTTCCTGGCGCGGCACGATACGGAGCTGTTTGCCGGCTCGACGACCGTTCATGAAGCCGGGACTTACTCCCCTTATGCCTCAGCGTTGCCACGTTGGCGCTCGCTCGCGCACGTCGACTACGACCGCGGAGCTTGGCATGCCAGCTACAGCACTCAGTGGATCGGCGGCTACACGGAATGCAACGGGGTCGAGTTTCAAGACGACCCTTATTGCCGGCGCGTACAGAACGTCGTTTATCACGACATCGAAATCGGCTACACGATCTTTTCAAGTTTGACATTGCGGCTGGGCGTCACAAACCTCACCGACACGCAGCCTCCGTACTTGAATTTCGGCAACGAAGCCAACACCGATACCACGACCTATCGCCTGCTTGGCCGAACGTTGTTCGCGGCGCTGCGCTACCAATTACACTAATTACTTATAATTCTCAACGGGTTACGAAGTATCTGCGGGCACCAGCTGTTGCGCGATGAGTGCTCGATGCCGCCCGATGCGTGGCGGCGGCGCTACCGGTCGACGGAACGCGCCGCCGGGCCATGCTCCGCCTGAACCGAGCCCCCCGATTGCCGCCCCCTTCAGCAACGCTTTGGCAAAGCTTCACCGACACTTGGGCCAGTCTTCATGCCGCTCCGAGTCGATCTCCGTACCTTGTGAATTGTGTTCACTCGGTTCGATTCATCAACGATTTAAGGAGACGACCATGAAGACCACGATCAAAACTCAATCCAATTCGATCATTTCCTTCATTGCGGCCGGCCTGTTGGCGGTTGCTGCAGTAGCGGCGCCGGGCGTGCACGCGGCGGATCAGGGCGACCCTTTGACCAAGAAAGTCACCTACGGCGATCTTGACCTCAACTCCACGAAGGGAGTCGAGGTGCTGTATGCCCGGCTGCGCGGTGCCGCCCGCGACGTTTGCGTTCCGTTCGAGGGCCGCGATCTCAACTACCGAATCCTCTGGGACAAGTGCTACGACCATGCGCTCTCGGCAGCCGTGAGCGCCATCAATAAGCCGGCGGTCACTGCGTTCCACAACCAGGCCGTCCGCCAGGGCGCCAAAAGCTAAGAAGCGCCGGCCCTGTCAACCCCACGCCGCCGGGCACGATGCCGGCGGCGTATTCCATTGTGCGCCGCGCGCAGCGCACGACCGCCTGCACGAAGTCGCGCGCGAGGTCTGCTCCGCGCCGAGGACGATCTCGACCTTTCGCATCGGGCGAACTTCGTGGCACCGCGAGGCTACAAGGGCCCGTAGGACAGCTCCTCTCGGTTTGTGGGTTACCGCACGGAGAAACGGCCGAAGCGGTGCAACCATTGCAAACCCCCGCAAACCAAGGAGCAGATTGATGGGCACTCAAACTCGCCTCCAACGGCGACCGTGCATCGAACTGCAGTCCGAATCCTTGGCAATCGCCGCGCGGGCAGACGCGCGCGAAAGTACAGCCGATATCGCGCGCTCGGAAGAGAATATATTGCGGTGGATATCGTACCTGCCCGAGGACTGCATCAGAACGATGGTTTTGATGGGCTGGGACATGACTACCTGACCCGCATGTCCCCTGCGGGCTACGTTGCGATCCTGCGAGGAAGCAACCGAGCGTATTCCCTTTGGACGACGGCGTAACATTCGCAGGTGCGTCTCTCAAGCCCTTGGCGATTAAGTACGGTGATGCGCCCGCGCTGATATCGAATAAGGCCTGCCTTTTGTAGTTTCATAGCGGCCTCGGTTACACCTTCGCGGCGCACGCCCAGCATGTTGGCGATCAGCTCCTGCGTCATTAGGAGTTCATCACCGGACAAACGGTCCAAGCTAAGCAATAGCCAGCGGCACAGTTGTTGATCAAGGGAATGGTGCCGATTGCACACAGCGGTTTGCGCCATCTGAGTTAGAAGCGCTTGGGTGTAGCGCAGCAGTAAATGCAAGACAGCGCCCGCCCTATTGAACTCTTTCTCCACAATTTCCGCTTTGAGCCGAAGGCTGCGGCCTGCGCTTTGAACAACCGCGCGACTGGGAGTCGAGTTGCCTCCCATGAAGATAGCTACCCCGACGATGCCCTCGTTACCGACGACGGCAATTTCCGCCGACTCGCCGTTCTCCATGACGTAGAGCAGGGAGACGATTGCGGTCGTGGGGAAGTAAACATGTCTCAGCGTGGCTCCTGCCTCGTACACCACTTTGCCAAGCGGCATTGCCACGGATTCTAGATGTGGCAGCCAACGGCCCCTCACCGCAATAGGGAGCGACGAGAGTAAGCCGTTTTCTCCGATGTACTGAGAGGCGATGGTTGCACGCCTCCTTAGCGAGCGGTACCAGTATGTACGCTACCGGACAGAACGCAAATTATGGCATGCGCCGCAAAGCGCGTACACGTAAAAATCGCGGCTGTAGGGCTCGGCATGACAATCAATGGCACACCTGGCCTTCAATGGCACAGTCTGTGAATACATCCAGCCGCAACTTGTTGATTAATCGGCTTCCCAGACGGCGCCCTTTCATGCCGCCCGATAGAAGGATTAGCGTGCCCAAGGCACGATAGTCGGGCTCAAGTCGGCGTGCTCCGCGAATCCGGCGGTAGAGCTCACAGTACAGCGGCGCGATCGGAGTACCCAGCCGCCTCGACTAAGCGTCATTTGGTCGCTGTACAATTTCGCTATGTCGGCTCGCGCACGCGCGTGGTCTTTCCGGGGAATCCAAGGGAGTAATATGCCGCATAAGCGGAAATTACCACCGTGAGCGATTCTGAGGCATGGCAGCACCACAACCACCGGGTTTCGACACACTCAGTTTGCACGCAGGGCAGCGCCGCGATGCCGCGACTGGCGCACGCGCCGTGCCGATTTACCAGACTACCTCCTACGTCTTTGACGACACCGATCAAGCGGCCTCTCTCTTCAATCTGGAGCGTCCGGGATACATCTACAGCCGGATCTCGAACCCGACGACCGCTGTTCTCGAGGAGCGGCTCGCGGCACTCGAAGGCGGCGTAGGCGCCGTCTGCACGGCGAGCGGCATGGCGGCGATGCACATCGGCATCGCGACCCTCCTCGGAGCCGGCGATCACATCGTCGCGTCCGCCTCTCTGTACGGCGGAACTGTGAATCTGCTATCGCACACGTTGCCGCGCTTTGGGATCACCACCACGTTCGTGAAGCCGCGAGACATCGATGGTTTCCGAGCGGCGGTCGAGCCCAACACGCGTCTCGTAATCGGCGAAACGATCGGCAATCCCGGCCTCGAGGTGTTCGACATCCCATCGATCGCGGGTATCGCGCACGAGGCTCGCATACCATTGTTGATCGACAGCACGTTTGCCACGCCGTACCTGTGCCGGCCGCTGGAGCTCGGCGCCGATCTCGTCATGCACTCGCTTACCAAGTGGATCGGCGGTCATGGTATTGCGATTGGCGGGGCGCTCATCGACGGTGGCCGCTTTGACTGGGATAGGTCTGGTAAATATCCAACGCTGACGGAGCCCGTCGCCGGCTACCAGGGCATCGTCTTTACGGAGCAATTCGGGCCTACGGCGTTCGTGATGCGCGCCCGTACGGAAGGACTCCGCCAGTTTGGAGTGTGCCTCTCGCCCCTGAATGCGTTTCATCTCTTGCAGGGGGTCGAGACCCTGAGCCTTCGAGTCGAGCGACATCAGGAAAATACCGCGGCGGTTCTCGAATTCCTACAAAGAAACGCGGCTATTGCCTGGGTCTTGCATCCGAGCCTCCCCAGCCATCCGGACTACGAGCTTGCGCGTCGGCTGCTGCCGCGCGGCGCGGGATCCGTAATCAGCTTCGGAATCAAGGGCGGCCGCGCGGCCGGGGCGAAGTTCATCGAATCGTTGCGACTCGTAAGCCATTTGGCCAACGTCGGGGATGCCAAGACATTGGTCATACATCCCGCCAGTACCACGCACCAGCAGTTGACTGCCGCGCAGCTCAGCGCCGCGGGGATCGGCGAGGACATGGTGCGCGTGTCGGTGGGCATCGAGTCCATCGACGATATTGTTAATGACTTGGGGCAGGCTTTGCACGCCGCGCAGAAAGTCTAGGGAAACGACGGTGCAGGTCACCATCGACGGACATGCTGCGTATGGCGCGACGGGCGGTCGAGCGCATGAGGCCGGTAGACCGCTCGCGCTCTTGCTACACGGTGCCGGGCTCAATCATACAGTTTGGGCCTTGCAGAGCCGGTGGCTCGCCTTCCATGGATGGAATGTGCTCGCCCTCGATCTACCCGGCCATGGCCGCTCTGAAGGACCGCCGTTGCAGAGCATCGGCGCCCTCGCGGGATGGCTTACGGCGGTGATCGTTGCGGCGAGAGCAGACCGCGTAGCCCTGATCGGGCATTCGATGGGCTCATTGATCGCTTTAGAAACTGCTGCAAGGCATCCCGACCGAGTGCAGAGCATGGTGCTCATCGGCGCGGCCCCGGCGATGCCGGTTCATCAAGACCTGCTCGCGGCAGCCGCCTCCAATAAACATGGCGCCATCGACATGGTCAATCTCTGGGGCTACGGGTACTTTGCTGGCCTGGGTGGCAGCCAAGCCCCTGGCGTGTGGATGGCGGGCGCAGGCGAGCGAATTCTCGAATCTGCCAAACCCGGCGTGTTATATGCCGACCTCACCGCGTGCGACTCTTATCGTGACGGACTTACGACGGCGGCGCGAGTTGCCGCGCCGGCGCTGTTGATCTGCGGCGAGAAGGATCAGATGACGCCGCTCAAGAGCGGTCGAATGTTGGCGGCGGCGATTCCGGGAGCGACAATCGTTACTCTGACGAAAGCTGGACACATGCTTATGGCGGAGCGGCCGTACGAGATTCAGGCCGCTATTGCCAAGCACCTGACGGTCGATCGGTCGCGGAACCAACCGGTTCTGTCGTCCTAGGGAGCGCGGCTTGCTCGGATACGACAGCGCAGCACTTCGAAGTCCGTGATCTTGTCGAGCGCCCGCAGCACCGTGAGCAGTGGCTCGGGCGGGTGCAACAAGCTTCGCCCATCGAGATCAAGCCAGGCGCTCCTAACCCGCAATGCCGGCCACGCGGGCTTCGACACCCCATCGGGCCTGCAAGGTTCGGCCTACAGGAAAGGCAATTTTTTGAGCGTCCCGGACAGCGTCTGCCCCTCCTTCACGACGTCGACTCGATCACCCTCGGCGCAATGTCTCGCGATCAACGCGAAGCCAATGTTCCTGTTCAAGCGGTATGACCAGACACAGTTCGTGAGCTGCCCGACCTCTTGTCCATTCTTCAGAATCGAATGCCAGTGAAAACCGAGGGCCGTTGGCACATCACCCTCAAGCACCACTCCTAGCTGATGGCGTCGCGCTCCCGCGGCGTAAATACGCCGCAGCGCCTCAATACCGATCACATCGTCCGGCACATCAAGGTCTACGTACTTTTCCATACGTACTTCAAACGGGTTGGTGGCGTCATCGGTATCCCCGCCGTAGGATAGGAGGCCGCTTTCAACTCGCTCGCAGAAGTTTGGGTTACCGGGGCCGATTTGCCACCGCTTGCCGGCCTCCTTGACGATATTCCAAAGCTTGGTTCCTTGCGTCCCATCCATAAGATATAGCTCGAACCCGCCCTGTTTTGACCACCCGGATCGCGCTACCGCGAGGGGAATTCGTTCAATCTTCGTCTCCTGAAACCAGAAATATTTCAGCGCGCGAACCCAGTCCCCGAATATCGAAGCGACCACGTCCTCCGCCATTGGTCCCTGCACCGCGAGGGGTGACACATCGGGTTCAGTGACCTCAACCTGGAGGCGACGCTCGGCAGCGATCGCGCGCGCCCAAAACCAGATATTCGAGTCCGCGATCGAGAACCAGTAACGGTCCTCCTCGAGCTTCAATAGGATTGGATCGTTGATGAGCACGCCCGCGTGATTGCAGAGCGGCACGTACTTGCCCTGACCCACTTTGCAATGAGCCAGCTCACGCGGACTCAGAATTTGGGCGAGTCGTCCCGCATCGGGCCCTTTCAACTGCACTTGCCGTTCGCAGGCGACGTCCCATTGCGAGACCCCCTTCACAAGGCGCCAGTACTCCTCCTCTGGGGATCCGAAACTCGTGGGCATGAGCATGTGGTTGTAGGTCGTAAAGGCCGTGACGCCATCGGCGAGCGTCGCATCGTAGAACGGAGACGGGCGCAAGCGCGCAGAGGGAGTGATACCGAACATGTGTTTAATTTCTCCATTGAAGGCAGCGAAGCTTCGCGATCAACTAGCGCGATCAAGTAGCGCGATCAACTAGCGCGATCAACTAGCGCGATCGAATCGATGTTATTTCATGTTCGTCCGCCAAATGCTAGTGTCACCAAATAACCATCATCACGTTCATAACGGGATCATTTCCATGATGGCACTCGATTCTCTGTGTCTCGAAACGCGAGAGACAATGGCCGCCCGGTATACGCGCCGTGCGTGAGGCACGCGCTGCATCACGCCTCGTGCTGCTGGTGACCGCAGGCTTGACCATGCTGGTGCCCACGTGGGATGCGGGCGCGACACCGTCCCTGGACCGCGGAAAGACTCTCGCCAGCGGCAGTTACCGGATGACGGATCAGAACGTCACCCGGACCTACCGGGTGTTCGTACCGTCGCGCTACCAGCCCGGCACTGCGTATCCGCTGGTGATGGTATTTCACGGTTGGGGCGGCGACGAGAACGAGTTTCTGGACGACAAGAACGTCACGACGCTTGCGGACCAGCGCGGCTACGTCGTCGTCGCACCGCGAGGGCTCGGCTCAGCCGCCCCCGATTCAAATCCAAACTCGTGGTCGTTCCGAGGATCGACGACAGGGCTCGCCGGAACAAACGAAGACGGTGCCTCGCGCAACCAGGCAACCTCGGGTGCTGCGATCTGTGATCCGAATCGCACCCCAAACTTCACGTATCCGTCATGCAAGAACATCGCGCGCAGCACGTGCTCATGGACCCAATGTCAGGCCGATGACATCGCGTTCGCGCTCGCCTTGGTGAAGGAGATCGAGTCCAAGCTGTGCGTGGACACTGTCAGAGTCTTCGCGTCGGGGGGGTCGAACGGTGGGATGTTTACTTGGGAGTTGGGTCAGAACGCCGCAAGCGCGCCGATCTTTAGAGCCGTCGCATCGCTGATAGGTTTGCCGCATCGTGGTTACTTGGATACGCCGGGGAGAGCGGGCCGTATGCCTGTCTTGGTGATCACAGGCACGCACGATACGACCGTGCCGCCGGGCACCTGGGAGAGCACAAGTTACACAACGACCAGCGACGGGAACGCGTACTACTACACTGGTGCGTCAGCAATTGTACGAAGCTGGGGAACTGCGAATAGCTGTCCCTACCATGGTACCCCGGCCGCTTCCTTCAGCACGGGCACCACTCAGGTGGATTGCCGTACTTATTGCGGCGGCAGTGAGCAGGGCTGGTCGGGAGGCTCGGCAGGGGTCGGGTGGCCAAACGTGCTCGACTGTCGAGCCGCTATGGGACACACGTACGACTTCAGCTGGTCGTGGAAGTTGATCCTCGATTTCTTCGACGCCCACTCGCTGAGGCCGGCTCGTTGATGGCGCATCGGACGCTCCGCTCCCGCTTTCTTCGACGCCCATGACCTTAAGAATCTGCAGATGTGGTGCAACGCCCCCTGCAGCGTGCCCGCGGGCGTCTTACCGCCGCTTGAGCCGCGACTTGACATGCATGCTCATCAACTGTTCGCGTACTTCATCCGACACGGGGCGACCCGCTCAGCGTCTCACGTCTGCTTTCCCTGCCAGCTCCTGAACAGCTCCATATAACGCAACGCATAGGTCGTTCCGAATGTTCGATCATGCGCGGCGAGCACGAGATGGCTTAGATCAAACGAATTGTAGATCTCGTGCAGCAACGCTGCCAGCTTGAGGAGTGCGGGAGATCCGAGGTGGTCCAGGCGAGCCAAATCAGGGACGTAAATCGCGTCGGACCACGATGTCTGGCTCACGAGGGAGCCACGCTTATTGTTGGTCATCAGGGGCTTGTACGTGCTTCCCTTCAAGGTGGTAAAGCGGTGGAACATGAACCCCAGGTCACGCAAGAATTGGTCGACCTCGGCAAAAAGCGGCTGGTCCTCGTAGAGCTGAACAAATTCAACCTCGGTCTCGATGATGAGGCAGCTCTTTAGCGTCTCGCTCGCATGCAAGTATCTCGGCCTCGCTGCCTTGGGTATCTATTTTCAGCAGATCGCACTCCTGGGCCCGAACTTCGGCCACATCGTCCGGCCGAACAGTGTCCACATTCGCGATTCCGACCACCTGCATCGATTCAACCAGACCATTGAAGAGTTGAGCAACTTGTAGATTGGGTTTCAGCAAGGACGAAGTCATGCCGGTATTCGTAACGTAGAAGCGACGTCGCATGCCGTTCGCGATCGCGTAAGGCAGGTATCGTCGGCCCGGCAGGGCGAGCGCGTTCAGCTTCGCACACTCCTCAACATGCGGCTCGAAACCGATCACGTTGAGTCGTCCGAGCTTATTCAGGCGTTCAAGGGGATCGAAACTCCCCTCCAGCAGCATCGCCCCGATGTCTATCGCGGTCATCAAGGGCGGCATCACAATCTCTTCGAACAAAAACATTGTGTTTCCTTACCGCCTCCAAGATCGCTCGAGGGGGTCATTTCGCCGCTCCCGCCATCATAGGCGCAACTGCTAGCGATCGAAGGGTCCAATGCGGCGACGACGGAGCGCGGTGCGGAAATGACTCGGACCATGAAGAATTGGCGCGCCATGGTGACGAATCTTGGCACTGGAAAGTTGAAGTTTCGCTGTAGGCGCTTCTCGACTCAGCCCGCCTTCAGTGCTCGAACCACCGCCTTGGGCTCGCGCTCGATAATCTTCAGCAGTGTTTTCGCGGCGCCGGTCGGGGCGCGCTGACCTTGCTCCCATTTGCGCAGCGTCGAGGCGCTGACGCCAAACGCGTCGGCAAACTGATCCTGGGAGAGCCCCAACTGCTTACGCGCGTTCTGAATGTCGTCGGGACTGACCGACACCTTGTGCGTGCGTACACCGGACTTCTTGCCCTTTGCATGAGCCAGCGCCTACGCCATCGACTGCACCAGATCATCACCAAGCTTGCTCATTTTCGCTTCCTCAATGCCTTTATGGCGGTTGCAAACGTCCTCACCGACTTTCGCTGTTCCGGCGTCAGGTCGGCGCGCTCATTCCCGCCGGACTTGCCCCGACCCATCGCCGCGTACCGAACCTTGCGAACACCGCCCGTGCCTACGATCTCGTCACCGGCCGTCGGGTGTGTCGCCAGATACGTGATCAAGTCGGCATGTTCGTCTTCACTCAGGAGACTCTCCGCCCGGCGAATGAATATGGGAGTCTCAGCAACAGTCTGCATATTGCACTATAACCCATTGGGTTATAGTTGACAATCTGGCCGTCGGAGCACCGACGAGTGCCCACTTCCGTATCGTTCGCTGACGACCGAGCCCGAATAGCATCAGAGACCAGTGTGGCGTGGCGCGCCCGGAGAGATTCGAAACTCCCGACCTCCTGGTTCGTAGGCCGTCACGCGGAAACTCTCAAGCTATTGATTATTAAATAAAATCAGTACTCGAATCGTCCAATATTTCCGCCGGATATCTCGCCTTAAGTGACTGATTGCCATAGTTGGTCACATCCAATATTGGACGCTATCACGCCGTATAGGGAGAGTTGAGGTTTGTGGCCGGCCGCCTCGCCGGCCATGGCCGCGCTACCAGGCGCATCGGTAACGACGGCACTTGACCACCGCGACGCCCCGCGCATACTGGCGACATGGACTGGCGATCCCGCATCAGCACCGATCCGAATGTATGTCACGGTAAGGCTTGTATTAGTGGTACACGCATCATGGTGTCAGTGGTGCTCGACAACCTAGCTGCCGGAGCCGATGCGTCCGCGATCATGCGCCTCTACCCCTCGTTGCGCGTTGAGGATGTAACAGCGGCGATTTCCTACGCCGCCGAGCTTGCGCGCGAGCGGGTCGTGCCGACGGCGGCGTGAACTTCAAACTCGACGAGAATCTCTCTCCAACGCTCTCGGCGCATTTCGTCTCTGCGGGCCACGAGGCGCACTCAGTTCTCGAGCAAGCGCTTGGCGGTGCCAACGATCCGCGCATCATCGAAGTCTGCCAACTCGAAGGTCGGGCCCTCGTCACCCTAGATTTGGATTTCGCCAACATACAACGCTATCCGCCGGCCAGCTACTGCGGGATCATGGTGCTGCGCCTCGGAACTCAAGCCCACGGGCCGGTTGCCCGCGCTCTAACGAACGCCATCGATGTGTTGCAGCGAGAAGCTCTGAACGGTCGATTATGGATCGTCGAGGTGGGCCGCATTCGTATCCATGAATGAGCGCCGATGGAGGAAAGGCAATTATGCTAATCGATGTCGACCGGCTGACTGAATCAGAGCCGATTGACCTCAACCATAGGATCGTCGCGCGGCTCAGGTTTCTGCGACAGCTCGACGCGCATGCGACGATGCTTGAGTTTCGGATCGGCGAACGCGTGACCTTTCATCCAGACGGGCATCCGCCGGTGGTCGGGATGATCACGCGGTACAACAAGAAAACAGTCACTGTGGTTACTGACGATGGTCAACGCTGGAACGTTGCGCCGCAGTTCCTCGAGCCGGTAACGACGACCATGGCATCCGCCCATGACGGCAGCGGCAATGTCGTATCGATCCGGAGCCGCGAGAAACCTGCCAAATAATTGGGGCGATCGTGTGAGTGTTCAACGAGCGTTGCTGTGCGGCCGCAGCCGGGGCTTCTGGCCTCAGATGCAACCCGAGAGATTAAGGGGTCACGCGGCACAGGAAACCCCGGATGCACTCCTGAATATTGGACAAGCGCCAGGTGCTCAACTGCGGTTAAGTTCTTGGATAATTGGGCCGCTCCGCCCGTGCGGATTGACCTCAGAGCGACGTCTTGCGGCCCCATCACCCTCACGCTCCCCTGCGAATTGCGCAAGCCCGCCGTTCGGCGGCGGGGCGCGACCCACTTCTGCCTCTCGCCATCGTCGGCTTCGCGGCATCAGAATCGCGACTGCTCGAAGATGCCGCTCACAGCAATGGGCGAATCCCAAAGTGCCACGTACAATAGGCGAACAATCCCCAGAGAATGAGAACGACTAGGGCTTGACCGGGATACTCCGTCACAGAACGTGTATCGGACAAGTGATTCACAGTCGAAACTGAAGCCGTTGGCAAGGCACGCGGAACGACTATATAAGAGCGTTGAATGGGTGACGTGCCAATGAGCAGAGCCGCCTCACCGCGACCCAATCGAAGGGCGTCAAGATCGGAGGCGTGTGGGTGAAGCAACCCATACGCAACCAGGGCCGGCCACCCGAGCGCCATGAATGGCGCCAACACGCGCGTTGCTATCCACCATAGAAGCCGCGATTGAGTCCGCCACCACGGCTCACTCATGACGATAACCATTTGACTAGGCGACGGAACCGCCGTGATGAAATGCGAAACATAGGCATAGCGTACCGCAGGCCGCGAATGACCGCTTCTTGGCGATCAATCCAGAACCGTCACCGCCCGGTCGTGACGATCGCTGCCCGCCATCTCGGCGAACACGCCCGCCGACTTTTATGGGAAAGACCGCGAGTCGATCTATTTCCGCCCATCGACCCTGAGTTGACCGTGGCGACTATCGAGAAGCTTAATTCCCTCTTTTGCCCTCAGCAAATGCATGCCGCACCCGTGGCGACTATCGCAGGTGTTGATTTAGAAATTCGCTCGTCCGCTCGTTAGCGTGGGCAGCCGCCGCAGCGTTGTAGTGTGCGCCGTTGATCCGGCTGAAGGCGTGCCACTGGCCCGGATAGCTGTAGACGGTGGCGTTAGGTTTCTTTGCGAGTACCGTCTTAATTTGCGCTTGTGCGGGCTTGGAGATGAACTCGTCCTCCTCACCTAGATGCATCAGCAACGCCGCGTGGAGACCATCAACCTCGCCCAGATACTTCTCAGTGTCACCACCGTGGTAGGCGACCGCAGCGTCAACGCGACAGCGCACGGCGGTCAAGAAAGTCATTAGCGCGCCGAGGCAGTAGCCGAGTACGGCAATCCTGCCGGTGCACTCGGGCATCTTGGCCGCGGTGTCAATGGTGTCCTTGATATCCCCAACACCTTCATCTCGGTTATACGCATGATAGAGGCGAAGACCATGCTGCCAGTCCGCCTCTGAACGCACACCGAGGTCTACGCCAGGCTCTTGACGCCAGAACAGGTCCGGCGCAATCGCCATGAAGCCCTGCTCGGCCAGCTCGTCGCATTTCTCGCGGATATCGGCATTTACGCCGAACAACTCTTGTAGAACGATGACTGCGGGAGCAGGCAATTCTTCCGGCCTGGCGATGTAAGCGGTAAACGTGCCGTCATGGCCTTTTATGGTCATGTGATCTTTCATTGGCGTTCTCGCAAAATCTCGAATTCTCTAGAGAAATCTCCGCCCCACCCCTAACCGAGTCGGTGGAGATCAATTGTCTACGAGCGCGTGGCTATTGATTGACGTGTGCGGAGGTGGCCGCCTCTTCAATGAGCTTGGCTGTCTCCGTCGGGTACGACATGTAAGCCACATGGCTGGCATTCACTTCGACAGTTTTGGCGCGGGCGCGCTTCGCCATCATCCGCTCCTGCTCAGGATTGATGGATCGGTCGTGCGCGGCGACCATGTACCAGGTGGGCTTGGTCTTCCAGGCGGGCTTCGTAACCTTGTGGGTGAATGAGTCGGTGGAGATCGGCACCTGAGAGATAGCCATGAACCACGCCTTCTCCGGCGGAATGTCTGCTGCGAAGTCAGCCGCGAACTGCTCCTCAACTATCCACCAGTTGCCGTTGCCATCCGGCTTGAATGCCTTAGACGCTTGTGGCACCGCCTGTTCGATCGACGCACAGCTCTCGCCCTCATCGAGTGCAAAGGCTGCGATGTAGACCAGCGCGGCGACCTTCGGATGATTGCCGGCCTCGGTGATGATGGAGCCGCCGTAGCTGTGGCCGACCAGAACCACCGGCCCGTCCATGGCATCGATTGCGGCCTTCGTGTACTTTTGATCGTCGGCGTAGGAAGTTTCGGGGGGCTGCGCCACCGACACTTTGTATCCATCATTCTTGAGGATCTTAGCGACCGCTTCCCAGCCGGAGCCGTCGGCGAAAGCTCCATGCACTAGAACCACGTTCTTAATATGCTGTTTCACGACCTTTCTCCGTTGCGGTAAAGATTCCTTCGGACCATTGATCTTTGACGCCGGGTCCCCCGTCGCGAAACGGTTCCAGTCTTGCGCGCGGGACGTACATCTCACTTGCAACCAAAAGGCAGATCGCCTACTAGTTTGCGTGTGCAGAGGTGGCCGCCTCTTCGATCAGCTTGACTGTTTCCTTCGGGTGAGACATGTACGCCACATGGCTGGCGCCGTTTATTTCGACCGTCTTGGCATGGGCGCGCTTGGCCATCATCCGTTCCTGGATCGGATTGATCGATCGGTCTTCGGAGGCCACCATGTACCAAGTGGGCTTGGTCTTCCAGGCGGGATTGGTGACCTTGTGCGTAAAGGCGTCGGTGGAGATCGGCACCTGAGCGATCGCCATGAAGTGCGACACAGCCGGCGGGACGTCCGCTGCGAAGTCGGCCGCGAAATTTTCCTGCAGTATCCACCAGTTCCCGTTGCTGTCCGGCTTGAACGCCTTGGAGGCTTGCGGCACGGCCTGCTCGATCGACGCACAACTCTCGCCTTCATCGAGCGCAAAGGCGGCGATGTAGACAAGCGCAGCCACTTTTGGATGATTGCCGGCCTCGGTAATGACGGACCCACCGTAACTGTGTCCGACGATAACCACTGGCCCGTCCATGGCGTCGAGAGCCGCCTTGGCGTATTTTTGATCGTCGGCGTAGGACGTCTCCGGTTCTTGCAACACCGATACCGTGTATCCATCTTTCTCGAGGAGCTTCGCGACCGCTTCCCAGCCGGACCCGTCAGCAAATGCTCCATGCACCAGGAGGACGTTGTGTATGCCAGACGGCGCCGCGACAGCCGACTGGGCGCCCCCCAGCAACAGATTCGTGGATATCAGCGCGGCTATGAGCGCAAAAATGCCGCAAAGCTTCTTCATGATTTTCTTCCCCTGTAGTTACAGTCCAATTAAAACAGTCGAGTTCACTGTCTGATATTTGAGGCGGCGCGTACGGTAGCGAACCCACGCGGCGCCCGCGTCACGAGAAGAGGGGATGCGGGACTAACACTTTTGGGTATTTATCCGTAATGCGAAGTGTCCAGTGCAGTCGATGGCCGGCAGCGCGTATTTCAGCTGTTTACCCCCTCGGGGCGCACGACGATTAGGAGCCATTCCCGTTCACTTCGATTTCGCGGCGCCCGTAGAGGCGAGCGTCCAATGAAAAGGCTCCGGGACCCAGGCAGATCAATGCAGCCGACATCACAATGAACTCGAATCGCGCAATCCATGAGTCAAACAGCGGGATGTATTCGACTATCCCTGAATCGATCGTTGCGACTAGGCCGCCCAAGCAGAGAAGCACGGCTGCGATTGGTGTCATCAGGCCGATAATTAGTGCAAGGCTCGTGATGATCGCCAGTGCGGCTGCGAGCGTACTACCCGGTGCGTGATGGGTGGCGGCGATGAGCAACGCAGATTGCAGACTGCTGGTACCACCCACCCCGAAGCGAAGGAGTAGTAAGGCGAGACCGGGGCAACCCGAGGGGAAGCCCGAAAACGTGCGTTGCAGTGCCATGCTGCTCGCCGCGGAAAATATACCCGATGCTAGCCGACGCGTTGCTGAGAATCGACCCACTAATCGGGTATCTGAGCATAACTCTAATGAGTGAGCGACAACCGGCGGACGGGACGTTCAGAGCTTTAAAGAGTAATGATGCCGCGGCGAATTCCAATAGCGACGGCCTGGGTCCTATCCTTAGCTCCGAGTTTTTCCATGATGCGCTTGACGTGCACCTTAACGGTTTCTTCGGCGATTACCAACCGCTCGCCAATATCGCGATTGCGGTCGCCTTCGGCAATTCGCCTAAGAACTTCGATTTCACGCTCGGTAAGCGGTTCGCCGCCCACGTAGACCGCCAGATTCTCCGCCAGATCAGCAGGAAGATGCTTTCGTCCGGCGTGCACTTTGCGGATGACGCCGACCAGCTCGTCGAGAGGGGCGCTCTTCAACAGATAGCCGCTCGCTCCTGCCGTGAGGGCCCGTTGGATTTCGTAGTCACCCTCAAACGTCGTCACAACGATGGCTCGTGCCTCGGGAAACTCAGCACGAACTGAGGCGATGGCGCTAATTCCGCTCATATCGGGCAGCCTCAAGTCCATGAGCGTGATGTCAGGCCGAAGTTCCCTGAATTGTTCGAGGGCCGCTTGGCCGGTAGCCGCCGTCCCAACTAGCTCCAGATCGCCTTCATTCGCTACTACCGTTGCGATCCCTTCTCGAAAAGCGGGATGGTCATCGACGCATAGGATCCGGATTCGCTTGACGGTATTCATGGCCTCTTTACCCGCGAGTAGAGTCTCGCGATCCAATACACTGGTCCGTGAGGATCGGGTCGCTCGAAGGCTGCGCTGGATGGCACGATCAAGTCAATTTCTGTCCCCGCTCCCGCCGCCGTTCTGATTTTGATCTGAGCCCCGATCCTTCGTGCGCGCTCACGCATTCCTGACAACCCAAAATGCCCTTCCCGCCCAGCGCTTAAGACATCAGGATCGATTCCCTGGCCGTCATCTCGCACCAGGAGGCGAAAGTGATCTGCTCCATACTCGAGCACAGTCTCTACGGCCGAAGCGTTCGCATGACGGAACACATTCGCGAGTGCTTCCCCGCCTATACGATAAATTTCGTCGCGCACAACCGGCCGGAGCGAGCGCGGCGTGCCCTCGACGATGACACTATATTTGACTTTCCTGGGAGCAGCGAGGTCGCTTGAGATTTGCGTCAATGCGCGTTCCAAATTCTCCTCTTGGGAGCGCTGCGAACGAAGATGGCGGACCGTGTACCGGCTCTCATCGGCCAGTTGTCGCAGGAGGTTCGAAACACGCTGTACCACGGGCTTCGCGGTCGCATCTGTCGCGATTTGACGGTCTGCGACTTCCAACTGGAGCGAGGCGCTCAGAATTCCCTGCAAAAGGGTGTCATGCAGTTCACGCGCGATCCGTTCCCGCTCATCTAGGCGTTCAACGAGTCGCGCCTGGATATTCGCGGCAATAACCTGCATTCTGCGTCGAATCACCCAGGCAATGATCGCGAGCGCGGCTATTATCGCTGCTGTTCTTAGCCACCATGTCTGATACAGCGCTGGCTCGATGGCGAATTCGAGCGATGCTCCGGATGAGTTCCAGACTCCGTCATTATTCGAGGCAATCACGTGAAATTGATATCGTCCCGGACCGAGGTCGGTATAGAACGCCTGACGCCGGGCACCTGGATCCTGCCAGCCCTTGTCTCTGCCCTCAAGGCGATAGCGAAACTGAACCTTCTGCGGCACCACCAGACTCAATGCGGTGTAGTCTATTTCGAGATCATGGCCAAGAGGCGGAAGTCGAAGAGCTTGCCGAGGCGAATAGCTCTTTCCATCGACGATGAGATTCTCAATATGTACGGGAGGCGCAAGAGCGTTCCTCGGGAGATTCTTCGGATCAATCATTTGAGCGACGGTCCCGTTGACGAACCACAATTTTCCGTCGGGGGCTTCGGATGCTCTCGGCGTGAATGACGTATAAGCCGCCTGAACGCCATCAAAACTGTCGAAAAGACTGTACTGCAACTTCGCTTTGGGATCTGCCCACCAACGTTGCAACTCTCTGTTGTCGATCGCGATCAGCCCGCATGACGAATACAGCCAAAGCGTTTTTCGCTTGTCCACAATGAAAGTGAATGGGGCGTCGCATGGAAGTCCATTTTGCGGCTCCAAACGTTGCGGTCTTCCATTTTGCCAACCTGTCAACTGTCCAGCGGAAAGAATAAGGAAATGATTATCAGAAGTCTGATGTAATTGATAAGGCGTGCCATTCGCTTTGGGAATAGCCATCCTCAACAGTCCGTCTCTATAGGTGGCAGTGTCGCCGCTACGAAAACCCACTCTGATGCCGCCGATGGGGTCGGCGGCAATCGAGGAAATGTGCGAGCCGTCCGGGCCAACAGTCTCCTCCTGTACAGTAACTCCATGAATGTGGATCAGCCGCGAGCTACTCGGCGCTGGTATTCCCCATAAATCGTCATTTCGATCTTCGATCAGCGATTGAAGCGTTCCAACCGGACTACCATCGCTGCGCAAGAATCTATGGAATTTTCCTCCTTCACGTACCGAGAGGGTATTGTCCGCGCCTACCCACAGCCGGCCTGAATGGTCTTCGAGCAAGACCGTGACGCGCCTGCCGGGTAATCCCTGATCTTCTCGAATGGATGAGACGGACCCTTCGTGAATCTCATCCAGCGCGTCGTGGTTGCCTACCCAGACATTGCCATCGGTTGCAGCGAGCACCGAACCGGCATAGTCAGAACTCATTCCTTCTCGGCTCGAGAACGTGAGGACTTTGGGGATTCTGAAGCGATCCAGGCCCCCGGATGTAACCACCCAGATGTTGTCTTCCCGATCCTCGTAAATTGCATTGATGACATTGCCAGACAGTCCATCTGAACTGCGGTAGTAGTCGGTTCTGAGGTCTCGGACTACACAAAGTCCCTGACTCACCGTGCCGATCCAAAGAGAGCCCGCGCGATCGGTCAGCATATTGTTGACTTGGATCGTTTTCCCATCGAGCCCGTCGCTCGCGAATGGGCTCCAATGTCCCGCTTTGAATTGCTGAAGTCCCATATTGGGTCCGGACTGCACCATGCCGATCAGCATGGTTCCGTTTGGCCCCTCAGCGAACGCGCCCACTCCACCCAGTTGTTCTAGTGGCTTCAAAGCAGGCGGAACGAACGATTCGAAGGACCCCGGCTTGCCTCGAGCGAAGCCGCCGCTCCCACCAACCCATAGATTTCCGGACGTGTCACGGGACAGGGCCCCCGCGTAAGGAATTGAGATGCCGTCGCGTGGGCCAAAACATTTAACCCGTTCGTCGGAGAAGTGGCATAGGGGACCTTGACCGTCCTGGATTCGGGAGCGTGTAGCCCAAACTCCCCCCGCGGGGTCGTCGAGGATAGCGTTGATCCTTGCGTCAAGGTTCGGGTAGCTGGAGAGTTTTCCGTCCTTCCAGCGCATCATGACGGATGCCCCAATCCAGAGACTTCCGTCTCGGCTCGCGCCTAGCGAATAGACTCCTTTAGAGAGAGCTGATCCTTCGAGCGGGGGTGACCATGGAACGAATCGGACTCCATCGAAGCGCACCAATCCCGAGGTCGTTCCGATCCAGAGATATCCATCCGCCGTTTGTACAATGGCAGTCGGAATTCCATTGAATACTCCATCCTGCAGCCGCCATGACGTATGTGCATATTGTGACGTGCGAAGAGCGGGGCCGTGAGCCAGGGCAACCATCGAAGTCAAAACGATAGGCATCAAAAGGACGATTCGACTCACAAGCAAGAACTTAGTAATGGACACTGCCACACCTAGAGCTAGCGTATCGTCCCCAATCGCGGACTCTGAAGCGGCGCGGCGAGTGGTGCACCATTTCTAGCAGCATTACTGATAGGACTCGGTATTGGCGCGCAGGCGGACATTATTGCTTATTTAACCAGTCGCGACTTCGGACTTCGAGCGTTTGGTAAGATCTACGGATACGCCTTTGTCACTTATGTTCTGGCGGGCGCGTTGGGTCCGTGGCTACGATTCGATTGCTACGAACTTCGCCTTTTGGCCGGCAACCGCCCGATGCAGTCGACGTCAATCTATAGCGTCAGCGGTGGGGCGAAAGCGGGCCCAGTCCCGTTCGACAACTGCAAGTCGGCCAGGAAGAGAAGCGACAAACCTGGTTCCGACAGAAAGCGCTTCAGCGCCTTCGCGATCTCTTCGGCCACTGCGGCATCCGGCAAACGCAGAACGACAATACCTGAGTACCGATCAGGCGATATCGACGTATATCGGCGAAATCCAGGTCCCGAGTAATAAGCGCGGCACTATGTCGCAATGCATGTTGGGCACTATTTGTTCGTCCGTCGCCGACGCCAGCCCAATATCGCGCGCGAACTCCACCTGATGCCCAGGCTTTGCACCACCGCAATGACCGCACGCGGTAGGTTGGCGTCGATCAGAAAGCGCATGCCGAGCTAGACGCTCGGTAGTGGATGAAACGATTCCTGCTCTGCCAGTTCCCCCACGAACCGGAGAGCGGCTCGAATATCCTCCGCGGTGACGTCGTACTCGCGCTGAACTTCCTCGAACGTCATGCCCCCAGCCAGGCTACCCACCACGACTGTGATGGGTACGCGCGTACCCCGAATGACGGGCTTACCGTGTGAGACGGCCGGACCGAGGACAATGCGGTTCGGGACGGTCATGGTTTGTCAGATGATAGTGATTTGACGGTACTTGTCGAGTGCGACGACCGGATACTGCCTCATTACCCGGTTGAGCCCTCAATACCCGCATCATTCAGAGGCCGATTCGTGCGGTTTGCCGGATAGGCAAACTGCCGCTCATGTCAGACGATGTTCGACATGGCCGCAAGCCCCTGCATCCAATGTCGAATCGATCGGCAGATTAAGTTGCGGGTGCGGGCGATCGCTATACAGCGAGGGTTGACCGAATCGGCGCTGCTCAAGCGTCTGGTCATCGCCGCGGTTGGTATGGCGCGGGCAAGCGATGCGAGCGTGCTTGCCCTCGAACCAATCCGCCTACATGCTCGTGTTTATGTCCGGCTGCGGCGCAGCGATCACGCATTACTTCGCGAACGCGCTGCCGGCCGGGGACTGGCGTCCGCCACCTACGTCTCGATGCTGGTACGCACTCACCTGCGAAACGTCCCGCCTCTCCCCGATCGCGAGCTCGCAGAGCTCAGGAACGCCCTGGGCGCACTGGGCGCGGTGGGTCGGAATCTGAATCAGATCGCTCGCGTCGCCCACCAGACCGGGCGGGTCGAAGGACTGACCAGCTCGGACCTTCGAGCGGTGCTCGCGGCCTTCGAAGGATTGCGGGCCCATTTCAAGCGTTTGATTGAGGCGAACATCGCCAGCTGGGAGACCGACCGTGCGAAAACGAGTCATTGACCTGCGCGCCGAGCGACCTTTGCTCGACATCGCCAGCCTCGGTCGGCGCGGTGCGGAGGCGAAACTGACCCCGAGCGAAGTGGCCTCCATCGCAAGGACTGCCCGTCGAGCCCCAGAAGTCATGATCAAAGTATCCGGCGGCGCTCGGACGCTGCAGGGGGTCGGCGCCCATTTCGACTATATCGGGCGCAAAGGTCTGAATGAAATCGAAACCGATATGGGCGAGACGCTGATGGAAAGAGGATTTGAGCGCGAGCTGCTGCTCGATTGGGATCTGGACCTCGGCGTCCGCCGCCGCCACACCGATCGAGCCATCGCGCACGGACGTAAGCCCCCCAAGCTCGTGCACAATCTCATCTTCTCCATGCCGAAGGGCACGCCGGCTGACAAACTCGAGGCGGCGGTGCGGGCGTTCGCACTGGATCGATTCGCGCTTCAACATCGGTATGCGATGGCGCTGCACACGCATCAGGGCAATCCCCACGTTCACCTGGTCCTCAAAGCCGTGAGTGAACAGGGTGTCAGACTCAATATCCGCAAAGCGACACTTCGCGACTGGAGGCGGCAGTTTGCGACCCACCTTCGCGAACAGGGTATCGCGGCGAACGCCACCGAGCGTGCCGTGCGCGGCGCGTCACGAGTTCCAAAAACGGACGGTGTTTTTCGCTCTGACGCGCGGAATTCGTCCACCTATGCCCAGGAGAAGCTTAATGCGTATGTTCGTCGCGACCGAAATCAACCTGAGCCGGGAAGGGCGCAGCTTGTCGCAACTCGTCGCACCGTGGAGCAAGGCTGGTATGCCGTTCACGATGTACTCGAACGCGAAGGACACTTGGACGTTGCTCGTGATATCCGCCGATTTCTCGCGCAAATGCAGCCACCCCTGACCGAACGTGAACGGATCACACTGGACGTGATAACCAAGCAAGAAGCGAAAAGCAAAGCCTATGAGCCTCGTACCCGATAGCTTCGGGATTGACAGGCATTCGTCGCTGCTTTCGCTTGAAACGTTGTATGGCCATGGTCCACGCCCTGCCGTAGCGTCTCAGCGGCAGATCGTGATTAATCCAGCCGAATTATTCGCACGAGCCGCGCAGCCGACATGTTTCTAACGCCACAAGAACTGCAGCGGCTTACCGGTTATGCCAGGTCTAGTGCACAGATCCGTTGGTTGCGCAAGAACGGTTGGCGGTTTACTGTGAATGGCCTCAAGGAGCCCATCGTCGCAGTTGCAGAATCAGAGCGTAAACTCGTCAGCGGGCAGGGAATGACCCGGCACCACGAACCAAACTTCGGGGCGTTGAATGGGTAGACGGCGTAAGCAGGACACGCATTTGCCGAAGCGCATGTACATGCGACGCGGCGCGTACTATTTCTGCCACCCGGAAACAAACGAATGGCAGCCGCTCGGTAAGGACATCGCTGCCGCGTTCGCAGCATATGGAAAGCTCGTCAGCGGCCAATGGAGCGGCCACAACCTGGGCGACGTCATTGATCGGTACCGGACGGAGGTATTGCCGCTAAAGCGCTCCGCAAAGACGCGGGCCGATCAGGCCAAGCAGCTCGAAAAACTCAAGGCTGTTTTTGGTGACATGCCGGCCGACAAGATCACCGCGCAGCACTGCTACAAGTACTTGGATAGCCGCGCCAAGCATCCGGTAGCCGCCCGGCACGAGATATCGTTGCTAGGCCACGTGTTCGCAAAGGCGATACGCTGGGGCGCGGCTACCGCGAATCCGGTACGCACGCTCGAGCGCACGACAAAGGGGAGGCGCACTCGATACGTGACCGATGCTGAATACGACGCCGTTCGCGCGCTTGCCAATGAGCGCATGCAGATCGCCATGGACTTGGCGCTCCTCACCGGGCAGCGACGCGGCGACCTACTCGCTCTGAGGCGGGTGCAGTTGACCGACGAGGGGATTGTGTTCAGGCAAAGTAAGACCGGCGCCGGCGTACTGGTCGAGTGGACCGACGAGCTGCGTCGGATCACCGACCGGGCCAAGACGCTCAAGCCGCAAGTGCCTGGCGAGTATCTGCTCAGGAAACGCAACGGCCGACCATATACGGCCTGGGGATTCTCTGCGATCTGGCAGAGACTCATGGACAAGGCGACGGCTCCCGGCAAAGGCGGTGAGGCGCCCGCGCTCGTCGAGCGGTTCACGTTCCACGATTTGAGAGCGAAATGCGCCAGCGACAAGGATGGGTTGGAGAGCGCTGCGGCGCTCTTGGGTCACGCAAGCTCGCAGACAACCAAGTCTGTCTATCGCCGTAAGATGCCGCGAGCGACACCGCTTCGCTGAAAAATATTAGACGCGGCCCGGGATATTAGACAGCGGGCCTTCAGTGGCGAGGCTTAAGTTCTTGATTCATTGGCGCGCCCGGAGAGATTCGAACTCCCGACCTCCTGGTTCGTAGCCAGAGTGTCGGTTGCGCGCAAAGCCCCGAAATTACAGCTAAAATCAGTGGGCGCATTGTTGAATATTATCGCCGGGTGCTTACATGTAAGCCCCTGATCCACCTAGATCGCGGCAAGCGGTATTCAACACGTTTGTAGCCCGGTAGGCGCGCACCGACGCAAGGCAAGCCTTAACGCCGATGTTTCGCATGATCGTCCGACAGGTGACGGCCCCAGAACCCGACTTTCGTCCGCTGCGCCCACTTCTCTACTTAGCGGTCGCTCGGCCGCGCCGCGCGGTGCGCTGAGTCCGGCCATCGTCTGGGAGGGCCGGGCGAAGTCCCTGTCGCGAGGAACGCCGCCCAAGCAATGCGGGATCACCTCTCACCTTTTCCGACAAGACTCGGACCACAGTATGAATAATCAAGTAGGACGATTAGAATCGCCACCTGCCGGCCACGCCAATGGTGCGGGGCCTGAAAGTCGTCGCGTAGAGCAAGCTGTCCGTGGAAACGTGGTTCCGGACCTGAAGTGTCGGCTGCGAATCAAGCGCGTTGTTGACGAAGAGCGAAAGCTCGAAGTCCGACCAAACTGCCGTCGTCCTGAGATTGAGTAAGTTGGTAGATGGATTCGCCCGACGGGTTGGCGCGTAGGTGACGGCCATCGGATTATCGGACGCGAAAGGTCCAGGATTGCGGCTGTGAAACGCATCCTGCGCAGAGAGTGTCACGCGGGCACCCGCAATCGCCATCTCGTATGCGGCCGAGGTGGTTACGCTCCAAGGTGGGGTGACAAGGGGTAGCGCGCCTATTGCATCACCCCGGGCAACCACGACTAGATTGTTCAACGTGACGGTCTCATCGTAGTGCGCATCGGTATAGGCCGCGGTGAGAGCGACTTTGAGGTGTCCAGAGAGCGCTACCTGCAAGCCGAGATCGAAACCATCGCTGGTTGCCGTGCCAGCATTGACCGTGAAGCCGAGCCCGCAATTGGTTAACGGGATCGGCAACTGCATGTCCTGCCAGGTGATGTAGAACACACTGCTATCCACCTGCAGGTGCCCGTCGAACAGGCTATTCTTCGCCCCAATCTCGTAGCTCCACACCAAGTCCGGCCGGTACGTGAGCGGAGTGCTCACCGGGCAGGCCACTCCCACGGTGTCGTTCGGGCCGCCCATCCGATAACCTTTCGCCACCGTCGCGTAATACAAGCTGTTAGCGTCCGCCTGATACGCGAGATTGAAGCGAGGCGTCACAGGAGTGGCTGCGCCACTGATGGAGAAGTTTTGCTCGCCCACAAGCGACGAAATAGGTTCTACCTGTTGAAACGAATCGTACGAGTCCCGCTCGACGCGCGCGCCGACACTGGCCGTCAAGCGCTGCCGCAATCGCAGGTCGACCTCCACATATGCGCCGACCTGCGACCTAACGCGGTCAACCAGCTGCTTGCCGTTCAATGCCCCACCGTCGGCAAGCGCGGAGGTGGCAATGTCCTGACTTTCCTCGTAGTGGGCGTGAACGTAGCTGGCGCCGACGATCCAGCTGAGGCGCGCCGTCCGATCCGAACTCGCGAGCCGGAGCTCCTGCGAAAGGACAGTTTGATCTAACCACACCGGATCTGCTTTCGCGTTCGCGTACCCGGTCTGATTCAATCCATCGAGGGTCGCGTTGTCCTCCAAGGCGTTTGCGTGGCGTTGAATATACGCGGTCACGCTGCCCAAGTCCGCGGGTCCGAGGACTGCTGCAGTCTTGAGTGATACCAGCGTGAATCGATCGTAGTAGTACTGGGTTAAGCCGGAACCGTTCCATAGGACGCCGCGGGCCGGGTCTGAGAGGCTTAAAAAGAATGCCGAGGTATCGTGCACGTCCGTGCTCTGATATCGGAACGACGGCGTGATCTGGAGCGACTCACTTGGTGCAATAGTGACCGCGGCGCTGCCGGCTTCACTGCGCACCCAGTTGGAGTTCTTATCGACGATCGTGTCGATGTATGGGTCCACGCGATCGACGAAGCCGCCGTCGCGCTGCAATGAGGCGCCCAGGCGAAATCCCAAAACATCCGGAGTCAGCGGCCCGCCCACAGCTGCTCCGACTTCGTAGCTCGGCGCCCCGCGAGCTGTTTCTGAGAACTCGCTATTTGCGAAGCCGCCGTAGTTCGTCAGGCTCGGTTGCACGGTGATGAATCGAACGGCTCCGCCTTCGGCGCCTTCGCCGAACAACACACCCTGAGGTCCCCGCAGCACCTCGACCCGCTCGAGATCGAACAGCATCGGATACTCCCGACCGAAGCTGCTGCCAGGGTCCGTGGGAATCGGTGTATCGTCGATGTAAATTGCCGTCGTCGAGCCATCTTTGGAGTTCACGCCTCGGATCGCGACATTGGTCTCGATTCCAGCGCTGTAGTCGGGGTAGGCGTCGAATTCGACGCCGGGCGTAAGATCGGCGAGGGTGGCGAAATCCTTTGCTCCAGACGCCTCGATCGCCTGTGGCGTCCAGACGCCCATGCTGATCGGAACGCGGTTCTGCAGTTCGTCGCGTTGTGCGGCCGTTACGATAATCTCCTGGATGGTCGTAAGCGACTCGCCGCCCCGATGCTCTTCGTGTGGCGGGGCAGGTTCAGGCGGAGGCGCCGGTGAGTCGGGCTTCGCGACGAGAATACGCACGCTGCGCTCGTTCAGAAACTCGAACCGAAGTTCAGTCCCGTCAAGCAGTCGGGTGAGCGCGGCCTCTTGCGTGAGGCCGGCCGGCGCGCCCTTCGAGGTTTTTCCGCGCGCGATCTCCGACACAAAGACCAGTTGCAGGCCGGTCTGCCGCGCGTACGCGGCGAGCGCCTCGGCGAGCGGCTGCGGCGGAATGTCCGCTGCGAGTCTGACCGGCGACTGTGCGCGACTGACGACCGCGCCGAGTAGTGCCACGAGCGCCCATGAGCAGAGGACGCTGCTCACAACCGGCCCCCATCGCCGTTGTCGAAACGCCGTACTCCCCACGGTTCGAAATCCCTCGGTAGCTTTTGTTGGTTGGGACGCCGCGTTCGTGCTCAGAAACCAAAGCTTACACCCGCCCGGTGACCTGTCGCGCCGTCAGCGCGTTTCTACCCGCTCGCCCGGCACCATCGAATGCCTGAATACACGAATCCGAGTCGATGTGCTCTCGACCGTGACATCGTCCAAGGTCCGCAGAAACGCGAGGAATGTCTCTGTATCATCTGCTGCGAACACGCCGCTGATCACCAGCGTGTTGAGGGAGGGAGTCTCAATTTCGATCGGCACTGCGCCGTACCGGTTGAACTCGGCGGCGACTGCAGCGAGCGGTTCCTGGTCGAACGCAATCTGCCGGCGCAGCCATGCGGTGCTGAGCTGAGCGTCGACCGGCGTGGCGTGATCGGGCAGCGTCCCGGCTATGACGCGGACCTGCCCGCCGGCGTTTACGTGGAGCTCCCGACGTGGTGTGCTGTCGGATGCAACGGTCACCTGACCCTCGACGACCGTAACGACCGTCGAGACGCGGTCGCGATAGACATCGAATTGCGTTCCAACGGCCACGATATTCGTGACCCCTGCGACGACGCGAAAGCGTCGAGTCGGCTCGTGTGCCACTTCAAAGAATGCTTGCCCGCGGTCGATCTCGATGAGCCGCTCCGCGGGACGATAGCGAACAATGACGGCCGTGTCGGTGTTCAGGCGGAGCACCGAGTTGTCGGCCAGACGCCAAGTCTTCTGTTCACCGTGGTCTGTGGCGTAGCGCTGCGGGGCGGTATAATCGGCATTCCACCAGAGAAATCCACCGATCACGACGGCGAGCACGGCGGCGACTGTGAACTGCCAGCGATCCCAAACGGGCCGGCGCTCAGGGATCGCATGCGGCGCCGAGATGTGTGCGCCAAGCAGCCGCACATCGGCCTCATCGACGGTCCCGGCGCGCTCGAGGATCGCCTCGAGCGGATTCTCCGGATCGTCGGCCGCTGTCGGCAGCGCCTGCGCGATCAGCGCCACCCCGAGATATTCCTCGACGTGCACTGGGGAGGCCAGCAGCCACTCGTCAAAGGCTTGCCGCTCACTAGCACCGACGCTTCCGTCTCGATGCGCCACGAACCAGTCGGCCGCCTGGCGGGCGATGAGTGTGCGAACTTCTTCGTCACGTACGGTCATCGTTTCATCCCCAGCGTGCCATTCGGCGCCGACAGTGGGCCAGCGCCTGTCCGACGTATTGCTTGACCATGCGTGGCGATACGTGCAGTTGCTGGGCGATCTGCTGGTGACTCTGGCCGTGCACGTACTGCAGCACGACCGCTGCGTGACACTTCGGCGGCAGTCCGCGCAGCACCGCGCGTAACCGCTTCACCTGCTGAGCTGTCAGAATCTCACCCTCGAAACCCGGCGCCTGGG
>Ga0302324_100002228_pt1 | contig 45534 bp, 41 predicted proteins | sample Palsa_T0_1_FD_201949 | JGI IMG/M metagenome (GOLD analysis project Ga0302324, IMG submission 201949) | Peat permafrost microbial communities from Stordalen Mire near Abisko, Sweden - Palsa_T0_1 | ecosystem: Environmental > Terrestrial > Soil > Palsa > Peat permafrost | place: Sweden: Abisko... | reverse complement strand
GGCTCGCGGAAGAGAGGCACGCCGTTGGCGATGGCCTCCACACCGGTCAGTGCGCTGCAACCGGCGGAGAAGGCCTTGAGGATGAGCAGGAACGTCACCGCCTTGAGTCCCACCGTCGGCGTTTGGGATTTCCCCAATTGCGTCTCGCTGAGCCCGAGCGGATGAATGAGTCCGATGGCGATGATGGCCAGCAGTCCGAAGATGAACAGCATGGTCGGCAGCAGGAACGCCCGAGCCGTCTCGCCGAGGCCGCGCAGGTTGAGCACCATTATGAAGAGGAGGATCCCGAGGCAGAGGGGGATGGTGGCGCTGTGCAGGCTCGGGAAGGCGGACTGCAGGGAGGCGACGCCCGCTGCAATGGAGACGGCCACGGTCAGCGTGTAGTCGACGACGAGCGACGCGGCGGCCACGAGGCTTGTGTGGGCACCGAAGTTGGCCCGTGAGACGGCGTAGGCGCCGCCGCCCATCGGGTAGGCGTCGATCACCTGGCGGTACGAGAACACCAAGATGGCCAACAGGATGACGATGGCGATGGTGATGGGCAGGATGAGATGCAGCGCCCCGGCTCCCGCCACCGCCAACACCAAAATGATGGCTTCGGGCCCGTAGGCCACTGACGTCAGAGCGTCGAGCGAGAGGGCCGACAACCCTTGGACCGGCGTGATGCGGTCCTTCCCCGATCCGTCGTGCGACGCCCGCTTGGGCGGACCGATCAACAGATTCAAGAGGCCGGTGGCCTGACCGTCGCGGTCGTCTGCCATGAGCGCACTCTACGGGCCGGAGATGGGGGCGTCGGGTACACCGGCGATACGCCGTTCGGTCTGCCGTTGCCTGCCTAGGATCGGCACGTCCGCACGGACGCAACGCGCAACAGGAAAGAGGTCACGCCGCCGTGGAACTGTGGGAGCTCTCCGCCCGCGAGGCGTGCCGCGACACGTTGGCGCAGTACACCCACAGTGGTGACCGCTACATGCTCGAGGAGTTCGCCGCGGCGTTCTGTGAGGACGGCGTCCTCGAGATACGCGGGGCGGACCCGCTGCAGGGTCGGGACGCCATCATGGCGCGCTTCGGCGGTGCGCCCGCCGCTGCGCAGGCGCAGGAGGAGGCGTCCCGAAAACGCGGGACCGGAGGACCACGCCGCACTGTGCGCCACAACGTGACGAACATCCGGTTCGAGTCGGTGCAGCCGGACGAGGCCCTCGTCGCCAGCTACTTCACCGTCATCACTGAGATCGGTCTCGACCACATGGGCCGCTACCGGGACCGCTTCGTGCCCGTGGGCGGCCGCTGGCTCATCGCGCACCGCTTCGTGTCGACCGACTGGCGCTCCCCGGAGACGACGTTCGGGGGTGGCGCGTCGGACTAGCGCCGCACACGTGCGCTAGTTGATGAGCGGGTCCCGTGGCAGCCCGAGGATGCGCTCCCCGATCTGGTTGCGCTTGATCTCAGACGTCCCGCCGGCGATCGACATGCCCCGATGCATGAGCACCATGCCGGACACCATGGCGCCCGCTCCGTCGGTGTAGAGCGTGTCGGCATCGCTGACCGCGGCGAGAATCGCCGCTGCCTCGTGGCCGATCTCCGACAGCACGAGCTTGGTCACGTTGCCCTCGGGTCCCGGTCCACTCCCCATGACGGCCCGGTGGGCGGTGCGCATGTTGAGCAGCGCCATAGCCTCGGTCTGCGCGATGTAGCGGCCGATCCGGCCCGCACCACCGGCCAGGCGGTCGGGGTGGGCATCGAAGGGCGCGATGGCCATACTGGCCGGCATCCTCATGCCGCCTTGGCCGCCGCCGATGGAGACGCTCTCGTTCCCCAGCGTGGCCCGGGCCACCTTCCAGCCGCCGTTCACCGGTCCGACGACGTCGTCGTCGGGCACGAAGACATCGTTGAAGAAGACCTCGTTGAATTCCGAGTGGCCCGTGACCATCTTGAGTGGGCGTACCTCGACACCCTCGGTGTGCATGTCGATGACCATGGTCGTGATCCCGTCGTGCTTCGGCACGTCGGGGTCGGTGCGGATGGTGGCGAGCCCGAAGCTGGCGTGGTGGGCGCCGCTCGTCCACACCTTCTGCCCGTTGACCAGCCAGCCACCGTCGACCCTCGTACCGCGCGTCTTGACGCCGGCAGCATCGCTCCCGGCGTCAGGCTCGCTGAACAGCTGGCACCAAATGACGTCCTGGCGCAGTGCCGGCAGGACCCAGCGGGCCACCTGATCCTCGGTGGCATGCTGAATCAGGGTGAGGATGACCCAGCCCGTGATGCCGTACTGGGGCTTCGTCACACCGGCCGCGGCGAACCCCTGCTCAATGACGAGCTGCTCGACGGCGCCGGCATCGCGCCCCCAGGGCTTGGGCCAGTGCGGCATGACGTAGCCGGTCTCGATCAGCGCGTCGCGCTGGGCGGCGGCGTCGAGGCCGTGCACCCGCTCGGCGAAGGTGCGCACCTCGTCCCGCATCGGCTCGGCTTCCGGTGGCAGGTCGACGGTGCGCGTCCGCCGCGCGCCGTCACGCACGAGGTCCGTGATCTCGCGGGCGGCCGCCTCGGCGTCGAGGAACGACTCGAGCGCAGTGGCCCGGCGGAGATACAGATGGGCGTCGTGCTCCCAGGTGAATCCGATACCGCCGTGGACCTGAATGTTGAGTTGGGCGCACTCGTCGCCGGCCGCCAGTGCGAGCGCAGCAGCGATGGCCGCCGCGTAGGACAGCTGGTCATCGCCCTCTCCGGCCGCCCGTGCCGCGTCCCACACGGCGCCGGTCGCCAGCTCGGACGCGACCAGCATGTTGGCGCAGTGATGCTTGACCGCCTCGAAGGTGCCGATGGGCCGTCCGAACTGCACGCGCACCTTGGCGTAGGCGGCAGCCTGCTCGGTGCACTCGTTGGCGATACCGGTCGCTTCGGCCGCGACAATGAGACGGGCGAGGTCGATGAGCGCGCGCCGTCCACCCGCGATCACAGCGGCCGGTGCACCGTCCAGTGTGATCCGAGCCGAGCGCCGCGTCGGGTCGAGGTTGGGTGGCACCTCCACCTGCACGCCCCCGGCCGTCACCTCGACGACGATGGCGTCGTCGCCTGCGGGCAGCACGAGGAGGTGGGCGAGGCCACCGCCCAGGACCGCCGGCGCCGTGCCGGCGGCCTGACCGTCGCGCACTGTGATGTCGCTCTCGAGCGCGACGCCGGCGAAGACGGACCCGTCGGCCAGGCCGGGCACGAGCCGGGCGGCCACCTCGTCAGAGCCGGCCGCGTCAATGACGGCGCTGGCGATCACGGTCGGCACGAAGGGCCCGGGTGTGAGCGCACGCCCCAGCTCCTCGACGACGACGACAAGCTCAGGTAGGCCGAACCCCGAACCGCCGTACTCCTCGGGCAGGTGCAGGCCGAGCCAGCCCAGCTCGGCGATATCGCCCCAGAACGAGGGCAGGGTCTCGGCTTCAGATTCGAGCAGAACCCGGGCGGCTCCTCGGGAATCGTGCTTGGCCAGGAAATCCGAGGCTGTCTGCCCCAAGGTCCGGTGGTCTTCTGTGATGGCGATCGGCATGCCTAAATAGTATCCTCTATTATTGGTGTCGGACCAGGCCACCCTGCCATTCCCTGCAGGCACCGCGCCAAAGGCTCGGTCGTCACCACCGAGAGGAGCCAACGTGAAGCTGGGCACGACCGTGGGCATGCGCGACGACCCCGATGACTTTGCGGCGCAGGTTCGCCGGCTCGAGGACGCCGGGGTGGAGTACCTGTGGACCGGCGAGGCCTATACCGCGGACGCCGTGTCGACTATGGGCTTCCTGGCTGCCGTGTCGAAGACGGCGCAGATCGGTTCGAGCATCTTGCCGCTCTACACGCGCACGCCGACGCTGCTGGCGATGACGGCGGTGGGTATCGACAAGCTGTCGCGTGGTCGTTGCATCCTCGGGTTGGGTGCGTCAGGCCCTCAGGTGATCGAGGGATTCCACGGCGTCCCCTACGACGCGCCCTTGGCTCGCACCCGGGAGATCATCGACATCTGCCGCTCGGTGTGGCGGCGCGATCGCCTCGTCAATCAGGGCTCCAGCGTCCGCTATCCCGTCCCACTCCCGGAGGGACAGGGCACCGGTCTGGGCAAGCCTTTGAAAATCATGGACCACCCGGTTCGCGAGCGGATTCCGATTTACGTGGCGTCCCTCGGTCCGAAGAACGTCGAGATGACGGCGGAGCTGGCGGAAGGCTGGCTCCCCCTGCACTACTGGCCCGACCGGGCCCACGAAGTGTGGGGGGAGTCACTCGCGGCCGGCCGGGCCGTGCGGTCCTCCGACCTCGGACCGCTCGAGATCGTGGCGGGCGGCTCGCTGGCTATCGGCGACGACGTCACGCATGTACGCGAGAAGGATCGCCCCATGCTCACCTTGTATTTCGGCGGTATGGGGGCCAAGGGCAAGAACTTCTACAACGACGTCCTCAAGCGCTACGGCTACGAGCGGGAGGCCGAGCAGCTCCAGGATCTGTATCTCGGCGGCAATCGAAAGGAGGCGGCGGCGTTGGTGCCCGATGAGCTGATCGCCGGCCTGTCCCTCATCGGCGATGCCGGCTTCGTGAAGGACCGCATCGCCGCCTACCGCGACGCCGGGGTGACGGTCTTGAACGTGCAGCCGATCGGCCCGAACAAGCTGCAGGACCTGGAGACGATCGCCGGCTGGGTGAGCTGACGGTTCTGTCGGTTCTGTCGGTTCTGACGGTTCAGCCACCCACGACAGGCTGGTCTTCGTCCGAGGGAAACGCCGCCGCCAGCATGTCGGCCGCCGAGCCCGGCAGCAGCAGCTGCTCTTGATAGATGGTGGCGCCCAGCGCGCCGTCCCGGTCCCGCAGCGAGCCGTGGTAACAACCCCGGGCGCTGCGCGCCTTGACCGGCCTCAGGTCGACCAGCACCCACTCGTCCGCCCGGATGTCCTCCTGGAACCACATGGAGTGATCGATGGACGGCCCACCGCGTCCAACGAGCGCCCTGTCCTGCTGGCCGAACCCGGTGCCGAGGTCGGACAGATAGGCCAAGCCGGCCCGGTGCAGGAGTGGATCGTCGCCCAGCGAGACGGCGGAGCGGACCCACAGGCAGTCGGTGAACACGCCCTTCAAGAAGTCGGTCGGCGTGACGGGGCGCACGTCGAGCAGCGTGTTCCACCCGCCCACGGTCGTGTCCTCCGGTGCAGGAACGGCACGGCGAGGCGCGTCGTCGAAGCGACTGCCCTCACCCTCGACATGGAACGACGTCGCCATGGAGAAGATGACCTCGCCGTCCTGTACGGCCACCACCCGCCGTGCAGAGAACGACCGCCCGTCCCGATCGCGGTCGACTTCGAGGATGACGGGAATGTCGCTCCTTCCCGCCCGGAGGAAATAGCCATGGAAGGAGTGCGGGAGCCGTTCTCCCTCGACGGTGGCCGCGGCGGCGAGCAGGCACTGCGCCGCCACCTGCCCGCCGAAGAGGGTGCGGCGTGGCCCGTAGTTGGCGTTGCGGCCACGAAAGAGGTCCTTGTCGACCCGTTCCAGAGTGAGGAGCGAACGCAGGTCGTCGGCGAGATCCATGCTCAAGAGTGTCCAGGGCGACACCTCCGGGGCAAGTGGACCTTCCCCGGGTCAGCGCCCCGTAGGTCGATGTTCTGTCCGGGCGGTTGGAACGAAACATCTAGATACTTTGCATGATCCTCTCGTATGCTGACCGCATGAGCACCACCGCCGTCGAGAACCTCGGCGCCATCTTCGTCGACCCCGCTGCCTACGCCGACCCGGTCGCCTGGCACGACGCGGCGCAGCGTATTCGCCACGAGTCCCCGATCCTGAAGGTCGTGGTCGAGGGGTACCCCGAGTTCTGGGCCATCACCACGCACGCCGACGTCATGGAGGTGGAGCGCAATCCCGAGGTGTTCACCAACGCTCCCTACCCCACGGTCACGCCCTCGTCGCACGTGGAGGCGGCGACGAACGTGCCGGTCAAGACGCTGATCCAGATGGACGGGGACCAGCACAAGGCCCACCGGAATCTCGTCAACGACTGGTTCAAGCCTGTGAGCGTCAAGAACCTGCAAGGGCGGATCGACACACTCGCCCGGGACTCCGTCGACCGCATGGACGCCATGAACGGTCGATGCGACTTCGCCAACGACGTCGCCGTGTACTTCCCGTTGCACGTGATCCTGGCCATCCTCGGTCTGCCCGAGGACGACTATCCGCGCATGCTCACGTTGACCCAGGAGCTCTTCGGCGCCGAGGACCCGGACATCGCTCGTCTCGTCGAGGACGAGTCGCAGTTCGGGGTCCTTCTCGAGTTCATGAACTACTTCACTTCCTTGACCGAGGATCGGCGGGCGCACCCCACGGGCGACCTGGCTTCGGTCATCGCCAACGCCGTGATCGCCGGCGAGCCGTTGCCCGACATGGACACGCTCGGCCACTACGTGATCATCGCCACGGCCGGTCACGACACCACGTCGAGCGTCATCGCCGGCGGCCTGCTCGCCCTCCTCGACCATCCCGATGAGCTGGCGCTCCTCCAGGCCGACCCCGCCCTCATTCACGCGGCGACTGACGAGCTCATCCGCTATGTCTCGCCGGTGAAGCACTTCATGCGGACGTGCCAGCAGCCCTTCACCGTCGGGGGCGTGGCGTTCGAGCCAGGTGACCATCTCCTGCTTTCGTTCGCCTCGGCCAACCGCGATGAGACCGTGTTCACCGATGCGTCGAAACTCGACGTCCGGCGGGAGAACGCGTCGAGCCAACTGGCCTTCGGCTTCGGCCGGCACTTTTGCCTCGGTGCCCACCTGGCTCGCATGGAGATCCGCGCCATCTTCAGGGAATTGCTGGGCCGCGTCGACCACATCGAGCTGGCCGGCGAGCCAACCTGGATCCGCGCCAACTTCGTCCAGGGACCCAAGAGCGTCCCCGTCAGCTACCGCTTGCGCTGAACCGGGAACCGATGCCCAGGGACATACGGGAGCTGCAGCACGATCCGGAGGCCTATGCCGCCGAGCTGCGACGGAGATGGGGCGGCCTGCTGAGCTACCGGTACATCGGCCGCACCTGGTCGCAGATGGATCTCGGTCCCACCGACAACACGGTGACGGTGCGGCGCGACATGCGCAGCCCTAGCGGCGCCATCCTCCTCGCCGTCCTCGGAATCGCTGCGCCGGAGGGCGGCGGCATGAGCGACCTCGAAGCCGTCCCGAATCCGGTGATCCATTCCTGCCAGGTGCTCGATCCCGGACGCGACGTCCAGCGCTTCGAGGTGCTGTCCGAAGTCCTCAAGCAGGGCCGACAGATGGCGTACAGCCGCTCGCTCATTGTCGACGCCGACGAGCCGGGCCGCGCGCTCGCGCTGACACAGGGTCAGGGCATCAGCATCGGCACGCCGCCCGAAGGGCTCGAGAAGATGCCGGTGGACCCGATCGTCGTTGCGGACAGCCCGGACCTGCCGCCGCTCTGGCAGGTGTTCGGGGCGGCGCGCCGCCCGGGCGGTCACTGGGTGCTCCCGATGGTCTCGCCGGAGGTGGCGTCACCGGACGCCGCACTGCATCTCGGTCCTCAATTCGTCCTCCTCGAGACCGCGGCGTTCGACCGGGCAACGGAGGTCGCCGGGACCGATCGGGTCGAGGCGGTGTCCTCGCACGTGATGTTCCTGGCTCGGGGGAAGGTCGGCCCGTTCCGGGCCGACGCCGAGCCGGTCACGGGGCCGGACGGCGCGACGGCGGTACGGATCGTCATGCATGACGAAGGTGACGGCGATCGCGCGGTGACGGCCGGCTCCTACCAGTTCCGGGTGTTCGGCTAGTCAGCTGGCTCCTCGGTCTGTCTTCTCAGGCGGCGGCCGTCCCGAGAACGAGACCGGCCTTGCCCGCCACCCCAGCCGTCTCGAGCGCGCTGCGGATCTGTGTCTTCGCCACCTCGGGCAGGCGACCCTGCGGCGGCCTCGAGTACGGGAAGTCGCCCACCGGAAGACCCATCACCGAGGCGGCGTACTTGAAGGCCTCACCCCAGTGGGTGAAGTACTCGGACCGACCTGGATACTGCACCAGCCACGACCCCATGCCGGCGCTGCGGTCGTCGAGCCCGGACTCCTTCGAGTACCGGGCGGCCTCGGCCAGGTGCCCGTCCCAGATCAGCTCCCAGTAGCGGCGGTAGGCAAGGTTGTCCGGCGTCTCGAAGAGGTAGGCCGCCGTGCCGAGCTGCGCCGGACCGACGATCCCCTGCTGCAACCAGCCGGCGCTGTACACGATGAGGTCGCATTCCCAGATCACGAGGTCGGGAGCCAGCGCATGCAGGGCCGTGGTCCGAGAGGTGCTGTCCATCACTCCCTCCTTGACCGCGACCACCGCCGGAACCTGGTGGTGGATGGCGGCCATCTCCTGGGCGCTGAGCACACACCCCGAAGACGGTGAGTTGAACATGCCGAGAGCGATGTCGGTGCGGTCGGCGACGTACTGGAAGAACCGCAACACGCCTTCGCCCGCGTGCACCTCCATGGGTGGCGTCTGCAGGAAGCAGATGTCGGCGCCGTGCTCTTGGGCATGTTGCGTGAGCTCGACGCAGTCCTTCGCCGAGGCCGCACTGGTGCAGGCCTGGATCACCGTGTCGGGGGCCACCGCCCGGGCCGCGAGCACCGCGACCTCCAGGAGCTGCTTGCGTTCGTCCATGGTGAGCGACCACCACTCGCCCACGCCGCTGGTGAGCCAGAGCATGTCGTGGTGGAGGTCGCCGACGCAGTAGCGGACCAGGGTCCGGTAAGCCTCCCAGTCGATGTCGTCGCCGTCGGTGCCGCAGAAGGGCGTGTACAGCGAGTCGCCGATCCCGTGCAGCCCGCCGCCGGTCGCCCATTCCCCTGCCGCTCGCGCTGTCGCCATGACCGGACCTCCCCTGATCGGCCGACGCCGATTCCTGTAGAGATTTACGGTAGTGCGGCGGCGCTGGGGGCGGCCAGCGCCGAGTGGCTCAGGAGGCCGCCGCTGCAGTAGCCGCGCCCGTAGCCGGCTCCCGGCTTGGCGAAGCACACGACAGGATGAGGCAGCACCGCGTCGGCCGCCGTCGCTGTGACGGCGATGGAGGCCGGCTCGCCCAGGCCGGCCGCTCCGGTGATATCGATGCGCAGGTCGATCGACCACACCGGCGACACCACTGCGGGCCCCGCCTTCGCTCGCCTACTTGGGGGCGAAGCGAGTGCCGGCGTCGAGGCGGATGCAGAGCCCGTTCAGCATCGGGTTCTCGACGATGGCCACGGCGAGCTTCCCGTACTCATCGGGCCGGCCCAACCGCTTGGGGAAGGCGGCGTCCTTGGTCAGCGTCGCAGCGAACTCGTCCGGAATCCCCTCGGTGAGGCCGGTGGCGAACAGGCTCGGCGCGATGGCCATGGCGCGGATGCCCAGGCTGCCCAGGTCCCGGGCCATGGTGAAGACCATGCCGACGATGCCCGACTTGGCTGCCGCGTAGGCAACCTGGCCGATCTGTCCTTCGAAGGCGGCGATGGAGGCGGTGTTGATCATGACGCCGCGCTCGCCGTCCTCGGGCTCGTTCGTCGACATGTGGAAGGCCTGGAGCCGATTGAGGTTGAAGCTGCCGATGAGGTTCAACTCGATGGTCCTGCGGAAGGCATCGAGCGGGTGCGGACCGTCCTTGCTGAGCGTGCGCTTGGCGGTCCCTCCGCCGGCGGTGTTCACCGCGATGTGCAAGCCACCCAGCGCGGCGACGGCGTCGGCGATGGCCGATTCGGTCTGGACCTCGTCGAGGATGTCGACCTCGTGGAACGTGCCCCCGAGCTCCTTGGCGACTGCGGCGCCGGCGGAGTCCGGGAGGTCGAGGATGGCGATGTCGGCCCCCTTTTGGCGGAGCAGCTCAGCCGATGCCTTGGCCATGCCCGACGCGCCACCGACGATGACAGCTTTCTTGCCCTGGATCTCCACGAAGTGTTCCTCTCCATTGTTCTGACGCTGCCGCCAGCTGCGGTCCGGTTGTGTTTGTCCGATGTGTGCTGTGTGATGCTGTCGGCCGCGTGCGGCCGGCCGCAAACCGGGAACTGAGGCACAAAGAGTATACTATTTATCCCTACCGACCACTCCGCCTGGGGGATGCATGGACCGCGAGACCATCCTGTTCGACGTTGCCGACAACATTGCGACCATCACGCTGAACCGGCCGGACAGCCTGAATTCGTTCAACAGCGTCATGGCGGCTGACATGCAGTGGGCCTGGGAGACCGTCCGAGAAACGGACGACATCTATTGCGTTGTGCTCCAGGCCAACGGTGATCGCGCCTTCTGCACCGGCGTGGACATTCGGAGCGAGAGCCAGTGGTTCATGAAGGAGAACACCTGGAACAGCTTCGACCCCGGGGAAAGCCTGAGCCCGAAGCTCCACCACAAGGTATGGAAGCCGGTGGTCACCGCGGTGCACGGGCTCTGCGCCGGTGGGGCCCAGTACTTCTTGAACGAATCGGACATCATCATCTGCTCCGAGGACGCTGTGTTCTTCGATCCGCATGCCAATGTCGGCATCGTGAGCTCGCTGGAGCCGGTCGGCATGCTCCATAGAGGTGTGCCTCTCGGCGACGTGCTGCGATGGGCGCTGATGGGGAACGAAGAGCGCATCACCGCGCCGACCGCGCTTCGTCTCGGCCTCGTGACCGAAATCGTGACGCGCGATGCCCTGCGGGACCGGGCGCGCGAGATCGCGCTCTCGATTGCGCGCCGTAACCCCAAGGCGATTCAGGGGACGATCCGGGCCATTTGGGAATCCCTGGACCTGACGCGGACGGCCGCGCTGCAGAACGGGTTCTCCTACACGCTGATCGGCAACTACCCGCCGAATCCGCCGGCGCCCCGGGACAAGTCGGAGACCCAATACCGCTGATCACCGGATGGGGCGTCCAGGGGCGAGACTCCGACGCGAGCGGCCTTGCCTCCTGGGGCATTCGGTGATCGAATACATGTAGATCTTTTCGTCGTTGGAGGCGCCTCCCATGGAAGTCCCATTCACCTGGAAGCCGACGGGCTGGTTCCAGATCGGCTGGTCGGCCGAATTCCCGACCGGCGATGTTCGCCCCTTGCGCTTCTTCGGTGAGGATCTGGTCGCCTACCGGGATGAGCGGGGTGCGTTGCACGTGCTCGAGGGGCACTGCCTGCACCTCGGGGCACACATCGGCCATGGCGGCACGGTGGCCGGCGACTGCGTCGAGTGCCCGTACCACGGATGGGTCTGGGGACCCGACGGCGAGAACAAACGGATCCCGTATCAGGACCGCCCGAACACCTCACGGCGATTGCGCGTCTGGCCGCTCAGCGAACAGTACGGCTGTGTCTTCATGTGGCATCAACCTCGGGGGGAGGAGCCGACGTGGCCCATGCCGGACGTCTTCCTGTCGTTTCCGCAGTTCGAAACCGACCCGGACGCGTACTACCCCCCGTACCCCACCTTCGTCGAGCGCGCCCGCCATGAGCCGGTACACCCGCAGGTCGTGGCCGAGAACGGCCCCGACAGCGTGCATTTCCAGCGGGTCCACCGGGCGACGGTCTCACCCGTCGCGCTCGACTGGAAGGTGGTCGATCACGAGTGGCAGTTCCTGACTGGCTGGCCCGACGTGCGCAGCGACGACCCGGATGCAATGGCCCTGCGGATCCACAGCCATCTCTTCGGGCTGGGCGGAGCGATCAGCGCGTTCGAAGGGGCACAGAACCACCGGCTCGTCTTCGCCGTGACCCCGGTCGAAGACGGCTACTCCGACATGTTCTACACAGTGTGGTGGCCGCGCCTTCCCGGCGATGACTCCATGACGCCACCGCCCGAGTTGCGCGAGCGGGTCGAGAAGGAGTTCATGGTCACCATGTGGGACGATCTCGAGATCTGGCGCTACCAGAAATACGTCGAGCACCCGGCTCTGGCTCGGCAGGACGCCAAACCATACAAAGCATTGCGGCAGTGGGCCCAACAGTTCTACGAACTCCCACCCGAAACACCCGAACACCGGGGCGCTGACGGCACCGACCCGCCGTCGAGGCGGAAAGCCACACATGCATAGTATGAAAGTCATACTTTCCGACATTTGAGCCAGGGGGCCGGCATGGAGACGACGTTCATCGACTACGAGGTGGAGGACCGAATCGCCACCATCACGCTCAACCGGGCCGAGGCCGCCAACGCGCAGACGCTCCCCATGCTCGACGACCTCGACGAGGCCTGGCGCCGGGCGGCCGAAGACGACGAGGTGCGCGTCATCATTCTGCAGGGCAACGGGAAGCATTTCTCCGCTGGTCACGACATCAAGGGCGTGAGCAGTGATGGCGGCCAGGCGCCGACGTGGACGCTCGCCGGCATTTACGCGACCGAGTCCAGGCGTTTCTTGGAGTACTCGCTCCGGTGGCGCAACGTCCCCAAGCCCTCCATTGCGGCGGTGCAGGGGGTGTGCATCGCAGGCGGTCTGTTGCTGGCTTGGCCCTGTGACCTGATCATTGCGGCGGACAATGCCAAGTTCTCGGACCCTGTCGTCAACATGGGCATCGGCGGCGTCGAGTACCACGGGCACACCTGGGAATGGGGCGCCCGTAAGGCGAAGGAAATGCTCTTCACCGGCCGCTCCATGACGGCAGAGGAGGCAGAGCGCCTCGGGATGGTGAACAAAGTGGTGCCCCTCGACGACCTGCGGGCGGAGACGCGTGCGTTGGCCGAGGAGATCGCCAAGAAGCACCCGTTCGCGCTGCGACAGGCCAAGCGGGCGGTGAACCAGACGCTCGACGTGCAGGGCTTCTACGCCGCGGTGCAGTCGGTCTTCGACATTCACCAAACGGGCCACGGCCACGCGCTGAGCGAGTCGGGCCTCCCCATCCTGATGCTGCTCGACGACATGAAGAGCGAGATCGCCAAGCCGGCGGCCGCGAGCAACGGCTCGTAAGGAGGACGACATGCACATCAACGACATGGTTCTGGTCAGCGTCGACGACCACGTGGTCGAGCCGCCTGACCTCTTCAAGGACCGTCTCCCGAAGAAGTACGCGGAGCTGGCACCACAGTTCCTGACCAAAGAGGACGGGACCAACGTCTGGAGTTACGAGGGAACCGAAATCGGCAACGTCGCCCTCAACGCCGTGGCGGGCCGGCCAAAAGACGAGTACGGCATTGAGCCGACTTCTTTCAGCGACATCCGCCCCGGCTGTTACGACGTGAACGAGCGGGTGAAGGACATGAACGCGAATGGGGTGCTGGGTGCTCTGTGCTTCCCGTCCTTCCCGCAATTCTGCGGACAACTCTTCGCCCGGACGGACGACAAGGACGTGGCGCTGGCCATGATCCGGGCCTACAACGACTGGCACATCGACGAATGGTGCGGCTCGAATCCCGGCCGCTTCATCCCCCTCGCGCTGCCGGCCATCTGGGACCCCGAGATCATGGCGGCCGAGGTCCGACGTACGGCGGCGAAGGGTGCCCATGCAGTGACGTTTTCCGAGAACCCTTCGAAATTGGGTTGGCCCAGCCTGCACTCGGATCACTGGGATCCCTTCTGGAAGGCCTGCAGCGACGAAGGCGTCGTGGCCTGCATGCACATCGGTTCGTCTTCGCAAATGGTCGTCACGTCGCCGGACGCGCCCATCGACTGCCTGATCACGCTGACCCCGCTGAACATCGTGCAGGCGGCGACGGACCTGATCTGGTCCTCGGTGTTCCGCCGCTTCCCCGATGTGCGGGTCGCCCTTTCCGAGGGTGGAATCGGTTGGATCCCGTACTTCCTCGAACGCATCGACTACCAGTACAAGCAGCACCACACGTGGACCGGTCAGGAATTCGGGGACAAGCTGCCGAGCGAGGTCTTCGACGAGCACGTCCTGACGTGCTTCATCGACGATCGTTTCGGGGTCGCGAGTCGGGAGTTTCTCAACATGGACAACGTCATGTGGGAATGCGACTACCCGCACTCGGACTCGACCTGGCCGTTCTCGCCCGAGGAGCTGGGCCTCTACCTGGAAGGGGTCAGCGACCACGACATCGACCGCATGACGCACGTGAATGCCATGCACCACTTTGCCTACGACCCTTTCTCGGTCCTCGGCGGGCGCGAGAACTGCACCGTCGGCGTCCTGCGGGAGCAAGCGGCGGGGCATGACGTCTCGGTCCGCTCGACGAGGCCCAAGGAGAAGGCCACCGCTGTGGTCAAATCGTCCGATCTGGGCAAGGCGGTGAAGCGGACTCCGGCCGGAGCCCGCTAGCCCTCGGAGGGAAGCCTCCGCGCAACCGCGGCGTGGCCCCGGCTCAGCTCATGGCGGCGAAATGAGCCGGGAGATCGGGATAACGCTTCGTGTGCGCCCCCCGGTCGATGAGTTGCAGGGTGCCGGAAATGGACGTCGACTCGTCGGAAGCGAGGAAGGTCACCAGATTGGCGACGTCCTCCGCCGAAGTCTCGGTCTCGAGTGGCGCGTTCTCGTCGAAGTCGTCGACGATGGCCGGCAGCAACCACATGGCGTCGGTCAGGGGCGTGCGCACGAGACCCGGCGCAATGGCGTTCACCCGGATGCCGCTGGGTCCGAACTCCAGCGCGGCCACCTGGACCAGCATGGCCAAGCCGGCCTTCGAAGCGCAATAAGCGCTCATGCCGTTGGAGACCTGGACCGCGTTGAGGCTCGAGGTCGCGACAATCGAACCTCCACGCCGCATTCGTCGAGCCCCGTGCTTCATGGTCAGGAGTGGTCCGACCAGATTGACGTCGAGCACGCGTTTCCACTCGACGAGGTCGGTGTCGAGGATGGGAGCGAACGAACCGATACCGGCATTGGCGAACACGATGTCGAGAGGACCGAGCTCCTCCTCGGAGGTTTGGGACAGCGCTTCCACGTCTGCTTCATCCCTCACGTCGCAACGCCGTCCGCGGACGTTCGGCCCGAGCTCGGCCGCGACCGCCGACACGGCGTCGCCGTCGATGTCGCCGATCATCACGCGTGCTCCCTCGGCAACGAAGCGCCGCACCGTGGCGAGGCCGATACCCGACGCGCCACCGGTCACGATGGCGTTCTTCCCTGCAAGGCGTCCTTCTGGCATGGAGGGAGGCTAGCAGCGCGCCGTGTGAAAAGATGTAGAGGTATCAACCGGATGGCGACCGAAGGGAGAGGGACGTGCGGGCTGCCGTAGTCGCAGAGGGAGGGGCATTCGACGTGACGACGGTCGAAGACCCCGTGGCGCAGGCGGGCGAGTTGCTCCTCCGCGTGTCGGTTTGTGGCCTGTGCGGTTCCGACCTCAAGGCGCGTCCGGCCATGCCGGCCGGCGTCATCCTGGGGCACGAGTTCGGTGGTCGGGTGGTGGGCGTCGGTCCGGGGACCGACGGCTGGTCCGAGGGCATGCAGGCGGCGGTGCTGCCGGTGGCGTCATGTGGATCGTGCCGCTCCTGCGTGTCCGGCGACGTCGTGCACTGCACCTCAGCGGTCCTCTACGGGTTGGGTGGCAGCGCCGGGGGATTCGCCGAGCTCATCGTGGTACCGGCGGCCTCGTCGTTCGCAGTGCCCGAACCGATCGATCCCTTGCACGCCGCCCTGGTCGAGCCCTACGCCGTCGGCCTCCATACGGTCGAGGCGGCGGGCATCGAGCCGGGGGACTCGGTCCTGGTGGTGGGGGCGGGCACGGTCGGGCTGACCAGCACCACCTGGGCCAAGCTGCGCGGGGCGGGGAGGATCACGGTCGTCGATCCCAACGAGGCCCGGCGAGCCGGAGCCGAGGCGTTCGGAGCGAACGACTCCGTCGCTGACGCGGCAGCGGCCGAACCGAGCGCCTACGACGTGGCGATCGAGTGCGTCGGCAAGCCCGGCCTGCTCGACGCCTGCATCGCCGCCACCCGCGCCAAAGGACGCATCGCGATTGCCGGCGTGTGCACCGAGCAGGACCCGTTCTGGTCGATGGCCGCGCTCATGAAGGAACTGTCCATTCACTTCGCCGTCTACTACACCCCTGACGAGTTCAGGACGGTCATTCAGGCCTTCGTCTCGGGCGCGATCGATCCGGCCCAGTTGGTCGGTCGGACGATCGGCCTGGGCTCGCTGAACGAGGCGTTCGATCTCCTGGCGGCAGGTTCGACGCAAGGGAAGATCCTGATCGATCCGTCCTTGTGAGCGGCGCGCCGTCCCGAGCGAACGACGTGTGCGGCGGCGTGAGCCGCGGGGCGAGTGCACCACACCCCCTGGCGTCCTACGAATGGGCGGGAAGCTCCTCGGCCCACGTGTCGCGGTGTTCGCGTGCGATCTCGACCATCTTGGCCCAGCGAGGCAGGCTCTCGGTGATCTGCATGTCGAACCGGCTCACGGAGCGGAACTCGAGGACCTCGACGCCGTCAGGTCCCGCGGTGTAGGCGTAGGACGCGTCTTTCGCCACGAAGAAGCCCTCGCCCTCCTTGACCACCTGCCGGCCCATGTGCAGTTCACCTTTGGTCACGTAGTACAGACAGTCGGCGCTGTGGGAGTGACGAGGCAGCGGGAAGTTCGGTGCGAACCACGACCACACGAGGCTCATGCCACCGGCTTCCGGGTCGCCGAAGAGGACCTTGACGACCTGGCCGGACGCCGTCGCCCACTCCATCAACTCGTCGGGTGCCGGTGGATCCATCGTCGGCATCTTCATCAGCTGCGTCTCGTAGAGCAGCTGAGCGTCCGGCGGTCCGCTGAAGCGCTGCGGACCCTTGCGACTCGGCGTCCCCATAGGGAAAGTCATAGTATCTGAAACCAACATGTCTGACTATCCTGCGGTGAAAACCAGCTGGTCGGTGGCCACGCAACCGGCCGTTCAGTGATGGCGGGGAATGCTGCCAGCAGTCCGGCACGCCGAGCGGGAACGAAGCCACGCGAGAAACCCCAACAGATTGCCGACGAGCTGCGCCGGCTGATCATTCTGGGGGAGTTGGACGAAGGAGACTCCCTCGGCCATGAGCCCGACCTGATCGAGCGCTTCGGTGTCTCGAGGCCGTCGCTTCGGGAGGCCCTGCGCATCCTCGAGGCCGAGGGGCTCATTTCGGTCATCCGTGGCGTGCAGGGCGGCGTCGTGGTGCACCGACCCGACCGGCGCCAGACGGCGCGCACGGCGGCGATCGTCCTCCAATCCCGGAACGTCTCCCTGGCCGACGTCTTCGAGGCGCGGACGATCCTGGAACCGGCCGCAGTGCGCCTGGTGGCGTCGAGCCGTCAGCGGAAGTCGCACGCCCGCACGTTGCGGTCGTTGATCGCGGACGAAGAAGGGGCGATCGACGAGCCCGAGGCGTTCGGTCTGGCCAATGCCCAGTTCCATGAGCAGCTGGTCTCGCTGGCCGGCAACCAGACTTTGACGATCGTGGCCGAGATGCTCAACGAGGTGGTGGCCCGTGCCGTCACCATCGTCAGCCAGGCGGACCTGAACGGGGCCTCCTCCGCCACGCGACGCCGAGGCGTGCGGTCACAGAATCGGCTGGTCGACCTGATCGAAGCGGGCGACGAGGCTGGTGCGGAGAGTCACTGGCGAACCCACATGGGCGTGGTCGGCAAGGTGATGCTCGGACAGCAGGCGAAGACGGTTATCGACCTGCTGGATCACCAATAAGCCATGCAGAGCAACGGGCGACCGGAGAACGTCGTCGAGCAGCCCCTGGCGCAAGAGTCGGACGCCGATTGGCAGCGGCGAGTTGTCGGCCGCTCACTTCGTACGGCAGCGGAACGATCCGTGGACCGGGGAATGAACCTCATACGAGCCGCCACGACCGTCCTCGCCCGCTCCAACGGGGACGACATCACCGTACAGGAGGTGGCGGACGAGGCGGGGCAGTCGCTGCGGACGTTGTACCAATACTTCGAGAGCAAGAACGACCTGCTTCTGGCTGTCTTCGAAGAGGCGATGCGGATGTACGCACAGCTCATTGAGGAGGCCATCGCGGATCTGGACGAGCCGCTGGAGCGTCTGGCCGGCGCCATGTCGGCGGCGGTGCGCATGCCCGAGCACAGCGGTGCAACTCTGGACAGGGGCCTCATACGGTTACGGCTCAAGCTCTCCGAGACGCAGCCGGAGCTGGTCGGCCGGGCCCAATCGGCGGTGACATCCCTCTTCCTCGGTCTGGTCGAAGCGGCGGCCCGAGCCGGGCGCATCACCGTCGCTGACCCTGAGGGTGCGACGTTCTTGATCCTGACGATCAACGCCGCCTTCATCACGGCGGAAACGCTCGGTAACGATGCCGGGGTGCGACGCCCCGATCTGGTCGGCATCACCTCGTTCTGCCTGAGGGGTCTCGGCGCAGAATTGCCGGACAACTGGCACGAGACGGTCTCCGCCCGTTTGCGGTTTCCCGTGTCTCCGCCGCAGAGGGCGGTCGTGTCGGGACGGCGTCGGACCCGGTCGGCGGCCGGCGGTCGCTCAGCCGGGAAGTGATGGCCGGACCCTCCGTCCCGGGTGGTATACCTCTAGATATTTAGCCTCCTCTGTGCTAGTTTCCCCGGGAGCGCTCCACTGCCTATCGGGGCCACGTGTTTCTTGGGGGGTCAATGTCGAGGTCCACACTCTTCGCCCGGCCCGGTCTCCTTGTGGGCGGCGGCGCCCGGCCGGGGACGCAGGTGGACGCGCGGAGGATCAGTGGCTGCCCCGCTTGAACCATTCGGTGCAGTGCAGCGGCAGAGAGTTCGGCCAGGTGCAGGTTCGCTCCCCGGCCAGATGGTCTCGAAATGAGCCAGGTCTTCCAGTTCGCCGTCATCGGGCTCGGTGCCGGCTCTCTCTATGCCATCGCGGCGATCGGCCTTGTGCTGGTCTTCCGTGGATCGAGGGTCGTGAATTTCGCCCAGGGTGCGATGGGCATGATGGCGGCCTACGTCTTCTACGAGCTCCATCAGAACTGGCACCTCAGCGTCGTCCTGGCCATCCCGGCCGGCCTTCTGGTCTCGGGTGCTCTCGGGGCGGCCTTCTACTACTTCGAGATCCGCCAGCTGAAGGATGCCTCGAATCTGATCAAGATCGTCGCCACGTTGGCGCTCTTCGTCATTGCGCAGGAAGTGATCAACCTCGTCTTCGGCGCCCAGCCCCGCACGGTGAGCTCATCGCTCCCGACGAACTCGGTGACGATCTTCGGGGCATCGGTCGGGGAGGACCGGCTCTGGATCTTCGGCATCGTGATCGTGCTCACCGTGGTGCTCTGGGTGATCTACAAGTACTCGACCTTCGGCCTCGCGACCACCGCGGTGGCGGAGAACCCGACTGCGGCCGCGACCCTGGCCATTTCGCCGGACGTCGTGGCTGCCGCCAACTGGTTCATCGGGGCGGCGCTCGGCGGTCTGGCGGCCATCCTCCTGGTTCCGATCACCACCCTCAGCGCGGAGAATCTCAGCCTTATCGTCATCCCCATCCTGGCGGCGGCGGTCATCGGAGGCTTCTCCTCCTTCCCGATCACCACGATCGCCGGCCTGCTGCTCGGCGTCGCCCAGAGCGAAGTGACCCGGTACGTGTCCACGCCGGGATGGGACACCGCCGTGCCATTCATCGCGGTCACCATCATTCTGTTCTTCCGGGGACGCCGCGTCGCCAGTCGCGGTGAGTTCTTCGGCAAACTGCCGTCCGTCGGCTCGGGGAGAACAGCCCCCTCTCTGCTCGTCCTCGGCAGCGGGGCCGCGTTGCTGTGCATCTGGATCATCTTTCCCTACGACTGGCTGATCGCGCTCGAATACCAGCTGGTGTTCGCCATCATCATCATGTCGCTCGTCGTGGTGACCGGCTATTGCGGCCAGATCTCCTTGGCCCAGATGGCCTTCGCCGGAGTGGGTGGCCTGATCGCGTCGTGGCTGTATTCGACGTATCACGTGGACTTCCTGATTGCGTTCCTGGCCGGCGTCGCCGCCGTCGTTCCCGCGGCGGTGGTGGTCGCCCTGGTCGGGGTGCGCACGCGCGGCGTGGCGCTCGCCATCGTGACGCTCGGCCTGGCCTTCTCACTCGAAGCGATCATCTTCACGAACCAGCAGTTCACCGGCGGCCCAGAGGGCTTCGTCACCGACGACCCCCACCTCCTGGGCCTCCCCGTCGGCGGGCTGGAGTACCCGGCACGATTCGCCACCATGACCCTGGTCCTTCTCGTGCTCATCGGGCTGGCCGTCGCCAATCTGCGCCGCGGCCGGGCGGGGCGCCGCCTCATCGCAGTGCGCACGAACGAGCGCGCCGCGGCGGCCATGGGCATCTCAGTGGCCGGCGCCAAGCTCTATGCCTTCGCTCTCGGATCCATGATCGCTGCGGTCGGCGGGGTGCTCGTCTGCTTCTTCCTGGGCGCACCCGACTTCACCAACTTCGTCGGTATCACTTCGATCACCTTCGCCGAGTCGGCGGTGCTCGGCGGCGTGGGTCACCTCGGTGGGCCACTCGTCGCGAGCAGTTATCAGCCGAACGCCCTCGGCCCCCAGATCTTCTCCTTCCTCGGTGGGAACGTGGCCATCTGGCTGGCGATCGCAGGCGCCGCCGCCCTCCTGATCACCCTCCCGCGCTTCCCCGACGGTCTGGCCCCGCTCATTGAGAAGGGATCAGCGCGCTGGCTGACCCCGTTGCGGGCACGGTTCTCGAGGCGCCGGGCCCCCAGTCTCGAGTCGCTCACTCTGCGATCGGCGGCAAACACCCCTCCCAGCACGGTGCTCCGCCTCCATGAGGTCTCTGTCACGTTCGGCGGCACCAAGGCGCTCCAGAGCCTCAGCCTCGAGGTGCGGTCCGGCGAGGTCGTGGGCCTGATCGGCCCCAACGGCGCGGGGAAGACGACCGCCATCGATGCCATCACGGGGTTCGTGCAACCGAGCGGAGGTCACATCGTCCTCGGCGACGCCGACATCAGCGCATGGGGACCCGAGAAGCGGTCTCGCGCCGGGTTGTCCCGCTCGTTCCAGAGTCTCGAGCTCTTCGACGACCTCAGCGTGCTGGAGAACATGCAGGCCGCGTGTGACCGGCGCGACCGCATGGCCTACGCCAGCGACCTCGTGCATCCGGGCATCGGCGCGTTGAGCCCTCTCGCCGCCGAGGCCATCAGGGCCTTCCGGCTCGAGGACAGTCTGACGATTCAGGCGAGATATCTGTCCTTCGCCCAGCGACGCCTGCTCGGCGTGGCCCGGGCGCTCGCTGTCGGGAGCTCGATCCTGCTCCTCGACGAGCCGGCGAGCGGCCTCGGCCACGTCGATGCCATGGCACTCTCGGACACCATTGTCGCCTGGGCCAAAGAGCATGGGATCGGAATCCTCCTGATAGAGCACAACGTCGACATGGTCCTGCGCACGTGCGATCGGATCGTCGCCCTCGACTTCGGCCTCGTGATCGGGAGCGGCACCCCTGAACACATCCGCACGGACCCCAACGTGGTCGACGCCTATCTGGGCACGGCGAGGCACCGGGCCGAGAACGCCGAGGTCGGTTGAGCATGGGGTTCTTCTCTCGGAGGCCACAGCCGCCAGAACCCCCGGGCACCGCCCCCGTGCTCGCGGCCAGGGGACTGTGCGCCGGGTACGGACCGGTCTCGGTCGTCACGGATCTCGACATGGAGGTGGGCTCGGGCGAGCTCGTCGCGCTCCTCGGCATCAATGGAGCCGGCAAGACGACGACGGTGCGCGCGCTGTCGGGCCAGATCAGGCCCACGGCGGGGCAGGTGTACTTCCGGGGCCAGGCGACCACGGCGCCACTGCATCAGCGGGCCAAGGCCGGTATGCGCGTGATCACCGAGGAGCGCAGCGCTTTCATGAGCTTGACCACCGCGGAGAACCTCCGGCTGGGCGGCCAGCCCAGGGAGAAGTGCCTCGCACTGTTCCCGGAGCTCGAAAGACTCATGGATCGCAGGGCCGGCCTCCTCTCGGGCGGCGAGCAGCAGATGCTGACCCTGGCCCGAGCCATTGCAGCCGAGCCGGCCGTGCTGCTGGCCGACGAGCTCTCACTCGGCCTGGCACCGCTCGTCTGCGAGCGCCTGTTGATCGCCCTGCGCGCCGCGGCCGATGCCGGAACCGGCGTGCTGCTCGTCGAGCAACGCGTCCGGGACGCGCTGGAGTTCGCCGACCGGGCCTATGTCATCTCCAACGGATCGGTGGTGATCTCAGGTCCGGCATCGGAGATCGCCGGGCGTATGGACGAGATCGAACGCGCCTACCTCGATTCGTCCGCGCTGGCCGGCGGATCGGACTGACGCCAGCCGTACGCAGTCCGTCACCCGGCGACCACTCGGCGGCGATCAGCCGTTCGTCAGCGCAGTGCTGATCTGTGGGGCGATGTTGAAGAAGCCGCTGGGCTGGGTCTGCTGCCCGTCCTTGAGGATCGCCGACTCCACGTAGGTGTCGAAGTCCCTGAGGGCGGCGGGGTTGGATTGCGGCTTCATGGAGAGGGGCGGGAGCAGACCGTCGGTGTCGGCGCTCCGCAACTTGTTCAATCCCGCCAACAGCGAGGCGTTCGTCACGGCTCCGTGGACGTTTGCCGCCCCGTCCTGGATGATCTTGGCGATGGCCCAGGAGTCAAGGCTGGCGTCGTCGACCTTGATCCCCTTGTTCACCGCGTGCATCTTCTTCGCCACCGCGGTGGCGGCAGGCGAGTTCGCGGGGGGCGTGCTGATGATTTCGACGAGACCGTTGCCGAGTGACCCGAGGGAGCTGATCACGGAAGGGGTCAAGATGACGCCGGGAAGTGCGATGGGGACCGAGAGCTTCGCCTGCTTGATGGCGGTGAGTGCCTGCGGGATCTGCGTCGGGAGCATCGCCATGTCGACACACTGCACGTGTGCCTGTACGAGCGTCGCGATATCCGGGGACAAGTCCGGCGCCGTGAGGGGTATGTAGGCGTCGGTCACCGATTGCCACTTGACGGCCTTGGCGACCTGGTCGCCATAGGACTCCCCGCCTTCGTCGATCACCTGGCCAATGCGCTTGCAGCCCTTCTTCTGGAGAGCGACCGCCATGCCGGCGAAGAGACCTTGCTGTGCACTGACGTCGAACGACTGGGGGCTGCTGTCGTTCGCCACGCCCACCACCGGGATGTTGGATGCGTCGACCAGGCTCTGATCCTCGCTGGCCTGGGTGACGACATACGCGGCGGCGTGGTCGGCGACCGCTTGATGCTCGCAATCGATGTTCCCCGTGGTCGTCCCCTGATCGTCACACACGTCGATCGTGACGGGTGACCCGGCGTAGGCGGCCTTGAACGCCTGGGGAGCTTCGGCAGCCTCGACACCCCTGTCGGCCGCGCTCCCGCTGAGCTGTGTCTCGTAGACAATCGTGTAGGAGGAGCCTTTGGCGTCCACCTGGGCGGAGGCGGGGAGGGCCCCGAGGAGGCCGGCGGAGAGGATCAACCCTCCTGCCGCGGCCACGCTGGCCGTTCGGCGAATGGCATGTGACACGGAAACCCCCCGTACGTTGTTCCGGCCCTCGAGCCGGATGGACGAACTGCTGGCGGAAAGATACCTTTAGATGTTTCAGCGATGCAACCTCTAGAGGTTTTTCTCGAAATCCTCGGGATCGTCATGGTTTCGTAACAATGGGCGCAGCGTACCGTTGCCCAGGAAAGATGTCCGGTCGGCTGCGACCGGTCGGGAGCGCCACGGAAGGCCGGCGAAGGGAGCCTGGGAGCGATGATCAGCGACGAGCACGTGCGGGTCGAGCGCACGGATCATGTGGTGACCGTCACCCTTGACCGACCGGGGACGCGCAATGCCTGCACCATGAACATGTGGCTGGCCATCCGCGACGCCTTTCGGGAGATTGCGGCGTCCGACGCTCGTTGTGTGTTGCTGACAGGCGCCAACGGGGACTTCTGTTCCGGTGCAGACCTCTCGCCTTCCGCCACGAACACCGGTTGGGAGAAGAACAAGCTCCTGGCGATGCGCCAGCTCGGTGAGTCGGTCATGGCCGTGCACGATTGCCCCGTCCCCGTGGTGGTGAAGGTCCCCGGGGTAGCGGTCGGCGCCGGCTTCGGCCTTGCCCTGGCGGGGGACATGCTCTGGTGCTCGGAGACGGCACGCATGTCGGCCGTGTTCGCGAAACTCGGTCTCAGCCTCGACTACGGGAGCTCCTGGTTCCTGGTGAAGCGAATCGGTCTGCATCGCGCCATGGAGGTGGCACTCACGGCGGAGATGCTGGGCGGGGAGCGGATCACGGAGTTGGGCCTGGCAAACGCCGTGGTGCCCGCCGATCAGCTCGACGCGGCCGTCGAGGCAGTCGTGCAGCGGATCGCGGGCGGCCCGCCGATGGCATTGTCGATGACCAAGCGGATGCTCGGGAACGCGACGACGTCGTCCCTCCTCCAAGCGCTGGAGGCCGAGGCGGTGGCGCAGAACGTGAATCTCGGCACCAAGGACATGGCCGAGGCGATGCGCGCCTTCGCCGAGAAGCGGCCGCCGGAATTCCGGGGGGAGTGACGTGGACCTCGCGCTGACCGAGGAGCAGCAGGCGCTGATCAGCGCTTTCGCCGGGCTCTTCGGCCGGCCGTCCTTCCCCGATCAGGTGCGGGCGGCGGAACCGGCGGGATTCGACGCCGCCCTCTGGCGCAAGCTGACCGAGAACGGCGTGCTTGCCATGGCGGTTCCCGAGCAGCAGCTCGGTTGGGGCGCGTCCCTGCTCGATCTCGGGCTGGTGGCGGAGCAGGCAGGTCGCTCGCTGGTGCCGGCTCCGGTCATCGAATGTCAGGTGGCGGCGCGGCTCCTGGCGAAGGCGGGTTCTGCTGTCGCTCTCGAGGCGCTCGCCGCGGTCCTGGCCGGCGCCCGGCTGGTCACCCTGTCACTCCATCCGATCCGGGCTGGCGTCGCCAACCTCGTGCCGGCGGGCGCCGTCTGTGACGCACTGGTCTCAGTGGAGGGGGATCGCGTGCTCCTGGTGCCCACACCAGAGGACGGGAGGTACCCGGTCTCGAACCTGGGATCGGCGCCTCTGGCGGACGTCACCGTCGCCGGTGGGTCAGAACTCGTCGGTGGCTCGGCAGGGTTGGACGCGTTCGAGTCGGCGCTGGACGAATGGCTGGTGCTGACCGCGTCCGCGCTGGTCGGCATCGGTGCCGCGGCGCACGAACTCGTGTGCCGCTATGCCGCGGAACGCCGGGCCTTCGGCGGTGTGATCGGCGGCTATCAGGGCGTCGCACATCCGTTGGCCGAGGACGCCACCCGTCTCGACGGGGCTCGCTTGTTGGCTCAGAAAGCGGCCTGGGCGCTCGACACCCACCATCCACGCAGCCGGGAGCTCGCCGCCCTGGCCTTCGCCGTCGGGTCCGAGACGGCCGAACGGGCGACCTATCAGGCGATCCACTTCCACGGAGGGTACGGGTTCATGCTCGAGCATGATGTCCAGCTCTTCTACCGGCGGGCTCGCGGTTGGGCCCGGGTCTGGGGCAGCGCGGACGACGCCTACCGCCGCGCCGCGACGGCGCGCTACGGCATGGCACAGCTCCGGAGCGCGTGATGGACTTCGCCTGGGACGAAGCGTCGGATGCCCTGCGAGCCGAGGTGCGGGCCTTTCTCGACGAGCATCTCAGCTCCGATCTCGAGAATCGCATGTATCAGACCGGGGTCTCGCACGACGAGTCCTTCGCCCGCGCCCTGGGGGCCAAGAACTGGATCGGCCCGGAGTGGGCGCGCGAGGGATTCGAACCGTTCGACGCCTTCGGCGTGCACGTTCTCATCGATGAGCTGACGAAGGCCGACGCGCCGATCTACCTGACCTCCACCTCCATGATGGTCGCCCGCGTCATTGAGGCCGTCGGCTCCCAGGAATTGCGGGCTGACATCCTGCCCAAGGTGGTGCGGGGTGAGGTGACGATCGCGCTCGGCATGAGTGAGCCCGAGGCGGGCTCCGACGTCGCCGCCGTGAGGACACGGGCGCGGCCGGCGCAGGGCGGCTGGGTCATCGACGGCCAGAAGATGTTCACGACCAACGGGCATATCGCCGACTACGTCTTCCTGCTCGCCCGCACCGACCCCGAGAGCGAACGCCACCGTGGCCTGACGACCTTCCTGGTCCCGCTGCACACGGAGGGCTTCGAGGCCCAAGCCGTGTTCACCGTTTCGGGTGAACGGACCAACATCACCTTCTACAGCGAGATGTTCCTCGAAGACCGCTGGCGCATCAGCGAGGTCGGCGCGGGCTGGTCCTCGCTGATGCTCGCCCTCCAGGACGAACATTCGGCCGCGTTCAGCTCCCACCTCCACCGCCTCCTCGACCGCGCCGAGGCCTGGGCCGCCGAGCCCGGTCCGGACGGCACCGCACCGATCGAACGGGAAGAGGCCCAGCGGCGGCTGATCCGGGCTGCGGCCGATCTGGAGGTGTCCCAGTTGCTCGAGGTGCGCAGCACCTGGATGGAATCGACCGGCGAAGTTCCCGTGGCCGAGGGACCGATGGGCAAGCTCTACGGCACGGAAAGCGTGGTCCGCCACAGTGAGGCGCTCACCGCGCTGGTCGGGCCCGATGCGCTGCGCAGCCGCCTCGATCCCTCCGCGCTCGAAGGCGGTCTCATTGAGCACTCCCTGCGCTACTCCTTGGGGATGACGATCTACGGCGGCACCAGCGAGATCCAGCGCAACATCATCGCCCAACGCCGTTGTGGGTTACCCCGACCGTGAGTCCCGGGTCGTGAGCGGCACTCACCCCACCCGGCCCGGCCTGAACCTTCTCGACGGGGATTGGTACGCGGCCGACCCCCACGAGGTGTGGCGCTGGATGCGCCGGCACGCGCCCGTCTACTACGACGAGACAGCCGACGTCTGGGGGATCGCGAAGCACGAGGATGTGCTTGCCATAGAGAAGGACCCGATTACCTTCTCGAGCTTTCGTGCGCCCCGGCCCCACGGCATGCACCTGCCGATGATGATCTCCATGGACGATCCCGAGCACAAGGCGCGCCGGGGCCTGGTCAATCGCGGGTTCACGCCCCGCCGCATTGCCGAAATGGAGCCCAAGGTCGCCGCACTCTGTCGCGGCCTCGTCGACCGCATCAGCGGGGTGGGCTCGTGCGACTTCGTGTGGGATGTGGCGGCGCCTCTCCCACTCATGGTCATCGCTGATCTGCTGGGCTTCGACGTCGCCGCCCACGAGGATCTCTTGCGCTGGTCCGACGACCTGCTGCGCGCCACCACCATCGACCCCACACCGGAACAGGCCAAGGCGGGCTTCGACGCCATGATGGGCTTCCGGGACTTCCAGCTCGACGTCATCGCACGACGCCGGGTCGAGCCGCGCGACGACCTCATCTCCAAGTTGTGCCAGGCCGAAATCGACGGGGCGGCCCTGGACGACGAGTCGATCGTGAACGAGGCATTGCTCATCCTCATCGGGGGGGACGAGACCACGCGTCACGTCATCAGCGGCGGCATGGCCGCCTTGCTCGAACGTCCGGATGCCCTGGCCGAGCTGGCGGCAGATCCGGACCTGCTGCCGCTGGCCGTGGAGGAGCTGCTGCGCTGGGTGTCGCCGGTCAAGAACATGGCCCGCACGGCGACCCGCGACGTCGAGTTGCGCGGCCAGCAGGTGCGCCAAGGTGACCAGATGATGCTCTTCTACCCTTCCGCCAATCGGGACGACGAAGTGTTCGAGCGTCCCGACGAGCTCGACATCCACCGCCATCCCAACCCGCACGTTGCGTTCGGGTTCGGCACCCACTTCTGCCTCGGGGCGGCCCTGGCCCGACTGGAGCTCCGGGTGATGTTCCGTGAGATCCTGACCCGCCTGCCCGACCTCGCGCTGGCCGACGCCGGCGCATTGGAATACCGTCCCTCCAACTTCGTGAGTGGTCTCGAGTCCATGCCCGTGCGCTTTACCCCCACCCCAGCTCTATGAGCGGGCCGTTGGACGGCATCCGGGTGGTCGAGCTCGGGGTCTGGGTCGCCGGACCAGGGGCCGGTGGCATCCTGGCCGACTGGGGTGCCGATGTGGTGAAGATCGAGCCGCCCGAAGGGGATCCATGCCGGACGTTCCTCAACGTCCTCGGCGGTGACCTGCCCTCGAACCCGGTGTTCGAGCTGGACAACCGGGGCAAGCGTGCGATCGCCCTCGACCTCTCCAGCGAGCGCGGCGTGGACCTGGCGCAGCAGCTGGTGGCCGAGGCCGATGTCTTCCTCACCAACCTGCGCCCGGCCGCACTGGAGCGCGTCGGGCTCGGCCCGACCCAGGTGCACGAGCGCCACCCGGGCCTGGTCTACGCCATCATCACCGGCTACGGCCTGGAGGGTCCGGACGCGGAGCGGGGCGCCTATGACGTCGCCGCCTTCTGGGCCAGGGCCGGCATCGCCGAGTCGCTACGTGCCCCGGGTGGCCCGCTTCCCTTCCAGCGGGGCGGCATGGGTGACCACTCGGCCGCCATGACCGCCGCCGCCATGATCAGTGCGGCACTGGTCGAGCACGCCCGCACCGGACGGGGTCAGATCGTCTCGACCTCCCTCCTCCGCCAGGGTTGTTACACCATCGGCTTCGACCTCAATGTCATGCTCATGTGGGGCCGGACACTGAACGTCGGAGTGCGCGAGACGATGTACAGCCCTGTCGTCAACAACTACACGGCGGGGGACGGTCGCGCCTTTTGGATCGTGGGCCTCGAGGGTGACCGGCACTGGCCCGCACTGGCTCGAGCGGTGGGTCATCCCGAGTGGCTGACCGACGAGCGCTTCGCGACCGGCACAGCGAGGGCGATCAATGCCCGCCTGCTCATCGGACTGCTCGACGAGATCTTCGCGGCCCGACCACTCGACGAATGGGCCGAAGCCTTCGACGCCGAGCCCGAGCTGTTCTGGAGCCGGGTCAATGCGATTGAGGATCTGGTGGCCGACGAGCAGTTCCTGGCGGCCAAGTCGGTGGTCGATGTGCCCGACGAGCAGAGCAGCATGCCCATGGTCGCGACACCGGCCGACTTCGACGGCGAACCGCCGCGGCCCCGCTTTCGGGCCCCCCACGTCGGGGAGCACACCCGCGACATCCTGGCCGAGCTTGCGGTTCCCGCCGACGAGATCGAGGCGCTCCTGGCCTCCGGCGTCGCCGTCGCCGCAGACGCCGCCGGCGCCTGATCCCGGGCTGCGCCGGGGCGCCTAAACCTCTAGACTTTTAGCATGTCGATGCCGGGGGAATGGTCCTTCGTCGCTGTGCACGACGTCCTGGCCGAAACGGCGGCGCAGCGTGACATGGTCGTGTGCGGCTCCATACGGCGCACCTTCGGCGAGGTGGCGCAACGGACCAAGTCGATCGCCGCCTTTCTGGTGGAGCGCGGCGTGGGCCTTCACGTCGAGCGCGCCGACCTCGAACGATGGGAGAGCGGCCAGGACCCGGTTGCCCTCGTCCTGCACAACGGAACGGAGTACTTCGAGGCGATGTTCGGCGCCTATCGTGCCCGCGCCGTCCCCTTCAACGTGAACCAGCACTACCGCCCGACGGAAGTGGCGGCGTTGCTGGCCGAAGTGGGAGTCAGGGCGATCGTGTACCACCGTCGCTACGGGCCGCTCGTGGAGATGGCGATCGCCGATCGCAACGTCGTCCTCATCGACGTCGACGACGGCTCTGGAGCAGAGGCGCTCCCTGGCAGTACGAACTTCGAGGAGGTCGCCCGCACCCCGGTGACCGTGCCCCTGCCGGTGCCGTCGCCCGACGACCTCTACATGATCTGCACGGGTGGGACGACCGGCCGACCCAAGGCGGTGCTCTGGCGTCAGGCCGACATCTACATCTCGGCGATGGCCGGTGTCGAGGGCGCCACCGCCGGGACGATCGCCGAGAGCGCCACCTCTGGGACCGGGTCGGGCCAGCCCTGGTACCCCGTTCCGCCGCTGATGCACGGAGCGGCCCAGTGGACGGCGTTCTCGGGGTTGAATCAGGGTGCCACGGTCGTGGTGCACGAGGACACCGGCCCCTTCAGCGCGCAGACCGTTCTGGAGTTGGCAGAACGAGAGCAGGTCGCCTTGATGTCGATCGTGGGCGATGCCTACGCAGCCCCGATGGTCGAAGAGCTGCGACGACGGCCGTACGACCTGTCGTCGCTCTTCATTTTGGGGACGGGGGGCGCCGCCACCGGCGAGCAGCACAAGGAGGCACTCCTCGAGATCCTGCCCAACCTCGTCATCCTCGATGGCTACGGGGCGTCGGAAACGGGGGGTATGGCCTTCGGGGCGCGGACGAAGGCGAAGAAGAACGAAGGGTTCGAGCCGAGCGCCGGCGCCACCGTGATCTCCGAGGACCGCAGCCACTTCCTGCAACCGGGGGATCCGGAGGTCGGCTGGATCGCACGGCGCGGACGGGTCCCGCTCGGGTATCTGCACGACCGGGAGAAGACCGAGAACACGTTCCCGATCATTGACGGTGAGCGGGTCACCGTCCCCGGGGACCGCGGCCAGCTCTCGGCCGACGGGCGCATCCTCCTCCTCGGCCGGGACTCGCTCGTGGTCAACACCGGCGGCGAGAAGGTCTTCGTCGAGGAGGTCGAAGACGTCCTTCGCCAGCATCCGGGCTTGGCCGACGCGCTCGTCGTCGGACGGCCGTCCGAGCGCTTCGGGCAGGAGGTGGTGGCGGTGGTGGCGCCGAACCCTGGGGCGACAGTTGATCCGCGCGGCATCCGCGAGTTCGTGGCCGGGGAGATCGCCCGCTTCAAAGCACCGCGGGCCGTCGCCGTCGTTGCCAGTGTTCACCGCCACGCCAACGGCAAGCCCGATTACGCCTGGGCCAAGGAGGTCGCGCTGACAGCGGCGGATGCGACCGCCGGCAGCGGCGGGCGCTAGTGGACCTCGGGGTACGTTGCCGCGGCCACTCAGCTGGCGGCCATGTCCGAGGAGCCGGTGGTCGCGCTCACTGCCGACCTGACGCAACCGGGCGCGGCGGAGACGGTTGTGCACGAGGCCTCCGAGGCGCTGGGCGGTCTGCGCGGCGTCGCGATCACGACCGGGCTCGGCGGGCGCGGCCAACGCGACCTGCTTCGCGGATCCGACGAGGACTGGGTGGCCACGTTCGACGACGTGCTCCTGGCGACCGTGCGGGCATGTCGTGCCGCTGTGCCGGTCCTCATCGAAGGGGGCGGTGGGGCCATCGTGACCACCGCCGCCTACTCCATTCGCGCCCCGAAAGCCCACCAGTTCCCCTAAGCCACGCTGAAGGCGGGGGTGGCCACGCTCACCAAGAACGTGGCCAAGTCGTTCGGGCATGTGGGCGTTCGGGCCAATTGCGTGTGCCCCGGTGCGACCGAGACGGAGATTCTCGCCGCCCTGCGCGCCGACGTGGCGGCGTCGCACGGCTGGCCCCCCGACGAGGCGCTGGAGCGTGTGATGACCGAAGAGTGGGGGATGCAGGTCGCGCTCGGGCGGCCGGGACGACCCGAGGAGCTCGGCGACGTCATTGCGTTCCTGCTTTCCGAGCGGGCCAGCTACCTCACCGGGGCGACCCTCAACGTCGACGGCGGCACCGACTTCTGATCTGGGTCACGCTTCGGGTTCAGGCACCGCGAAGTACTCGTCGCGCATTTCGAATGCCTTCCGCGTCCCGTGTTCGGCCCGGGTCTTGACGAAGTTGAACTCGCCCTCCTCGAAGCGGAGATTGGTGCCGTAGGCGTGGAAGAGGTAACTCAGCACTTCTTCCCCCTGGTATCCCTGCAGCTGTTCGATCAGCCGGAACGCTTCCTTGGCCATCACGATCCCGTCAGCGGGCATCCGCGCCACCTTCTCGGCCCACCAGGTTGCCCGGGACTCGACCGCGCCCGGCTCGACCACCTCGGTGAAGACGTCCTTGCCGGCGAGCTCGGCTGCGTCGATGGTGTCGCCCGTCAACAGGAGTCGGCGGGCCAGCACGGGACCGAGCCGGTAGAAGAACATGTGCAGCGATCCGAGCGCCGGCCCGAGAAATCGCGTGGCGGGCATGCCGACTTGGCAGTCGCTGCCCACGACCGCGATGTCGGCCATGAGGGCCAGCTCGAAGCCACCCCCGAGGGCGAAACCCGAGACCTCGGCGACCGTGGCTTTCGGATAGCCGAGGAAGAAGTGGTAGAAGTCGAACGTCTTGCGATCGGTCAGGAGACGTCGACGCTGACTGGGCCGGCGGCTCTTTGCTGCGGCCGCCGCCGCCCCGTTGCCGCTCCCGTTCGCCGCGGCCTTGGTCCCGTCGCCGTACCAGGTGTAGGCGTTGTTCATGTCGGCCCCGGTGCTGAACACGCCGCCCTCGCCGCGCAGGATGACGACCTTGATGGCATCGTCATAGGCGAGCTCGTCGAGATACAGGCCGAGCTGCTCGCGCATTTCCGGGTCGTAGGCGTTGCGGCGCTCCGGATTGTCCAACGTCAGCCGGGCGATGCCGGAGTCATCGTCTCGCTCCATCCGCACTCGTGCGTCGCTCACTCTGGGGGGCCTCCTGAGGCGCTGCTGGCGTTCTCGCTCCGTCCATCCTAAACTAAAAGCTATAGATATTTCCAGTTCCTCGTCCGTGACAGCCGTGGAAAGGAAGGTCGTGTCCTTCGGTGCCTTTGCGGGGTGGCCCGCGCCGCTGCGCGCACGGACTCGCGTCTCACCCGGCGGCATCCCTCCCGAGGGTCGCACGGGTCGCCCCAGGCCAGAGACCTGGTCATGACCTACGGCGCAGAGAAAGGTGTCATCGTCGAATCGGCCGGCGGCGTCCTCCGCGTCACCATCGACCGGCCTGAGCGCAAGGGCTCGATCGACGCGGCGGGGGCGCGCCGAATCGTCGAAACGCTCGAGGCGGCATCGACCGACGACTCCCTCCGTGTCGTCGTTCTCTCGAGCACCGGTGACGACTTCTGCTCCGGCTCGGACTGGGTCGCCGCCAACGCGTCGGGCGAGAAGCCACGCATCGGCAGTGTGCAACGTCGGGTCCCGCTTCAGGCGCACCGCATCATCGGCCTCCTCTTCGAAATCCAACTCCCTGTCGTCGCCGCAGTCCAGGGTTGGGCGGCGGGGCTCGGCTGCCAGATCGCCCTGGCGTCCGACTTCACCGTGGCGACGGAGGACAGCCGGTTCTGGCTGCCCTTCGTCAAACGGGGCTTCACGCCCGACAGCGGGGCGACCTGGCTGCTGCCTCGGCTCGTCGGCGTGGCCCGGGCCAAGGAACTGCTCCTGCTCGGCCGACCCATCAGCGGCGCCGACGCGGCGGCCTGGGGGATGATCCACCGGGCTGTCCCCGCCGCGGAGCTGCACGACGCGGTCGAACTCCTGGTCGACGAACTGGGCACCGGCGCCACGGTGGCCCTGGGCCTGACCAAGCACCTCATGAACGGTGCCCTCGATGGGACCATCACCGAAGCCATGGAGCACGAGGCGACGGCCATCGAGCTGTCCTCGCGCAGCGCCGATTTCCGCGAAGGGCTCATTGCCTTCCGGGAGCGGCGTGACCCGACCTTCGAAGGCCGCTGAGGACCGGGAGGGCGAGAGTGGGGACAGAAGGGACTGCCATGGAGTTCGACACCATCCTGTACGAGGTCGAGGAGCGCACCGCCGTCATCACGTTCAACCGGCCGGACCAATTGAACGCGATCAGCCCGCATATGGCCTTCGAATTGCGTCGCGCCTATGCGGCCGCCGAGGCGGACGAGGAGGTGTGGACGCTGCTCATCACGGCCAACGGTCGTGCCTTCTGCACCGGCGCCGACGTCTCCGAGATCCCGGACGACGGCCGGGTGATCTACGAGGAGCCCTACCTCTCGACCTACCCCCAGTGGGAGGCGCCACAAGAGGCCACCCCGCCGTTCCGCACCATGACGAAGCCGATCATCACCGCCGTCAACGGGTTGTGCTGTGGTGCCGGGCTCGACCTGGTCACGTGCGGCGACATCGCCATTGCCTCGGAACGCGCGGAATTCTTCGACCCGCATGTGAGCATCGGACTGGTGTCCGGGCGCGAGATGGTGCGGTTGGCCCGGGTGTTGCCGACCGGTATCGCCATGCGAGTGGCTCTGACCGGCCGACACGAACGCATGAGCGCGCAAAGGGCCTACGAGCTCGGCATGATCTCCGAGGTCGTGGAGCATGACCGCCTGCTCGACCGGGCCAAGGAAGTGTCGGCGCTGGTGAACCGGAACGCGCCGTTGGCGGTCCGTGGCACCCGACTGGCCATCCGCAGAGGCCTCGACCTTCCCATGCACGAGGCCGAGATCCTGGCCGAGACCTTCCGCGAGCGCGTCGTCCGCACCGACGACGCCAAGGAAGGTCCGCTGGCCTTCACGGAGAAACGGGCCCCGAAGTGGACCGGCACGTGAGTGACGACCGGCACGACACCGACCCGGACTCGTTCACGGCGATCCGTTACGAGACATCGTCCGATCACGTCGCCACCATCACGCTCGACCGCCCCGAGGTCCTCAACGCCTTCGACCGGCGGATGTGCCACGAGATGCGCGACGCCTGGCAACTCGTCAAGGACGACCCCGAGGTGCATGCGGTCGTCCTGCGGGCCGCCGGCGATCGAGCGTTCTGCACCGGCCTCGATACGAAGAAACCCTACGGGCAGCCCGACGACATCTGGAACCACGAGGATCCCGGTGAGCTGCTGAGCCCGAAGTGGCAGAAGGTCTGGAAGCCCGTGGTCTGCGCGGTGCAGGGCATGTGCACGGCCGGTGCCTTCTACTTCCTCAACGAGTCCGACATCGTCATCTGCTCCAGCGAGGCCACCTTTTTTGACTCGCACGTGACCTATGGCCTCGTGTCGGCCATCGAACCGGTCGGGCTCATGCGCCGGGTCGGCCTGGCGCACACCCTGCGCATGGCGCTGACCGGGAACGACGAGCGGGTGACGGCGCAGACGGCGTTGCACATCGGCCTCGTCACCGAGGTGGTCGAGCGCTCCGCGCTCTGGGAACGGGCGCACGAACTGGCCGCCGGCATCGCGACATTCCCCCGCTCGGCCACCGAGGGCACGGTACGAGCGATCTGGGAATCGCTCGACCGGCCCTACCGCGCCGCCATGGAGCAAGGCTTGATCTACACCCGCGTGGGCAACCCGATCGGCATGGCCGAAGTGGCCGAGAAGCCACCGGCCCGTCGGGAGCCCCGGCTCCGGTGATCGACGACGTGCCCGCTCGTCCCGCCGGCACCGGTCTGGCGCAGCGCATTACCGACGTGCTGGCGGTCGATCCGGGCGCGCCCGCGATCGAGTTCGAGGGTTCCTGGTCCACGTGGGGCGAGCTGGCCGACACGGCGCGCCAGGCGTCGGCGCTCGTCGACCGGCCGGGGGCGGAGGTGGGCATCATCCTGCGCAATCGGCCCGCCTCCATCGGCTTCCTCCTGGGCGTGCTGTCCGCCGGCGGTTGCGTCGTGACCATCAATCCGGGACGCGGGCGCGACCGGACGCGCAACGACATCGCGTCGCTGGACCTCGGTGTCCTGGCCGGCGAAGCGGACGACCTGGCCGAGTTGGTGCCTGACGGACTGCGGGCGTCGACTGCCGCCGCGGCCGCCCTGGGCGAACCCGTGATCGTCCGCGCCGGGACGGCTCGCCCCCCCGGCGCGGCGAGTGTCGAACGCCCCGAGACCGCGGTGCGCATGCTCACCAGCGGCACGACGGGGCCGCCCAAGCGCATCGACCTCAGCTCCCGCATGCTCGAGCGGGTCCTGGTCGGCGCCAAACACTACGAGTCGAACCGCGACGAGACCGTCCGGCTCCGCCGCGGTGTTGCCATCGTGAATTCGCCACTCGTCCACCTCGGTGGTCTGTTCCGCGTCCTCCAGTGCGTGAGCGACGGCCGCTCCTTCTGTCTCTTGGAGCGCTTCTCCGTCGAGGGGTGGTCCGACGCGGTGCGTCGCCACCGCCCGGCGACCGCCAGCCTCGTCCCGGCGGCCCTGCGCATGGTCCTCGATGCCGATCTCGATACCGACGATCTGTCGAGCGTCCGCTCTGTCGTGTCCGGTACGGCGCCGCTCGATCCCGACGACGCCGATGCCTTCACCGCCAAGTACGGCATCCCGGTCCTCGTCACCTATGCCGCCACCGAGTTCGGCGGGAGCGTCGCCGGCTGGAACCTCGACGACCACAAGAACTTCTGGACGGCCAAGCGGGGCAGCGTCGGGCGCGCCCATGCCGGCTGCGAGCTGCGTGTCGTCGACGCCGATTCGGGTGCGCCCGTTGGGCCCGGCGCCGAGGGACTGCTGGAGGTGAAGGCGAGGCAGTTGGGGAACGACGCCTGGGTCCGCACGACAGACCTGGCCCGGCTGGACGCGGACGGCTTCCTCTTCATACTGGGCCGGGCCGATCAGGCGATCATCCGCGGTGGGTTCAAGGTCCGCCCCGACGACATCAAAGCGGCGCTCGAACGCCACCCCGCGGTGCGCGGGGCCGCCGTGGTCAGTCGCGACGACCGACGCCTGGGAGCGGTCCCAGTGGCTGTGGTCGAGCCGCGCCCCGGGGCGGATGCGGTGTTGACCGACGATCTGTTGTCCTATCTGACCGGGGTCCTGGCCCGCTACGAGTTGCCGACCGAGATCCACCGCATGGAGACCCTGCCCCGCACGGAGTCCGGCAAGGTCGACCTGGTCGCGGTGAACGCCTTCCTCGACTCGGAGTCGGCCGTCCGGTGACGGACGACGAAATGGACCGCTGGACGTTCGGCGCCGATCCGTTGCCCCAGACGATGCGAGCTGCGGCCCTGTTGCGGCGCGTCACGAGCCTGACCCTCGCCCTCGAGAGCGAGGACGACGAGGTCGAGCGTCTCATCGGCGATCTGGAACGGTGCGAGGCGGTTTTGCAGCAACGGGTGCCGACGGACCCGGCGCCCCGCGTGGGCGACGCCGCTTCCGGCGCAGGACGGGTCTACCTCGACCACGCCTTCGGCATCGGCGCCTACAACCCGTGCGTGCCCGAGTATTCGATTGAGGTCCAGGGCGACCGGGCGCAGGGCTCGGTGACGTTCCCCATCGTCTACGAAGGGCCGCCGGGACTCGTGCACGGAGGATTCCTGGCCGTCTTCTTCGACTGCGCCGTGCAGCAGCACAATTGCGAGCTCGGTCTCGCCGGCAAGACCACGTCGCTCCTCCTCACCTACAGGCGACCGACCCCGCTCCTGACGGATCTGACGTTCGCGCTCGACCGTTCGGTCGGCGACGACCGGATCCGTACCGTAGGCACGCTTTGTGCGGGCGACAAGGTGCTGTGCGAGGCCGAGGTCGGCGCCATGGCCGGCGTGCGGGCCAACCTGCCCGAGGTCTCGTCCCGCCGGGCGGTCACATCGTGACGTCGTCGGTCATCGACGCCGGCGACGGCCTTCCGCTGACGATCCCCGCGCTGGTCCGGGCCCGGTCCGAAGCCCAGCCGGGCCGGGTGCTCCTGGCCGTGGACGACCGTTCCCTCACGTACGGCGACGCCGAGCACCGGTCCTCGGAGCTGGCGCGGGCCCTGCTGGCGGTCGGCATCGGCCCGGGCAGCCGGGTCGCTCTCCTCTTCCCCAATAGTCCCGAGTTCGTCGTGTCCTGGTTGGCGCTGGCCCGCATCGGTGCAGTCAGCGTCCCCTTGAGCACCTTCTCCACCAGTCCAGAGTTGCGCGGCCTGTTGCGCGGGGCTGACGTCACCCTGCTGCTGGCCGCACGCGGCTATCGATCCCAGGACTACGTGGCGAGCCTCGCCGCCGGGATGGAGGCGCTCGAGCTGGCCGCGCCACCGCCGCTCCGCTCGACGGCAGCGCCCTCCTTGCGGCGGATCGTCTTCGCCTTCGACGGCTCCCCGAGCGGCGACATCGACGTCGGCTGGACGCTCGACGGCCTCCTCCGATCCGCATCCTCCGTCAGCCCCGAGGTGCTGGCCGCGGCCGAGCGCGCGGTGACGCCCGCCGACCCGATGGTCATCGTGCACACCTCGGGGTCCACGAGTGAGCCGAAGGGCGTCATCCATACCCACGGCGCGCTGATCCGCCATTTGGACAACCTGAATGAGCTGCGCCGGTACGACGCCGGCGAGATCCTCTTCTCGAATTCGCCTTTCTTCTGGATCGGCGGCTTCGCCTACGCCCTGCTGGGCACCCTCGTCGCGGGGGCGACCCTGGTCTGCGCCAACACCGCGAGCGCCGCCGGTGTGCTCGATGTGCTCGAGCGTGAGCGTCCGACCATGGTCAACGGGTTCGCTGCTTCCGTGGCGCACGTGGCGGAGGACCCCACATTCGGTTCTCGTGACCTCTCGTCCATCCGTCGGGGCAACCTCTACCCGATCATGCCGGCGGCGGTGCGGCCGAGGGACCCGGAGCTGCACCACGCCATGCTCGGCATGACCGAGGCGGGCAGCGTCTGCCTGGCCAGCGGCGACGAGTCCGAACAGCCGGAACACCGCCGCGGCTCGTTCGGGCGCGCGGTCCCTGGCTTCGAGGCGAAGGTCGTGGGCCCGGACGGTGCAGCGTGTGCGAACGGTGCCGTCGGGGTGTTGGTCTTCCGCGGCCCTTTCCTCATGGAGGGGTACGACGGGCGAGAGCGCCACGACTCCTTTGATCACGACGACTGGTTCCACACGGGGGATCTGGTCACCATGGACGACGACGGCCTCTTCTACTTCAGGGGCCGGGAGAGCGACATGATCAAGACGGCCGGCGCCAATGTGTCGCCGCGTGAGGTCGAGGCCGCCATTCTGGAGGTCAGCGGTCTCGTGGCGCACGTCGTGGCCATCGACGACGAAGCCCGGGGCCAGCTCGTCGGAGCACTGGTGCGTGCTCCGGAGGGCAGCGTGGATGTCGACGATCTCCGGGCGCGCCTACGCGGCAGGCTCTCGGCCTACAAGGTGCCGCGCGTGGTGGTCGTCGTTCCGGCGGAAGACGTGCCCATGATGTCGAGCGGCAAGCTGGACCTGCGTGCGCTCAAGGAGCTCCTCGGTGAAGCCTGAAGCCGAGACCATCCCCGCTCTGGTTGGAATCCGAGCGGAAAGCAACGGCGACCGCAGCGCCGTCGTCACGCTGGACGACGCCGTCACGTATGCCGAGCTGGACTCCATGAGCGCCTCCCTGGCGGCCCGGTTGGTGGCGCAAGGGGTCGTCAAGGGCGACCGAGTCGCGCTGCTGGCGCCCAACGGGATCGAATGGGCGGTCATCGGCCTGGCCGTCATGCGGATCGGGGCGGTCCTGGTGCCGATGAGCACCCTGTTGCGGGCGCCGGAACTCCTGGCCCAACTGGCCACGGCGAACGTGTCGCACTTCGTGACGACGACAGAGTTCCGGGGCCGGCGCCACCTGGACGAGCTCGAGGACGCCCGTCCCGGACTCGTGGCGGCGGTGCACGGCGGCGGACGTCATCCGGCGGCACCGTCGTTGCGCCGGGTCTGGACCACCGACGGCATTCCCGACGACGCAGTCCCGATGAGCCTGGTGCGCGCCATGGAGCAGCGCCTGCGGCCGGCCGACGACATGGTCGTCCTGTTCACCTCGGGCAGCCGGGGGGTGCCGAAAGGCGTGATCCACACGCATGGAGCGGCATTGCGTGCCGTCACCTCAGGGTTCGTCGCCCGAGGTGTCGGTCCCGGCGACCGTCTGTATATTCCGATGCCCTTCTTCTGGACCGGTGGGTTCGGGCAAGGGCTGCTGACCGCGCTCGTCGCCGGCGCCACCTTGCTCACCGAAGCCGAACCCGAACCGGCGACCACGCTCGAACTCCTCCAACGGGAGCGAGCGACGCTGTTCCGTGGCTGGCCCGACCAAGCCGCCCGCCTGGCGGCACAGCCCGGCTTTGCCGAGGCCGACCTGTCCTCTCTACGGGACGCGAGTCTGGCTGCCGTCCTCCCGCCGGAGCGGCGTCCGGCGCCCGGCGCCCGGGCCAACCTCTTCGGCATGACCGAGACGTTCGGCCCCTACTGTGGCGATCGGTTGGACCTGGACTTGCCGCCAGAGAAGTTCGGCAGTTGCGGCCGCCCCTTCGAGGGGGTCGAGGTGCGGATCGTCGATCCCGATTCGGGCGAGGAGGTGCGTGCTGGCGAACAGGGTGAGATCTGTCTGCGCGGCGACCACCTGCTGCGAGCCATCTGCGGACGACTGCGCTCCGCGGTCTTCACGAAGGACGGTGCGTACCGGACAGGTGACCTGGGCCGGCTCGATCCCGATGGGTACCTCTGGTACGCCGGCCGCCTCGACGACATGGTGAAGGTAAAGGGCGCCACGGTCTATCCCTCGGAGGTGGAGGCGGCGTTGCGGTCCATCGACGAGGTCAGCCACGCCTTCGTCACCGACGTGACGCACGACGGAGCCCCCGAGATCGCCGCGCTGGTGATCACCGACGCCTCCATCGACACAGTGCGTGCCGCGGTCAGATCCCGTTTGAGCGCGTTCAAGGTGCCGACGCGATGGCTTCTGACGAAAGATCCGGATCTGGTGCCGATGATGGCATCAGGCAAGGTCGACAAGACCGCCCTGCAAGGGCTCCTGTTGTCGGAGGCGGTCCTCGTCTCATGACCGGTGGGCACAGGACGACGAATGAACGGAGTCACACATGAAGGCGATCGACTGTCTCGTCAACGTTGATTTTGCGGATCAGAAACCGCCCGACTGGATGGTGCGGGTCAAGGAGGACTACTTCAAGGGCGGGGATTCGTTCTTCAAGAGCCCGGAGCTTCCCGAACTGCTCGAGGACATGGATGCCAACGGTGTCGAGCGGGCGATTCTCATCACCAGGGCCGGCGCCGGCGAGGACAGAGCCCAGCGTTTCGCGGAGGCGGAGCCCGATCGATTCAAACTGGCCGTGGGCGGCTTCAACCTCCTCAAACCGATGAAGACGGTGCGCACGCTCGAGTCGTTCGCCCGCGACCACCCTGTGGCCTGCGCCACGGTCGGTCCCAGCTTCTGGGGCGACGGGATGTACCCGCCGACCGACCCCGTGTACTACCCGCTGTACACCAAGTGTTGCGAGCTCGATCTGCCGCTCTGCATGAACACGGGCATCCCCGGCCCGCCGATCCCCGGCGAAGTGCAGAACCCGATCTACCTGGACCGGGTCTGCATCCGCTTCCCTGAGCTGCGGCTCTGCATGATTCATGGAGCCGACCCGTGGTGGGACACCGCCATTCGGCTCATGCTGAAGTACAAGAACCTGCGGCTCATGACGTCCGCCTGGTCGCCGAAGCGGCTGCCCGAGCCGTTGCTCCACTTCATGCGCACCCGGGGGAAGGACCGCATCATCTTTGCCAGTGACTACCCGGTGCTCTCCATGAACCGGTGCCTGGGAGAGGCGAAGGCGCTCGACCTGCCCGAAGAGGTGCTGACGCGCTGGTTGCACGACAACGCCGAGGCCTTCTTCTTCGCGGCCGGCTCAGGTGGCGAGCGCCCCTAGCCCTCCGCCGCTGGAAAGCGTTACTGTACTAGACGGGGAAACGTCACTACCCAACGAAGTCGCTGATCAGAAGGACATTCACCATGGACCCCAGGCCGATCGACGCCGACAACCACTATTACGAATCGCTCGATGCCTTCACCCGGCATCTCGACAAGAAGTTCCGCGACCGCGGCGTCAAGCCTGTGCAGAGCGGCAAGCGCGTCGAGCTGTTGATGGGAGGAGCGGTCAACCGTTTCATCCCCAATCCGACGTTCGATCCGATCATCGTGCCGGGCTGCATGGACCCGCTCTTCCGCGGGCAGATCCCCGAGGGCGTGGACCCCGGTTCCCTCCTGCAGGTCGAGCCGTTGCGCAACGAGTACCAGAAGCGCGACGAGCGCATCGCAGTGATGGACGAGCAGGGCCTCGGTGCGGCGCTGCTCTTCCCGACGTTGGGCTGCGGTGTGGAGGAAGGGCTGCGCAACGACGTGGATGCCACCATGGCCTCGATCTCGGCCTTCAACCGTTGGTTGGAAGAGGATTGGGGCTTCGACTACGTGGGTCGGATTATCGCTGTCCCCATGCTCTCCCTGGCGGATCCGGAGGCGGCGGTGGTGGAGGTCGAGTCGCTGATCGAGCGTGGCGCGCGGATGGTGCACGTCCGACCAGCTCCGGTACCCGGACCCAATGGGACCGGCCGCTCACTGGGCGACAAGGTGCACGATCCGGTGTGGGCCAGGCTGGCCGAAGCATCGGTCCCGGTGGCCTTCCACCTCGGCGACAGCGGCTACAACCGCTTCCTCGCAGCAGGATGGGGTTCGAGCGCCAGCTTCGAGGGATTCGGCAACGTCGACATCCTCAGTCGGATCTTGGTTTCGGATCGTGCCATCCACGACACACTCGCGTCGCTCATCGTCCACAAGGTGTTCAAGCGGCATCCCACCTTGAGGGTTGCCAGCATCGAGAACGGGTCGGACTGGATGGCGCTGTTAGTCAAGCGGCTGCGCAAGCAGCGCAACCAGACGCCGTGGGCGTTCGCGGAGGACCCCCTCGACACGGTGCGCGAGCACGTCTGGGTCACGCCGTACCTGGAAGAAGATCTCCACGCCTTGGCAGAGCTGATCGGCGTGGAGCGCATCCTCTTCGGTTCCGACTGGCCCCATGGCGAGGGCGTCGCGAGCCCTCTCGATTTCACCAAGGAGCTCGGAGGCTTCGACGAGTCCGATGTGCAGCGGATCATGCACGACAACTGCGAGGAGCTTCTGGGGTCGCCTGCATGAGCGACGACGAGGTGACGCCGACGCCGACGCCGACGCCGACGCCGGGCGAGGTTCGCCCGAACGCTGCGCTCTGGGCCGAAGTGCAGGATTGGCTGGCCGAGAATTGGGACCCCGACCGCTCGGTCGACGAATGGTGGAAGGTGGTCGCCTCCGCCGGGTGGACGGCCCCGCATTTCACGCCGGACCAGGGCGGCCGGGGCCTCCCACGCCGCGTCGTCCGCACCGTCCGCTCCGCGTTCAAGTCCTTCGGCGCGCTCCGGCCGCCCGGCGGTCTGGGCCTCCTCATGGCTGCTCCGACGATCCTGACGCACGGGACGCCCGGGCAGATCGACCGCCTGGTGCCCTCCATCCTCGACGGGCAGGCCGCCTGGTGCCAGCTCTTCAGCGAGCCCGGCGCGGGCTCCGATCTCGCCGGGCTCACAACCCGGGCCACCAAAGACGGCGACCGGTGGATCATCCGTGGGCAGAAGGTGTGGTCCAGCCAGGCGGTGGGAGCCGACTACGGCATGCTGTTGGCCCGCACCAATTTCGACGTCCCCAAGCACCAGGGGATCTCGTGGTTCGCCTTCCGGCTCGATCAGCCGGGTGTGACCGTCCGGCCGCTGCGGGAGATGACCGGTGACGCCGTGTTCAACGAGATATTCCTCGATGACGCGGTGTGTGATGACCACGACCTCATCGGCGGTCTGGACAACGGGTGGTCCGTGACTCAGACCACCTTGCACTTCGAGCGCACGGGTATCGGCGCCGGTGGCATTCATGCCGGCTTCCCCGAGCCGGGCCGACGCGGCGGGATGCTCGGCCGGAGTGCCGGCGATGCGGCGTTGGAGGAACCGGAGGACGAGAAGCTGACCCTGGGGCACAGCGACGTGGTCGAACTGGCCCGGAGGTTCGACCGGTTGTCGGACCCGTTGATCCGACAACAACTGGCTCGTCTCTACGTCCTCAGCGAGACGGGGCTCTGGAATGCTCAGAGGGGCAGGGCAGAGGCGAAGCGCGGCGGCGGACAGGCGGTGGCGAGCACCGGCAAGCTGAGCCAGACCCGGATCGTCAAACTCGCAGCCGGGCTCGCCACCGAGATCGCGGGCCCGCACGGGCTCCTCTGGGGTCCAGATGCGATCGAGGGTGGCACCGTGAGCAAGGCGATGGTGTTCTCCGCTGCCTCTTCGATCTACGGCGGCACCGACGAGATTCAGCACAACATCATTGCGGAACGGACGCTCGGTCTGCCGCGCGAGGCAGCGCCCGATCGCACGCGGCCCTTCGGCGACGTGCTCCGGGACCATGCGCCGGTCGACGGTTCCAAGACTCCTGCCTCGCACTGAGCGGATCGCAGCGGCTGACGATTCGCACTGTGAGACCGTGACGACCGACGCCGAATCCAGACCGCGACCCGGCGCTCTTCCACAACGTGCCGGAAGCATGACACTGGCCGGTCTGGTGGCGCATCGGGCGAGCTTGACGCCCGACGCGTTGCTGGTCGTCGACGATCGGGACCGGTGCCTGACGGCGTCGGAGTTCCAGCAGGAGGCCGCCCGGGTCGCAGCGCGTCTCACGGAGCTCGCCGTCCTCCCCGGCCAGCTCGTGTCCTGGATCATGCCGACTGGTATCGATGCCCTACTCGTGATGGTGGGGCTTTCGGTGGTCGGAGCCGTGCAGAACCCGATTATCCCGATGTACGGTCCGCGCGAGGTCGGTCACATCTTCCGCGAGGCCGGCGTCGATGTCGTGGTGTCGGTCAAGTCCCACCGGTCGACGGACTACGAGCGGATGATCAATGAGCTCGGGGCTGCTGGCTCACAACGCCTCGGGTGGTCGCTGTCGAGCAGGTGTTGGGCCGACAGCGAGCATCGGCGGAGGAGGGCGAGAGAGGAACGTGCTCCCACGTCGCTGCCACGGGCGCCGGGTGGGTCTTCTACACCTCGGGATCGACGGGATTGCCGAAGGGGGTGCTCCATTCCGACGCCACCCTCTTCGCCGTTGCGGCTGCGATGGCCGATCGCCTCAAGATGACCTCGTCGGACCGGAGCGGCATCGCCTTCCCGATCGCCCATATCGGCGGTCCCATCAATCTGATGGCTGCCCCCATCTCCGGCTCGGCCCTGATCCTTCTCGAGAAGTTCGAACCGGCGGAGGCGTGCGACGTTCTCGCTCGTCACGGGGTCACGATGGCGGGTTCCGGAACCGCATTTCATCTGGGATATCTCGGTGTCCAAGCGGAGCGCCCGGATGCCCCCGTGTTTCCACTGCTTCGGTGCTGCCCGGGCGGCGGCGCTCCCAAGCCCGCGGGGCTCCACGAGAGGGTGGAGAGAGCGTTGGGCGGGGCCGGGATCGTGTCGGGCTGGGGCCTGACGGAAGCGCCGGTGCTGACGATGGCCTCTCCGGACGATCCCGACCTCGAGCTGTCCGAGACGGAAGGTCAGGCGTTGAAGGGGGTGCGGCTCAAGGTCTTCGCGGCAGACGGGTCTCCGGCGGCGCCGGGCCAACCCGGCGAACTTCGGGCCAAGGCGGCTCAGATGATGCTCGGGTACGTGGACGCCGAGTTGGACCACGAGGCCTTCGACGCCGACGGCTACCTGAGAACAGGCGATCTCGGAACGGTTGATGCCAGTGGGTACGTCCGGATTACCGGCAGGTTGAAGGACGTCGTCATCCGGAACGGCGAGAACGTGAGTACGGCCGAGGTGGAGATCCTCCTTCGGGCGATGGAGGCGATCGCTGACGCGGCCGTCATCGGCCTTCCTGACGATCGCACCGGTGAGAGGGTCTGCGCGGTCATCGAAAGGACGCCAGGCTCGGGTCCCCTCGATGTCAGCGCGGTCGGCACGTGGCTGGCTGCACGCGGATTGCGGCGCATCGCCTGGCCCGAGCAGGTGGAATGCGTGGCGTTGTTGCCGCGCACACCGGCAGGAAAGATCGACAAAACTGAACTGCTCAATATGTTCTCGTCCTGAGAGGACGCTGGTCCCACTGTTGGGCTCTCGTGGCCTGGTCTACGAACGCGCCGACACTGCCGCCGCAGCCTCGAGGTAGGGCCAGGCAATGTCGCGCGGAATCCCGCCGACCAGTGGCTGGAGCCCGAGCGCATTGCCGCTCTGTATGAGGTCACGGGCTTCGGCA
>Ga0302324_100002226_pt1 | contig 45553 bp, 43 predicted proteins | sample Palsa_T0_1_FD_201949 | JGI IMG/M metagenome (GOLD analysis project Ga0302324, IMG submission 201949) | Peat permafrost microbial communities from Stordalen Mire near Abisko, Sweden - Palsa_T0_1 | ecosystem: Environmental > Terrestrial > Soil > Palsa > Peat permafrost | place: Sweden: Abisko... | reverse complement strand
ATCGTATTGGAGAGTTCCCAACGGAGCACGAAGCGGCTGAACCAGTCCATCACTGCGACCAGATAGAGAAAGCCTCCGCGCATCGGAATGTAAGTAATATCGGTGCTCCAGACGTGGTTGGGCCGCTTGATCGCGACGCCCCGCAGCAGGTAGGGGTAGATCTGATGACCCGCCTGAGGACGGCTCAAGTTCGGTTTCGGATAGTGGGCTTCGATGCCCAGGATGCGCATCAGCCGTTGGATGCGCTTGCGATTCACTTCCAACTCGACGGCCATTTTGCGGCTTCCGAAAAACGGACGCTTCAGATACAGCTGGTCGAGCTGGCGGAGCAGTCGCAGGTTCTCCGCGCTCTCCGGCCGCGGCTGGTAGTAGTAGGTCGAGCGCGGCACCCCCAGCAGTTCGCACTGCTGTTGGATGCTGAGGCGCGGGTGAGTGGGATCGATCCATTGCCGTTTGTCGTCAGTCGATGAGGCCAGCTCTTTTTTTGAGAAAGTCCAACTCCACTTTCAGTTGGCCGATCTGTTTGTACAGCTCGTCTTTTTCGGCGTCGGACTGTTGGCGCACCTGCTCGCGGCCGTTGCCGAAGATGTCCGGCAAACCGGCCAGCGCTTGTTTCTTCCAACCTCCGACCTGGGTCGGGTGGACGCCGAACATCTGGGCAATCTGCGCTGCCGTCTTGTGCGCCTTGATGGCCTCGACCGCCACCTTGGCCTTCAGGCTGGGCGGGTGACTCTTGCGGGTTTTGGGCATTGACTCTCCTCTATTTTCAATGCCGCCCACCATCTAAGAAAGGGTCGTTTTTCTGTCCAGAAAATGGGGTCCACTACAGAGTTCCCCGTTTCATCCTTCTCAGGGTAAGCTCCTTCTGTACCAGTAAGCCATAGAGGTTCTCATCGCTGCGCGGAGAAATCGTTAATCGGACCATGGTCGTCGCCTCTGACAATGATACGTAATCCACAGGGAAGAAAAATCGCACTACCCGCGCGGATTTGCCAATACGGCAAGCGCGCTAGTTCACACATCTGCGTGTTGCCGATGACCTGCAATAGATTGCGATTACCTCATTGGCCATGAAGGTCACCGAATCACGGGGAGTCTGTCTCGGCCAGTTTCTCACTTTCCGTATCGGGGACAAAGCAGGAGTTGAGATTGTTCGGTCAACAATACGGCGCCGCGACGATTTATATAGGATCGATCCATGGCCAACTGTGGTAGGGCTTGGCCGCTATTTATCGCGCGAGACGCGAGTTTTTTCTCTCTAGTTACCGTCAGGCAACAACAGGCCTTCGTTCGGGTTGGTGATCTTCAACCGGAAACTCACCGGCGGATCATGGGCGGTTCGAGCACCATGCGAGTGGCGATGACTCACAAGAAAGTCGAGTGCCCTTCCGTCGAACCTCAGGTTGAACAAGGGTTCGGGATGTGGCGTCCAGTTGGACTCCGGCCGAGCTTCTTCCTGATCTTCTCCATAGCATCTTTCTACGAGGCCCCAGCGTTTCAACGACGCACTCGGGGATAGATTTGCAACGTGTCGGGTCGGGTATAATTGCCCCAGTGAAGGAGCGTATGGCAGCGTTCCTCCCCAATATCTATGAGGATAGCTATAGGCGACATTTTGGCCGTACTCGCCGTAATTATGGTTGCTCTCATAGGCATCCAGGGCTTTCGCAAGGCGAAGGCAGCTCGGAACCGGTTGGATTTGCTTCGCGAACTTAACCGCCGAGAAAGTTTATCGCGTCGCTCCTCGGATACGCCTTACGTTTGAGGGAGTCAAATGGACTCTATGGTCTAAGGTTCTATTACGGAAATCCCGGATTACTCCCCTGCAATGGTCGCCTTCACTCCGCCATTGACAACCAAAATTAACGCTGGTATAGTCCCTGCGTCGAACTTTCCAGAGGAGGCTACCTATGTTCAGCAACGTATTCCGTTCCGCCGCGCTCGCCGTTCTCGTAGCCGGCTCCATTGCGGCTGCAGACGATCCATTCGTAGGCAAGTGGAAGTACAATCAGGACAAAAGCAAGGTGACCGGCCAACGTGTGAAGATCGACGAACTGGCACCGAACAAATACAAGATCAATAGCGGCTCGTTTCCTGAAGTGGTTGTCGCCGATGGCACGGACCAGCCGATGGAGTTCGGCGGCACTGCGTCTCTCACGAAAACGGGAGACAATTCCTGGAAACTGGTGAGTAAGAAGGACGGCAGAGTCCTTTCTGAATCCACTTGGACTCTTTCACCGGATGGCAAATCCTTGACGGTCCACACGACGGGAACCCGGCTGGACGGCTCCACGTTTGAAAATGAGGGAGTGGTCGGTCGTGTCACCGGGAACAGCGGCCTGGCGGGCACTTGGGAAACCAAGGCTGAGAAGGAGATGAGCACGCCGGCCGATTGGGAGATACAGCCGTATGAGGGCGGTATTTCCTTAGTCTATCCTTCGAATAAAGGCCGCCTCGATCTGAAGTTCGATGGAAAGGACTACAGCGAAGTGGGGCCGAACGCGCCCGTGGGGGTTCTCACTTCGGGCAAGCGTTTGAAGCCTGACACGATTCAGCTCACCGAGAAACACCAAGGCAAGGTAATTGACACGGTGGAGTATAAGGTCTCTGCCGACGGAAAAACCCTGACCGCAACGGTTCATAACACCGGCCAGCAGAAGCCAGTCGTTGCCGTTTACGATCGGCAGTAGCTCCTAGACCGACAGAACCACCTGGCGAGAAACGCGCCTGTTGCCGCCGCAATGCAAGGAGTGACAAGCCGCTCGATTGAGGGCGTTGACGGCAGGCGGAGGTGTTGGAGAATCCGGTTCCGGCCAAGATTCTCACTTGTAAGCTTTTCAACCGATTAGTCTCGCATCCCGTCGTAATTCGTCGGTTTTGTCGGGTCGCCACGCGTAATAACCTTGTGTCAGGGTTTGGCCAGCCGCGTCACTGTTCACACTCGTAACTTACTACCATTGCGGGCTTATGCTTGCAGCACTGGCTGATGTGTTCTTCAGATTACTGACATTTTCTGCCATTTTATGACATCGTTGCAATTCAGTTCGCAGGGCAGGCTTATGCTCCGGCGTCGCTATCATTCGCCACCTCTCAGCGTTCCGCCAGAGATCGGGCACGAGCCATCGCGCCGGCCCACGCATCTTTGCGGTGATAGACTGACGTGCAAATGAGCAGGTTCCCCCAGAATGACGTGGACGATCTTCTCGTGAAGTGCCACAGGCGATGCTGTATTTGCCATCGTGGCAAATCGGCGCCGCCCTACTGCAGAGGTTTGGTGGTCTCAATACCTAATCATGATCTGCGACACTTCAAGGCGGTCTAAGAGCCGCAAACGCGGAGCATGGCTCGTCTTGTTGCTGCTCGTGATCGTCCTCGCCGTCATCTACTCTGCCAAGACAACGAATCCGCCTGATGACCAGAAGGAGAAATCCGGCAAGGGGCAAAAGGAGCCCAGCGCGGATGGTAGCGCGCCCGGAGCGAAAGTCGAGGAACCGAAGCCGTCACGCGAAGCAGCTCTGGCAAACGCAAGCATTGCGAAATTCACTTGGCACAAGGCCGCATTATGATGCGGACCAGATTACGGGCATGGGGCTCTATGATGGGCAGCAGACGGCGTTCCTGATGACGGACCCGAGCGATATTGCGGATATTCCCGAGCGAGCGCGGGCCTGATCATGGCGGCCAGGATTTTTCGGCAAGTTAACGCTGCCTGCGATGGGGATCAAAAAGCGTGCTGCTGCTGATCCGCGCTGACGGTGTCGGCACATTCTTCAGCCGGTGGTGGTGCAGGAAATGACGGCTGCCGGGCTTGAAGCGAGCCGCGGGAACCGCATCGCTGGTTGTTCCAACTTGAAATCCGGATTCGACGGTGTCGGAATCGTATCCGCCGCCGGAATTTATTCCACCGATGATCTGGAGCGCCGTGGGACCGGAGGCCACGTCCGAGGGAACCGTAGCACGCATCACCGCGGTTTCCGTCGGCGGCAGTTCAGGATTAAACAACGTTTTATCGGGCATCTGCGCGTATTTGTCTTTATGCACGCTGGACCGCCATCTTGCCCTATGGAGCAGGAGCGTCTCGTGGTTGCGACGCCCGCCCGTTCAGGCCGCTTGCTTAAGCGTCAGTGATTCCAGCCATCGGTCGATGGGAACCTCAGGCGTATAAATGTAAACGCCCGTGCCCGGTGTTAATAAGAAGTGAGCGTACTCCGCCTGACCCGGTTCCTTCGCGACGTAGGCATCGCAGTAGATCGCGCTCAACACGTGGTACATGTCGTCGTACAAGTCTCTCGGATTTGAGCCACGATGAGCGCACCGTCAGTTGAAATACAGATCCGCGCGCACTAACGCTCTAGCGGTGCGGGACGTTTGCGATTCGAGCAGCGCACGCGCATACCTTTGAGAATCAGAAGGCGTCGCTTCGCTATATCGGTAACGGATCTTCTCCGACAACTGGGACACCGCCGTCAGCGTCGCTGTGAGGTTGTATCGACGAGCCATGCCCCCAACTCGTTAGCGGAAATATCCGCCAATCGTTTCTTCATGTCATCCCGGATCGCTGTGTGATCTTTCTGACCCGATCTCGCAGCCGAAGATAAGTGGAACCGCTCGTTGACAAATGCATCCGCCTCAGCCCCGAACTCGCCACCAGCCAATCTTCGCACTTCGGGGATAATTTTCGTTAAGCCAGCTTTGGAAACAAATGGATCTGGCGCAGGTATCCGCCCAACGACTGCTGCCATTTCGAGGGCAAGAAATTCCAAAACCTCATGAACGCAGATTATATGGTCACCCACCAAATGCGCGCTCAGGTAAGAGAAGAGTTTCGCCGCGCGCAGCGGTGCTTGGGCACCTGAGCCGCGAAAGTTCTTGAGGAATTCGTATACTGTGTGATAGCTAAGGACGAGCCTAGCGCCCTTTGCGACAAGGGTCGCCCCAAACTGTGCCGGATCAATGTCCAGATCACACAGCTCATTCCAAATGTTAGTGTCCGGGTAAATCGTCACGATCCGAGCGCGAATCCGCTAGCAATTCTTATCTAGTTGCGCGAGGCGACTACCGCGAGTAAGAGGCCGCCGCAGGCAATGCCAACCGCTTCCCACGGGTGTTCGGCGATCCAGTCAACAACAGATCGACCTACCTGCACCCAAGGATCTAGTTCTGGCGCGACGTGTGGCTCTGTGGCTCCGTTAGCTGTGCCTCAGGATAAAATTCCCACTTCAAGACGACCTGGAATTGGCCCTGAAGCTGACCATATGGGCTCGGCGGCGTAAGCCGAAAAGCCGCTAGCGTGGCGGGGTGCGGTTGAAATAGCGCAGCCATTCCCGTCTAGGGCTGAAGACTGGCCACGGATCGCGGAGACAAGACTGGCAACTTCGGTTCCAAGAGATCTTTTCTCCTTTGCCCTAGTATATCAGCGTGAAAACATCCTAGTCCCGCTTCTTGGGCCATTCCGGGCCGTTTGTAAAAACACACCTTAGCGAAGCCTTTGGGATTGGCATCTTCAGCAACATTTCTCGCGCCGCTCGACCAAGCATCCAGCACGCCGTCAGACCAACACCGTGTCCACTCCGCAATTAGCGACCATTCCGGCTCGACCGAGTCTAAGTCCGAAACTTTTGGGGCCCATCACGCCGCGGCATACTCTCTGTCGGACTGGTACAAAATATCGGGCAGGTCACTTTGGTTCGAATCATGGGCGGGGAGCCAAACTTTCAATTGTCCTGAGCGGAGACAATGATCGACATCGCGCCCGTTGTCGTAGAAAGGGGTGAACCAGTCGTCAAGGACCAGCGAACCCGGGTTCCCGGGATTCCAGGTTAGTTTTGCCACGCTTTCACCCATTTGGTCGAGTGCGAATTGGGGATTGTTGGGACCGTTTTCGGTGGTCACGTAGATATCGCCATTGTCGTCCACGGCCGGTTAACCCAACGATGCAACCCCGTCGCCAAATATTTATGCGCGGTCCGTTTGTTAGACTTTCACATTATGTCGATCGTTCTCGGCCGTGGTCTCACAGTTTTGCTAGCGGCGGTCTTCCTTTTGGCGCCCGTTGCCTTGGAAGCGCAGGATTTTCGCGGCAGCCTACTTGGAACAGTGACCGATGCCAGCGGCGGACGGATCGACGGCGCGGTCGTTCGGCTTCGCGCGCAGGACTCGTCCATCGAGCGGCGAATCATCAGCGATAGTCAGGGACGGTTTCGTCTAGATGATTTGCTGCCAGGGAATTACAGCCTGACTGCGGAGTCCCCAGGCTTCATGGACGCCCGCGCGGAAGTTACGGTAGTGGTCAGTTCCGCCCGCGAGATCTCAATCACGCTGCAGCCCGCGTCCGTACGCCAGAGCGTGAATGTAGTGGCCGGGGCGTCTTCCATTACCACTCAAACCATCGACACGACATCGGCCGTGCACGGCGGGGCGGTCACATCCCAGGACTTGCAAACTTTTCCACTCGCAAACCGCACCTTTGCAAACATCGCCTATTTGATACCCGGGACGGAACCCGTGGAACCGTCCGATCCTACCAAAGCACGCATCACCGCGGTTTCCGTCGGCGGCAGTTCAGGATTAAACAACGTTCTCTCGGTCGATGGCGGTGACAATTCGGACGACTATATTGGTGGCTTCCTGCAGAATTTTTCGCCGGATGCTATTCAAGAATTCGCTTTCCGGACGTCGCAGGAAGACGCCGATACGGGCCGCACCGTGGGAGGATCAGTGGTGATCACAACCAAGCGCGGCAACAACGAATGGCATGGGGACCTGGCTGTCTACGAGCGAGCCGCTGCGTTGAATGCTCGCTATCCTATCGAGAATCCCGCTCCATTGCCCAAACAGCCCTTCTCGCGTCAAAATTACATCGGAACGCTCGGCGGCCCCATCAGTCAGGACAAGTTTTGGTTCTTTTCTTCGTTTGAGGCTGTTCACGAGGACGCTAGCATCGCTTACAGTCCCGCCAGCCTCACCCAGTTCAAGGCACTGGCATCTTTGGCCGCTCAGGGCTTGATTCCAGGCGTGACATCCATACCGGTACCGAACGACGTGCCGGTTCCTTTTCGCGACTATCTGGCCACGCTTCGCCTGGACTGGACGCAATCCACCAAGTCGACCTGGTTTATGCGGACCTCGGCCGACAACTATACCACCGACAATGCTTTTGTCGAGCAGGCGACGCTCGCCTCCACGGGCGCGACTTGGCACAACAATTATTTGAACCTGGTGCTGAGCAATGTATACACATTCACCCCTGAATGGCTGGGTTCTTTCACCTTCGACGCCAGCGGTCTGCACCTGACGGAAGCGCGCAACCAAAATTTGGGGTTCGCACTGGCGTTCCCATTCAGTTCCACCTCACAGACTATTTCGGGCTTCGAAACGTTTGGCGACAACCAGTTCGTCACCCCGATTACTGCTTTCCCCATCTTGCGGAACCAGGAAAAATATCAGGCGCGCTACGTGCTTTCCCACTCCACCGGACAACATGCTTTCAGTTTTGGTGGCGAGGTAATTCATGAGCCGGTGCTAAGCGGCGCGCTGGCGGCGACGCCGGAACGCCTCACGGTGTTCGCCCAGGATCCAACGTATTACCTTGCGAATCCGCAGCAGTTCTCGGTGGATTTGTCCTGTGCTCCGACGGCAACGCTTCAAGTTACGCCTGGGACCACCTGTTCGAGCACCCCAGCGGGCGATGGCAGTTTTTCTCAGAACGTACAGCGGATCGGTTTTTTTGCGGAGGACTCCTGGCGCGCTACCCCGCGACTCACCGTCAATATCGGAGTGCGCTATGACACAACCTTCGGGCTCTTCAACGCTTCGGGCCAATCGCAGCTTGAGAATCCGGCCCTGCAGACCATCGAAGCGCTGCAGATCCCGTTGTTCCAGCACGCCGGAGCACCCCACGATTACCGCTTGCAGATCGCGCCGCGGCTGGGACTCGCCTACGCGCTCGGTTCCTCCCGAAATACGGTGCTTCGAGCCGGAGCCGGTCAGTATTACAACGACCTGGCGCAAAACGGATGGGTAACCGCGTTTCAGGCCGTGAACCAACATACGCAGCCCTGTTTGACTCCGGGCGGCCCCGGCTGCCTGGCGGGAGCAGCCGACGGCGGCGCGGGCGCCATCATCGATCCGGCTTACAAGACTCCTTACGCACTGCATTTCAGCGCCGGATTTGAGCATGCGTTCAGCGCCAACTGGCTCATCAGCGCGGACTGGACACACGAAGCGGGTGTTCACGCTTATCGCCGTTATGAATACGAGGCCAGCTACACCTTGATTTCACCGCTGTTCGCCGACAATCTGGCGGCGCAGCAGGCTAATGTTCCGGACATCTCCGTGTTCCGCACGGATAACCGGTCGCGATATGACGGGCTTTCTATTCACTTGCAGGGAAACATGACGCGGCGGTTCAGCCTGATCGTCAACTACACACTGTCGAGCGCCGAAACGTGGGGCTGCGTATTGGGTGAACTGTTCGATTATGTGAATGGAGTCTGCGATCCAAAGAACGCCTTCGCGAAAGGCGATTATGGTCCCTCCGGCGAGAATGTCACGGACCGGCTGGTGGTTGCGGGTACCTACCATGCGCCGGCGGGCTTCGAAGTAAGTCTGTTAGGGCAAGCCGAGAGTGCGCGGCCGTTTACTTTGACTACGCCTGTGGATGTAAATGGTTTTGGCGATACGCTGGACGATCGCGCCGTGGTGAACGGAGTACAGACATCGCTCGACGAATTCCGCGGCACTCCTTACATCCAGTTCGACGTGCGGGTCAGCCGGCCATTTACAGTACGCGATCGGTGGCACGTAACTCCTTTCATCGAGTTCTTCAATATCTTCAACCGGAACAACCCTGGCGCGAATTACGTGACGAACGTGGCCGCCTTTCCGCTGCCCGTCAACAATCTTGCCAATATTACGGCCTTCTGCCTGAATCCGTCTTGCACCCAGCAGGAACCGATCACCAGTTTGAATCAATTGCGAGTCCCGGCCGGCGCGCTGGGCGATTTCTTCGGACCAGGAACCACGGTGGGTATCCCATTCGCGGCGCAACTTGGTGCACGCGTCACTTTTTGACCTATAGCGTGACGCGTATTTGCCCTAGGGAGCTTCTAGGAATGTGGTATGCTTAACACTTTCCTTGGGAGTGATACCTATGCCATTGCCTTACGGCGCTCGAGTTGCAGCACTGGCTCTGTTGACTTTCGGCCCACTGCTCGCCCAGCAAGTCGGGACCAACGTCAATATGGTCACGGGCACTCAGTGGCCGGGCGGCGACCCTTTTCTGCAGCGCCAGAACGAGCCTTCGATGGCGATCTCGTCGCGCAATCCGCTGCACATGGTGGCGGGCGACAATGATTATCGAACGGTGGATCTTCCCGGCGCTTCAGGCGAGGTTGAACCAACTGGGGATGCCTGGTTGGGATTCTTCACATCCTTCAACGGCGGTCAGACATGGTCCAGCGTGCTGGTTCCCGGCTATCCGCAAGACACCTCGCTGCAAGGGGAGTTTTCCCCTCTGCATGGTTTAGGCGCCGCGGCGGATCCCACGGTGCGAGCCGGCACCAACGGAATGTTCTACTACAGCGGGCTGGCGTTCAATCGTCAGGAGGGTGGGGCGAGCAAGGTGTTCGTGGCGACCTACACCGACAACAACAATCTGGAGGGTGGCAATCCTATTGAATATCTGTGGACGACCGCGGTCGCGACCGGGACATCCAATCTTTTCGAAGACAAGCCTTCCATCGCAGTCGATATTCCCCGATCCTGGTCCGGGCTTTGCATCGTGCCCGCCCTACCGCTGCAAGATACCCAGATCTTTCTAGCTGGAACCGTGTATATTGCGTGGACCCAGTTTACGGGCAACGAGGCCAACGGCGTTGCGGCCATCATGTACTCGCATTCCATCGATTGCGGTCTCACCTGGAGCCGGCCACAACAAATAAGCGGTACCGCCAAAACCAACCAGGGCGCAACGCTGGCCATCGATCCCAACACAGGCGCGCTTTACATCGCCTGGCGAGTTTTCGCGTCGACCAGCCCCACTCAGGTGGATGCCATCGAGTATGTAGCCTCCTTCGATGGGGGAAACACTTTTACGAATGCGGCGTTGGTTACGAACATCGATGCTTTCGATCAAGGCGACACCGACGTCTCCTTCCGCACCAACGACTATCCGACCATAGCAGTTGACGACGCCAGCCACGTCTATCTCGCTTGGGCGCAGCGCGGAGCGGGCCTATACAACGATGCTCGGATCGAGGTCACAACAGGAACGCCGACATCGACTCCGAAGACCATTCCACTCAAATGGGGCACTCCAATACTGGTCGATCCGCTGCCTGCTGCTCAGGGGCATCAAGTCATGCCGGCTATGGCTTTTTCGGCAGGCAAGCTGACGGTCGCCTGGTACGATTTCCGCGACGACGACCTGATCCAAGTGTATTCGACCACTTCCGAAGCCACAGCGGGTCTTTTTAGTTCCACGCTCGAAAACGATTGTCTCTTCTCCGGAGTAAGTGGCGGCTGCGCCCAGGTGCCTTCGTTCGGCGAGTACATCCAGGATCCAGCCCCCGGCACAGCTCCTCCGGTGTTCGAGGACTACCAACCGAATGCATGGAGACAAACCGTGGATGTGCGTGCCGCGCAGGCGCCTCCGGGAAATCCGCCGGCGTTCTTGTCCTCCGTCGAGGTCACGCAGTATCAGTTCGGCTCGGTGCCCGGCGCCAGTGGTGTAATCACTCCTGCTTCGGCGATTCAACAACTCCAGGTGGACCCGCCGAATCTACCCATGTTCCAGACTGGGACGCTTCCATTTTTCGGCGATTACATCGATGTGGCCGGACCGACTTTTATTCCGAATTCAAACGGAACCTGGCGGTTCAATAACCTGCCGACCGATCCCGATTTCACCCACGTGGTTTGGACCGACAATCGCGACGTGGTTCCGCCCCCGGACGGCAACTGGTCCACATACACACCGCCCACCTACGGTACAACCTCGACCAGCATTTTCGATCCGACCCAGACGCGGCCAGCTTGCACTACCTCCACCACCGGCTACACCGGCGACCGAAACCAAAACATCTACACCGCGCAGCTTTCTCCGGGTCTTGGGCTCAGCGCGCCCGGCAACGCAAAGCAATTAGGGACCGGTTCAAACGGCCAACTGATCCAGCGCCAGTTCCCAATTGTTGTATCGAACACCACGGCGGTGACCGGCAATTACACCCTCACCATTGGCGCCCAGCCAACCGGAGGCACGGCATCCTTTATCCAATCGCCTGTGGCTGGACTTAATTATCCGCTGACTACGATTCAGGTCCAGGTTCCACCTTTGTCCAGCACCTCGCGGGCAATATTTGTCACTTCAACGAATGCGCATGCCACCGTAACCGTAACGGCAACCTCGACCTCCCCGGTGCAGACCGCAGTGGTGACTATCAATGGCGATCCGAATAACCCGGCCAGCACGGACCCGAACATCTCCAGCGAGGAGAACTACACTCCCACCATCGCAACGCCGAACATAGCCAACCCCAATATTGCCAATCCGAACATTGCCAACCCCAATATCGCGAACCCCAATATCGCCAATCCGAACATAGCCAACCCTAATATCGCGAATCCCAATATTGCCAATCCGAACATCGCGAATCCTAATATTGCGAACCCGAACATCGCCAACCCGAACATCGCCAACACTGCCTTGGCGGATGGCGGCAGCACCGTGACGGGAACCATCACGGACGGCAACTGGAGCGTCACAAACACGGGCAATACTTCCAGCGCCTATTCCGTAAATGTAACCGGACAAACCCCGCCTGCGGGCGTCACGTTACAGTTGATCGTTTCCGGCATTTACACTACGCCGCTGGCCCAGGGGTGTACCCTGTCAACGCAATCGCATTTTGTCCCGATCTCGAATATCACGAACGTCACGTTCTCTACGCTCTCCCAGTTTCTGAGCCCCGCGGCTACCAATCCCACGCTGCCCGGCTTGGCCCTTCAGCCCGGCCAGACCGCCTACATTACTCTGCGGGTGTATGACGCGAACACAAGTAATCCAGCCCAAGCTTTAATAGATTACAATCCCATCACGCAAGCCAGTCCAGTGGTGGTATCCCAAGGTGTCAATACTGGCGCCACGAAGCCTCCGGTTACGCTGACGATTCTAACCAAGACGTTGCCGCAAGCGACGCTCACTGGAATTTATCCATCGCAGGCGCTGCAAGCCACGGGCGGTTCCGGGGCCTACACCTGGTCCATCATCAGCGGAACACCGCCGACAGGCATCACGCTGAGCACGGCTGGCGTCATCGCCGCAACATCCGTAACGTCGGGAACGTCTTCCTTCACCGTGCAGGTTAAGGATGCCGCGGGCGATATAGCGCAGCAGTTGTTGACGATAGTCGTGAATCCAGTACCCGCCATCTCGCCCGCCAGCCTACCCGCGGCCACCGAGAGTACGCTCTATTCGCAGACCTTCTCGGTGAACTCGGGAACGGGAACAGCGCCGTTCACATGGAGCGCTTCATCGCTTCCGTCTTGGCTTACGTTCAATCCTGCGACCGCCACCCTTAGTGGTACACCGACTTCTTCCGGCTCGTTCACTTTCACCGTCAAGGTCACGGACGCCAATGGCGTCGCTGCTTCCCCGTCTTACACGCTGCTGGTGAATCCGGCCACTCCCGCTAACCTGACGTTCACTTCATCCCCGAACCTCCCGAATGGCCAGTTCATGTCGCCCTATGCACCGGTTACGATGACGGCAACCGGCGGCTCCGGATCGTACACCTGGACGATCGGATCTGCTCTGCCGCTTGGCATGACGCTTACCACTACCGGAGTCATCTCTGGAACTCCATTCCAGGCAGGCCTATGGCAGAGCGGGGTGATAGCGACGGACAACATGTACCCGACGTTGACGACAGGATTCCAAAGGATTAATATCACTGTCGGCCTTGCCACTGCATACGCTGGTGGGGGCAATTGCTACATGCCGTATCCGGCGACGCCCATGTTTAATCCGGGCGACTCCACGTATAACAACTGGAGCGTCGCGGCTTCCGGAGCTCTGGCTGGGCAGTTCTCGATTCTTCCGGCCTCTGCAACGGGCGGCGGTTCTGCCACTGGCAACAACGATGTCCTGGTCGGCTGCCCCACCGGAGCGAGTAGCGGCACGTACCAGCTTACGTTCAATATTTCGTCCGGGGACACGCTGACGCTGCCGTTACAGGTGGTCGGGCAGGACACCCAGGACAACAGCGTCCCTGCCGGCGCGAATAATGGCTATTACATCAACTCAGAGGGTGTTGGTGGAGGCTTGCCCCCGCAGAGTGTTCAGCAGGGGGTAGTGAATACCAACCAGGCGAATATCGGTCCCCTTACCCTTTCCTACGGCGCAGACAGTGCGGGATTCACTGGTAACTTCCTGTTCGGCTTTAATGGCATCGGTGCAGATCCGAACGGCTGTGTGAGCCCTGCGGCTGCGGCCGCCGGCGCTAGCGTTACCCTGAGCGCGGCGCCTCCGAATCCTGGGCGCTACGATCTCCTGTTCGACGGCACGACCCAGACGACCTGCCCATCGTCCTTTCCAGCGCCATTTCCAACCAGTCCCGCGCCGATCGCCTTCGAATCCGTGGACGTACTAAGTAGCTCAGTGACGTGGAAGGGTTCCACCGTATCGAGCGTGGCACTCAGCACCACGGCCAGCGCCCCTGCGCCGCAGCCGCAACAGGGTGTGTTGAACGCGCTGGACCTCCAGCAGCAATCGTCGACCGTTCCTCCCACCACTATCCCCGTGACTGTGAATTTCACGGCGGGCCCTGCGTCCGGTAATGCCATCGTGGTGGGGTTGAGTACCGACTATGCGCCACAAGCATGCCTCTCGAATCCTAGTGGAACGGTATCGACAAGCGTGAACGTGCCCAATATCCCGGGCCGATACTATATTGCGATCGATACCTTGGTGGGCAACGCGTGTGGGCTGAACTGGTCGAGCGGCTCGCCCGGGGTGTCGCAATTTATCGGGATCGTCGACGTCTGGGCGACGTCCACCCCAACCTATCCGCCCGGAACCTTCAGCGCCACCGGCGAAATGAACGCCGCGAGGGAGTATCCGAGCGTGACGCTGCTGCAGAATGGCCAGGTCTTGATAGCGGGCGGATTCGACGGCAACACCCCTATCGAGCTCGCGGAGCTTTACAACCCGAACACGGGCTTGTTCACCCTCACCGGTGCAATGAACTACCCGCGCTACGTCCACACAGCTACGCTGCTTCCCAATGGCCAGGTCTTGATCACTGGTGGACAGAGCACTGCTGGGACTACACTGGCGACCGCGGAGCTTTACAACCCGAGCACGGGCGTGTTCACCCTCACCGGCTCAATGAACGGCGCGCGACAGAATCAGACTGCGACGCTGCTGCCTAATGGCCAAGTCTTGGTCGCGGGTGGAAATAACGGCAACACCTCCCTGGCAAGCGCGGAGCTCTACAACCCGAGCACGGGCTTGTTCACCCTCACCGGCTCAATGGGCACCGCGCGCTACGTTCCAATGGCGGCGCTGCTACCCAATGGCCAGGTCTTGATCATGGGGGGAATCACCAACCCAAATCCCACCTACGTGGGAAGCGCGGAGCTCTACAACCCAACGGCGGGGACCTTCAGCTACACCGGCTCAATGAGCACCGCGCGCGGCTATTTCACCGCGACGGCGCTGCAGAATGGCCAAGTCTTGGCCGCGGGCGGATACAACGGCTCCGCCCAGGTAGTGACTGCGGAGCTTTACAACCAAACGACGGGGACCTTCACCCTCACCGGCTCAATGACCAACGTGCAGGGTGGTCCGGCGACCCTGCTGCAAAATGGCCAAGTCTTGTTCGCGGGTGGATACAACAACGGCGCCAGCCTGGCGACCTCGGAGCTTTACAACCCAACGACGGGGATGTTCAGCCTCACCGGCTCGATGACCGAGCCCCGGAACGCTGCGGGGGCGGCGCTGCTGACCAATGGCCAAGTCTTGGTCGTGGGCGGATCCGACAACAACGGCCCCCTGGCGAGCGCGGAGCTTTACACGCCTCCGAACTAACCTGCCGCAATCGGTCACCGCGCGGGCGGCGCCGCTCCGGAGCGTACCTCGGCGTCATCGACGTCTGGCCGCAGTAGCCGGACCAAGGGAGTTCTCTGGATGGATCAGCGGACCGCGCTTCCGGCGGCCTCGAGCGAACTGAGGCGCTTTTGCGCATCCTTCGCTAATGGATCGTTCGCGCTCTTTTCACGACCCTTGAGGTAATTGCGGTAGGCCTCCGCCGCGCCGGGGCTCTGCACGCCTTCGCGCACCCGCCCGAGGTAATAGTCAACCGGCGCGTAATAGCGCCAGCTGGGCTCATCATCCAAAAAGACTGCGGTTGCTTCACCGCGCCGTTTGACACAAGCGTCTATTTCGGTATCGGCGTCCGGAAAGGCGCCCGCTTCCAGGTATGCACGCCCCAGTCCGAAACGTCCGAGCCAGGTGTCGGCGATCTTCTGGGCCTCTTGAAAGGTCCGAATCGCGCCGCGGTAATCCTTTTGCTTCATCTGGATTTCCGCATCGATCAGCTTGCCGTAAGCACCGGGGTCAGGCTCCAGGCGCTGGCTGAGCTTCTGGCTCAACTCCATCGCCTTATCGTGCTTTCCAGCTTCCAGAAACACCATCGCCGCCGGATAGAGCAAGCTCTCGTCGGCACTCCCGCTTACGGCGCGCTCGGCGGCGGCGACGGCTTTGGCGGTCTGGCCTTTCGTGATCCAGGCCTGGGCCTGCATCAAATACTTGGCGGCGGCGCGCGACGCATCCTTAGCAGCGAGGTCCGCGACCACGGCCGGTTCCAGGATCGCAAGCGCCTCGTCGGGATGGCCCTGGTACAACGCCATATCGGCAAGCCCAGCCGCTGAGGCGGACGCACCCCAGGCACTGAGCGGCGCAACCTTCCCATAGGTCTCGGCAGCGGCGGCTTGGTCGCCTTTGGCGAACTCGGAAATTCCCAGGCAGATGTACGCCTTCTCGAAACCTGGATTGAGCTTCAGCAGCCGCTCAGATTCTCGAATGGCGGTGTCGAAATCTCCGGCATACATCGCAAACAGACCGTAGTTATTCAGATACAGGACATTGTTCGGATTGAGGGCCACTACGCGGCGTTCCTCGTCCACGGCGCCCGCCATGTTTCTGGAATAGAAATCGGCCAGCGCAAGATTACCGATGCCAGCCGAGTCGGCTGGAAACTGCTTCTCCAGCGCGTTGAATTGCTCGATGGCTTTGTCGTAGTCGCGCTCCATTAAGTAGTAAGCGCCACGAGTGCGATACTTCTCGCGGTCCGTCATCCGATCGATTTTCGACATGGCCAGCTTGAAGTTCTTCTCCGCATCCTGTTTTCGCCCCATGTTGGCGAGGAGAACGGCCATTCCGGCATAGGCACGCCCTAGTCCGGGATCCAACTCGGTGCTGCGGCGATAGGCCTGCAGCGCATTGTCCCACTTGCCCTGCCACTGCAATTCCTGTCCCAGTGCGTATTGCTGAGAAGCCTCGAGCGACTGCGATGAAAATGTCTCGGCAGCCGCGAGTTGCGTGGATTTCGGCGTCACATCGCCCAGCGCCTTGCGGAAACCGGCGGCGATGCGGGCAACCGCGCGATTCAGCTGGTCCGTGGAGGCGCTCGCGCTCTCGCTATCGATCACCTTATTGGTTCGGGCATCGGTGACCTGAGCCGAAACAGCGTACTTGCTTCCGTCACGCCGGATAGAACCCGACACCACGATCCCCACGCCCTCGCGTTGCGCGATAAGGCGCGCGGAATTCTCGTCGAGTTTTGTGGAACCCGAAAGTTTGGAAAGCGTTTTACGGGCATCGCCGCGGTTGTATGTCGTGATGAAGGATGCCCCTTCCAACGCCGTGCTTAACGCCGGTTCGAGCGTACCGTCCAGAACCGCGTTACCCGTCTGGTTGTTAAAATCGGAAACCAGAATCTTGACCGGCCCCCGCGCCACCGCCGGCGCTTTTGGACGCAGACTGTAGACCAGCGCCGCGGCCAGGAGAACGATTAACGCCGCCAAAGCGGAAAGCACCTTCCAGTTGCGGCTTTGTGGCTTACGGATGCCTAGCCAGGTCTCCAGATCCTTAATCAGCCCGTCGATGGTTTGGTACCGATCCGCCGGGTTGAGTTGAATCGAGCGGAAAATAATGTCGCTTAAAGGGCGCGGGATCTCGGGATCGGCTTCGATAGGAGCCGCGATCTGTTTCGTACCCCGCTCGTTGAGCATGTCCTGAAACCCAGGGGGGCGTGGCGGAAGATTGCCGATGGTGAGCTCATACAGAATCAGGCCGACCGTAAACAAATCCGATCGGAGATCGAGTTTTTCGGCTCTGGCCTGCTCGGGCGACATGTATCGAGGGGTACCGAGCAGCGAACCGATTCGGGTAAGATTGGCCGGTCCTTCGCCATCCGACGGCGAGGCTTCCGCCAGAAGCTCCGCGGTTTCAAGCGAGCCTGCGATACCGAAGTCCATCACCGCGGCGCGGCCTTGCTTGTCGATCATGACGTTCTGCGGCTTCAGGTCGCGATGAACAATGCCCTGCCCGTGAGCAGCCGCCAAACCATAGCAGACCTGCAGTATGATCTCCGCGGCTTCCCGGGCTGGCAGCTTGCCGCGCTTCTCCAGAATGTCTCCGAGTTCCTGGCCCTCGATGTACTCCATGCTGATGAAGCGAACACCGTCGGCAACGGCCAGATCGAAAATTCGTACTACGTTGCGGTGCGTGATCTGCCGCGCCAGCACCAGCTCCTGCCGGAAGCGCTGCAGGATATCCTTGCTGCCGGCCAGTTCGGGGCGAATCACTTTCAGCGCTACGATACGGTCAACCTCTTTATCGTGCGCCTTAAATACCGACCCCATACCGCCTTCGCCCAGAGTTTTCAAGATTTCGTAGCGGCCGCCCAAAATGTACCCGGGGGTTAGTGCGACGCTACCGTACGCAATCGCGTCGCTCGTCGTAAACGGTTTCGACCAACCCTGACCGGGTTCCAGCGCGCTGGTTTGATCGTCGTCATGGGTCTCCGGGATGATTTTGGTTTCATCCGCATCCGTGGGCGTGGCTGTGCCGCACGCGGGGCATTGAGACGACGATAGAGGCACCGCGGTCTTGCAGGTTGGGCAAAGCATGAAAATGACGTCGTTGCCTAATTATCGAACAGGTGACATGCGCCTGTCTCGCTTTTGGTCCCGTTGATCCGCGCGGTGTAGATTCGTGCAATGGCGGACTTCACCAGCTAACCCCCGCGCCTCAGTATTCCGTGTCGCAAAACGCAAGGACCTTGGATAGGACTAGCGGGTTACCCATGTCACCGGGCCGTACAATGAAATTTGGCTCCCCAGTCTGGACACGTTTCGAACTCATGCGGCCCAACTGGCGTTCTGATCGAAGCTAGGAAAGCCTATCGGCGTCAGGATTATCGACCTGAACTGCGGGCCATGGGTTCCATCTAGAGATTCCTGCACAGTATCGCCCCAAACCTCGCCGAATCAGAGTCCTGGCACTGTTTGAGCCGGCTTCCTGTCGAACACTAGAAGCCTTCCCGCCGGTGAACTGAACCAAAAATAACAATAGCAATAACCGTTTATAAGAGCGCACCGGCCCGCCCGGCAGCGCTTTTTTTTTACCCAGAAAGGATTATATGACCCGACTCGATGCCGCGCTCGCGTGGATTCGGAAAGGCTTCTCTCCCCTACCGGTTCCCTACCGATCCAAGAAGCCCGTACTTGACGCCTGGCAGCAACTAGCGATAACGGTCGAGACAGCACCAGCATATTTCGGCAACCCGGCTCTGAATATTGGCGTACTCTTAGGAGACAAGTTCGGAAGCGCGGACATAGACTGCGATCGCCCCGAAGCCATCGCGGCCGCGCGCGATTTGCTCCCAGAAACAGGCCTGGTGTTTGGGCGGCAATCCAAGCCCTTCTCGCACTACATGTATCGATCAGATCCGCCGGTCCGGACTGAGCAGTTTCAGGATCCCTCAGATCACTCAACTCTGATCGAGCCCCGCGGGCTATCGTCCGACGGGGACGTCGGCCTGCAAACCGTCGTTCCCCCCAGCACCCACGTAAGTGGCGAGATAATTCGATTCGAGAAAGGCTTCGAGGGCACTCCGGCAAACGTGGACGCCGACGTGGTTATATCGGCGGTTCGTAAAGTGGCCGCTGTTGCACTCCTTGCCCGCCATTGGCCGAAACAAGGGTCGAGGCATCGCGCCTTCTTGGCGCTTGCCGGCGTGCTTGCCCGCGCCCAATGGAGGCTGGACGATGCCAAGCCGTTACACCGGGCACTCTACAGATGCCTTTGGCAGGCTAATCCTGACCTTGGGGCCGCAGACGCGGAAGTACAGTCCACGTTCCAGAAATACTCAGCCGGTGGCGAGATCACCGGCGTGCCGACGCTCATGGAGGTTATCGACAAGAAGATCATCGAGGTTGCTTTTCGATGGTTAGGAATTGATCGAAAGCAACACCGTGACTACCTTTGGAACGACACTGGAAACGCGGATCTCTCTTTGCTCGATTTGGCGGGCGTTCCGGCTTACACTGCGAGCAGCATGGAGCGCATGGAATTGACCGCTGAATTAGAGGCCGCAGTAACCTATACGACTTCGCCGCCCCCACCGGCCCGCTCGAAGGAGGTCACACGGCGAAATTCTCCGAGGATGACCTGATTTCAGCCACGCTCTAGTCTGACGGAGAATGGACTATGGCCGGCATCGCTAGACCTCCTTGCGACGAAGCTGCGATTCTCGCCGGTTCATACCAGCGCCCGGTTACGGCGGACGGCCCATGGATTCTAGCGGCAACCATCCTCGGTTCGAGCATGGTGTTCATCGATGGAACGATCGTGAACGTGGCGTTGCCGGCGCTGCAGTCGGCACTGCATGCGACCCTCGCGGACGTTCAATGGGTCGTGGAATCCTACGCTCTGTTCTTGGCTGCGCTGCTCCTCATTGGCGGGTCTTTAGGAGACCTGTACGGCCGCCGTAAGATCTTCGCGGTCGGTGTAGTACTCTTCTCCGTAGCGTCGGCTTGGTGCGGACTCGCGCCCAACATCCGGCAGCTTATTGCTGCGAGGGGGCTCCAAGGAATAGGCGGTGCTCTACTTGTTCCCGGCAGCTTAGCTCTCATCAGCGCTAATTTTCCCGAGAAGGAGCGAGGTCAGGCGATCGGGACGTGGTCGGGCTTCACGTCGATAACGGCAGCGATCGGTCCTGTGCTGGGTGGATGGTTCGTAGAGCACGGTTCGTGGAGATCGGTGTTCTTCATCAATGTTCCGCTAGGCGTGGCGGTCGTATTCCTTACTCTATGGAAAGTCCCGGAGAGCAGGGCTGACAACCGCCGCCAGGGGTTCGACTGGATCGGCGGGCTGTTAGCCGTGCTAGGCTTTGGCGGAATCGTTCTCGCACTGATCGAATCGATCCCGGCCGCGGGCGCCGTCGGGGCCGTCGCCGTTCTTGTACTGTTGTATTGGGAAGCGCGCGCCTCGTCGCCGATGGTTCCGCTCCATTTGTTCCGCTCCCGCAATTTCAGCGGAGCGAATCTGCTCACCCTCTTTCTTTACTCCGCGTTGAGCGGCATGCTTTTCTTCTTTCCTCTCGATTTGATACAGGTGCAAGGTTACTCGCCTACGCAAGCCGGAGGCGCTCTGCTGCCTTTCATTCTGTTGATGTTCTTGTTGTCGCGTTGGTCTGGCGGACTCCTCGATCGCTACGGTGCCAGGGTTCCGCTAGTGGTTGGTCCCCTGATCGCGGCTGTCGGATTCGCGTTGTTTGCAAGGGCCGGTCTTGGCGGGTCCTACTGGACCACGTTCTTCCCCGCCGTATTGGTGCTGGGATTTGGCATGGCGATCAGTGTTGCTCCGCTCACGACCACCGTGATGAACGCAGTGGAGCAAAGCTATTCGGGAGCTGCTTCCGGGATTAACAATGCTGTCTCGCGCATAGCAAGTTTGCTCGCTGTGGCAGTTTTCGGAGCACTACTCAGCGGAATCTTCCAGAGTGCTTTGGAACGGCAATTGGACCGTCTCGACCTGGCACCGGCGGTGCGTACACAAATCGAGGCCCAGCGGTCCAAGCTGGCGGCCATAGAAACGAGAGACGCGCGGGGGCGGCAAGCCATCAAGGATGCATTCGTCGCGGGTTATCAAATGGTGTTGTGGGTAGCGGCCGGGATGGCAATTGCCAGTTCCTTGAGCGCCGCAGTGCTGATAAGAACCGAGCGACGACCGGAACATCGATGATAACCAGCAAAATTGAGGCCGAGCATGCGACCGAGTCGATCCAGTTCAGGCGCGCCCGATCGCGCGTATGTCGACCACACGATCGGCGTTGGGCAGGACCTTGCCGTTCGGACGTCAAAAAGAATTTGACCTTCTAAGCAAAAACAGAAGGTCGGATGGCGCGAAAACGACCCACCCAGTTTCCCACAAAAGCAAACATTTACGGAGCTTCTGAAATTTCCGTGACCGCCTCGTTGCTCAAAACCCGCTCCTCGCCGGCTTTGACGGTTGCACTTGTGTTCATGGTTTATCGCAGTTGTTGATGTAGAAATTCGCTAGTCCGCCCGTTGGCAAGCGCTGCCGCCGCGGCATTGTAGTGCGCCCCGTTGTGTCGAGCGAAGGCGTGACGCTGGCCCGGATAACTGTAGACCGTCGCGTTTGGCTTGCCGGCAAGTGCCGCCTTGATCTGAGCTTGCGCGGGCTTGGAGATGAACTCGTCCTCGTCTCCCAGATGCATCAGCAGGGGCGCACTAAGTTTGTCGACCTCGCCCAGATATTTCTCCGTGTCAGCGCCGTGATAGGCGACTGCGGCATCGACGCGGCAGCGCACAGCCGTAAGAAATGTCATCAAGGCGCCGAGGCAGTAGCCCTGGACGCCAATCTTGCCCGCGCATTCAGGCAGTTTGGCGACAGTTTCCAAGGTGTCGTGAATATCTCTGACGCCCGCGTCACGATCATACGCCTGATAAAGGCGAAGGCCATGCTGCCAATCATCCTCGGAGGTGACGCTGAGGTCAACGCCCGGCTCCTGACGCCAGAATAGATCGGGTGCCACCGCGACAAAGCCTTGCTCAGCCAGTTCGTCGCAGGTCTTTCGGATGTCGGAGTTGACCCCGAACAGCTCCTGCAGAACAACGACAGCCGAAGCCGGCACGGTTTTCGGTCGCGCGATGTATGCGCCGAATGCGTCCTCCCGTCCTTCTATGGTGATTTGATCCATCATTGTGTTCCTCAAAGACGAGTTCATTTCGCCACAGTGGTGGCAGCCTCCTCAATGAGCTTGGCTGTTTCCTTCGGGTGAGACATGTAGGCTACATGGCTGGAATTCACTTCGATCGTCTTGGCATTGGCGCGCTTCGCCATCATGCGCTCCTGGTCCGGATTGATCGATCGGTCTGCGGTAGCCACCATGTACCAAGTGGGCTTGGTCTTCCAGTGCAGGAACAGGAGCGCGGGTTCCCCCGCGCCGCTTTCAAAAACATTCAAAGACAGCGTCTCTACCTTGATCTTCATGGGCTTGATCTTCATGGCTCTTCTCGCCAGCTTTGAATATATTATTGCGGGCGGCGGGATTGACATGGAATCGTTCGGAAAGGCGGGCGCAAGGAAATGTGATCGAGCACCGCATCGCCGGGCAGCGTTTGCGCGAGGGATGTTGCCATATGGTCCCCTAGCCCGTATGAGATCCGGGCTTCACCAAACTAACTAGCTCGTCGCGAACCCCATGGAGGATCTCTCGCGATAAGTTCGGATCGGACACAGCACGGGAAAGGTTGATCGCTCCGAGCAGAGCGCTCAGAATAAGCAGGGCACGGCTGCGCTTATCTCCGCGCTGGCTAGATGGAAGAAGGGCGCTGGTGAATGCCAGGCTCCGCTTCACCCGCTCCGTATAGAGGGCCCGCGCGTATTTGCTGCTCCGAGTCATGTCGCCTAGTAACGCTCCCATCGCACAGCCAGTTCCCGGTCCATCTCGGTGTGCCTCCGTCAGGTAGTTCTGGAGAAGTTGCGCCATGTCCGACGTGTGCTCTTCCCAAACGTCAAGATCCTTGAATGCCGTCGCGAGCGCCTCTACCACCAGTTCATCGCGCGATCCGAAGTGTTTGTAGAAGCCCCCAACCGTAACGCCGGCCTCCTTCATCACATCGGCGACGCCGATACCTTCAAGTCCACGCTCGCGAAAACGCTTGGCGGCCACCCTGACAATACGCTCATGCGTCGTTTGCTTGTCCCTCTTTGAATGCCCCATATCGGTTCCTCAACTGTATTATAAGCGTCATCTACAGTTCAGATGATGCAACCTACAAGGGGTTCGATGGACGTTTTTCTTGCACCCTATGGAGTATGAACGTAATCTCAATACCAGGCCAGTAGAGAGCGACAAGCTGGCACCGGAGCTAAGGAGAACCAAATTGAGCGAGTCTACACTCCAAAGAAACAAGACGTTCGTCCTCGAAGCGTTCGAGACCCTGTTCAATAAGAAAGACTTCGTCGCAGCCGAGAAGTTCTGGTCGCCGAACTACATTCAACACAGCGCCCACATACCGCCCGGGCGCAACGGGCTCTTCGGCCTGGTTAAGAACGCCCCGCCCGAGATGAAATATGAGAACAGTTTGATCATGGCGGAAGGCGACATGTTGATGCTGCATGGACGGTTTAGTGGCATCGGCCTGCCCGCGAACTGGATCGTGGTTGACATTGTTCGCATTGAGAACGGATTGCTGGCGGAGCATTGGGACGTCATTGAAGACGAGGCCACGCGGGAAAAGTCAGCTAGCGGCCTTCCCATGTTCGGCGATGCGTTTCCCTCCTGATGATCTCGTATCAGGAAATCTGCGCGCCGCGTCGTCCGTGGCGCGATCGACCTTAACAATTGCCGGCTTGCGGCCTGGCGGCGCAGACCATGAATTACAGGAGAAAAGGGAGAACCAATATGCGTGCAGTGAGAGCGGAGCAATTTAGCGGTTATGGAGGATTGAAGCTCGTCGATGTTGCGAAACCAGCGGTTACAGACGGGAAAGTACTGGTGCGAATCACCGCAGCTGGCGTCACGCCGCTGGACTATACGATTCTTTCCGGCAACTTTCACGGCATGAAGGCGCCGTTGGTCCTGGGCAACGAAGGAGCTGGGGTGGTGGAAGAGGGAGGTGGAGCGGATTTTCCCGCTGGTTCACGCGTCATGTTCTTCGGCGCCTATGGCGCTTTTGAGGATGGAACTTACAGGGAGTGGGTGGCCGTACGGAAAGAGGACCTTTGCCTGATTCCCGAGAATGTCAACGACGTGAGTGCCGCTGGTATTCCAGTCGCGTATCTCACCGCGCAGGTGGCTCTTACCCGGGCTGGTTTTCGTGCAGGCAAGACCGTGTTTGCGCCGGCGATCGGCGGATCGGTCGGCAAATGCGGTGACGCAGTTGGCGCGTGCCCTGGGCGCAAAACATGCCATGTCCAGCACGACCAATCACGCGAAAGCCGAGCAGGCTAAGGCGCTCGGAGCGCTGGCATTTGAAGGAAGCCTCACGACACTGGGGTATTCTGCAAGCCGCCAGACAAGCTTTGACGTGACACAGCTTATCGTGCCCCAGGCCAGCATCCGTGGTCTCAATATGTTCGTTCAGCCGAAGGCGGCCGTTAGTGAAGCTTGGACCGCCATTGTCTCTTTGCTTAGATCCGGTGCGATCAAACCGATCGTGGCGAAGTCCTTTCCGCTGCCCGACGCGGCTGAAGCGCTGCGTTACTTGGTTGAGGGTCGGCCTTTCGGCCGGGTCATCCTCACCATCTGACAACCTCAGGCCAAAGGCGATGGAAAGGGCAACGCCATGGGTAAATTACAGGGAAAAGTTGCAGTTAGCACCGAGGGCATAGGGTTAGCGACAGCACAGCTCTTCGTCAGTGAGGGTGCGTATGTCTTCATCACGGGCCGCCGACAGAAGGAACTTGACGAGGCCGTAAACGCAATTGGCAGCAACATGACAGGCGTTCAGGGAGACGTCGCCAAACTGGCCGATCTTGACCGTCTCTACGAGACAGTGGGCAAGGTGAAGGGGCAAATCGATATTATTTTCGCCAACGCCGGCGTTGGTGAATTCGTTCCCATCGGCGAAGTCTCGGAAGAGCATTTCGACAAGCTCTTCAACATCAACGTGAAGGGCGCGTTGTTCACTGTGCAAAAGGGCTTAACTCTCCTGAATGATGGCGGCTCCAATCATTCTCACGGGTTCAATCGCGGGCATAAAAGGGACCGCGGCTTTTGGCGTTTACGCAGCAAGCAAGGCAGCAATCCGATCTTTCGTACGCACCTGGACGACAGATCTCAAAGATCGTCATATCCGATCAAATGTTATCAGCCCGGGTCCGATCAGCACGCCGCTGACGAGCCGACAATCCCCGGACGTAATAGCACGCATTGTGTCCACCGTTCCGATGGGACGCATGGGTGAACCTCAGGAAGTTGCCAAGCCCGAGTTTGATGCGCTTCGCACGTCGGGACTCGCGAGGGAAATGGCATCATCGGGCCGCCTTGCCGCCATCGACCGAGTACGAAGCACCCGTGATGAACGACGCCTTGTCGGACGCGAGGAACTTGATGGTCTCGGCGATTTCTTCGGGTCTTCCGACTCGATTGAGTGGAACGGTCGCCGTCAGACTCGCCTTTCTCTCAGCAGTGCCGGTGAAGCGATTCAGCATCCCCGTATCGATTGGACCTGGGGCGACCAAGTTAACCCGTACCCCCGATGCGGCGGCTTCGAGCGCGGCCGACTTCGTAAGCCCTTCAACTGCATGCTTGCTCGCCGCGTACACGGACGCGCCAGCAGCGCCGGTATGACCGTACGTAGACGACACATTGACGATGCTGCCGCTTCCCTGAGCGAGCATGACGCGCATCTCATGCTTCATGCTGAGCAGCGTACCCAGGACGTTTGTATCGAAGGTCGCGGCGTAGGATTCTGCGGTCTGTTCCATGACGGGGCCTGGCTTGCCCTCCGTGCCGGCGGCGTTTATAGCGACATCCAGACGGCCATACCGCTCCACGGTCTTGTCGACCAGGTTGCGAACGTCCTCCTCGCGGCGTACATCGGCGCACACGAACTCTGCTTCCGCGCCTGTTTTGCGGATTTCACTGACCAGCTTGTGGCCTTCTTCGTCATGCCGGCCGGAAACAACAACCTGAGCGCCTTCATTGGCAAACGCGAGGGCCGTTGCCCGCCCGATGCCTGTGAGTGCTCCTGTAATCAAAACAACCTGGGTATTCATCGAGTCTCTCCCGATACGAGCGCCAGGGCTGCCCTCGCGCAATCGATGTCGTTCTGCACTGTGGGTGCCCCGCTGATTCCGATCGCCCCGACTAGCTCGCCGTTCACCTTGATGGGAAACCCTCCACCCCACGCCGCCATGCGCGCGAGCGTTGGGATGCCGGCCAAAAGCGAAGGGTCGCCCTGGATAAAGTTGAAAAAGTCCTGCGTGGAGACGCCTAATAGAGCTGTATACGCCTTGTTCTGTGCCATCTCAATGGTAGGGATCGGAGCCCCATCCATGCGGCTAGAGGCCTTGAGATTGCCTCCGTCATCGAGAATCGTTACATTTTCAGCGACTCCGAGTTCTTTGGCTTTCGCCACCGCAGCATTCACCATCTTCTTTGCCAGCTCATAAGAGATGCCGTATTTCTTGACCACGTTAGCCATTGGATACCTTCCGTCACTTGATTTGTGTTGCCTGGAACTTTACGCGTTCATTCCGCCATCAACTGTGAGATTCGCCCCGGTAATATACGAGGACTCGGGACCGGCAACGAAAGCCACCATCGCGGCAATCTCATCAACAGTCCCATAGCGGTCGAGCGCCGTGGCGGCCTTCTGAGGGACCGCCCAATCACCCGACGCGGGATTCAGATCCGTGTCGATCGGACCCGGCTGGACGTTGTTGACCGTAATGCCCCGGCTCCCGAGCTCTCTGGACAACGCCTGGGTAAAGATCTTTACAGCTCCCTTCGTGGCTGAGTAGGCTACCAGCCCCGGAACCTGAACACGCTCACCCACGGCCGATCCGATCGAGATGATGCGGCCGCCTCTCTTCATGTGCTTCAGCGCCGCCTGCGTCGTGGCCAGTATGCCCCGGACGTTGATGTCGATCACGCGATTCATCTCCTCCAGCGTGGTCTCCTCGAACGTTTTTGGAATGGCCGTGCCGGCATTATTTACAAGCACATCCAGCCGGCCGAAGGTCGCGACCGTCTTTTCCACCGCCCTCTTGACCGCTTCGAGATCGGCGGCGTCAGCCTGGATCGCGACAGCCTTTCCCCCACTCCCTTCAATCGCTTTCACCACAGCGGACGCCGCGCTGGCGTCCTTCGCGTACGTGATAGCCACACTTGCGCCATCCGCAGCCAACCGTTTCGCGATCGCTGCGCCGATGCCCCGGGAACCGCCGGTTACGAGTGCCACTTTTTTGTTTAACTGAGCCATATCGTCTCCCTGGTATCTTGATGTGCCTCATTGCCAGAAGATTTGACATCTGTGGAATAGCAATCATTCCAAGCAGGAATGCATAGTGCAGAAGGTGAATCGTGATCCCTTGCGTAACATCCATTCCATAGAGGAATAGGGAGGTGTGTGTGGACAAATTCGATGCAATGCAAATGTTCGTCCGGCTAGTTGAAAAGGGGAGCTTCTCCGCGGTTGCAAAAGAGCGTGGAATCGGTCAACCGGCGGTCAGCAAACAAATTTCCGCTCTTGAAAACGAGCTCGGCACCGAATTGATTCACCGTACCTCTCGTTCTATTGCACTAACTGAGCCGGGACGCGAGTTTTACGAGTCTGCTTTGCACATTCTCGACGACTTTGAAAACGCGACTTCACGAATCGGCAGAGGCCAGACTGCACCGAAAGGCCTCATTCGCGTGACCGTTCCTCCCACGTTTGCCCGCCTCCACATGGTGTCAAAGCTGGCTGCGTTTTTTGGCGCCTACCCCGACATGGCAGTTGAGATGGCGGCATCGGAAAGCCCGACTACGATCATCGAAGACGGCTTCGATTTAGCGATCCACTCAGGTGAACTTCCAGACTCTACTCTGGTTGCCCGAAGATTCGCGCAGACGATGATCATTCTCGTCGCCACTCCTCAGTACCTCACGCGACACGGCGCACCGGAATCGCCGGACGATCTCAAACGCTTTCGATCTGTCGTTTTTATCGAGCGCGGCTCCGTACAGCCGTGGAGCTTTGGCTCTGGACAAGACGCGAAGCCTGTTATCCCCACAGGAGTCTTTCGTACCAGCGATATTGAGCAGATGCGGATGGGTGTCCTCGAACATCTTGGGATTGCCCAGGCGCCGGCATGGCTCTTTGCGGCAGAACTCAGAGAAGGTACGGTCATCCGTCTTCTGACTCAGTACGAACGAACTATGCCCATCCTTGCGGTTCGACCTGCAAGCCGTCGGCTGTCGACCAAAGTACGGATCTTCATCGAACACCTTGAGAAGACTTTCGCGCTCTGTTCCCAATTCAATCCGCGGCCCTAAGTGAACTGGACCTCTCTGGTTCGGAATAGACGGGAAAGGATGAGCCAAACATCGGCACCTTGCTCTTCGATTGCTTTTTGGTTGCCTCGTCCTGAATGACGTCCCAATGCTCAACGAGAATGCCGTTCTCGATACGCAGTATGTCGGCCGCAATCCAGTTCACAGGAAGGCCAAAGCCACTGAAGCGCCCATGCACGACTACATAGTCGCCGTCGGCAACGATCAGTCCGGGTTCGTACTTCAGCATCGCCGGAATGCTCTTTACAAGGTTGAATAGTCCTTCGCGCCCGGGCTCGATGTGCGCGCTGTGCTGACTGTACTTCGGCGACCAGAACGTTTCGGCCCTTGCGTAGTCACGCTTGTTGAACAACGTATCGAACGCTTCGAGCACGAGATCCTTGTTTTTCTGTTGAATCGTTTTTTTCATATTGAGCCTCCTGTCTCGACAATCGTCGTGCTCTGAAAATGGACCAGGCGGATTGCGCTGCCCTCCTGGCCGTAGACGGCAACGAGTCGAACGTGCGCTTGAGATTCCTTCCCGTTGCGCGACGATACAGTTTTGCTTGCCACTGTCAGGATTGCAACTGAACCGACAACCCGGACCACCGCGTCTTCGAGTCCAATCGAGTGGATCCTCAAGCCCTGTTCTCGCAGGTCCTTCAGAACCTGTTGTTTGTTCAACACGGAGCCGTCAGGCCGAACCAACATATACATCTCGGAGTAGATCCGCTCCAATGCGTCGTAGTCCTGTTGTATCAACGCCCGATTGAAGCCGTCCGTGTGGAGATTAAGCACCTCTGCCGCCGTCATTGGCTGGCCTTTTGGGCGGCACCCTGCGGCCTCCCCATAACGTGCAGGTGTGCGTAGGGCGAACCCGCCCACATGATGTACGCGCCGGTATCGCGATGGGTCACCGGCAGTCCGGTGGCCTTAGGATCGAAGGGCCACATGATCATCCAATGCGGGGGAACGGTGATCGGCGGACTGGTCTTGTCGTAGGGATTGGAATCGCTGCGCTGTGTTGCGCCGGCCAGCATGTAGGTGATTCCGGGAACCGTGTTCGTCGGCTTCGGTTTATGAGCCTTGAAATCCGCCGACCATTGCATGGACGCGGCATCCGCGCACATCGCCGGATCGCCGATGACTTTCGGATTGCCCGGCATGCACGTGAAGCCGTTGTTCCCCTCGCGCAGCACGATCGTTTTCCCGTTCGAATCCGTGTCGACAATGCGTGCCGACTTGGCGATCTCCGACGGACCCGCAGACATGGCACGGGCGATCCTGGCCTGAACCGGCTCGGTATCGTCAGCCCACGAGGAAGCGAGCAGTACACCGAAAAAGCAGATCATTAGTTTCATGGCTTAACACCCTTTGAGCTTCTTACCTCGCAGCGCGCACGGCGTGCTCCGGATCGAAATTGAGGTAGATGCCCTCTCGACCCGATAGTCCTGCCTTGACCTGCCGAGTCCTATCATCGGTAAGCACCTCATTGCGGCCGGCTTCGACGGCACTCAGCACCTGTCGAACTACTTCTATAGGCTTGACCTTAGGAAGAGTGAACTCACTCGCCATATCCGTGTCGACGGGACCCGCGTGCACGCCGATCACTTGTGTACCTTGTCTCGCAAAGCCCTCCGCAGCCAGTTCGTCAAAGACCACGCGGCGGCCTTGGAAGCGCTGTACGTCCCGCCTGAGGGGATCGTCACCCAACTCGCGATAGAAAGAAGGTTAACGATTGGCGCCACCGCCGTTTTTCGCCAGGACCGGAGCAAAGGCACGACTCAGGAGGAGCGGTCCATAGTAGTTGGTCTCCATTTCTGACCGGGCAGCCTCGACGGAATTGGGCGCGAGGAAACCAGTCCAGAGCGCAATGCCGGCATTATTGATGAGTAGGTTGACGTCGGTGCACTGACCAGCGGCAGCAGCTATGTCTTCGGGATTGGTCAAGTCCAAACGGACGCGCTCAACGCCAGCGAGGATGATGCCTTCCGGCTGGCGCGCTGCGGCGTAGACCTTTCGCGCCCCGCCAGCGAGTAGTTGTTGCACAAATGCCAGACCGATTCCTCGGTTGGCGCCTGTTACAAATGCGACTGAGTCGCAGATCTTCATAGTAAGTCTCCCGTGTGGTTCGATTCGCTGCGAGACCGAACGGTCGCATAATATTCGTGGAGTTTTGGATTGAGCTTTCGCTCACCTGGAGACCGCCACTTGTTTGTCAAGGTATTCATTCAGATGCGATTGGACGCGCCGCAGCGGTTCTTCATTGCGCTGGATTCTGCTCATCATTAGAGCGCCTTCAAGAGAGGCTACGATCAGCGTTGCAACGTCTTTGGGGTCGACGTCGGGTTTTGCGTCGCGCTGCTGCTGAGCTTCTTCCACGTAGGCCTGCAGCCGCCCTGTCCATGACCGAAGCGCTTTGCCGACACGCGAGCGCAGGATGGGATTGCCGTCGTCGGCGTCCACCGCAGTGTTCAAAACAGGACATCCACCGGGGACGGGCGACCGGCGGTCGATGAAATTCGCGATGAGCTGCTTAAGCTTCTCGATGCCGTTCGCCTTCTCATCGACATGCAAGAATCTGGCCTTCCAGGCAGCTTCCCATGTGTAATCGAAGGCCTCTGCAGCCAGTTCCTCCTTGCTGGCGAAGTGCCGATAGATGCCGCCCTTCTTCAGGCCGGTCGCCTCCATGAGGGCGTTCAGCGAACTCCCCTCGTAGCCGTGCTGGTTGAAGATTGGCGCAGCCGCTTCCACGATTCTCTTCCGAGTTAGTTCGCCTTTGGTCATAAACCTGCCCGCTCCGGGACCGCTCGGTCGCTTCCATCATATCGTCCTGCCTCCTTCGATGCTCTTTGGGGCCAAATGGTCTCAGCATCCAGACCGGGTGCCTTCAGAAAGGTTTTTCTAAGTGTGCGACCGCTCGGTCCCATTTGCATCCAAGGGGTCAGAGGATTAAGGCGGTGAAAACGCAGTTAAACATGAAAATAGCGGGCTTCGCGCTCGCACTGACGTTGAGCCTTTCAGCTTGGGGACAAACTGAGGGCCCTCTTGGATACTCGGTCGCCACTCCGCGGCCCATCAGCCCCGCCGAAGGGACGACCACGCTCAGTTGCGAGCGAAAACTACATCCAAAGCGGCACGGTACATAGCGATGTTTCGAAAAAGCGGTTCGAGGAAACCGAGCAGGGCGCAACCGAGCCGGAACGGCTAGTCCTATGATGCGCGCAAGCCCGCGAGATCGAACCCTTCGTTTGGCTTACCCTTCGCAGCCGGAGCTATGACGAGGTATATGACGTTTCTCTACACGCAGACCGACGACGCGCGTGAGCGTGAGCATGTAAATCGGATCTGGGAACGATTGAAGCCAGGCGCGAACGAACAGCCGAATGCGAGTGAACTGGCGGCAATGGCTGCCGCGGGCGGCGTCCAGTGAATCGTGCGTTAGCCGGAAGTGCTCCGCAGATGCTACGAGCACTTGCGAGCCAATCGGCGCAAGTTATTGAGAAGAGTGGTGGGCCCGAGAGAACTCGAATCTCTGACCTCTACCGTGTCAAGGTAGCGCTCTAACCAACTGAGCTACGGGCCCGGAATACAGCGAGGAAGGCACTATCAATATAACATGCAGCCTCGCGCGATTCTGCCGATAGACGTTAGTAAAGATGCCAGTAAAGATACTACGTTTCCGCGCGTCCGCTGCCTTGATCGTGCTGCTCGCGCCTCTGTATGTGAGCGGCCAGTCCGATCCCTCCCCGTGGCGATTCGTCTATCCCAACGCCAAGGCTCTGATCGGCATCGATTGGCAGCGCATCCGGCAGACGCGGGCCGGTGCAATGCTTCGCGACAAGTGGCTCAACACCAGCCTGGCCGCTACAATTCCAGGCATCGGGCTCTTAGACCAGGTGGATCGCGTGGTGATTTCATCGCCAGGCAACGATGGCGTCGAAACCGCCGAGGCGCCGCTGTTGATCGCGGTGCAGGGACACTTTGATGCAGCCAAAGTGCGTCAGGTCTTTACGCGGCTCGGCAGCAAGCCGCAGTCCTACAATTCTTTTCAGGTCTACCGGCCGCAGGGGCAGGACGCGAAGGACATGGCCTATGTTCTATTCGACGCCGGCACGATTCTTTTCGGAGACGCGCCGTCGCTTTTCGCCGCACTCGACCGGAACCGGTTCGCAGCGCCCGAACCGGAACCTGGGTCGATCGTCGCGCGAGGGGCCGAGTTGGATGCGACGTACGAATTGTGGCTGGTATTAACTTCGCCGGACATTCTGTCGAACGACCGGCTGGCGGAACTGTTGGGCGGAGGCGAGTGGACGACGGACGCGCAAGGATTTGAAGCAGGCGTCCACCTGCGCTCGGGCCTCGCGGCGGACGTTACGGTCCGTTTTGCATCCGAGGCGGCAGCCAAGCGGACGGCCGCGGAAATGACGCGGCTGACTGCCGTGCTAGCCAAAGACAAGGACAACCCACGATTGCAGGACATCGCGAGGAAACTGAAGTTCAGCTCCGAGGGCTCGGCAACCAAGATCAGCCTCCGATTATCTCCACAGGAATTGGCAACAAACATGGATGCGTTCGCGGCTCCGCACCACGCCCCGGCCGCGGCGGAAAAAGTGGTCAGCCCCGCGCCAGTGGCGCAGGCGCCAGTGAAGCCTGGCGTGATACGCATTGAAGGATTAGACGATGGCCCGCGCGAGATCCCCTTTCCGGGTCACCAGAACTGACAGGTACGCTAGAATCGGCGGTATGGCCAAAGACAAACGTCAGCTCGTGGAAGTCCGCTGCCCGTGCTGCGAGGCGAAGTTACAAATCGATCCCGAACTCAAGGCTGTGATCAGCTATGAAGAGCACCAGAAGCCGCGGGCGATTGAAGACATCAGCGCGGCCGTCCAAAAAATGAAGGGCGAAGAGGCGCGCCGCGGCGAGACATTCCAGAAGTCATTTGAGGAGCACAAGGGTCACCACAAAGTATTGGAGCGTAAGTTCGACGAGCTCCTGAAGCAGGCTAAGGAAAACCCTGATGCGCCGAAACCCAAGAGACCATTCGACTTCGACTAATCCTTTGGCTCCGTCAGCCCGTTTTTAGAGCTGTTTCCCTTAGGCATACTCAGGCGAAACAGTACACCGTCTCAGGCGACTACCTCGCAACCCTTAGAGGGACTCCCCTTGGCGTCCGTCCCCTGTTGGCCCATACTGGCGTTTAAAGGCGGTGAGTGATGAGAAAACGTTTACTCGTAGCTGCGGTTTTCGCGGTGGCGGGACTTGCGGCGGGAATTCCGCTCGGAGATATGTTTGGCCTTGGCCACATCCAAGCTTTGATTTGCGGCGGCGCGGCCGGCGCATTTCTCGGCTACGTAATCAGCATTTTCCTCGACATCTTTCTTACCACCAGTCACTCTCCGGAAATCGAAAGCTGATTCCTTTCGGCCAGCCTGCGATACACTGAGGAACTGCAGTGAGTGAGTTCCCGAAGGAGGATGCGCTTGGCTGAGTGGACCTACGCGCAGGAAAAACCCGCCGAGAGGCTTTGCAGGATTGAACATTACGCCGTCATGAAACAGCAGGCCTCGGGCGACGTGGAGTTCCTAATCACGGTCCGGGAATACGTGAATCCGCCGGATCCCGCCATGCGTTTCCTAGCCCAGGCCGATAAGCAGACCAATCAGAAGACGGCGCCGTACACGCCCACGGGCTGGGGATCTTCGCTGTTGCAGGCGCTGGCGGAGTGCGTGCAAGGGATCAGGAAGTTCCCGTACGAGCCCCCAACCGAGTTGTAGCGTCGACACCGAATACCGTACCCTTGCGCTCCTTGCCGAGGCTGGTCACGATGGCCGCCAGCGCGAATACCGTGACGGCCGTGAGCGCCATCGCGGTGGCGTAACTGAGCCGTTTGGCGAATACCGCTTCGATGTAAACGACGGAGCTGGCCACCAGCACGCCGCACTGGTATGCGAAGCCGGGCATAAATCCGCGGACCGAATCCGGCGACAATTCCGACAGATGCGCCGGGATGACGCCCCACGCGCCCTGGACCATGAACTGGACCAGGAACGCGCCCAGCGCCAGCAGAGCCGCGGACGGCGCGTAAGCCCACAGCGGAACCATAACGATCCCACCGATCAAAGCGGCGATCATGGCTCGACGCCGGCCGATGCGGTCCGAGACCAGCCCAAGAATTACGCCGCCGAGGATCGCGCCGATCATGGAAATTCCGGTGATCAACGCGCGCTTGGACGGTCCGAAGTGCCAGTCGCGCTCGAGAAAGGTCGGATACATGTCCTGCGTGCCATGCGAGGCGAAATTCATCATCGTCATGAGCATGGTCAGGTACACAAAAAGCTTCCAATGCGATGCGATGGCGCGACCCAATCCGCTCCAGCTTTCTTCGCGGCTCTTGCGCCAGACTTCAGATTCGTTAACGCGAAAACGCACGAACAGGGCCAGCAACGCGGGAAGTCCGCCCAGGAAGAAGAGCGGCCGCCAGCCCCAGCGCGGAAATAGAAAAAAGTACGCAATGATGGCGAGCAGATTGCCGGCGGCGTAACCTTCCTGAAGCAATCCTGACAACACCCCGCGCAGCCGCGGCGGAACTTTCTCCATGGCGAGCGATGCGCCCACGCCCCATTCGCCGCCCATGCCGATACCGAACAGGGCGCGCAGGAGCAGGAACGTGGTGTAGCTGTGCGCGAGTCCTGTGAGAACCTCGACGCCGGAATAGAAGATCAGATCGATCATCAGTGGAAGCCGCCGGCCATAGCGGTCCGCAAGCAAGCCGAAGAGAAAGGCGCCGATCGGCCGGAAGGCCAGCGTCGCGGTGATGGAAAGCGCCATCTCGGAGTCGGATTTGTGGAACTCTCGGCCGATTGCGGTAAGACAAAGCGTGACCAAAAAGAAATCGAAAGCGTCCAGGGTCCAGCCAAGAAATCCGGCCGTGAGCGCCGCGCCGTGATCGGAGGGCTGGGGTACGGTGGCGGGCTGGTTCAAGGACGCAGTATAGCAGCCGTGGAGCCGAAGGTCCGGCGCTTTGTTCGGCTTCCTCGAATGCTATTCTCTGGATAGGGCCAAGGATGAATGTGCGAAAAGCATCGTGTTGGTTGGGATGCGCTTTCGTTTTTATCGGCGGGCTCTACGCCTTTCAACGGCCATTCAAACAGTACCCCGGCGTTGAATATTTCACTTTTGAGCTGACGCCGGACTGGCAGGAGAAAGGCGAGTGGGCGTTCGCGAGGTTGATGTTTCCTCCCGGACCCAACGACGGCTACGCTGGCCGCTTCGACGGCGATTTCCGGCAAGGGCTGTCGCTGTGGACGCAGGATTATCCGCGCGCCGACCGGCATTTTTCGCAAGCCCTGCGTCGTTTGACGCGCCTGCAGGTCCGATCGGTGGAGCAGTCCGTCATGCTGGAAGACGGCGATGAGGCTTTCAACTGGCCCTGGTTGTACGCCGTGCAAGTAGGCGAGTGGGGTTTGACGGAACAGGAAGCGAAAGTGATGCGCGAGTATCTGCTGCGCGGCGGCTTCTTCATGGCGGACGACTTTCACGGCAACTATGAATGGGAGATGTTCCTGAAACGGATTCGCTTTGTGTTTCCCGACCGGCCCATTGTCGACATTCCCGAAGACGATCCCATCTTTCACACCGTGTTCGATTTGAAGGATCGTTTCCAGATTCCGGGCGCGGCGCATCTCTATCAAGGCTGCAAGAACTGCGGCGACGGCGGGCAGGGCGCGCATTGGCGCGGGATTTACGACGATAAGGGCCGCATTATGGTGGCCATCTCCTACAACTCAGACGTCGGCGACGCGTGGGAGTTCGCCGACGACCCGTCGTATCCGGAGAAGTTCTCGGGATTGGCGATCCGCGTTGGTGTGAACTACGTGATTTATTCGATGACGCACTGAGGAAAGCACCGACTTCCTCGCGGCAAGCCGAACTACGGTCGCGGCTCGCGTCAGCTTTTCGCCAGTTCGTCTTGCCGGCTGCCGCGCATCTCCGCCTGTGCCTGACGATGCAGGTCGCCCATCTTGGCGCCGGAAGCCACCAGAGCGATAAAACCGGCGATCAGAAGCGGCACCGTAACCACGGCCCACAAAATCAGCGTGAAGCGCCGCGCCATGGCGCCTGGCACGCCGAATAATGTAAGACCCAAAGTCGACAGCACTTGAAACAGCCCGACGTTGCCTGGCGCTTGCGGCACTACCGAACCAAGGCGCAGCAACACCATGAGCGCACCGGCCTGCGCCCAGGATGCGCCCTCGAAACCGTACGCCTGCATGACGGCGTAGATGGGAACAATCTGAATCAGCAGGTAGGGAACGCTGACGCCCAGGGACAAATAAAGAAAGCGCGAGTGCCCGATGCGATGCAGATCCTCGATGAAGACGTGTGCCCAGGAAGACAGCGGCGTGTCCAACAAGGCGTCGAGAGCCTGCTCGCGCCAATACATGGCGACGCCCAGCAGCGCGGCGAAAATCAAAAGGATGATCGCCAGGAAAATGCTTCCAGTAGTAATGATTCCGATGGCCCGGGCCTGCCCATGGCTGAGCGGAAAATGCCGGACGTAGCGCAGCGCGATAAACAGACCGGCGATGAGAAGCCCACCATCGAAAATGCGCTCAATCAGAGCCGAGGCGAGAGTGACCGAAATGGGGATCTTGCTCCAGCGCGCCATCAAAAAGCAGCGGATGACTTCGCCGGCGCGCAGCGGCAGCACTTCGTTGGCGAATAGGCCAACGTAGATCGCGCCCACCGAAGCCCAGGCGGACACCGGAGTGACCGGAAGCAGCAGCAGACTCCAGCGCCAGCCTTGAACGACATAAACCAGCAGATCGGCGATGGCGCCGACGGCGACCCAGCGCCAATCGAGCTCGCGAACCTCTTCCCATAGTTCCGTCCAGCTGACGCCGTGCACCGCCCACGCCAGGCAGGCCACCGATACCACCAGCGTCACAACCGTGAAGATGTGCGACGCGCGCTTGGATTTGGGCGGAGAAGGGGACATGGTCCTCAGCAACCATGATACTAGTGAGCGCTATCGCAGATAGAACAGACTGAGGCGCGGCAAGCGGGCGGACTCGAGCAATTGGCGCTCAAGATATTGCTTTTCGAGCATGCTCAGCTGCGGCGCGGTCATTTTGCCGCGATAAGGACGGAGCTGAATCTCGAGTTCGCGGCGCGCTTCGAAAAGTTGCTCATCGGTCTGGCGGGAGCGCACCAGAGCGATCATTTTGTCCTCGAGCGCGGTTAAGCGGCGTTCCAGATTCTCGAGATCGGGATAAAGTTCCGCGACGCCGGAAGCGAGTTGCTCCAGTGCGGCAGCGACTTCCACCAGCCCCTCCCGGCAGCGGATCTGCTCCGCGTTGGCGGCCAAATAGGCTTCGAGCGCTTCCAGGGTGAAAGGCGCGGAGGATGGCTTGCCGCCTTCGCGTGGAGGCGCAACCCCAGCCATGGCCTGTGCCTCGATCATTACCGCCTGCGAGCAATACGCTACGGAATTCACGTTTTGGCCGCGCTTCTTTTTCGCGCGCCATTTGTCAAAAGCCGCATCCACGCCCCGCAGCACGGCTTCCAGGGGCACGCCCGAGTTTTTCCAAGCTTCCACCAACGCCCAATCGAGCGGCGACATAAGGAACAGCCCGGTGCCGCGCGCCTTTTGAAAACGCTCTTCAACTTCGGTGAAATAATTGAAGTAATTGGATGGCCAGGCTACTTCTTCCGGTTGCGGCGCCATATGATTTCCAGGCCTTCGAGAGTCAGGTCTTCGTTGATTTGCTGAACGGACCGCGCCGCGCGCGCGATTAACTGGGCTTGCCCTCCAGTGGCGATGACCCTGGTATTATCGCCCAGCTCGGCCACTAGCCGGCCGACGATTCCGTCGATCAATCCGGCGAATCCATAGTAGAGGCCCGACTGAATGCTGTTCACGGTGTTGTTGCCGATGAGCCGTTCGGGTTCGCGAAGATCCACCATGGGCAACCGCGCGGTTTTGGCGAACAAGCCCGAAATCGACATGCCGATGCCAGGGCAAATCATGCCGCCCAGATATTCGGCGTCGGCCGAAACGACATCGAAGTTGATGGTTGTGCCCAGATCCACCACCACCGAAGGGCCGCCATAGCGATGAAATGCCGCGACGCCGTTCACCACGCGATCCGCGCCCACTTCGCGCGGATTGTCGTAGAGCACTTTCAATCCGACGTCGGTGTCGGGAGTTACAAAGAGCGGCGTGGTATGAAAATATCGCTGCGACATCGCGAACAGCGGGGCGTCGAGCGTGGGCACCACGCTAGCGATGATAATCCCGTCCACGCGCGCCAGATCCAGCGACGCCAGAGCGAACAGATTGCGCATCAGCACGCCCCATTCATCGGCAGTCTGCTCATGGATGGTGCGCAGCCGCCAACGCCCGATCAACGTGGTCTCTTCGAAAGCGCCGATGGTGATATTGCTGTTACCCGCATCGAGAGCTAAGAGCATGGGCGTACTCCTCCCGCGACGATCAGGTTATTGCGGCCGTTATCGTCGCGAAGAATCAGGAAACCGGAGTCGCTGAGTCCGGCGGTGACTCCCAGCAGCGTGGATCCGGCTTGATCCACGCGCACGCGGCGTCCGCTTACGTAACTGGAGGCGCTGGCAAACATTTTGAGGATCGGTTCAGGGCCGCCGGTTTCAAGCAGGGCGCAGTAGCGGTCGATGCTCGGGAGCAGCTCGAGTAACAACCGCTCACGCGAATGGACGCGGCCGCTCGCCATCCGCAACGAAGTCGCGATGCCCGAGAGTTCAGCCGGGAACTGGGAATGATTCACGTTAATACCGACGCCTGCAATGATAGCTGAGCCTTCGAGCAGCGTCAGGATACCGGCGCATTTCCCCTCGGACTTCTTTGACGGAAGCAGTACGTCGTTGGGCCAGCGCAGATCGCACGCTAGGTCCGTAGCTTGGAGGATGGCGCCGCTCACGGCCAAGCCGAGCGCGAGCGTGACCACGGGCAGTGTAGCCGGTGTAAACTGATGCCGCAGGATGACCGAGACATACAGGCCGGAGCCGGGTTCGGAATGCCATGCTCGTCCGCGGCGGCCTTGGCCGGCGGTCTGTTCCTCGGCTCCTACGACGGTCCCGGAGAGAGCGCCGGATGCGGCCAATCGGCTTGCCTCGGCCATGGTAGAACCGATGGCGGCGTGCCACTCGATGTGGCGACCGGGCATTTCAGCCCGCAGGAGATCACAGTCCATCACCTGATTACAAACCTTCGAGCGTGTCGCGGTTCTTCTTCATCTGCGCGAGGTATTCGGCGCGCTTGGTCCGCAGTTCCTCGACGATGTGCGCGGGCGCGTTCGACAGGAATTTTTCGTTGGCCAGCTGGCGGTCAATATTGATGACAAGCTTTTCGAGCTTGTCGTTTTCCTTGAGCAGTCGGTCGCGAAGCGCGTCGCGATCCAATTCGGGAAGCTGGAGCGCCAGATCGAAATGTTGCGTGGATCGAACCGCGCCGGTTAAAGCGGGGGCGGCCCCGGAGCGCACTTCGAGCTTCACTTTGCCGAGACGTTCGAGCACCGGCAACTCGACGTGCGAAGCCCCGTTACGGCAGTAGAGCACACCGGCCAGCTCCAGCTTATCGTCGAGTCCATTGTCGGCCTTGAGCTTTCGCGCCGCGGTGACCATGTCCTGCAGCAACGCCATCTCGCGCTCGGCGGCGTCGTCCGTCGCAGTGGCCTTTGGGTAGGGGGCCAAAGCGATCGACGTGTTCTGCCCGAAGCGATGCCACAATTCTTCCGTGATAAACGGCAGAATGGGATGCTGCAGCCGAAGATACGCGCTGAAGACGGCGAGCAAATTATGCCAGTCGTTGTTTAGGCCGGAACCTGGAACCAAACGAAGTTTTTTGATTTCCAGATACCAATCGCAAAAGTCATGCCAGAAAAATTGCCACAGCTCTTCGGCTACTTCGTGATAACGATGCTGTTCGAGGGCGCGGTTCACCAATTCGGAAGTGCGGCTCAGCCGGCTGAAAATCCAGCGGTCTTCCAGAGCTTCGGGTTGGCCGGCCCCAGCGAGGCAAGGCTCAATACCCGCGCTCTCCATATTCATGAGCAGCAGCCGCGCAGCGTTCCACAATTTGTTGCAGAACTGGCGCGCAGCGTTCAGCTTGTCCTCGTTGTAGGTGATATCGGTGCCGGGCGCCGCGGCCATCAGCAGCCACAACCGGCAGGCGTCGGTGCCGTACTTTTCATTGATGTCGAGCGGATCGACCACGTTGCCTTTGGTCTTCGACATCTTCTTGCGCTCGGGATCGCGCACCAGCCCGTGCATGTGAACCTGGCGAAACGGAACGTCGCCGGTGAGCTCGATGCCCATCATCATCATGCGCGCCACCCAGAAGAACAGGATGTCGGAGCCAGTGATCATGAGGCTGGTCGGATAGTAGGCTCGATAATCTTCCGTTTCCGCGGGCCAGCCGAGCGTGGAGAACGGCCACAGGCTGGAGCTGAACCAGGTGTCGAGCACGTCGGGATCTTGCTCAATCGCTACCGACTGGCAGTGCGAACAGGCCTGCGGAGTCTCGCGGGCGACAGTGATCTTCTTGCAATGCGCACAATGCCACGCGGGGATGCGATGCCCCCACCAAAGCTGGCGTGAGATACACCAGTCGCGAATGTTCTCCATCCAATTGAAGAACGTTTTATTCCAATTGTCGGGCACGAACTGGATGCGGCCCTCATTAACCGCAGCTATAGCCTTCTTAGCCAGTGGACCGGTTTTCACGAACCACTGCGTCGAGATCAACGGCTCCACAATCGTTCCGCAGCGATCGCATTTGCTGAGAGCGAGTGTGTAGGGCTCCACTTTTTCGAGCAGACCTTGCTTTTCGAGATCGGCAACAATGCGCTTGCGAGCTTCGAAGCGATCCAGGCCGGCGTAGGGGCCAGCCTCGGCCGTCATGCGCGCGTCTTCGCCGATGACCTTAATTCGCGCAAGGTCGTGGCGCCTGCCTGCTTCGAGATCGTTCGGATCGTGCGCTGGAGTCACTTTCACAACACCGGTGCCGAACTGCGGGTCGGCGATCTCATCGAAGATGATTGGGATCGGGCGGTTCATCAGCGGCAGGGTCACCGTTTGTCCCGCGAGATCCTGGTAGCGCGGATCCGCCGGATTCACCGCTACGGCCGTATCGCCGAGCATGGTTTCTGGCCGCGTGGTCGCCACGATGAGATAGCGCGAGCCGTCGTTCCCTGGATAACGGTTCACCGGATAGCGAATGTGCCAGAGGCGGCCTTGCGTGTCCTCGTGTTTCACTTCGAGATCCGAGAGCGCGGTGGCGCAGCGCGGGCACCAGTTCACCATGTAGGTGCCGCGGTAGATGAGGCCGCGCTCGTAGAGCCGCACGAAGGCTTCCAGCACGGCCCGCGAAAGCTCGGGGCTGAGTGTGAACCGTTCGCGGCTCCAGTCGCAGCTGTCGCCAATGCGCTTCATCTGCGAAGTAATGCGGTTGCCGTACTTTTCTTTCCACTCCCAGACGCGGCGCACGAATTCTTCGCGTCCCAGCTGCTGGCGGGTGATTCCTTCCTCGGCCAGGCTGCGTTCCACCAGCATCTGCGTGGCGATGCCGGCGTGGTCGGTGCCGGGAAGAAACAGCGTGTTGTCGCCGCGCATGCGATGCCAACGCGTGGCCGCGTCGATCACGGTGTGATCGAGCATGTGGCCGATGTGGAGCGATCCGGTTACGTTGGGCGGCGGAACAGCGAGCGAGAAGCGCGGGCCGGGGGCGTGCGGGTCGGCGTGAAAGATGCCCGAGGCTACCCACCACTCCGCCCAATGCGGTTCGAAGCGCTGCGGCTCGTATGCTTTTTCTAATTCCATGGCGAGACTACCAGTTTAGCAAGCGGCGAAATGTGAGCCGCGAATTTGGCAGCCGCGAGTTTGACAGTGGATAGGCAGGATGTTGTAATGAATGGGAAGAAACCTGCCTGTTCCTCAGTAGCTCAATGGTAGAGCATTCGGCTGTTAACCGAAGGGTTGTAGGTTCGAGTCCTACCTGAGGAGCCAATTAAATCAATTACATAGGACCCCAAAAATAGCTATGAACTCATCCGGCCTTCGCTACTTTGCCCATTTCTTTGCCCACCGTTTTCAGAGAGGCGTCCGAATGAGAGTTCGCGTCGGCGTCTTCCGGTTGATTAGCGGCCTTCGTGTTGTCTGAAATCAGAGCCGCCACCGCCCGGCGTTTCGCCTCCATGCGGATATGCGAATAATGCTTGAGCATCCGCTTGGAGACATGGCCGGCAATGTCCATGATCGGTTGGTCGCTCGCCTCTCCGGATTCGGCGAGCCCAGTGATGAACGTGTGACGATTGTCATGCCAACGGCCTTTGATCCCGGCATCCTCGCGGACCTTCCGCCAGACCGTTTTGAAACTGCTGCACGGTTTGGTTGGGTCGGTAGGCTGCGGCTTGCCGGCTGGAAAAACAAACCACTCAGCCTTGAGGTCCTTGAATTTCTCAACGTACCACTCGGAATACGTCTTCAAGACTTTGTGCGCCAGCACGTTCAACGGGATGGTTCGGCCGCTTCCCGCATCGGTCTTTGACTCTCCGACCACAAGGTAGGCCTCCTGGAGATGGATACGACCCCATTGGAGTTCCCGTAGTTCTTTGTCGCGAAGCCCGCAATTGAGCGTGAGCACCAGAGCGGCATACGCGAAATATGCGCCTTTAACCAGGGTTTCGTAAACCTCTTTCGCGCCGCCGGCGACAAACAATTTGTTCGCCCCGGAGATGGCGAAGAACAGCCCGATCGAAACGCGTACCAGCGGGATGGCATATTGTTCCAAATCACTGTCACCCAGCAACGCAAACTGCACCAACCGTTTCCAATCCATCTCTTGTCCCTCCCAAGCCGCATATGGCGGTGTCGTTCGCGAATTCTCGCGCCCCGAGATTATGTGTCCAACCGTTCGACCCATTGAGCGCGTGATGCGGGAGCCACGAATGGATCCGCAAAGTACTGTGTTTCCCGCGCAACTGAACTCCATGATGCTCACGGTATAGGGCGGCTTGCCGTCATACGATATGATCAATTCGGTGATCCAGAGATCACCGCCGCCAATGATTCGTCGGACAGTAAACCGCTTTTTGCTCGGCTGACTTGCGCGTCGGTTCTGTATGTTGCTCCGGCCGCGGGTTCGCTCGCCTGACTGCGGGTATTCCAGCACCGCGTCCTCGTGATAGATGCGGTGCTCCGTTTCAAAATCGTTGGCATCGGATGCCACCCAATGCTGGTCCAGCGCCGCACGGATCTGGGGATCTCGCTCCAGAACACAGTTCCTTCGTTTGTTGATCGTTCATCTTGAGCTTTTCAACTTGATAAGAAGCGGTACGCCTCGTCAAGGGACGCTAGCCACCCCTCCTACGAGTTGTTGTTTCGCGGATCGTCTTTCGCGCTGAGGTAGTCCAAGCGGCCCTATCGCGGCTACCTGCGAGACGTACTCGCCGGATTTCGCCCAGTGGAAATGGGGCGTGTTGCCAGGGAGAACGATCACAGCACCGGGCGGATACGCTTCCAACTTATTCGCGTCGAATTCATCGCCCAGTCCGATATAAAAGACGCCGGAAATCACGGTGTAGACACGATCCTCTGGGTGCTTGTGAGGCATCAGCTTCTCGCCGTGGGGCACTTTGACCCTGATTGTGTAAGGGCCGGGCTCCGAGGGCTGGCCCACGACGACGGCCAGGCGGACGGAAGGTGGGAACGCCGGGAACGGTTTCCAATCGACATCTTCGGACAAGATGGTTTTGAAAACCTCCTGCCCGGGTTGGTGAGGCCGGACTTCGCTTTGCTGAGCGCGCGTTACGGCGCTGGCATTCTGAGACATACAAACCTCCTTCGCACACATATGTAAAACATGACCACAGACTTTCTAAACATGGCCGCAGCGACTGCACGTGGCCAGCGACAACCCTAATAACTTAGAGCTTCAATCCGCACCCGTCAGCGCTTAAATCCGCGTCCTATCGCGGCCGAGCGTCAGCCTAACGTGAGGTCGGTGCTATGTCCGACCTCGATAATATAACCGTCAGGATCGCGGATGTAGCAGCGAATCTCGCCGTACTTTTCCTTCGGCTCCGTGATGAACTCGGCGCCTCGACTTTTCCATAATTCATAGCAGGCTTGGATATCGACAACGCGGATATTCAGGAAGCTGCTGACCTTATCGGGGTCGGCGGGGACGCTGAGCGTTACCGACGGCTTGTCCGGGGTGGGCCCGCCTCCGTCGTTAACAATCAGCCAAGTATTCGCGATCTGAATGTGCCCAGACGCGCCCTTGCTGTCTCCTCTGCTCAGAATGCGGCCGCCGAAGACCTTTTCATAAAAATCAGCCGATCGGTCGATGTCGGCGACGGTGATGAAATGTGTGACGGTGAACCCATCGCGCGGGGGCATCTCCTAGCTCTTCTGTTCGATTTGTACGCTCAATGACGGCTCCAATTCCGACGAGCAGTGCTCATCTGGACGGGTGGCCCACACTTGCCTGATTTTCATGGCATCAGCGAAAAACCGCCGAACGCACCAAAGGTGGGCCAGCCCCGTTATGCCGCTGAAACCGACTCCTTCTTTCGATTGAGCGCCGGTAGAAGAAGGTTCAGAAGCGCTTGATCAGAGAACGGGTTCTGACCTGAGATCACCTCGCGATCTTGAAGGACATAGCTCGTCCATGGAGCGAGCACACTTACGTCAGCGCCCGCCGTACTCAAGGCGAAGTCCGGGTAGAAGAGAACCTTACCACCAATCTCAAGCGGTTCCCGCTGCTGCTCTTCCGCTGTCGAAAAGATAGTCATCTTATATCCAGAATAGATCCAACCTAGAGCCTTTGCCCGCGCTCCAGCGGCATCGCCCGCGCTCAGCGCGGCGACCACCTCCGTCGAATTCGGAAGAGCCGAGAGAAGTGAAATCGGGCCATGGCAGAGCACTGCCGTAGGCTT
>Ga0302324_100002225_pt1 | contig 45568 bp, 36 predicted proteins | sample Palsa_T0_1_FD_201949 | JGI IMG/M metagenome (GOLD analysis project Ga0302324, IMG submission 201949) | Peat permafrost microbial communities from Stordalen Mire near Abisko, Sweden - Palsa_T0_1 | ecosystem: Environmental > Terrestrial > Soil > Palsa > Peat permafrost | place: Sweden: Abisko... | reverse complement strand
ACCGCCTGATGTCCTTTGACGAATACCTTGAGGATGCCCGGGTTAAACAGCTGCGGGAGGAGATGTATCCAAAAGAGGCCCTGGCGAAGGTATAAACCACCGTTTTAAGGTAAAAGCAACTATTTTCATCCGCTGGGAGTAGCAGGATCAGGTGCTGGCCTCAAAAGGCCGCATAACGCCCTGATTTTGTCTCATTTGATACAATAAATCCGAATATTAAGCATTTTAAGAGAAACCCCGGTTGTTGATCAAAAGGCTGCTTATACTTGTCCTGATCTGCTGTGGGGTCTGCCTTGCGGTAAGAGCCCAGCCGCCGGTCAAATCCACCTCCGATTCGGCGGCCCTGAAGTCCGATACCCTGCCGCGAAATGACTCGCTGAAAACCGTCCCGGATACACTTCCTCGCAACGACTCGCTAAAAGCCGTTCCTGACAGTCTCGCCCGCGTTCCTGACTCCCTGGCCCGCGTCCACGACTCGCTCTCCCGCGCCCGGGATTCGCTTGCCCTTGCCCGCGACTCTCTCCGTCGCCGGGATTCTGCCCGGCTTGCCGACTATGTTCCAACAGCTGCTGGTCTGCAGCACCAGATCGACTCGGCTAATTCGGCCTCGGCCTTGTCTCAGACGCCCGCGGTAGACTCCTTAAAGCTGCGCATGGACGCCATGATGGCAACCGCCGCCAGCAGTCAGCGGTCCAATGGCCCCCCGGGGATGGCCGGCACGCTGCAACGACAGCCCGCCAACAATGTCTACAGCCCGTTAGCGGGCTCCGCCGCTGGTCCGCCCGACTCCGCCCACCCGGCAACGGCTGCCGCAGGTCCGCCGGGAGGGGCAAATGCCGCCCGCGGGGCCCCCGTGTTTTCTTCCCGCAACTCCCGGAACGCACCGCCATCGCTGTCCAACCTTCACCGGAAGGTTGTTGCCGTTCATGGCGGCCGGACCCTGCTGGATACGCTCAGCATAGTACCCGGCACCTTCCTGATGCTGGGGGTTCCGGACAGCGCCTACCGGCTGGATTGGGTCAACGGCAGCGTCTCCTGGACGCATCCGCCCGCCGTGGACAGCGTGCAGCTCTATTACCGCACTTTTCCGTATAAGCTGAATGCGGTGGCCAGACGATTTAATTACGACAGTATTATGAACTATTTCCTGGTGCGGCCGTACGACGGGAGAAGACCGGGCAGCAGCGCGGACGATAATTTCTTCAACTTCGGAAATATTGCCTATAACGGTAGCTTCGGCCGCTCTATCAGCTTCGGCAACAGCCAGGATGCCGTCGTTACTTCCAATCTCAACCTGCAGATCAGCGGCTATCTGGCCGACAGTATCCGGATCGAAGCGGCTATCACGGACAACAATATCCCTATTCAGCCCGATGGCACTACCGCCGACCTGAACGAATTCGACAAGATCTACCTGCAGTTCTCCCGGAAGAACTGGGCGCTCACCATGGGGGATATCGACCTGAAGCAAAACCAGAACTATTTTCTGAGCTTTTACAAACGGCTGCAGGGGGCCAGTTTCGAGACGACGGAACGCATCGGCGAACATTCGACCAACAAGGTGCTGGCCAGCGCCGCGGTCGCCAAGGGAAAATTCAACCGCAATATTTTTGAAGGACAGGAAGGCAACCAGGGCCCCTATCAACTTACCGGCGCCAACAACGAGGCCTTTTTTATCGTCCTGGCCGGAACGGAAAAAGTGTATATCGACGGGCAGCTGATGCAAAGAGGGGAGAATGCCGACTATACCATCAACTATAATACCGCGGAGGTGACGTTCACCGCTAACCGCCTTATCACCCAGGATGCGAGGATACAAGTGGAATTCGAATATGCGGATCGAAACTATCTCAATGTCAACCTCTATCTCTATGACGAAGCGCATATCGGTGACAAGCTTAAGCTGCGCCTCGGTGTCTTTAGCAACAGCGACGCCCGCAATTCGCCGATCGACCAGACCCTGACGCCGGATGAAAACAAGTTCCTCGCCGGGCTGGGGGACAGCATCCAGCACGCCTACTACCCCGTAGCCAATATCGATACGTTTGCTGCGGGGCTAATACTCTACCAAAAGGTGGATACCTTCTACAAGAACGCCGCCGGTGTCATCGTCCAGGACTCGATCTATGAATTCTCCACCAATACGGCGGTGACCTTGTATAACCTCTCCTTCGCTAATGTGGGCCAGGGTTACGGCAATTATGTGCCCAACCTCAATGGCGTCAACGGCAATGTCTATATGTGGGTAGCGCCCATTAACGGTGTTCCCCAGGGTTCTTACGAGGCAGCGCAATTCCTCGTCACCCCAAAAACCCAGCAGATCATCACTTTAGGGGCGGACTATGCGTTGGATAAACATACTACTATCACGGCTGACGTAGCGGGGAGCAATTACAATATCAATACCCTCTCCACCATTGAAAAGAATAATGACGAGGGCGCCGCGGCCAAATTCACGTTGAAAAATATCAAGCCGGTGGGTGCCGCCGGGAGTTTGCAGCTGACCACCAATCTCGGTTACGAATACGTTCAGGCGAATTTTACGCCCATCGAACCGCTCCGCTCGGTGGAGTTTACCAGGGACTGGGGATTGACCTTGTCTACCAATCCGGCCACTGAGAAGCTTTATAACGCCAGCTTCCAGCTCAGCGATAAAAAATTCAACTCCGTCAAGTATGAGATCGATCGTTATGAACGTAGCGATGGTTTCACCGGCATGCGTAATTCGATCAGTCACCGGCAATCGATCGACAGCTTTTTAATCGTCGACCAGGTCAGCCTGACCACCAGTGACAGCAATAACTTTTCAGGCCATTATCTGCGCCCCTCGGTCGATATCTCCCGAAAAATGGGCTTCCTGAAGAATTACACGCTTGGCGGCAATTACAGCCTGGAAGACAATCAGGATAGGGATAAGAAAGCCGACACGCTCTCTGCCACGAGCTTTTTATTCCATATCTGGACGGCCTATCTCAAGTCTCCGGAAAAGAAGCCCAATCACTGGGGTATGTCTTACTCCACCCGGGATAATTCCTACCCTTCCGGGCGGAGCATGATCATGGGTGACCGGAGCAAGACATTCAATGTTTTTGCGGATTTTGTAAAGAATCCTCATGAACAGCTCCATATCACGGCCACCTATCGCAATATGCAGATCCTCGACAGCAGTGTTGCCGCCAAAAGCCCCGACAGCGCAACGGCCATACAGGGTACCAATAACAGTCTCCTGGCCAGGGCGGAATATTTTGTCAATGAATGGAAGGGGATGTTAAAAGGCAATCTGCTCTATGAGATCGGGTCGGGACAGCAGCAGGAATTAAGCTATACCTACCTGCAGGTGCCGGCCGGCACCGGGCAATATGCCTGGATCGACTTCAACCATGACGGCATCCAGCAATTGAACGAATTTGTGCTGGCCCAATTCCCCGACCAGGCCCAGTATATCCGGGTGTATACCCCTTCCGGTATCTTTATCAAGGCGGCATACACTACCTTCAACTACAGCTTCTCCATTACACCCAAGGCTGCCATCGGCCCCAAAAGCAGCGCCTTTCATCTTTTCCTTGCCCGGATGATCCTGCAGTCTTCGCTGCAGATGACCCAGAAACAGCAGGCCCAAAACAATATCCAATGGAACCCCTTCAAGGACCCCGTGCAGGATACCGCCCTGATCACCCGTTCCCTCATCATGGCCAATACTTTCTCCTTTAACCGGACCGACCCGCATTGGGGATTCGATGTCAGCAATACCCGAAACAGCGCCAAAAGCCTGCTGACCTATGGTTATGAAGACCGGCAAAGCAACGAATGGTCCCTCCGCACCCGTCTCAACCTGAATAAATCGGTGGCCTTCAATACCACCATCAAAGAGGGCATCAGCCAACTGATCAATTCCAGCTCGAACTTCGATAGCAGTAATTACGACTTGAAGCTGTATTCGATCGAGCCCGATCTTGTCTATACCCGTAAGTCCAACTTCCGGGTCGGGATAGGCTACCGACTCAGCACCAAGCTGAATTCTTTTCAATGGGGCGGGCAGAATTATACTTCCACAGGCATCAATACCGACTTCAAGTACAATATCCTGCAAAGCACCTCCATCCAGGGCAAGTTTATCTTTAGCAATATCGACTATATGTCCAAAGAAGGCGCCCCGAGCACCACTTCACCCGTATCCTATACCATCCTGGAAGGGCTGGCCCCGGGTAAAAACTATCAATGGAATCTCGATTTCACCAAAAAGCTGGGCGGCAACCTGGAAATCGGCCTTCAATACGAAGGCCGCAAAGCTGCCGGTCAGGGGATCGTCAATACGGGCCGTGCGTCGTTGAGGGCGCTGCTGTAAAAATGACAAGAGCCGGGACATTCGTCCCGGCTCTTGCGGTATATAGCTAAAAGTCGACTCTGCTAGCTGAAAAGACCACCTTTCTTCAGGGTCTGGGTACCTTCGCCGATCTTGAATCCATTGTGATAGATCTCGATCTTATAATCACCCTTTGCAAATATGCTGTTCTGTTTCCAGGCGAACTGAACCGCCTTGGTCTTGCCGGCTTCGAAATCTACCGGTACTTTAGCGGTAAAGATCTTGTCGCCATCGTCACGGCTGGTGAAGGTTCCGGAACCAAGAGCAGGCACGGAGATCGGTTTGCCATCGGGGCCGGTGATGCATACATAGACATCGGTCTGGCCGGTCTGGGCGATACGGTTGGATACGTCGAAGCCGATAACCAGCTTATTCACTCTTTTTGCGGTGGTGGTTTCCTTGTCCTTGCCATCGCTCTTCTCGTGCATCGGAGTGATCATAATATTGGAAGCATTCAACGTAGAAGCTACGTCCACTTGTTTTTCAAGGGTCTGTTTGGCGGCCGTAGTCGTAGACAGGTCGGTCGTCAATTGTTGCTTGTCGGCCGTCAGCTGGGTTTTGTCAGCCGTCAGCTGCTGGTTGTCCTGGGTCAGCTGGGCTACCTGCTGTTCCAGATTGCCGATCTTGTCGTTCAGTTCCTTGATCAGGTCTTCAGCCTTCTTCTTTTCGGCATCCGTCATATGCTGCTTATTCAACAGCCCGCGGATATTCGATTTCAGCTTGGCGATCTGCCCGTTGCCTTCATTCACCTGGCTGGTCAGCTTATTGTTGGTGCCGGTGAGTGAGTCCAGTCTGACGAGGGCGTCGTCAAAATTCTTTTGTAATTGTCCCTTTTCGTCGGTGACTTTAGAAATCTGAGCTTGCTGTTGGGTCTGTACCTGCTCCTGTTTGTTGTTATTCCAGAGCAAATAGCCCCAGGTTCCCAGAAAACCTGCGGCAAGCAATCCGATTACCAGGTTTTTGTAGTCTTTTTTAGGCGGTTGACTTTGGGGAGTTGCTGAGGGATAGTTGGTTGTCGTACTCATAGTCTATGTTTTTTCAAAATTTATAAAAAATGGTCTCCAAATCCTTCCCGATTTTTTTCGGTTCTATTGGGAGCTAGTCTAAAACCGTGCCAAAATCATTTTTATTGTGTTCAAGCCCTGATTCTTATAGATTTATGTAGTTTTGCCCCCTAAACACGGTTCGAATGTCTGTAGAAAAGATCCTAAGTGACTGGAACAAGCAAAGATTTAAGCCCGTCTATTGGCTCGAAGGAGAGGAAGAATTCTATATCGATCAGCTCGTCAATTATGCGGAGCACCAGATCCTCACCGAGGCGGAAGCAGGCTTTAACCTGACGGTTTTCTATGGCAAGGACGCTGATTGGACAGCCGTTATCAATGCCTGCCGGCGTTACCCGATGTTCGCCGAGCGGCAGGTGGTGCTGCTGAAAGAGGCGCAGCAAATGCGCGACATCGACAAACTGGAAGCCTATATCGATAAGCCGCTGTCTTCTACGGTCTTCGTGGTGGCCTATAAGGAAAAGAAGGTAGACGGGCGCAGCAAGCTGGCCAAAATGCTGAAGGAAAAAGCGGAGCTATATACCACCAAAAAGATGTATGACAACCAGCTACCCGAGTGGACGGCAGGGCTGATCCGCTCCAAAGGCTATGAGATTACGCAGAAAGCCCTGCTGCTGCTGGTGGATCATATCGGCAATGACCTGAGCCGTATCAACAATGAAATTGAAAAGCTGCTTGTCAATCTCACCGGTCGCACGGGCATCACCGAAGATGATATCGAACGGTATGTAGGCATCAGCAAGGAATACAATGTCTTCGAATTGCAGGATGCTTTTGCCAAAAAAGACAGGGCCAAGGCCATCCGGATCATCCAGTATTTTGAAAGCAATCCCAAGGCCGCACCCATCCAGCTGATATTACCTTCCATTTATAACTTCTTCAGCAAGGCGTATATGATCTTCGGCCAGACCGCCGGCGATGAAAAGAGTATCGCCGCCTCGATTGGCGTCAACCCCTATTTTGTCAAGGATTATCTTGCTGCCGTGCGGAACTACGATTATGAGGGGATCGAGGGGGGGCTGCTGCTGCTGCATGCCTACAACCTGAAGAGCATCGGGATCGGCAGCGCGGGTGTAGAAGACGCCTCTCTCCTCAAGGAGCTGGTGGTTAAGATGATGTCCTGAACGCTTTAGCGGCCGCGACCCTTTAGCACGGCCACGGAATTTTCCTTATCAATTGCCAGCTGCGCCTTCAGCGTGTCCAGGCCGGCGAATTTTTCTTCTCCGCGCAGGTAGGCTACGACCGATACCCGCAGTTCCCGGCCATAAAGGTCCTCGTTAAAATCAAAGAGATGTACTTCTATCGTCCGCTCCCGGCCATCGACCGTAGGCCGCACGCCGATATTCATCATCCCCTTCCATGTCAGGCCGGTCCAGGGACCGTCCCGGTTCACGCTCTCCGGCGCCGTCAGCGTTATCGTATCGCTTTCCACCAGCCGCACCTCCACCGCATAGACCCCATCTGACGGGATCAGCTTCTCGGGGCTGCCTACCTTCAGGTTGGCTGTCGGGTAGCCGATCGTTCTCCCCAATTGCCTGCCTTGCATGACCTGGCCTGAAAAAAAGAAGGGATAGCCCAGCAATTGATTGGCCGTTGTAATGTCGGCCTTTCCGATGGCATCGCGGATCCGGGTAGAGCTTACCGAAACGGCATCGAGCAGGTGTACCGGGATCTCCTGCAATTCGAATCCCTCCGTCAGGCTGTATTGCTCCAGGAGGTGATAATCGCCCAGCCGGCCCTGGCCATAGTGGTGATCGTAGCCGATGATCACCGTATGGGGGTGAAATTTTTCCACCAGGAATTCCCGGATATATTGCTCTGCGGTCATTTGTGAAAAAGCCGCTGTAAAAGGCACGACCACCAGGTGATCCACCTGTTGCCAGGACAGGAGCTGTATCTTTTCCCCGAGCGTGTTGAGCAGCCGCACCTCCGCCGTTCCGCCCCTGACGATCTTCCGGGGATGGGGATAGAAAGTGACGATGACCGTCTCACCGTCGATCCGGGCCGCCTCCTGTCTCAATTGTTGCAGGATCTGTGAGTGACCGGTATGTACCCCGTCAAAAGTGCCAATGGTAATAACTGCGTTTCGGAAAGCGGGAAGCTGATCGATATGGTAATGTATGCGCATGTTTTGCGCTGCAAATCTAACGGATTTATTGTATTACCTTTGCGCCTACTATGTCACTCTACGCTCAACGCGGAGTTTCCGCCCAGAAAGAAGAAGTTCATCAGGCAACTGAACGGCTGGATAAGGGCCTTTTCCCAAATGCTTTTTGTAAGATCTATCCCGACTATCTGGGCGGGGATGCCGGCTGGGTCAATCTCATGCATGCCGATGGCGCCGGCACCAAGAGTATCCTGGCTTACCTCTACTGGAAGGAGACCGGCGACAATACTGTATGGAAGGGGATTGCCCGTGATGCTATCGCCATGAACCTGGACGATCTTTTATGTGTCGGGATTTATGATAACCTGCTTTTCTGCTCCACGATTGACCGGAATAAACGAAATATTCCGGGTGAAGTGTTGTCGATGATCATAAACGGCTCCCAGGAATTTTTTGACGAGCTGAAGACCTTTGGCGTGACCGTCCGGTATCTGGGTGGGGAGACTGCCGACGTGGGGGATGTAGTCAGGACCATCGCCGTCAATGGCACGATGACCGCCCGATGGCCAAAGGACCGGTTGGTCACCAACGACAAGATCAGGGCAGGCGACGTGATCGTCGGATTTTCCAGCTTTGGCCGGGCCAGCTATGAGACGGATTATAATAGCGGTATCGGCAGCAATGGCCTGACCAGTGCCCGGCACGATACTCTCCATAAAACCTATGGGGCCAGGTATCCTGAGTCGTATGATACCAGCCTGGACGACAAAGTGGTCTATATCGGACCGCATCGGCTCACCGACCCGGTCGAGATCCCGGCTTCAGACCTATCTAATTCAAAATCAACTGATTATTCCACCGATATTGGGCATTTGCTGCTTAGCCCCACCCGAACGTATGCCCCCGTCCTCCGGCAGCTGCTCACCGAAAAGTTCGACGATATCCATGGGCTCATTCATTGCAGTGGCGGCGGGCAAACCAAGTGTATGAAGTACCTGCCGGACAATTTTCGGATCATAAAGGACAATTTGTTCGAGCCGCCGCTGATTTTTCGCCTGATCCGGGAGGCTTCGGGCTCCGATGTCCGGGAAATGTACCAGGTTTTTAATATGGGTCATCGGCTCGAGATCTTTACCACGCCCAAGGCCGCGGAAGAAATGCTCCGCATAGCCGGCTCCTTTGGTATCGATGCCCGGATAGTCGGCCGCGTGGAAGCCGCAGCAGAGAAAAGCCTCATCCTGAGAGCAGGCGCCGAAGAGATCATCTACTGATGCGCCCCGGGCTCTGCCGGCCCATTGTGTGTCCGCTCTCCTTCCGCCGGGCCGCCGCTTCTACCGGCCCGCATTAGCTGCAAAGGGTTTTTCGATCCTTGCAAACGCGCGCCCCTACTGCATTTTTATTGATTTAAAACAAAAAAATTGCTTAAATTTCTGCTTTTCTGTCCGTAGGGCTATGAACTTTCAGATTTGATGACTACTTTCGCAGACGGTTCTGGACGGATTGACATTAAATAATTTAACCATCTTTTTTGCCCTTTCCGTGAACTCTCCCGGTTCTGTAACGTTATTGATCTAGTACCCGACAGCTATTTTGTCACCTTTACTTATTTTCAGATATGAGGCAACTAAAGATTGCTACACAGATCACGAACCGTGATTCCCAGGCAGTAGAGAAGTATTTGCAGGAAATTTCCAAGATTCCGATGATCACTCCTGAGGAGGAGACGGTCCTCGCTCAGCGGATTAAAATGGGCGACCAGAAGGCATTGGACAAGCTTGTCCAGGCTAACTTGCGTTTCGTCGTTTCCGTGGCAAAACAGTATCAGCACCAGGGGCTTTCGCTGAGTGACTTGATTAACGAGGGTAACCTCGGCTTGATAAAAGCGGCTCAACGCTTTGATGAGACCAAAGGTTTCAAATTTATCTCTTACGCCGTATGGTGGATCCGCCAGTCGATCTTACAGGCGTTGGCAGAGCAGGGCAGATTAGTCCGCCTGCCTCAAAACAAAATTGGCACGTACAACAAGGCTAACAAGGCCTACATGGCTTTCGAACAGGAGCATGAGCGGGAGCCGAGTACGGAAGAATTGGCCGAATTGTTGGAAATGAGTGAGACGGAAATCAACAATATCTTCCAAAGCAATACCCGTCACAGCTCGCTTGATGCCCCGGTTCACGAGGCGGAAGACGTAGCGATGGGTGATTTACTGGAAGGTGGTGATGAGACGGACGACGACGTCATGAAAGATTCCCTGCGTGCCGAGATCCGCCGCGTGCTCAAGTCACTGAGCCCGCGCGAAGCGGAGATCGTCAACGCTTACTTCGGTCTGGATGGAGAAAATGGGGTGACCATTGAACAGATCGGTCAGAAATACGATCTGACGAAGGAAAGGATCCGCCAGATCAAGGAAAGGGCGATCAAACGCCTGCAGAAAGCACGCTATAGCAACGCGCTGAAAGCATACCTGGGTTAAAAGTTCTCGCTTATAAGAAAACCCGGCAGAAATGCCGGGTTTTTTGCGTCATATAACTGACGTTCCCATTCCTCATTTCCGCTTATCTTTGTCGGCTTATGACCGAAAAAGTACATTGCCTGATCATCGGCTCGGGACCGGCCGGATATACTGCTGCCGTCTACGCCGCCCGGGCGAACCTCAAACCCGTCCTTTACCAGGGTATACAGCCTGGCGGGCAGCTCACGATCACCACCGAAGTCGAAAACTATCCCGGCTACCCCGACGGCGTTCAGGGTCCCGAGATGATGGTGCATTTTGAAAAGCAAGCGTCCCGGATGGGAGCCGATATCCGTTTTGGCCTGGCGACGCGGGTCGACTTCTCCGCCACTCCCCACAAAGTGTGGGTCGACGATGACAAGCTGATCGAAGCCGATGCCGTCATCATCGCCACCGGGGCTTCTGCCAAATGGCTGGGGCTGGAAAGCGAACAGCGGCTCAACGGCTATGGAGTCAGCGCCTGCGCTGTCTGCGACGGCTTTTTCTTCCGTAACAAGGAAGTGGCCATCGTTGGCGCCGGCGATACCGCCGCCGAAGAGGCGCTCTATCTCTCTAAGCTCTGCACGACCGTACACATGCTGATCCGCAGCGAAAAAATGCGGGCTTCCCGGATTATGCAGGAGAGGGTACAGCAGACCCCGAATATCAAGGTCTACTGGAACAGCGAAACGGATGAAGTCCTGGGGGAAAGCAGGGTGGAAGGCATTCGGATCCACAATCGAAAGACCGGCGACCTGCAGGTGGTCCCGATCAGCGGCTTTTTCGTAGCTATTGGTCATCAGCCGAATTCCGGTATCTTCAACGGGTTTCTCGAAATGGACGAAGCCGGCTATATCAAGACCGTTCCGGGCACCTCCCGCACCAATATCGAAGGCGTCTTCGCGGCTGGGGACGTACAGGATAAGATTTATCGTCAGGCGGTGACAGCTGCCGGCAGCGGTTGTATGGCCGCGCTGGATGCGGAGAGATATCTTTCTGCCAAAGGGCTCGCATAAGCGGACCGGAGGTCCGCTTGCCCGAAGGATACCCGAGCGGAGCGAAGGATACGAACGAGGAGGGGCGAGGGACGACGCCCCGACGAAATTCTATTAGCGCTACGGTGCCAAAGGCACCAGCAATACTATTAACTATGGTTACAGTACAGTTACATAAACTCATTTTCTCCGGACGTCATGGTGTCTTTAAAGAGGAGCTGGCGACCGGCAATACCTTTGAAGTCAACCTGGACGTCCTCTATGACGAGGGCGACCGGCCTTTTGGAGGCCTGGACAGCATCGTGAACTATGTCAATCTCTTTGATATTGTCAAGACCAGGATGCACCAGCCTTCCCCCTTGCTGGAAAAGATTGCCGATGAGATTATCGGAAAGATATTGGAACAATATCCTTTCGTCCGGGAAGTGATCCTTTCCATCTATAAGCTGCAGGCGCCTATCGGTAATTTCCAGGGCAAGGCCGGGATGACCCTGCACAAAAAGTTTGGCGACTAAACCGACGCCCGCGCCTTACAGCACCTTCCCCTTCCACTTCCCGCTGCGCATATACCAGTACGACAAACCGAAGATCGAACCCCAGTAGAGCCATTCGGACATCCATCCGTATACCAGGGACAGCTGCCACCGCTCCAGCACCAGGTAAACATAAATACAGTAGAGGATAATCGTGATAATCTCGATCAGCAGATTGATCCGCGTATTGCCCGTACCCGTCACCGCATTCAGCCACACCGTCGAAAAGGACATCATGATCAGCGCCGTAGACACCACCCGGATTACGGGGATGGCCGCTGCTGCAAAAGCGCTGCTCTGCCCGTACACCGATATAAAAGCCTCCGGGAACAGGTTCAGCAGCAGCGCGACGATAAGCGCAAAACCAATGCTCCACTTCAGGATCTTGCCGATCAGCTCCTGTACCCGGTTCTCCAGCCCCTGCCCTATAATATTGCTCACCATGGCGTTTGTCGTCGACGCAAAAGCCCAGGCGAAGACTCCGAACAAACCGAAAATATTCCGCATTGTATTGCTGATCGCCAGCGCCTGACGGCCGTGATGTTCCACCAGGACATAAAAGAAGTTCCAGGCTGCAATCGAAATGGTGAATTGAAATACCAACGGTGACGATTGGGTCAGGATCAGCCGGCAGATCTTTCCATCCGGCCGCCAGTGCCGGTATAGCTGCAGATCCCGGCCGATTCCCCGGGCGTGGATCACCCCAAAGACGACCACCAGTCCGGATGCCTCGGCACAGATAGAAGAAACCGCTGCCCCGTTAAATCCCATCGCCGGCAAACCAAAATGGCCAAAGATCAACCCATAGTCCAGCACGATGTTTACGATCGTCTCCGCCAGGGCGCCATAGACGAGGAACTTACTTTGGTTGGTGCCGACCAGCAGCGCATTCCGCATTTGGTAGATAAAGAGGAAGGGGAGTCCCCAGATCCGGATCCGCAAAAAGGAAATGGCCTGATCGCGTAAAGCGCCCGAATGCAGGGAATAGGACAGCACGGTCGGCGCCAGCACCTCCGTCAGCAGGATGCCGGTACCGGCCAGCACCAGCGCGATCAGCATTCCCTGGAAGAAAAGCCGGCCGATCTCGTCGACCCTGCCTTCACCGGCCCGCCGGGCGATCAGCGCCTGCAAGCCATTATTCAGACCCAGACCGATCACAGCAAATAACAGGTAATAGACCCCTGTAATGCCGGCCGTCGACAACGCCTCTCCGCTCTCATCCAGATGGCCCAGAAAGATATTATTGGTAATGAAATTGATCTGGGGTACCAGGATGGCCAGGCTGATCGGAAATGCCATTTTGAGTATAGCCCGGTTACTGATCGCTACCTTATATTGCCTGGATAAAAGTTCCGCTTCCATTTTTTTAGAGGTGGGCAAGATAAGCCATTTTTGGCCCCCATAGCAGTTTGATCATCCGCCAGCCCGGTTTGATCATTTTGTAGTATTATTGCACGGAGCCGCTGGAAGCGGCTCGGCCACAACTGAGCGAAGCGAAGGTTGCGGCCGAGTTCTTGCCGGTGGCAAGGACGAAGGACACCAGACATTTAGCTATTTGCGTTTAAAGGGCTAATTTTGTTTGAAGCCCTTTAAACGCACATTTCTTACATCATGCACAAACCTGCCTTTCAGATTGAAGTATCGGATATCCCGGACGAGGAATTGCTCCAGTCACGTCTGCTCGTGGAGGTCAACCCCCATGCGTTCACTTACGTTTTGCTAAACCAGCGGAATATGAGTCCGCTGACGGTCAAACATTTCCAGCTGGAAAACAGCAGGGACAGACCGTTGCCGGACACTCTGCGGGAGATCCTTGAAGCGGATCCGCTCCTCAAACGCCGGGTGAAAGAAACGTTGGTCATCTATAACTTTCCCGAGAGCAGCCTGATCCCCGAACCGGTATTCACCATGGACAATAACCGGGAGATCATCGACACCCTTCATGGCAATCTTCAAAAGGGCCTGATCCTGACGGAAAAAATTCCCTGGTGGGAACTCTTCAACGTTTACCGGATCTCGCCGGATCTTCACCAGCTCCTGCAGCAGACCTTTACCGCCGGAAAATACTGGCATTTTTACAGCCTGCTGCTAAAGAGCTTTAAAATGTTCGATTCCACGGATCCGGAAGACTGTATAAAAGTCATTTTCTATTCGGATAAAATGGTTGCCCTCGTGGTACGCGGCGGCAAGGTGCATTTGGTACAGACCTTCCTTTACCAGGATACCAAAGATGTGATCTATCATTTACTAAACGTCTGCCGGCAGCTGGGGCTCAACCAGGAAGAGGTAAAATTGCTCGTCGGCGGTCTCATCGACCGGCAATCGGCGCTCAGCACCGAGCTCTTTAAATACTTTCTTCGCATCCAGTTTGAAGAGATCGACGAAAGCATCCGGGTTACCGACGAGCTCAAGGAACTGCCCTTACATTATTTTTCATCCATCCTGAAAATGGCGGTATGCGCATAGTTTTTTTCACCCTCAAAGTGCGGCCATGCGCATAATCGGTGGTGAACTGGGCGGCAGGCGCGTCCATCCGCCGGCCAAAATGCCCCATACCCGGCCGACAACCGATATTGCAAAAGAAGGCCTGTTCAACATCCTGGAGAATAACCTGGACCTGTCTGCGCTCCGGACGCTGGACCTCTTTGGCGGAACGGGCAGCATCAGCTATGAGCTGGCTTCCCGCGGCGTCCGCGACCTCACCGTTGTGGAAAAAGATCCCGTCATGTTTGCTTTCATCCAAAAGAATGCTGCCGAATTACAGCTGGAAAATTATAAGGTAGTCCGGATGGATGTTTTCCGGTATATCGATCAATGTATGGAAACCTTTGACTTTATTTTCGCCGGGCCGCCTTATGCGCTCACCCATATCGACGACCTCCCCCAACTCGTGGCCGGCAAAAAACTGCTCAACGAAAAAGGCTGGTTTGTCCTGGAGCATACGCCCCGTAATAACTACGAAGGCTACCCTCTCTTTGTGACCCAGCGTAATTACGGCACGACGATCTTCTCGATCTTTGTGAATAAAAGCTGATCATCATGCAACCCCTTTTCATCACCGGCATCGGTACGGGCATCGGCAAGACCCTCGTGGCTGCGATCATAACGGAAGCCCTGGGCGCTGCCTATTGGAAACCCGTCCAGGCCGGATTCGATGAAGGAACGGACACGGATTGGGTAGAGCAACGAATCAGCCGGCCCGACGGACGGATATTCCCCGAAGCCTACAAACTGATCTTGCCTGCCTCGCCGCATATTGCCGCCCGGGAGGAGGGCGTTATCATCAGTCTGGACAGGATCGCCGATCAATTCCATGCCATCCGTTCTGCGCCCGGCCCCGCCGGCCCCGCTCCCGCGCCCTTCCTCGTCATCGAGGGCGCTGGCGGCCTGCTGGTCCCGCTCAACGACACGCAGTTCGTCCTCGACCTGGCGCAAAAGCTGGACGCTATTGTCCTCCTTGTCAGCCGCAACTACCTCGGCAGCATCAATCATTCCCTGCTAACCGCCGCTGCCTGCCGGGCACAAGGGCTGCGGGTCGCCGGCTGGATATTCAACGATCAGTATCTCCATTATGAACAGGAGATCGCGCAATGGAGTGGTATCCCGGCTATCGCCTCTATTCCTTTCCGGGCAGATCCCGATAAGGAATTTGTACAGGAGCAGGCTGAACGCATCCGGCCGGGCCTTCTGGCGGCCCTGCACGCCTGCGGATAACGGCTGCACGCGGATAACGGCTGCGCGTGGATAGTGGCTGCGCTTGGATGGCGGCTGGCCGCGGCGGCGCCTGGTCATGAAATTTACATTACCTTTGTGTTTTAGGCATCCTGCCTACATTGAAATCGCGCTATGAACGTTAACTTTCCTTTGCTGAAGCCCATACGTATACTACTATTCCCTTTTTCATTAATCTATGCTCTTATCATCCGGATCCGTAACTGGTTTTACGACAAGCGGCTTTTGCCTTCGACATCTTTTAATCTGCCCATCATCTGTGTCGGCAACCTTGCGGTAGGAGGCACCGGCAAATCACCGATGGTCGAATGGATCGTCCGCAGCCTGAAAGACCGTTTTGCCCTGGCCATCCTTAGCCGGGGATACAAACGCAAGACCCGTGGTTATGCCCTGGCCGGGGAGTTTAGCACCGCCCTGGATATCGGCGACGAGCCAATGCAGTTCCGTCACAAATTCCCCGATGTGCCGATAGCGGTAGGAGAGGAACGTATGGTTGCCATCCCGCAGCTGTTGCATGACCGGCCCGGCACCGAGGCTATTATCCTCGACGATGCCTTCCAGCACCGCGCCGTAAAAGCCGGTCTTAATATCCTGCTTACGGATTATTCGAATCTTTTCACCCGCGACTGGTGGCTGCCCAGCGGCGATCTCCGGGACGCGCGCTCCAGCTACCGGCGGGCCGACATTATCGTCGTCACCAAATGCAGGGAAGATCTGGGCGAAGACGAGCGCCGGGCCCTTGCCGCCGAAATCCGCCCCTTATCCCGGCAGCAGATTTTCTATACGGCGATCCGGTACGGACAGCCTTATCATATCACCCGGCAGACGGCAGCCGTTATCGATGACCAGGTAGAAGTGCTGCTGGTGACCGGGATCGCCAACCCGGCTCCGCTCAAACGCTGGCTGGGCGAAAAATCTCAGACCTATTACGAGCTGGCCTATAGTGATCATCATATTTTTTCGATCGACGACCTTCATACGATCACCCGCCGGTTCAGCAGTATCACCGCTCCGCGCAAGCTCATTCTGACGACCGAAAAAGACGCGGTGCGGCTGATCAAATTCCGGCAGGAGCTGGAAGACTGGCCTTTCTATGTCCTGCCCATTACCCCTCATTTTTTATTCGGTGAAGAGGCCCGCTTTACTGATTTAATCGTTAAATTCATCATCGGGTTCAAACAATTATAAATTTTAAATGACAAATAAAAAGAAGAAAAAGAACAAGAGTGCTACCGATACCTCCCATTTATACAAAGGCAGACTGGACGTCACCCGCTCCGGCATGGGATTCGTGATCGTAGAAGGCCGTGATCAGGACATCCTGGTCCGTCCCACGGATTTCAATACGGCGCTTCACGGCGATACTGTGCAGGTGAAAATAGTCAATGACGCCGTTCGGAGCGGCCGCTCCCAGGGTGAAGTCGTGGATGTTGTCGAGCGCAAACAGCTCGAATTTCTCGGCCATATCGAGATCAGCGAATCCTTCGCGTTTTTTATTGCTGACATGGACAAGCCGATGCCGGATATCTATGTCCCGCTTTCCCAGCTGAACGGCGCTGTCAACAACGACAAGGTGATCGTCCGGATCGTGGAATGGGAAAAAAACAAAAAGCCCCAGGGCATTGTCATCCAGGTCATGGACTCATCCGACGAGAATGACCAGGCTATGAAAGAGATCCTTCTGGAAAACGGCTTCCCACTCTTTTTTCCGGAGGCGGTCCTGGAAGAGTCCGAACGGCTTCCCGATCTCATCCCAGCTGCCGAGATTGAAAAGCGAAAAGATATGCGCGGCGTCCTGACGCTTACCATCGACCCCGTCGACGCCAAGGACTTTGACGACGCGATTTCTATCCGGACGCTCGACAACGGTCAGCTGGAAATTGGGATCCATATTGCCGATGTAGGCTACTATGTGGAGCCGGAGTCGGCTCTCGACAAAGAAGCCTATGACCGCGCCACTTCCGTCTATCTGCCGGACCGGGTCAATCCCATGCTGCCGGAGCGGATCTCCAACGAGCTCTGCTCCCTGCGGCCCCATGAGGACAAGCTCACCTTCTCCGCCATCTTTCGGATGACCTCAAAAGGAGAGATCAAGCATTCCTGGATCGGCAGGACCGTCATCCATTCCGACCATCGCTTCACTTACGAAGAAGTGCAGGAGATTATCGAACAAAAGACGGGTCTGTACGAAACTGAAATAGCCACGCTCAACGACCTGGCCCAGCGCTTCCGCCGGCAGCGGTTTAAAAAAGGCGCCATCAATTTCTCGTCCACGGAAGTCCGGTTCAAGCTGGATGAAAAAGGCAAACCCATCGGCATCCTGGTAAAAGAAAGCAAAGAGTCGCACCAGCTGGTCGAAGAATTCATGCTGCTGGCCAACCGTACCGTGGCCGAATATGTGGGTAAGATCACCGTGCATAAGAAGCCTGTTCCCTTTCCCTATCGCGTACACGATACCCCGGATAAGGAGAAGCTGCTGCCCTTTATCGAATACGCAAAAAAATATGGGCATGTCTTCGATACGAAGACGCCCCAATCCATTGCTGCCTCCTTCAACCAGATGTTGGTAGAGGTCCGGGGCAAGCCCGAACAGCATGTGCTGGAACAATTGGGTATCCGCACCATGGCCAAAGCGATCTATACGACGGAAAACATCGGCCACTATGGATTGGGCTTCGAACACTATTGTCATTTCACTTCTCCCATCCGCCGGTACCCGGATGTGCTTGTCCATCGGATCCTGCAGGAATGCCTGGACCAGAAGATAGAGCCGGACAAAAAGCTGGAAGCCAAATGCCGCCACAGCAGCGAACGCGAGCGGGCCGCTATGGACAGCGAACGGGCTGCCAACAAATACAAGCAGGTGGAATACATGCAGGGCTTCCTGGGTGAGGAGTTTGAAGGGGTCATTAGCGGAGTCGCCGCATTCGGCTTTTGGGTGGAAACCGTCGAACATAAATGCGAAGGGCTTGTCAGCATCAACAGCCTGCTGGAATATGACGACTTCCGCCACATCGAAAGTGATTACGCTCTTGTCGGCCGGCGCAGCGGCCGTCAATTCCGCATGGGCGATAAGCTGACCATCCGTATTGTGTCCGCCAACCTGGCTAAACGCCAGATGGACTACGAATGGGTGATCACGGCTTCCGAGGCCGCGGACTTTCCGCCGGGACCGCAGGGAGATGCAACAGAGGCGACTGGCGGCAGGCCAAAAGGCAACCGTTCCGGGAGCAACCCTCAACGGCGACCGCAGGGCGGGGGACGCGGCCAGGGTGGAGGACGTAACCAGGGCGGAGGACGTAGCCAGGGTGGAGGACGCGGCAAGGCATCCGCTCCGCAGCGGAAAAAGAAGAAATAAGGAATACCTATTCAATAACAGTTGAAAGACTATGCATCATTTCGAAGAATTGTCCGCTGCGTTCGCTACCCGATTTAACAGCCGGCATTTTCCCGCTCATCCTTCCAGCCTCTATGACCCGGCCGATTATTTTCTCGGTCTCGGTGGAAAAAGGATCCGCCCTGTCCTTTGCGTCATGGGCAACGAGCTCTTCGGTCCGATAGAGGAAGATGCCTGGCAGCTGGCCATTGCGGTGGAGCTCTTTCATAACTTCACGCTGATCCATGACGATATTATGGACCGAGCACCCCTTCGCCGGGGCATGCCGACGGTTCACGAAAAATATGGGTCTTCCACTGCCATCCTCGCCGGAGATGTCATGATGGTGGTCGGCTATGAATATCTCAGCCGCATCGGCTCTCCCCATATCCGTCGGATCCTTCAACTATACAATCAAACGGCGATCCATGTCTGCGAAGGTCAGCAGCTGGACATGGATTTCGAATCCAGGGAGCGGGTGACCATGGACGAGTACCTGCATATGATCGGTCTCAAGACCTCCGTGTTGCTGGCCGCCAGCCTGCAGATCGGTTCCATCCTGGGTGGGGCCGGGCTGGGTAACCAGGACAAAATCTATCAATTCGGAAAGAGCCTGGGCCTGGCTTTCCAGATCCAGGACGATTATCTGGACTGCTATGGCGATGCGGCAAAATTCGGGAAAAAAGTGGGGGGCGATATCCTGGCCGGGAAAAAGACTTTCCTCCTCATCAAAGCCCTGGAAGTGGCGACAGATGGCCAGCGCCGGAAGATAAAAGAGCTTGAAACCGCTGCCCCGGATGAGAAAATCGCCGGCATGCTGCAGTTTTTTCATGATTGCGGGGTGGATACCTGGGTGCGGGAGCTGAAAGAGAGATATCGGGAAGCAGCCTATCAAAGCCTGGAAGATATCGCCGTGCTTACCAAAAGGAAAGAACCGCTTCGCGAATTGGTCGCTATGCTGCTGCAACGAGAGTTATGATAATTTTTTCGACTGTCCTGGAAAAAATCTTACCTTAGCCTTTCTGTCTTGCACTTTTTCCCAACCAAATATAGGATTGTAATGCCTGTGTCCAGGCGTTATAAATACTAGCCAGTTCGCGGCTGGCTAATGTCGATAGTGTTGCTTTGGCCTTCCAACAGCCATAAACTATACCGTCGAAACCAAGGGGCCTATCCGGATGAATGGGAAAAAGAAGAATTGCAACCCAATGCAGGGCTTCTCCCAAAATGTCAACCGGTGGGCCTTTTCTATAAAGCAAAATTATTATTGGTCTTCCCTTTCTCCACGCCCCTCCTTTTCCTCACATCACGCAGAACTGGCTTTTTTCGACCTCAAAAAAAGCTGCTTTTGTCCATAATTTAGTTCCAAATATCAGTAAATAATGTATAAAAAGATATTTATAATGTAAAAAAGTACATTAAAAATGTGATAATGTATATAATTTATTGATCTTCAACATTTTAAAAATAACTTTCTTCCTGCAATCTGTTACAAATGGCAGGCCGACCGAAAAAAGAACCGTCAAAAAAGCCCTCCGTTCCTAAACCTACAAAGTCAGACAGGAAGCGTCAAAAGATAAAAGAGGCTTTCGAAAAGGACCAGATTAAGACCTTTAATGATATCTTCGTGATTATGGATGAAACCCCTTTTGGCCTATTGATCGGGTTACAAAAGAAACAACTTGAATCCAAACTTGCGAATCTGGAAAAATTTAATTTTAAAGACATTAGACGAATCTCGGAAGCCTTCGAAATCGATTTTGACAATGTAGCAGCCTTTATTGGCTCCCTAGCCAAGGCACAACATGCGAGACCCGCTGTCAAAGGCAAATCTAAATAATACCCCGGTCTCCTTCAAAAGGAATTCAGAAATTATTATACCTGTATAATATTAAGCCGTCTTTTTTTTCAGGCGGCTTAGCATTACCGGTGTCATACCCATATAGGAAGCGAGGTATTTGTCCGGTACCTGCTCCAATAACCAGGAGTGGTTTTGCTTGGTCCACCGATACTTGTCGCCTGCTTTTTGCATCCACAGACCCGCTACCCGACGATAAAGCAGCAATAGATAATTTTCCGCCAGCCGCCTGCCCGGATAATTTAAACCGGGAAACTCGGCATAGGCCTGTTGCAATTGCTCGTAATCGATATAATAGACCACCGTTCTTTTTAGCGCCTGGATATATTCGATCCCGTGCTGGCCGTCAAAGAAACTATTCAGACAGACACAAAGGTCTTTTTCCCTGGCAAAAGAAAAGGAAATTTCCTTTCCGCCAGTGACGTGATAGATCCGCAAAAGGCCGCTCCGGATGAAATAGACGTTCCTGTTGATCTTTCCTGCCGCTGTCAGGAAATCCTTCCGGTCCAGCCTTCTGATTTGTACGCTCCGGTACAACCATTGATCCAAACCCTCCGGCATTGGGCAAATGCCGTTTAATTGGACAAACAAGTCCCTCATATAATTTAAATTGAATGGATGATAATTAAATCGCAGGATAGAACAGGAGGACGAAAAGCGGTCATGTCAGCTGGTTAATAGTATGACTACTAATTTATCGAAAATCTCTTTTCTAGCCAAATTTACTTAATTTCCCACCCGGCTTTGTCACAAAGCTCTTATTTAAATACCTACTAAATGTCGAACTCTCTTTTCCGCAAGAAGTCGCTTGATAAAATTGTACAGGATTGCAAGGACGGGGTGTCCGACGGCCATGGAGGAGGGGGGCTCAACAAGGTACTGAACGTAAGAGACCTGACCTTTATGGGGATCGCGGCGATCGTCGGGGCGGGTATTTTTTCCACCATCGGCGTGGCATCCTTTGATGGCGGCCCGGGTATTTCCCTGTTGTTTATCCTGACGGCTATCACTTGCGGCTTTTCTGCCCTTTGTTATGCGGAATTCGCCAGCCGGGTGCCTATAGCAGGCAGCGCTTATACTTATGCCTATGTCTCCTTCGGCGAGATCATAGCCTGGATCATCGGCTGGGCCCTGATCCTGGAATATGCGATCGGCAATATCGTCGTGGCCATCTCCTGGAGCAGCTATTTCAACAATCTGCTACTGGGGTTCCATATTCACCTTCCGGGCTGGCTGATCACCGACCCCGGTTCCGCCAAAGACGCTTTTCTGGCCGCACAGCAGACCCTGTCGCATGCGGCAAATCTTACCGCAGAGGCAAAGGCCCCTCTTCTGGCAGCTATTCACACCTGGACTTCGGCACCCACGATCGCGGGGATGCATGTTGTCCTAAACCTGCCCGCTTTTTTTATCGTGTGCATCATCTCATATATTACTTATATCGGCATCCGGGAAAGCAGGAAGGCGACCAATGCCATGGTCATCTTTAAACTGTGCGTCGTCGTCCTTGTCATCATCCTGGGTTTCTTCTTTGTCAACACGGCCAACTGGAGTCCTTTCCTGCCAAATGGATTCAGCGGGGTGCTAAAAGGGGTCTCGGCCGTATTCTATGCCTATATTGGCTTTGACGCCATCTCCACCACGGCGGAAGAATGTACCAACGCGCAGCGGGACCTGCCAAAAGGCATGATCTACTCCCTGCTCATCTGTACGGTGCTGTATATCCTGATCGCCCTGGTGCTGACGGGTATGGTTCCCTTTTCGAAATTAAACCTGTCCGATCCGCTGGCCTTTGTTTTTAATGAAGTGCATCAGAAATGGATTGGTTATATTATCTCCGTCAGTGCCGTCGTTGCCACCACGAGCGTACTGCTGGTCTTCCAGCTGGGGCAGCCCCGCATCTGGATGAGCATGAGCCGCGACGGGCTGCTGCCAAAAGCCTTTGGCAAGATCCATCCAAAATTCCATACTCCCTGGTTCTCTACCATCGTCACCGGTATCATCGTTGCCGTCCCCACTTTGTTCATGGGCAGCAACCTCATGACGCAGCTGACCAGCATCGGTACCCTGTTCGCCTTTGTGCTCGTGTCTGGTGGAGTGCTGATCCTGCCCCGGTTTAGCAACGTGGGCAAAAAAGGCTTCAAATTGCCATACTGGAATGGACGGTATGTGATGCCATTCCTGTATGTTGGTTTTGTTTTCCTTTTCAGGGACCGGATAAAAACCGCTGTACAGCATCTTACAGGGGAAGGGCTGCAAGAAGTGCTCTTCCTTGTTTTTGCCCTGCTGGTGACTTTGCTCGCCATAGCTACCGTCATCCGCAAACTTTCTCTCATTCCTGTGCTCGGAGTCCTGTTTTGTGCCTATCTGCTCGTCGAAATCCCCGCCATTGCCTGGAACTGGTTCTTTATCTGGATGGGTATCGGGCTGATTATCTATTTTATCTATGGCTACAGGAAGAGCCGGCTGCATGCCGGGTCGTCTCCACTGCGGCCGGGTAACAGCCCGCTGGCCGGCCAGCCTGGCGCCCCCAAATCCTGATAAAGCCGTACCTTTGCGGTCATGAAGTTCGAGGTAGGCGATAAGGTCGTTGTCAAGCATTCCAATGATGATGGGGAAGTCGTAGAGATCATCGATGATAAAATGGTACTGGTCAATGTCCGGGGCGTCAAATTCCCTGCGTATACGGATCAGCTGGAGTTCCCTTATTTCAAACGGTTCACGGAAAAAGCGCTGTTTCCGCCGGAGAAAAAGCCAAAAAAATACATCGACCAGCTGCCTCCCGAAAAGCCGGCGCCGGGCAAGAAGAAGACGCTCATCGCACAGCTGGCGGATGGTGTCTGGCTGACTTTTTTGCCTGTGTTCGACAATGACGAATTCGGCGACGACGTCGTCGAAAGTCTGAAGATCTACCTGGTGAACAACAGCTCTTTGGGCTACCACTTCTCTTATCACCTGAACTATTTCGGGAAGAGTGAATTCGATCTGGACAACCAGCTTCCTTCCGGGCAGGATTTTTACTTGCATGATATCCCCTTTGCCAACCTGAATGACAATCCGGTATTCGAATGCGAGTTTGCCCTGATCACCCCGGACAAAGCAAGGGCCGAACATTATGAGACTACGCTGAAGCTTAGGGCGAAACAGGTCTTCAGCCGGATCGAAGAGATCCGGAAAAAAGGAGAGGCCACCTTTTCTTTCAAGCTGTTTGACAACTATCCCTTCCGGCCTGCCGAAGAGACCGTCGATACCCGTGGCCTGCTATCCGGTTCCGGCTACCGCGTTTATGAGGCTTCCCGCGCCCGCCAGCACCTGGAACCCGCGCGGTCGGAGCTTGACCTGCACGCCGAAAAGCTGACCGATAAAGCGGCCTCGCTGGACAATTTCGAGATCCTCACCCTGCAGTTGCAGACCTTCGAAAAATATTTCGACCTGGCCCTTGCGCACCATCTTCCTTCCATGATCGTTATTCATGGCGTTGGCACCGGCAAGCTGCGCGACGAGATCCACGAGATCCTCCGCACCAAACGCCAGGTCAAGTCCTTTATAAACCGGTATGACCCGCGTTATGGCTATGGCGCGACGGAGATCTTTTTCGGAAAGTAATAACCCGACATCCGGCGCAGTAAGGAGCATTCCTTTCCGTTTATATAACCCCAAATCGCTTGTTCCTGTAGTCGATAATGATAATGTTTTTTAGAAAATAGGCATTGCCGGTGAGCCCGATAATGCTTTCTTCATCTTCAAATTTCTTCTCGTTTTTGTCGATCTTATAATACACGAGGGCGGAAGGCATTTTGTGCTTACCGAGTCGGACGCCGGTGCTCATCTTCTTTCCATAAATCGCGGCTTTTTCGCCCCAGGTTTGTCCCAGGATCGTATCTGAAATGGGTATACCCGGCCCGGCAAATAAAGTTGAATTTTCTGCGGAGGAATAAACCGAGAAAATGCTCGAACCGGTGTCGAACAGCAGGTCATGCTCTTCAGAGCCGACCTCAAAGGGTATCTTTATCCGTCCGTTTCTGATCTTTATGGGGACGAAAGTTGTTTTTTGTGCTATTAAGCCGGGCAAACTGTCCAGCAGGCAAATCCTTTGATTGGGATAATCAATGATCAGATATTTATTTTGAAACAGGTCCGGGGCAATAGTCCCAATCAGTTTTGGAGTCGCATTTTTGGCGTCGTCGGAAGAGAGGCTATCCCCGAAATTGGAGTAGTTTTCAACCCATAAATCCCGGAATATGACCTTGTCCAGCGTAAGATTGATAGGATGGAAAAAAAAGCAAGGAATACCATTTTCCTCCGCTTTTCTGTTTGTGGTGTCCAATTTCCGGCTAAGTTCAGGGGACAATTGCAAATAGGGGGTTATTGACTTGCCGTAGAACATGGTGTTTACTGCGCCTAAATCAAGCTGAGCGGTGAATGCATAAGGTAACTGATCGATTTGGATAGGAATGGTTATGGCAAGCTTGTCGAAGTATTTATTGGCCAGAGAGTCACCGACCCAATTAAACTTTATCCAGGCCAGGTGCAACGCGTCCACTTTTCTCTTAGCAAGCTGACCCATAGCGCCTGAAGATATTAGCAGAGTAAAAAATAAAATGTTGGTATTGGCCCGAATAATATCTTTGAGAGAGAGACGAGGGCGCATCCGGATGGGCATAGTGTTTTAGTTTGGTTAAAGGTCCAGAACGGCCATTAGTGAAAGGAAGTTGCCTGCCGGTCTTCGTTGAATGTATGGAAAATTTGTAGCTTACCGGTTCAAACTACCAAATGGAACGTAAATCCTTTATTCAAAGCTCCCTGTTGGCCGGCGCCTCTTTATTGACTACTGGTGCGGCAAGCGCCGCTTCCTCAACGAATGCCGATGGACAGCCCTTTCACCTCAACTATGCTACCCATGACGGCATGTTCCGCAACAGCGCCGGGGATAGTTTTATCGACCAGATCAAATTCGCCTATGATCAGGGTTTCCGCGCGATAGAAGATAACGGCATGGCACAACGGCCGGTAGAACAACAACAGCAGATCGGGGATGCCCTGGCAAAGCTGGGCATGTCGATGGGGGTGTTTGTGCTGGACAAAGGCGGCAACGGCGCCAATTCTACCGCGACCGGCAAGCCGGAGAACCTGGAGATATTTTTGAAGGGTTGTCGTCAGGCGATTGAAGTCTCGAAACGCTGCAACGGCAGGTTGACCACGGTCGTCCCGGGCGATTTTGAGCGCCACCTTCCGATCGGTATCCAGACGGCCAACGTCATCGACGCACTGCGCCGAGGCGCGGAGATCCTGGAGCCGCACGGTATCGTGATGGTGCTCGAGCCGCTGAGCGATACGCCCGATCTTTTTCTTCGATTTTCGGACCAGGCGTTTGAGATCTGTCGTGCTGTTAACAGTCCCTCCTGCAAGATCCTTTTTGACATGTACCATATCCAGCGGAACCAGGGCAACCTCATCCGGAATATCGACTGGGTCTGGACGGAGATCGCCTATTTCCAGATCGGCAATAACCCCGGCCGCAACGAGCCCGGCACCGGCGAAATGGACTACCACAATATCTTCAAGCATATCTACGATAAGGGATACAGGGGTATGCTCGGTATGGAGCATGGCAACGCGCTTCCTGGCAAGGACGGCGAAACCGCCCTGATCAAAGCCTACCGCGAGGCCGACAATTTCCTCTAGCGGCCATTTCTGCGTATCTTTATCCCGCTACCAACCGGGTCATCGCTCTCTGCCTTGCAGGGGGAGGAAAGTCCGGACAGCACAGGGCAATGCACCGGTTAAGAGCCGGGGGGCGCGTCAGCGTTCACAGATAGTGCCACAGAAAATAACTGCCCGTCCATTTGCCTCGCAAGTGCGGGTGAGGTTGAAAACGTGGGGTAAGAGCCCACGGCGCCGGCGGGTAACTGCCGGCGCGGGTAAACCTTGCATGCTGAAATGCCACGTATACCGGCGATCGAGGGCGGCTCGCCCGATGTCTTCGAAAGAGGGCTGCGCCGGAGGGTAGGCAGCTAGATCCCTGTAGTAATACAGGGGCCAGATAAATGATGACCGCCCGCTCGCGCGGGAACAGGATCCGGCTTACAGGTTGGTAGCTTTTTTCATTATCGAACGGTGTTCGCCATGAAATCGGACAGTCCGAAAAGTTGTTGGACATGCCGATGATTAATTGTCAATTGTTTACAAAATTGGCATCCTTTTATCTGCGTCTTTTCAACCAACTCCCACGGGATGCATATCCGCAATTATTACCGGTCAGCCGTTCGCCAGATCGCCCGCAGCCGATTTCATGCTCTGATCAACGTCATCGGCCTTTCCATCGGCATCGCCTTTTTCCTGCAGATCGCGCTGTATTGCTACAGCGAATGGATGGTCAACCGGCAACTGAAAAATGACGGGCGGCAATATATTCTGACCAGCGAGTGGAAAGACCCCAATATGGGCTATACGCTCGCTACGCTGGGCCCGCTGGCCAGGGCGCTGAAAGAGAACTATCCCGCGCTGGTGGCCAATTATTACCGCTTCGACGGGATGACGGTCACCGTTTCCCATGCCGACAAAGATTTCCGGGAGGAACTCCAGCTGGGCGACAGCACGTTGCTGACGATGTATGGATTTTCCCTGCTCCGGGGTGATGTCCGCACTGCCCTGGATCATCCTTTTACCGTCGTGATCACCGATGACAGAGCGCTGAAGATTTTCGGGACAACCGATGTGGTCGGCCAGAACCTGGCGATCGCCAATTTTTCCGGGCAAAAGCAGGAATTCCGGATCACGGGTGTCCTAAAAAGACCACCCCGTAATTCCGTCACCCGGCTCAGCGCCAGCAATGAAAATACCATTTTCGTTCCAACCTTGAACCTGGCCTGGTTTGGCCGTAATATGGACTGGTCAAGGGGGAATATTGCCAGTTACGTGGAATTACAGCCAGGCGTTTCGCCCGCGGCCCTAAAAGGGCCTATCGAGCACCTGATCAGGTCAAACGCCGATCCCCGCATCGCGGCAAACCTGCGCGTCGTGCCGGAACTCCTGACCAGCTATTATCTCGGCGCGGATGGGGGCGCCGTGCAGAAAATGATTTACACCCTGTCCTTTATCGCCGTATTCATCCTGGGTATGGCGGTGATCAATTTTATCAACTTATCGGTCAGCCGGTCGGCGTTACGGATGAAGGAGATCGGTATCCGGAAAGTCCTGGGCAGTCTGCGTCGTCAGCTTCGCGGGCAGTTCCTGACCGAGTCAGTCTTGCTGGCCATGGCCGCTACTGGCATCGCGCTGCTCCTTTATTTATTGCTGGCGCCTGTCTTTTCCGAAATGCTCGGCAGGGAAATGCCGAAATTGTCCACGCTGCCGCCTGCCGCGTGGGGCCTGATCGGACTGTTCGGCCTGCTCACCGGGTGGCTGGCGGGTTTATATCCGGCCATCCTGCTGTCCTCGCTTTCCACAGTGAACGTGCTGAAAGGTATCGCAGGGACCGTGGAGCAGAATATCCGGATCCGAAAGGCGCTCGTAGGTTTCCAGTTCGGAACGGCGGCGATTGTCTTTATCGGGGCGATCATCGTTTCACAACAGATCGATCTATTTTTCAGCGACAGGCTTGGCTATAATAAAGAGTATGTCCTGGCTTCACAACTTCCCAGGGACTGGACACCGCAGGGCGTTCGGCACATGGAGATGGTACGGGCTGTTTTTGCCGGCATGCCGCAAGTCAGGGATGTCACCCTTTCCTTCGAGATACCCAACGGGGCCAATTCCGGCAGCGTCGGCGTCTTCCGCGAAGGTGGCGATCCTTCCAGACCGGTCGTTGCACAGACATTGGTCACCGACGATCACTATGCGTCTACCTACAAGATACCCATGGCGTCGGGCGTCTTTTTTCATGTCACCGGCGCTGGCGAGACGCAGGATTCAACACAGCTGGTGCTCAATCAAACGGCTGTCCGGGCAATGGGATGGAAGACGGACCGGGAAGCAGTCGGTCAGCGGCTACGATTAGCCAACTCCAACACGGTGTTTACCGTCAGCGGCGTTGTCAGGGATTTCCACTTCGATGCCATGAGTACCGGCATCCAGCCCGAGGTGTTCAGCACGGTCAACCTTTGGGACATTTACCGGTATCTTTCTTTTAAATTAAATCCGGGCCATGTGAGCGCTGACATTGCCGCGTTGCAGCAGCAATGGGCGAAGCTAATGCCCGGAGCCCCGTTTGACTATACCTTTATGGATGAAAGCCTTGCGGCTGTCTATGAAAGTGAATTGCGCCTGCGAAAAGCCGCTTCCACGGCGACTACGTTGGCGTTCATCATCGTGCTGCTGGGCGTGTTGGGGCTGGTCTCCGGCAGCGTACGGCGGCGGACAAAAGAAATCGCGATCCGCAAGGTGATCGGCGCCAGTATATCGGGTATCATCCGGCTATTCTTACGGGAATACCTTCCGGTGCTACTGACGGCGGGAGTGATCGCCAGCCCCGTGGCCTGGTGGATCATGCAGCGGTGGCTGGACGACTATGCGACGCGCATAACTATCACCGTGTGGCCATTTCTGGAGGCTGCAGGCAGTCTGGCGTTCGTGGTGATGGTCCTGATCGGTGCGCAGACATTTTCGGCGGCTATCGCCAACCCGGTAAAGGGTCTCCGCTCGGAATGAGCGGTTGGGCAAAGCTTCTGCCCGGGGCGCCGTTCGATCGGCGCCAGCGTCCCGGGTATCATCCGGCTTTTCCTACAAGAATATCTTCCCTTGTTGCTGGCAGCAGGCGTTATCGCAAGCCCGTTGACCTGGTGGCTGCTGCAGCGAAAACGGACGGCCGACTGGCTGAAAACGGACAGTTTGTACAAAAAAGATTGCCCAATCCTTTCGTCGTCAATGCGTTAAGAAATTGGCATTGTTTTGTCTGCCCCCTGATAACCAACCTCCTCCCCATGCTTATCCGCAATTATTACAGCAGCGCTGTACGTCACATCACGCGTGATCGCTTTTTCGCCGGTCTCAATATCATCGGGCTTTCCATCGGCATTGCTTTCTTCCTGCTGATCGGTGCCTTTGCGTGGAGCGAATGGCGTGTCAACCGTGATCTTCGCCACGCCGACCGGCAGTATTTCCTCGAAAGCGTTTGGCGAGATCCTAACATGGGGCCCAGCATCACCACCCTCGGTCCTCTGGCGCCTGCCCTGAAAGCCAACTACCCCTCGCTGGTAGCCAACTACTTTCGATGGGACGGGATCGACTGCAATGTCACTATCGATGACCGGCATTTTCGCGAGTCCGTTGGCGTTGCGGACAGCACCATGCTCGATATGTACGGGTTCCGGATGGTGCAGGGCGACCCGCATACCGCCCTCAACGATCCCTTTACGATCGTCATCACTGCCAGCAAGGCGCTTAAATATTTCGGCCGCACCGATGTCGTCGGCCGCAGCCTGATCGTTGCCAACAACGCCGGCGCCCAACATCCCTTCCGCATCACCGGCGTCATGGAAGACCCGCCCTCCAATTCCGTCACCCACCTCCTCGACGCCGCAGACAACCGCATCTTCATCCCCGTCATTAGCCAGCCCTTCTTCGGCCGGAGCATGGCGTTTTGGCAGAACATCTACATCCCCAGCTATATCGAGCTCCAGCCCGGCGTTCGGCCAGAACAGCTGGCCGAACCGATCCGCCACCTGATCAAGGTCAATACCCCACAGTTTGCGGCTGACCTCAAGGTCGAACCAAGACTGCTGTCCAACTATTATATGTTTGGCGCAAGGAAGATGGTCACGACACTCTTTTATGTTGCCGCTTTCATCCTCCTCATGGCCGTCATCAACTTTGTCAACATCTCCGTCGGCCGGTCGGCTGCGCGGATGAAAGAGATCGGGGTGCGGAAAGTGCTCGGCGGAATACGCCGACAACTGATCGGTCAATTTCTGGCGGAGTCCATCCTGCTGGTCCTCCTGGCTACCGGGTTCGCGCTTTTACTATATGCCGTTTGCATTCGCCTTTTTTCCGGCATGCTGGGCAAAGACCTGCCTTCACTGACCGCGCTGCCCGCGACCATTTGGATCTTTCTGCCCGCCTTCGTGCTGCTATTGGGCGCAGTGTCTGGCCTCTACCCGGCCTTCGTCCTTTCTTCCATGCCCAGCGTCGATTCCCTGAAAGGCCGAAGCGGGTCCGTCAGCGAGCATACCCTTTTGCGGAAAGGGCTGGTCGGCTTCCAGTTCGGCGTCGCCATCATCGCCCTTGTCGGCGCCTTCATCATTGCCCAGCAGGTCCGCCTTTTCTTCAGCAGTCAGCTGGGGTATAATAAGGAATACGTCATCTCCGCCCGGGTTCCACGGGACTTTAGCCTGAAAGGCGTGGAGCACATGGAAGACGTACGAAGCGCCTTTGCTGCCATGCCTGATATAAAGGACGCCACTGTATCCTACGAGAGACCCGATGGCAATAACGGCAATAACCAGCGTATGTTCAGGGAAGGCGGGGATTCCACTCATGCCGTCGTGGCGGAACAATTTGTCGCCGATGAACATTTCGCGTCGGTCTATCAGATCCCGATGGCGGCGGGTGAATTTTTCAATTCTACCCGCATGTACAATAACGACGACTCCATGCGCATGGTTATCAACGAGACCGCGGCGCGCGCCCTGGGCTGGAAGCAGCCTGCTCAAGCCGTCGGACAACGTTTCCGATTCACCGCTTTTCAACAATACTTTACCATCGCCGGAGTCGTGAAGGATTTCCATTTCGACGCCATGGGCGCTCCCATCATCCCTGCCGTCTTTACGCATATCGGCCTGGCAAATTCTTATCGCTTCCTGTCGTTCAAATTGCGGCCGGGCAATATTCCTAACGAGCTGGCGGATCTGCAAAAACAATGGAGCAAGCTGCTGCCGGGATCGCCCTTCGAATACCAATTCATGGATGAGACCCTATCGACCATTTACAGCGCGGAACTGCGGCTGCAGAAAGCCGCCAATACGGCAACGGCGCTGTCGCTGGTGATCGTGATCATCGGCGTGGTCGGCCTGCTCTCCCTCAGCGTGCAGCGGCGCACAAAAGAGATCGCCATCCGTAAGGTCATTGGCGCCAGCGTACCCGGCATCATCCGGCTTTTCCTCCGCGAATACCTACCCCTCCTGCTGGCGGCGGGTATCGTCTCCAGCCCGCTGGCATGGTGGATGCTCCAAAACTGGCTCGACAACTATGCAACCCGCATAACCGTTACCGTCATTCCGTTTGCGGTCGCCCTCGGATCGCTGGTGGTCCTGATGGTCCTGCTCATCATCGGGCAGACCACCAAAGCCGCCCTGGCCAACCCGGTGAAGGCGCTGCGATCGGAATAGGGTTGCCTGCCTGCCGGGTTCACCCGAACCGGTAATGCCCCAGCCACCCGCCGATCTCCATCATCCAGGCCAGGCCCAGGTGTACGATCAGGCCGCCCAGGATCGACCGGGTGCGGTAGGCCAGCACGCCCAGCGCCAGACCGCCAAAGAAGGAGGTAATACATTCGCCCAGGGGCTTGCCAAAATGAATGGTGCAGTAAAACGCGGCCATCGGCAGGATCGCGCGCTCACCGGCATAACGTACCAGCCCGATGACCAGCAGCCCCCGGAAGAAAAGCTCGATGGTCAGGAAATCCAATCCATAGGACAGTTCATAGCCTGCTTTCCAGGGCCATACCGGGCTGGCATAGCCGTTGATGAAGGCGATATTTTTTACTTTTGGGTATACCCGCAGAAAATCCGGCTGCGTGGAGGCAAGGGCCACTACCGGTATCAGCAGCAGTAACAGCAGGAAATAGGGCTGCGCACTGAAATTCTTTGTCGTCAGCCCGACCGAGCCGCGAAGACCGTCCCCCTCCAATAAACCGGTTTTCCAACAGACGAACAGAAGGAAGCAGAGCAGCAGCCATTTTGCGGGCAGTTGCAGGATGATCAGCCAATACCGGTTCCAGGGTGGGGCTGCCGGTAGCAAGGGAGATAGATCCCAATGCACCATCTTTGCCGCGAAGAACAGCGGCGCCAGCGCCAGCAGCATCAGCATGCGCGGTTGAAAAACTGGCTGGCGCTGAACGCCCCAGGCCAGCACGATCACCACGCTGTAAAAAAGAAAAAAACCGCCATAGACGAGATACCAGGGACCGGCGGTAAGGATGCGGTGCTCGATGCCCAGCGTATAATTGACGGTAACGAGCGAGGCGATAAAAAAAACGGTAATAAGAAAGGCAGGCCGGGAGCTGTTGCGCAGGTACGAAAGCAGGTAATCGAGAAAGGCGCGCATCAGGATAAAAATCGTTCTTTCATTTTGCCGAGCAGGTCGGTCTCGATCATTTTCTGGGCCAGCTTCACCATATTCAGGAAGGATTTGCCGGTGGAGATGCCGTGACCGATGATGACCGGCTTGGTGACACCCAGCAGGGGAGTACCGCCATAGTACTCAAAGTCGAAGCGGTCGAAATAATCGTTTTCGATCTGCTGCTGACGGGAAATGTCAAATAATGATTCGGCCAGTTTGAGGATGATATTGCCGGTAAAGCCTTCGCACACCATCACATCGGCGGTGTCCAGCAACAGATCACGACCCTCGATATTGCCGATAAAATGGATATGGCTGTTTTCTTTCAGCAGCGGATAAGCGGCCTGGGTCAGGATATTGCCCTTTCCTTCCTCCTCGCCGATGTTCAGCAATCCGACACGGGGTTGTGTGATACCCAGGATATGCTCGGCATAAAGAGAGCCAAGAATGGCGAACTGGTTGAGATTTTCCGGCTTACAGTCGGCATTCAGACCTACATCCAGCAGTACGCCGGTTTTGCCGTTCTGTCTTGGAATAACAGTAGATATAGTAGGCCGTTGTATCCCCTCAATGGGTTTGAGGCTGTAGATAGCGCCTACCAGCATCGCACCGGTATTGCCGGCGCTGATAAAGGCATCCATTTTGCCGGTCGCCAGCAACCGGAACCCTATCGCTATGGAAGATTGCTGTTTTTCTTTTAAGGCCCGGGTAGGATGCTCGTTCATTTCGATCACCTGGCTGGAATGAACGATATGCACTGATCCGGCGGGAATAGCATGCTCCTCCAACAAAGGCCGGACTTTGTGTTCATCTCCTACCAGCCATAGTGTAGCGGGGGATGGACATTCTTTCAGGTACAGCTGTATACCCTTCACCACTTCCAGCGGTGAAAAGTCTCCTCCCATCATGTCAAGACCGATGTTCATTCGACACCCCCGGGATTTATCAAAGCCTTACTTGATCGGAGATATCTCGGTGACAACTTTTCCCTTGTAATACAGTTTACCTTCGCTTACGTGTGCGCGATGGCGAACATGTATTTCACCGGTGGTGCTATCTTTGCTTAAAGTTACTTTCTCAGCCTTATAGTGCGTCCTTCTCTTAGCGCTGCGCTGCTGGGAATGTCTTCTTTTCGGATTTGGCATATCACATCAATTTTAAAGTAACCAATATTTTATTATTAACGATCTCCTCTATCAACTATCTCCGCTATTCACGGTCATTACGTGGTCAATTATTTCCCGGCGGCAGGTTCTTGAACTTTTCCAACCCTTTCCACAGCGGGTTCCCCGACGACGCTTTTTCCTGCTCCAGCTTCTTCAACATCTCCAGCACCTCTTTGTTGCAGTGCGGCCCTCCCATCTCTTCCGGCTTGCACATCCGCTGCATCGGAATGCTGAGGTTGATAAATTCATAGATCCAGTCTGAAAGGTACAGATGGCTCTCGCCTTTGGAAATATAATATACATCCGGGTCTTCTTCCTGCTGGTTCATAATATCCGGATCTTCCACCAGCTTAACCAGTATATTGAACTCGTCCCAAAGATCCAGCGGCAGCGCATTCCCGCAGCGGTCGCAATCGATTTCGATCTTACCTGTTATCTCAAACTTCAACAGCATAAAGCTGTTTTTCTTATCGATCGTTAGCTTCACCTGCGCCTCGCAATGGCGAAAGTCCTGCTGCTGGTATGCTTCAAAAAACCTATCGGTAATCCGATAGCTAAACTCATGAATACCAGCCTTAAGGCCCACAAACGCTATTTCAAATTCCCGGCGGCTGCTCATGAGTGCTTTTTAAAGAGCTTGCAAAGGTAGGGATAAAATATTGAAAATCCTCCTTAAATTACAAAATTATACGGTTCCACCGATACCATGCAGCTTTTCACAAAATATAGCCGTGTCAACATCATCGCCAGTATCCTGGCTCTGCTTCTGGGCAGTATCGGCTATTATTTTACGGTCCGTTATGTCCTCGTCCATCAGCTAGACGATACCCTGAAGATCGAAGAAGCGGAAATCCTGGACAATGTAAGGACCCATGACCGCCTTCCGCCGCCGGCGAATTACCGGGACCAGCAGATCTCTTTTGAGCCTGCTACAGAACCCATTCCCCGCCAGTTCATCCACACGGACAAGTTGGGGCCGCATCATCACGGGAAGGAACCTTACCGGGAGCTGGTTTTTAGCGTCAGCGTGGGCGGCCAGCTCTTTACCGTGTCGATCAGCAAGTCGGAGGAAGAGACGGAAGACCTGCTGATGCTGATCATGATGATAACGGCGGGAATGATCCTGCTGCTCCTGGGGATACTCTTCCTGGCTAACCGCCTCCTGTTGCGCCGTATCTGGCAGCCTTTTTACAAGACCCTTTCCGGGATACGGGAATTCAACTTGTCCAGCCGTCATCTCCTGACCCCCAGCGAAACGGATATCGACGAGTTCAGAATCCTCGATGAGGCTACCCGCCAGATGACCCGCCAGATCCTGAAAGATTATGAAATGCTAAAGAGTTTCACCGACAATGCCTCCCATGAGATGCAGACCCCTCTGGCCATCCTCAATTCGCGGCTGGATCTCCTGATTCAGGACCCCGTTATTGGGGAAAGACAGCTTCGCCCTATCCAGGCCATGTACGATGCTATCGGCCGGCTCCGTCAGCTGAATCAATCGCTGCTGCTGCTCACCAAGATCGAAAACCACCAGTTCGGCCATACCGATTCCGTGGAGATGGCCCCTCTCATCGAAGAAAAGCTGGCCCAGCTGGAAGACCCGCTTCGCGACCGCCGCTTGGTCGTCCGAAAAGACCTGGACCGCCTTCGGCTTCCGATCAACGGCTATCTCGCCGATATACTTCTGAATAATTTGCTGCTAAACGCCATCCGCCATAATCAGGATGGCGGAGAATTGTCGGTTTGTCTCCGCGAAAGCAGCCTTCGGGTCAGTAATTCAGGCCCGGCGCTGTCTATTGACCCTGCCACCATTTTTGACCGGTTTGTCAAAGGCACTCACTCCGGCGGCACAGGGCTTGGACTGGCGATTGTCCGGCAGATCTGCGATAATTACCACTTTTCGCTGACCTATTCCTACACCGATCAGCTGCACAACATCGATATCCGCTTTCCCGGGCCCATTGTCTGAGTCCGCCTACGGCGGGACGACGTTCCCGCCGCAGGACCGGAACCGGCGCCGCAGGATCGGAACCCGCGCCGCCTCCCTACAGAATTTCGACAAAATCCGGTGATAGGTTTGCACCCGGCCAATCTAAGCCTATGTTTCAACGAATGTTCTCCCGATGCCGGACAGGATGCCTTCTTTTGCTGATCATTGCGGCCCGGCCGGCGGCTGCCCAGGGTGGGGGCACTGGCGGCACCCTCGATTTTTATCTGGGCCACGCCCTCCAAAACAGCCCGCTCCTGAAAGACTATCAGAACCAGCTGTTGGTGGGACAAATTGACAGCCAGCTCATCCATGCCAGCTATCAACCCCAGGTAAACGGGAACAGCACCAATATTTACGCCCCTCTCGTCCACGGCTATGGCTATGACCAGGCTATCAGCAACGGCGGAGATTTCACCACCGTCGTGGCCGTTACCAAGACCCTGGTCGGGCAGCGTCACCTCGATGCTCAATACCAGACCATTCGTTTGCAGAATCAGGGCGTCAGCAATGCCGCAAGGATCTCGGAGCAAGACCTGAAAAGAAGTGTCACCGCCCAATATATCACCACCTATGGCGATCTTCAGCAGCTGGGTTTCAACCGGGATATCTATGCCCTGCTGGAAAAAGAATCGGCTCTCTTAAAAGACCTGACAGAAAAGAATGTATACCGGCAAACCGATTTCCTGGCTTTTCTCGTGACCCTCAAGCAGGAGGCGCTCCTGCTGCGTCAGCTGGAAATACAATTCCGAAACGACCACGGCACCCTCAATTATCTCTGCGGGATCGTAGATACTGCTGCCAACTTTCTGACAGATCCGGCTATCGAACTGCAATCCCTGCCCGATATTTCCAGCTCTATTTTTTTCCGTCAATTCCATCTTGACAGCCTCAAGCTCCGCAATGACCGCTCCCTGATCGACTTTAGCTACAGACCCAAGGCGAACCTGTACGCAGATGGCGGCTGGTCTTCTTCCCTGATGTACGAGCCCTATAAGAATTTTGGCGTTAGCTTCGGCATTACCCTTTCCGTTCCCATCTATGACGGCCATCAGCGGAAAATGCAATACAGCAAGTTGGACATCGCCGAACGCACACGCTCCGGCTATCGGGAATTTTTTACCAGCCAGTACAGCCAGCAGCTCGCCCAGCTCTCGCAACAGCTGAATGCTACCGAAGAGTTGATCGGCCAGATCAATGACCAGGTCCGTTACTCGCAGACGCTCATCGAAGTGAACGGCAAGCTGCTGGGCACCGGTGACGCGAAGATTGCCGATTATATCCTGGCGCTTAGCAATTATCTCAACGCAAAAAACCTGCTCACGCAGAATAATATTACCCGGTTACAGATCATCAATCAAATCAATTACTGGAATCGATGAAGAGTTATCTATTACTGTTCGCGGTCTGCGGCGTTTTTGCCTGCAGCCTTTTCGCCTGCGGCTCCCGCGGCGCCTCGGGGAAGAATGAAGCCGCGGCGGCAAAAGATTCCGCGAAGGCAGGAACGGACACCGACGCCAGCGATGCTGCTAAAGCCGCCGACGGCAGCGACTCCGTGGATGCCCGCACCCCCGTCACCGTCACCACTGTCAGCAACAGCGCCCTCAACGATTCGATCGATCTAAATGCCGTTTCGGCCTTTCTGCAAAAAAGCTATGTCAAGGCCAACGCCAACGGCTATTTGCAATCCGCCGATGTCTATCCCGGTAAATATGTGGAGATCGGCCAGCCGTTATTCACGCTCAAGACCAAGGAAGCGGAGAGTATAGGCAATGCCATCGGACAACTCGATTCGACGTTGAAGTTTTCCGGGGTGAACAGCATCAAAGCCAACCAGCATGGTTATATCACCCAGCTTGACCATCAATCCGGGGACTATGTGCAGGATGGCGAGCAGTTGGCTGTCATCAGCGACCGCAACAGCTTCGTCTTCCTGCTGAGCCTGCCCTACGAGCTACGACCGGTCGTATTGGGCAAAAAGACCGCGATACTGCTGCTGCCGGACGGCACCCGGCTGCAAGGGTCGATCGGACCGATGATGCCCACGGTGGACTCCGCCTCCCAAACCCAAAACGTGGTCATCCGGGTGAACAGCAGCGCCGCCATCCCCGAGAACCTGATCGCTAAAGTGCGCATCCTGCGAACGGCAAGACCCGGTGCTCAATCCCTGCCAAAATCGGCGCTGCTGACGGACGAGACAGAAAGCGACTTCTGGGTGATGAAACTGATCGATAGCGCCACCGCCGTAAAAGTCCCGGTAAAAAAAGGTATCGAGACCACCGATAGGGTAGAAGTGCTGTCGCCTGTTTTTGCCCCCAATGATAAGATCCTGACGACCGGGAATTATGGACTGCCGGATACCGCAAAAGTGAAAGTAGAGCCTAACAATTAAAGCCCATTGCCTTGAAAAATTTCTTTGTTAGCTATAAGAACCCGCTCACCGTCACCCTGGTGCTCCTCCTCCTTGGTGGAATGTTTGCCTACAGCAAGCTGCAGACTTCCCTTTTCCCGGAAATCACTTTCCCCAAGATAAAAGTCATTGCGGACGCCGGTCTCCAGCCCGTCGGCAAAATGATGGTCACCGTTACCAAGCCGCTGGAGAATGCCATCAAACAGGTGCCCGATCTTCAATACGTCCGCAGCACGACCAGCCGCGGCAGTTGTGAGATCTCCGCCTTTATGGACTGGAACGCCAATATCGATCTCAGCCAGCAGCGTATCGAGTCCAAGATCAACGAGATCAAAAACGACCTTCCGCCAGAGACCCAGATCACCGTAGAAAAGATGAACCCCTCGATCCTCCCGGTCATGGGGTATACCCTGGAAAGCCACCAGCTTTCACCCATCGAATTAAAACAGCTGGCTAATTATACGATCAAACCATTCCTCTCGCAGGTCGGAGGGGTTTCGGAAGTGCGGATTATCGGAGGTAAAACAAAAGAGTACTGGATCACGCTGGACCTGCAAAAGATGAGCACCCTGTCCCTCACCCCGGATATGCTGAATACCTCCATCGGTCAGACCGGCTTTGTCAAATCCAACGGCTATCTGTCCGACTATCATTTTCTCTATCTGACGGTGACCGATGCAACAGTCCATACAAAAGAAGACATCGGCAATATCGTAATCCGCAATACCGGCAAGAGGATCATCCTGCTAAAAGACCTTGCTGCCATAGAGGTAAAAGAGGCCATAGAATACACAAAGATCAATGCCAACGGAAAGGAAGCCCTGTTGATCGCCGTCATCAAACAGCCTGGTGCCAACCTCGTTACCTTGTCGACGGCCATGGAAGGCAAGATCGATGAGCTGCGGAAGATCCTCCCAAGAGGAGTGGCGATAGAACCCTATTATATCCAGGCCGATTTTGTCAATAGCTCCGTTAAAAGCGTCACCGACAGCCTTTGGATCGGTCTGGCCCTGGCCATTATCGTAGCCATTCTTTTCCTGCGGTCCCTGAAAGCCAGCGCCACTATCCTGATCACCATCCCGGTCACGCTCTGCCTTACCCTTATCGTCCTGTACGCTATCGGTTATACGTTCAATATCATGACCCTCGGGGCCATCGCCGCTGCCATCGGGCTGATTATCGACGATGCGATCGTGGTCGTGGAACAGATCCATCGTACGCATGAAGAGCATCCCGACGAGCCTTCCACCACGCTGGTTCAAAAAGCCGTTCAATATCTTTTTCCCGCCATGCTCGGTTCTTCGATCAGCACCATCGTCATTTTCATTCCCTTCGTGCTGATGAGCGGTGTCGCCGGCGCTTATTTTAAGGTGATGACCAATACGATGATCATCACCCTGGTCTGTTCCTTTTTTGTCACCTGGATCGGCCTGCCCGTTGTCTATCTGCTGTTGAGCCGGCGCCGGGTAACCACCCGCACGATCAGGCCGCATAATGTAAAGAACCAGCGCTGGGTGGCCTTTTTTATCCGCCGCCCCTGGCTAAGCTTTCTCCTGATCGCCGTCCTGGCGTGGCTGACCTGGTATATCGTGCCACAGCTCGAAACTGGGTTCCTCCCTGAGATGGATGAAGGCAGCATCGTGCTGGATTACAGCTCTCCCCCCGGTACCTCGCTCCAGGAAACCGACCGGATGCTGCAGGAGGCGGAAAAGATCATTGAAAAAACGCCTGAAGTACAGGCTTATTCCCGCCGTACCGGCACTGAAATGGGTTTTTACATAACCGAACCCAACAGGGGCGACTATCTCATACAATTAAAAAAAGACCGGGTAAAGACCAGCGACGAAGTGATCGAAGATCTTCGTAAACAGATCGAAGCCACACAACCGGCGTTGCGGATCGATTTTGGCCAGGTCATCGGAGATATGCTAGGGGATCTCATGACCTCGGTACAGCCCATTGAAATAAAAGTGTTTGGCAATGATCCTCAAACGCTACAGGATTTGTCCAAACGGGTGGCCGATGTGGTGGGTAAGATAGACGGCACTGCGGATGTGTTCAACGGCATCGTTATCGCCGGACCTTCCGTCAGCATTGAGCCGGACTATGCCCGGCTGGCGCAGTTTGGACTTACCCCGGCAGCCCTTCAATACCAGATCCAGACTTCGCTTGAAGGTAATATCGTCGGCACGCTGCCGGAAAAAGAGCAGATGACCAATATCCGGATGGTCTACCCCGGCAGCCGCCGTCTCAGCGTGGCGGATATCTCCAGCATGCAGATATTTCTGCCCGGCGGACAATTAAAACCTATTACGGACCTGGCCACGGTCACTGTTAAAGCGGGCGATGCCGAGATCCAGCGGGAAAACCTCCAATCCATGGGGGTGATCACCGGGCGACTGGAAGGCCGCGACCTCGGCAGCGTCATAAGGGATATCCAGCAACAGGTGGGGGCGCATATCGTCCTGCCTCAGGGCTACCATATCGAATACGGCGGTGCATACGCCGACCAGCAGCAATCGTTCCGCGAGCTGCTCATCATCCTGATCACCGCCAGCCTGCTGGTCTTTGGCGTCATCCTCTTTCTCTTCCGGAAAGTGGCCGTAGCGCTGGTGATCCTGCTGATAGCCGTGCTGGGGATTTCCGGGAGCTATCTTGCCTTATATCTCACCAAGACCCCGCTAAATGTGGGCAGCTATACCGGTCTGATCATGATCGTGGGGATCATTGGCGAAAACGCCATTTTTACCTTCCTGCAATTCCGCGATTCCCTGGCCACGTTGTCCGTCGATGACGCCGTCATCTATGCGATCTCGACCCGGCTTCGGCCCAAGCTGATGACCGCCCTCGGAGCGATCATTGCCTTGCTGCCCCTGGCCCTGGGGATCGGTACGGGCGCCCAGCTGCATCAACCGCTGGCCATTGCTGTCATCGGTGGGTTTGTGATCGCGCTGCCGCTGCTGCTCATCGTGCTGCCCTCGCTCCTGCGCCTGCTCTACCGTCGGCGCGGCGGAGCCGTGCCGACGGCTGCGGGAGGAGCTGTACCTGCGCCTGCCTGATTCGGCATTTATCCGTAGCTTGCAGCCCAATGGAAAATGCGACCATACGTATAAGCGTTGCCGGTAAGGAATCGGCTGAGCTCATCGCCGATCTCAGCCGCCAGACCTTTTATGATACATTTGCTCCCCATAATACCGCTGAAAACATGGACCTGTTCCTGCAAGCGCAGTTTACACGGGAGCAGTTGATAGAAGAAGTAGGCGCCCCCCGCAATATCTTTCTGCTGGCCTGGCTGGGCGATGAAGCAGCGGGTTATGCCCGCCTCTACGAAGGCAGCGAACTGCCGCATGATCTGGCCGGCACGGCAGCTATCGAGATCTCCCGTATCTATGCTACGCAGCAGGCGATCGGAAAAGGAGTTGGCAAGGCGCTGATGGAAGCCTGTTTCGATATCGCCCGGGGAAAAGAAAAGACCTGGGTCTGGCTTTGTGTCTGGGAACACAATGGCCGGGCGATCGCCTTTTATGAAAAAATGGGCTTTGAAATTTTTGGCAAACATATATTTGTCCTTGGACAGGATCTGCAGAACGACTGGGAAATGAAAAAAAGACTCTAACCAACCGCAACCATCTCCTGCAGCCGCTTTTTTCTCTCCGGCCATTCTTCATCCAGGATGCTAAAGAATACCGTATCGGCCGGCTCACCATCATTGCGCAGCGAATATCGCCGCAAGCTGCCTTCCCGCACTCCGCCGATCTTCTCCACCGCCTTTTGCGACCGGATATTCTGGCCGGCCACTTTAAAATCCGTCCGGACAAAACCGAGCGTATCAAATATGTATTGCAGCAATAACAACTTACATTCTTTGTTATGCGCCTTTCCCCAGACGGCAGGGATATACCAGGTATGGCCGATCGTTATCTTTTTTACCTTTCGGTCGATGTCATACGCGCGCGTCATCCCGATTACCCGGTCATTGGCTATTGCCCGGTCATCGCCGATTACCCGGTCATCGCCGGAGGCGACAACTACAAAAGCCTGATCGCCTTTTGCCGCAAATGATAGCGCATCGTTGAAATAGTTGTCGAATTGCCCGTCGTAAGTATCGGTGATGAGCAGGGTTTTTGTAAATTCCCAGATCCGCTCGTCCCGGGCCAGGGGGCGCAGGATCTCCCGATGTTCTTCTGTCAGAAATTGAAGGGATATATGCCGGCCTTTCAACAGGGAGAGGTCTCCGGCTTCGATAAAACGGGCAGGTGCGGTCGCGTTCATGGCGCTGCAAATATAAAGCTTTCCGTCAAAGGGCTGCGGTGGCATAAAGTGGCGCGTGGCTACTCCACCAGTATCTTTCCCGCATCGACCAGCGGATGACCCTCATCCGAGATCCGGTAAAAATAAAGACCCTTGCCCCAGCCAGTCGTATTGATATTGAACGAAGAGCTGTTGACCTGGTAGCTCTTGATCATCTGGCCGCCGGTGGTAAAAAATTCAACGATCATCAACTGGTCGCGATAGTTCCTGTCCATACGCAGGGTTTCACCCAAATGCAGCACCGTCGGGACCAGCGCCGGCGTCCGGCCCGGATCCACTTCCACCCGAACGGCCGGCGAAGAAGTCGCGTTGCCATCTTTTGTGACCGTCGTCAGCCGGTAAAAATTGACCGGCGATCCGGGATACGCGTCCGCGTCCTCATACGTGCTGTCTTCATCGATCGCACCCTTTGCAACGACCTGATGCATTTGATCGAAGTGAATACTATCGGTCGAATGTTCGGTCACATAATGATCGACTTCTCCTTCGTTTCCCGTCCCCCAGCGCATGATCACGATATTATTTTCGGCATAGGCATAGAAAGTGGAATGATCGGGATTGCTCTGGATGACAGGCTCCCCATTATTCGCAAAAGACTGGCCATTTGTCCGGACCGCCGCAAACAGGCCGCAGAGGATGAGGCCAAAAAAAGGGATCTTTTTCATAACTACCTGATTTATCACAAGGGTAGTGATGCAAATAGGATGCCTCGAGGCCTTAACCCAACGAAACTGACTGATTTACAGATTGTTAGCGCTTCAGCAACTTGCTGTTCACGATCTTCTCCATGATCTCGTCCTTCTGGTATTTGCTGATAGGCACCTGGTACTGATCGATATGCAGGATATTGCCCTCGATGGAATTGATCTTATCGATGGAAATCAGGTAAGATTTGTGCGGCTGCACAAAAGACGTGGCCGGCAGCTTTTCCTGCAGCATTTTTAAGGTCAGATGGGTAATAACCTTTTTTTCCCGGGTATAAATCGCTACATAGTTTTCCAGGGCCTCGGCAAATAAAATGTCCGCAAAATGAATCTTTTCCAGTTTGTTGTCCGCCTTGACAAAAATATAGTCCTCCGGGATAGCGGCTGCCTGCTGCCCCCGAAAATAATCATAAGCCTTATTGGCTGCCTTTAGGAAGCGTTCAAATGGGATGGGCTTCAGGAGGTAATCCAGCACTTCCAGCTCAAACCCCTGGAGCGCATATTTTTCATAAGCAGTCGTGAAAATGACCTTTGGCGCTCCGGGAAAATGTTTCAGGAAATCGATGCCCGTCATATAGGGCATTTCAATATCCAGGAACAGCAGATCCACCGGCTCCTTCTTTAGCAGGGAATTGAGCTCCACGGCATTTTCGCAAACTCCCCGCAGGTCAAGAAAATCGATCTGCGCCGCATACCCCTGCAATCCCTTGCGGGCAAAAGGTTCGTCGTCCGTAATGATACATTTTATTTTTCGTGGCATAGTCAGCGGTATTGAAGAGTTAGCACGGCGGCAAAGTCCTTTTCTTTTTTCTGCGTCGTTAAGGTATGCCGGTCCGGGTATAACAGTTCCAGCCGTCTTTTCAGGTTATCCAGCCCGATCCCCTTTTCCTTTTTGAGTGGTATTTCCGCAGGGACGCTGTTTTCCACTTCCAGCCGGATGACAGATTCCTGCAACCCGGCAGCGATCTTTATCCGGTAGCTCCCCCCGACATACTTAAAGGCGTTTTCCACCAGGGGGAGGAACAGAAGCGGGTAAATCTGCTGCCCGTTCAGCCGCTCGTCAAAACATACGTCCAGCTGCAGCTTTTCCGAACTCCTTGTCTGCTGCAGCTGAATGAAATTGTCCAGGTACCTGATCTCCTGGCTTACCGGAACGGTTTGCTGCTGGTCGTACAGCTGGTAACGCAACAGCTCGGAGAATTTCTCCACGCTTTGCTTTGCAGCAGACACGTCCTCATCCATCTGAAAATAGATCGTGTTGAGCGCATTGAACAGGAAATGCGGATGGTATTGGGCCTTTAGAAATTTCAGTTCGGTCAGCAGCTGGTCGTTGGTGATCTTTTCGAGCTGGATCTTTGAGGCGATATGGGCTTTGAGGAAGGTGTTGCTGCGGACGATGCCGTAGAAGATCAGCGAATAGAGCAGTGGGATGGTGTTGACGTCGACGAGGTCATACCATTGAAGGCCATCGTCTGTAAGGGCGCAATAGGTCGTCAGCAAGGCGTTCTGGAACAGGAGGTTGAGAAGCCAGAGGTAGAAGACCTCGCGCCAGATGCGGCCGTAGCTGAGGTCGTTGGCCGGCCATTTTTTATCGAACCAGCGCAGGAGCCGGTGGAAAGCGGCTATGAAAGCGTAACTGAACAAGATGCAGGCGACGAGATCGGAGAGGTTGATCGACAGGGAGCGATGCCACCATCTCATGCCGGTGACTGTGTCGAGCAGCACGCGGATCGTGGCGTAGACGACCAACCCGTACAGCGGCGGAAAAATATATTTCCAGAAAAACTTCATAAAGGTCAATTTACGATTTTAAAGGCTAATGTCTGTCCTTCGGACGGAACTTCGCCCTTGCCACAGGGACTTGTTGGCTTGCGCCTGCCGGAGGCGACTCATAAGATGTTTTTGAGGAGCGGGAGCCGGCGAAAGACGAAGGCGCATAGGGTGTAGGTGGCAATGATGCTCAGGACTGTGGCCAGCAGGAATTTCAGCAGGGGCAGCCAGTGCACGTCGGTAAGGATGCGGGTGATCACGATCAGGATCGGGGTATGGAAGACATAGACGGCGAAAGCGGAGGCCGAGAAGAAGAGGGCCCAGCGACCCTGGCGGTTGAATTTCTCGCGGAACAATCCCAGGAGGCCGAGCGAGATGCCGGTGCCCGCGAGGGATTCCAGCAGGCCCATGCTCAGGCTTTGCCA